>Ga0209643_1000298_pt1 | contig 108634 bp, 104 predicted proteins | sample AutmiccBRH37_all_FD_187383 | JGI IMG/M metagenome (GOLD analysis project Ga0209643, IMG submission 187383) | Deep subsurface microbial communities from Mt. Terri, Switzerland - Autotrophic microbial communities BRH/37_all (SPAdes) (version 2) | ecosystem: Environmental > Aquatic > Deep...
AAAAGGTGGGGCCAGCGGCCCAGTCGGCAAACCAGATCTTTTCGGTTATCAAAGAACATGCCTACAATCTCGGAGAACTTTTGACCTTATATCTATCGACTACACGCTTAGGTTTTTCACATCGCTTCTATGTGACCAGGCAGAAACGCTGCTGAAGGCTGGCGAGATCTGGGGTCGGGGGTTGGTCCATCAGGGACGGGTCCTGGGCAACATCGCCATCGTGATGCCGACAGGTAAAGCCCTCCCTGAGCCTGACATCATTGAGCTCTACGCCCGCCAGGTCTCCGCCACCATCCGCCGGCAGGAGCTTGAGGTTAGCCTCCAGAGCAGCGAGGAACGGTACCGGTCCATTGTGATTGGTATTCGCGACCCCCTCTTCATCGTTGACAGAGACGGCCGGTGCCAGGAGGTTAACCCTGCCGCCTCCAGTCTCCTGGGTTATTCCAGGGAAGAACTACTTGAGATGACGGTATCGGATATCCTGGCAGAAGGCCACAAAGATGAGCTCGAGAGATTTGAGGAGGTCAAGAGAGAGGGCTGGTTCTTTGGTGAGGTTCACCTTGGCACAAGAGAGGGCGGCTGCATAACCGCGGAGCTCAATGCCACCTCAATCGGTGACAATCACTACCTGGCCACAGTCAGAGACATCTCAGAGCGCAGGCGCTTTGAGGATGCCCTGGTTGAGAGCGAGGAGCGGTTTCGCACCCTCTTTCACCAGGCCCAGGATGTTGTCCTCCTTCATGAGGTCAGCAGTGATGGTACCCCCGGGAAGTTCGTGGAGGTCAATGAGACTGCCTGTAAGAAGCTGGGTTACAGCAGGGACCAACTGCTGCAGTTGACGCCCTTTGAGATTACGGCCTGGGCTAATCCCGAGAAGGTCAGGCGTTCCCTTCAGAGATTTAAGGAGCAGGGAAGCATTAAGGACGAGATGACAGTGGTGGCCATGGATGGCCGCTGGATCCCCTTTGAAATCAATTCCCACGTCATTCAGCTCGGCGGTAAGCGCCTTGCCCTTGCCGTCTGCCGAGATATATCCAGGCGCAAGCAGATGGAAGAGGCCCTGCGCCAGAGCGAGGAGCGCTACCGCCTGCTGGTGGACATGTCGCCCGATGCCATCGCTATCGAGAGTGAGGGTCAACTCGTCTTTGCTAACAAGGCGGCGGCGGAGATGGCAGGGGTGGATAATCCCGAGGATCTGCTAGGGCAGTCTTTTCTAGACTTTATTCACCCCGCTGATCGGGATAGGGCCCAGGCCCGGATCCAGGCCCTTCTCCAGGGGGCTGACCTGCCAGCCGTTGAGTACACCCTCGTGAACAGCGGCGGAGAACTGGTGAAGGCCGAGATCAGTTCCTCTTGCCTAACCATTGCGGAAAGGCCGGCCCTCATGGCCATCATCCGCGATATCACCCAGCGCAAACGGGCGGAGCAGGCCCTGAAGGAGAGCGAGGAACGCTACAGGAAACTGGTTGAACACTCTCCAGATGCCATCATTGTTCATGTCGACGGGCACTGCGTCTTTGCCAACCCGGCCGCAGCGGAACTGGCAGGCTTCTCGTCGCCTGATGATCTGATTGGGCGTGACATCCTCAGCGCTGTCCATCCAGAGTTTACTGAAACCGTCCTTCATCGGATAGGCGAAGTGCTTGAGACCGGCAAGCCGGCACCAATAATTGAGGAGAAGTTGGTCCGGCTCGATGGGTCAGTAATAGAGGCAGAGGTTACCGCCATCCCCTTTACATTCGATGGTACCGAAGCGGTTCAGGTCATTGCCAGGGACATCAGTGAACGCAAACGCCTGGAGGAGGAGTTCATGCAGGCGGTCAAGATTGAGACCGTGAGCCTACTGGCCGGCGGCATTGCCCATGACTTCAACAACCTGCTCACAATCATCCTGGGCAATGTCTCCCTGGCCCGTATTCACTGGGAGCGGGAGGGGGCCATGTCGGAGAGGATCATCGGGAAGATCACCGACATTGAGCAGGGAGTCCTGCAGGCGAGGGAACTGACCCAACAGCTTAGCGCCCTGGCCCGGGGGAACCAGCCTGTGAAGGAACTGGTGGACCTGGCCAGTACAATCCCGGACACAGCGGGGCTTGCTCTTAGCGGAAGCAGCTGTGTTGGTCAGTTCAGGATTCAGGAGGGGGCCTGGCTGGTGGAGGCCGATGGCAGCCAGATCCGGCAGGTCATTAGCAACCTGTTGATCAACGCCGACCAGGCGATGCCTAACGGTGGCACCATCTGCATATCACTGGAGAACCATGAGGTCTGGGAGGGGGATACCAGTTCCAGCCCGACCCTTGAGCCAGGCCCCTACGTGAAGCTCTCCGTCACTGATCAGGGCCACGGAATCGCCCCTGCCGACTTGGCCAGGGTTTTTGATCCCTACTTCACTACCAAGCCCGGCGGTACTGGGCTGGGGCTGGCTACAGCCCTCTCCATTGTGAGGAAACACGGCGGCCACATTGCCGTTGAGTCCGCGGTGGACCAGGGAACGACCTTTATCGTGTACCTTCCCGCAGCCCCTTGCAGGACAATGGTTGTCAGGGAAGAGCCAGAGCCATTTCTGGCCGGACGCGGGCGCATTCTGGTCATGGACGACAACCCAGCGGTCCTTGAGGTCACCGCTGAGATGCTCTCGCAGCTGGGGTACGAGGGGACCTACTGCGGCGATGGGGCCGAGGCCGTCAGGGCCTATCGGGCTGCCATGAACGAGGGGACGCCCTATGATGGGTTAATACTGGACCTTACGGTTTCGGGCGGAATGGGGGCCATAGCGACCCTGGCGGAATTGAAGGGAATTGACCCCGGCGTGCGAGCTGTAGTTACTAGCGGGTACAGCGGTGAATCCGCCATTACCGACTTTGAGAGTCAGGGGTTTGTGGCCTTTATCGCCAAGCCGTACCGAGCTGAGGACCTTGCATTGGCATTGGGGAAGGCCTTGAGGGATGGCTAAGGCAAGGGCGTGAAGCCAGTGGCAGCAAGCGCCGCTTGTTTGTACCCGCCTCCGAGGCGAAGCGGTTTTGCGCAACGCCTCCCCGGCAGGCCAGTACACGGGTGCTGCCAGAACCCCTAACGCCCTTGCGGCAATATGATAACCGCAACAAGGCCCCGGATATTCCAGGAACCACTGGTTGGGCCGAGGCAAATAGTGGTACCGGTGGATACTGCCCAGAACTAGGTTTCCTGGCGCAGCCGGGTCCTGGCCAAAAAGACATGGAAGAAATACTCGGTGACCGCTAAGACCCCGGCGCCAAAGATCACCCCTGTGATGTTAAGCTGGATGGCTGGGGTTGAGGCCTGCGCCAACCATAACACAATGATGCCCAGGCCGAAGTCAAAGAGGGTGGCGGCGATGTTGTCTGTAGCCTTGAGGACCCCGATGTCTCCGAAGACATACCCCAGGGGAACCAGCACCGCCACCACAATGACGAAGGCCGAAACTGTAATCTGTCCGAACAGGGAGAAGAGGGCAACAAGGGCCAGGGTGTTGAGGCCAACCTTGGCCAGGAGCGGCGTTACGTTATTCATTGGCTATCATCCTTTCGTTGTTTCTCAGGTTCTTCGCTGTCTCTTCCCTCGCCATCACGATCATTTTGCTCATTCTGGTCTTCGTCGTCATTGGCGTCATCATCGTTATCCTTCGACTCCCTCGTCACCATGGCGATCTGGCGTTCTGCCGAGAGCTGGCTCTGGCGCCGGCCATCACTGCCGTCTGATCCCTGGCCCTCAGTTCCGGGATGATGCTGGCGAGAGGGATCGTCACTGCCAGCCTCACTGACAGCATCGCTGGCAGCGGCCCTGATGCCCTCGAACTCCGTCACAAGGCGCTGATGGAAGAACCACTCAAGGGTCCCCAGGGCGAGGATGGCCACCATTGTGCCGTTGAGGCTGATGTCGACGGCGTCAAAGGCAGGGCTGGCAAAGAGGAAGAGCCCCGCGATTACCCCGCCATCGGCAAGGGTCGCCGACACATTTCCCATGGGGCCCAGCAGGAACAGGTCGACCACAACGTAGGAGACGAGTACATATGCCAGGGTGAGCAGGATGAAGCCGGTAGGCGTAGCGCTGCCGAAGAAGAAGACTACGGCTGTGATTACAAGCCCGGAGTAACCCGTTTTTACTGCCAGGGCGCGAAGGTGTTTCCAGAGTTCATCAGTCACTTTAGACCCTCCTGGGATGATTTACAGATAGCTTTCCCAGTTTGGGGCCTTTAAAAGCCCCGAAGGGTGATTTGACGTATCCAACCGCCCAGGGCCTGGCCTAAGAAGAAGGCTGCCACCATTATGGCAAGGTACCCAGGGCTCCAGGGAACCCCCAATAGCACTCGCAGGCCAACAACAAGGGGTACGGCGCTGTGGATGGCCAGAAACCAGGGCAGCGTCAGCTTGCGGGTGTTTGCCCTCCAGTACCCGAAGGGTACGTTAATGAGTATGGTCAAAATTAGAGCTACAACGGTGTTTGTCACTGAGCCAACTCCTCCATCTCATCTTATCTGATTGAAACCTGGTCCGCAAACCCGGATGCATAACCCCCCTCCAGACGCATAACACCCCTGATGGGAGTTAAGCTAAGCGCGGCGGCGCAAACTCTTCGTGCATATAAGGGGTGATAAGTTTGGCAGATACGCGAGTGGGAAGGCGGACCCTGGTCTGGGTGGCTGTTGCGGTGCTGGTCACAGCCCTCATTGCCACCGCCCTATGGTTCTTCCTCCGACCACCCTTCCAGCGTCCTGGTGACCTGGGGGATCAGGTCAGAAACAGTGTGGTTGAGCTGGCCGATGAACCCACAGTCCAGCGGGCCTTCCTTGAGGGTCGACGCGAGGCCATCGAGAGAGAGGACCAGTTGACCGAGGACCTGCTGGAGCAGAACATGCGGGAGTGGCGGGCCATGTTTGAGAACGACGATGTTCGAGAAGAGATGCTCGAACTCAACCTCGACATGGTTGAAGCCATCCTTGAGTCTGACGAACTGAGCAAGCGCTTCGGATCCCAGGTCATAGAGGTCTTTCAACAGATAGCAGAGGATCCACAGCTGAGGCCAGAGATGATAAGCGTAATGCTGGATCTCCTCAATGACTCCAGAATCCAGTCTCAACTGACTCAGTTGATCCAAACCATAGTGGGCCAGATGGCTCCACCTGCCGGTGGTGGCGGGACTGACACCGGGGGCGCAGGCGGTCAGTAGCGAGACAACCAACGACCAACGGTCATGGACGTGGAAAGGGCCTCGGCTCTCACACATAGCCGAGGCCTATCGTATGCCCTTTTGTAAGCCCCAGCGGCCTTTGAGGGACTAGCGGTTTCGGTTTCAGCGCCCTGCATTATCAGCCCCCTGCAGTATCGGCCAGGAGAACCAATCTCGGCGAGGTGGCGGAGTAGGGGGACTCAAGGTCGTAATCGCCATAGGTCTGGATGACTTGAAAGCCCGCCTGACAGAGAAGGGCCCTAAGTTCAGTGGCGGTGTAGAGGCGGGCTGAGTGGTTGAAGGTTCTGCGGGTGCCATCAGGCATGATGTAGGTCTCTGTGCCAATGTAGCGGCTCGAGTTCAGGTCGAAATCGCCCTTGCGAACCACTACCATGCCCTCAATCTCCGTCCAGTTCCTTACGGCCCCGCGGGAGACAACTCGCTCCCGGTTGGTTACATCCAGGAGCAGGCGCCCTCCAGGATCTAGCGCCTTCTGAATGCTAGTGAGAATGCGCAGTGTTTCGTCATCATCCTCCACCCACCCCAGCGACGCGATGAAGTAGGCGGCACTGAACTCGGCGTTGTAGGGGAGTGCGGCCACATCCCCAACCTCGAACCGGGCGCTGGCGGAGTCAGCAAGGCCTTTGGCAGCGGTTCGGGCCAGCTCAATGAAGTGCCTGTTCATGTCGACACCGGTTACCCTGTAGCCCTGTCGGGCCAGGGCAAGGGCGTGCCGTCCGTGTCCGCAGCAGACATCAAGCAGTCTCTCGCCTGGGCGGCACTGAAGGGCCTTCAGGATGAAGGCGGCCTCACGTCTGGTATCCTCGTCGCTGAAGGCGGCGTTAAAGGATTTCAGATAGAAACAGGCGTAGTGATCAGAGTTCCAGACTGGTTCTTTCGCTTGTTCTTTCAACTGATTATCCCCCTAATAGAACCTCCCAAGATACCGTTTGTAGATAAAGGTCCAGATCCCTGCAGACTCCTTCACCACCCTCATTATCCTCCTGAAGACGTCTCGAGGATCCCAGTCTTCAGCCTCGCGCCCGTAGGCGGCCTGTTCATAGCGGGAGAGTAGTTCCTGGAGTTCAGCGGCAGCGTCAGGAAAGGCCTCCGCCGCGCTCCGCACATAGTCTCCCGCCGTCAACTGGGGTTCATATCGAACCCCGAAGCCTTGCAGGTAGTAAAGGGTCAGGGCAAAAGCCCCTTCAACCGCTGTCCCCCTGGTGTTTTCCTCCTGTAGCCCGCTGGCGCTCGCCAGGTAACGTCGGTCCCGTAGTACCGTGGCCGTCAGGGCCGCCAGGGCGTACAGCATCGCCGCGGCAATCCCCAGCAACAGCAGAACCCCTATTGCGCTGGCAGAGATCCTGGCCAGCCGTCCGATACTGCCGGCAAGCCCGTCCCGGGTTTCCGCTCGCCCCTGATCAAGCGGGTCGAAGTCCCGCTGCTCCGGTGAGCCCTGGCCTGCTGTGGGGCCTTCGCCAGGCGCTCCTACAGGGGCGTCGGGTTTAGTCACCGCGCCCTGGCTGTAGTTGATCCCCCTGTAGGCCGGCGTGGCCTCAAAGGGGACCCAACCCAGGGAGGGGATGTAGGCCTCAACCCAGGAATGCGCATTCTTATGGGGAACGACAAAGGTCATGGCGCCTTCGTTGACCTCAACCCCACCAGGTGATTGGACTCGCTCCCCGGTGGTTACGATGAACCCCTGGACCCAGCGGGAGGGTATGCCGGCAATCCGCAGCATTACCGCCAGGGCGCTGGAATGGTATACACAGTAGCCCTCTCGCCCTTCAAACAGGAAGTGCTCCACCAGATCTGCCCCTTCAGGAAGGGGCGCGGGGGTCTGGGAGTAGGGGATCCGCCGCAGGTAACCGGTGAGGGCCTGGGCCTTCTCAAAGGCCTCTTCTTTGCCATCCACCAGCCTGTCAACAAGCCACACCAGCCCTTCAGAGGGCCCGGATGGGAGGGTCAGAAACCTCTCCAGGTGATCCTGGTCGTCACCGGTAATCCCCTCAAGATCAGAACTGACAGAGCTCTTGGGTGTCGGCCAGCGGGGCACAACTGTCTCGTAGCGATACCCGTCATCAAGGCCAGCAGGGACCGTCAGGATGAAATCGCCATTGGCGTTCTGGTAGAAGAGGCCGCTGTCTCTGTCTGCTTTGACCTCAGCCCTCTGGGCCAGGTCATCGTCAAGGACGACATAGAGAGGGTTACCAAGGATAAAGAGGGTGTTTGTGATGGTGTCTATGGACTCCACGGTAACCCGGGCACGGGTGCCGGGCACAGCTGACGAGAGATAGCCCGGGAGTTCCTCCTCGTTCCAGGCCCAGTGGCGGTCATGTGACCGCTGTTGTCTCCACCTGGAGCCGGAGTAGATATCATAGGTTAGCGCCTTGAGGTAGATGGGAAAATCAAGGTGCCCCTCTTCATCAAGGGTTTCAATGGTGATGCGGAGAGCGGCCTCAGGGGAGAGGTCTATCGGCCCCCCCAGTAGACCGGTATCAAAGGCCCACCAACTGTAGAAGGGGGAACCGCTGCCGAATCCAGCCTTGGTACCACTCCCCCCAGAACCGCCCCCCTGAAGCTCCCGGAGCCCGTCAAAGACATCAACGACAGTGTCGCCAATCTCCCCAAGGTTCAAGGTGTCAAAATGGCCAGGCAGGATGGGAAGGACCAGGGAGATCAGGAGCAGGGCTACTAATCCATACTTGAAGCCCTTAAAGGGGGAGATGTAGTTATCCTCTGACCCCGTTACCCTGGTAAATTGGGCCTGGCGGTCCTCCCCAAGCAGCAGGCTATGGATGGCCAGGGCCAGGACGGAGAAGTGGGTCAGGTGCTGGATTGATTCATTGTAGTAGTGGAGGTATTCAAGAACAAAGATGGAACTACCCACGATTACCGGCCAGAAGAAGTTTCGTCTGGCAATGGAGGTAGTCACGCCAATGGCAGCGCCGACCAGGGTCAAACCCAGTGTAAACAAGCCCAGGTCTGCAGGAACTGCCTCGAGAGTGCCCTTAAAGGCGGTGAAGAGGAAATCGATGTAGCGAGGGACAAACCTCAGCAGGTACAGTTTGACATCAAGCCCCTTGTAGGAGGCCAATAGCCACCAGGCCCCACAGGTAGAGACCGCAGCAAGGATCGCCGCTAGCCTGAGGCGTCGGTTTGCAGTGACCGCCATCGTTGCGCCTGTTATGAGCACTCCTACAGTCCAGAGACCGGGGGTTACCTCCAGACCCATCCATCCAGCTAGCGAACGCACAACAATCAACAGGGCCAGGATGGAAAGCCCGCCCGCGGCGTGACGGGCCACAAGGGATGAATCAGCTGCCATGGCGAAGCCCCCTTCTCCTGGTGTCGAAGGTGAAGGTGGCGCCTCGTGTCGCTGAAGATACCCTCCAGGCCGGGAAGGGAAGCCCGGGTTCCGCTGCGGTGACTGGAGTGCCGCCGATGCTAGCCCCGCCTTCATCGATCATGAAGAGGCCGACTCCGCTGCCGCGCCTCATCCATCCCCGCAGTGACTGCACAAGGGCAGGGGTTAGCGATGCGGTTATGACCAGGAGGGTAACGCGGGCATGAGACACGGCCTTCTGTTCGAGGACGCGATTAAGGGGAATATGGGAATCGACCTTAACCCCAACCAGTCGCTCCACCAGGTGGTGTTGTTGGGTCATTCCCCTTGCGGGGCGCAGGGACCAGCCCTTGTTGAGACCTTCAGCTATGAGCCCGACCTCAAGCCCCTGGCGCAACAGATCCATGCCCAGCCCTGCCGCCAGGTCAATGGCGGTCTCCTGGGCGGCAAAGGGCGAATCGAGGTTGGAGTAAGCAGCAGCGCCGAGGTCAAGCACAAGATAGACGGAGCCGGTGGCCGTCAGCTCAAACTCCCTGACGTGAAGCTGCTGCAGGCGGGCTGACGTGGGCCAGTGAATGTGCTTGGGGTTGTCTCCGACAGCATAGGGTCTGATCTCCGCCAGGTTCGATGGATCGGCGAAACTCTTCAGGTCTGTGGGGCTATTGCCGAAGGGCTGACGAAGGGGAGTACCCACCGCCCTGACCGGCGTTGCCCTGGGATAGACGGTTATGACCTTATGGCCGGCAGTTACCTTGTGAATGGCAAAGATCCCAAAGGGGTCTCCAGCTGTGATGCTTACCGGCCCCAGGCGGTAACGGCCCCTACGCTTGATGGGTAACTCCTGCTTGAGCAGGCGGCTGGAGGCCATTGGGATAGTGGCCGCAAAGGTCCAGTCAGCATCAGGGTCGCGAAAGGTAGACTGGTCAGTGGCCACGGCCCAGGGCACCGGCAGGATGCCCTCGTTGTCCAGCCGCAGGGTCAGGGTCACCACATCATCACGGGACATACGGTTTTTGTCCAGGTCATACAGGCAGTGTAGATCGCGGTGGATGCGGCTCACCCAGAAATAGCTGAGGGTCACCACACCGGCAAGGATGTAAAACAGGGTATAGGCCAGCTCGCCACCGGCTATGGCGGCATAGGCCAGGGCCACGGTGGCGGCAATCGGTAGCCGCCAGTCCCTAACGGTGAGCCATCGTTGCTTTGGTTGAGCCATTCCAGACCACCTCCAGGCTCCTACCTGCTAACGGAAGCAACGGGCACTGGCACCCGGCGGACCAGGGCCGCTATGATATCTTCTACGGGTTCCTTCTCCCAGGTGGCCTCGGGGGTGAGGACCACTCGGTGCCTGAAGACCAGGGGCAGCATCTCCTGGACGTCATCAGGGAGTACGTGATCGCGCCGGTGAAAGCCCGCCAGGGCCTGGGCCATCTTCATTAGAACCACCGTGGCCCGGGGGCTGGCCCCGAGATAAATACGCGGGTCATTCCTGGTGGCCTGGGCCAGCCGGACGATGTACTCCTTGACCTTGCTGCTGACATGGACCTGGCTCACGGCCTCCTGCAGGCCCGTTATGTCCTCGGCGGTGGCCACTGCCCTGACCTGCTCCAGCGGGCGGGCCCCTCCTGTCATCCTGTTCAGGAGATCAACCTCCTCACCACCCTGGGGGTACCCAAGGCTCAGGGAGATGGCAAACCTGTCCAGCTGAGCTTCGGGGAGCGGAAAGGTGCCTTCGTACTCAACGGGGTTCTGGGTAGCCATGACAAAGAAGGGAGCAGGCAGCGGGTAGGTGGTGCCATCAGCAGTAACCTGGCCCTCCTCCATTGCCTCCAGCAGGGCTGACTGGGTCTTGGGAGAGGCCCGGTTGATCTCGTCGGCCAGGATAACCTGGTTAAAGATGGGCCCGGGGCGGAACTTAAACTGCCCCTCAGAAGAGTTGAAGAACTCGGTGCCGGTAATGTCCGTCGGCAGGAGGTCAGGGGTAAACTGGATCCGCTTAAAGCTGCAGTTAAGGGAGGCTGCCAGGGCCCTGACCAGGGTCGTCTTCCCGACGCCAGGCACATCCTCCACAAGGACATGGCGCCCAATGGCCAGGGCCAGGAGGACATTCCTGGTCTGGCGATCCTTCCCAATCAGTACCGTGCCGACATTGTCTATAATCTTGGTCAACAAAGAGCCGATGCTATCAACCGGCATAACCATAGGGATCACCCTTTTCAGGTAGATATCAGGCCTGATAGATAATGTGTTGAAGACGGCCTCTGTAGTAGTTACTCCCCCCGCTACTCATTTGTTTCTTAGGGCCCCCGATGAATGAGTTGGACCACTGATGGCGTGGCGCATTGAAGAGATGCGTAATCAAGAGAGCTACCAGGAGGCTGAGAAGAGGTCATTTAGCGCCAAATATTGTACCTGCGCAGGACACAGCCCCAATTGACAAGAATTGTTTAGTAAGGATGGAGTCGGCAGGAGGGTTCTTGAAGGGGGCATGGGAGTGGCGCTTCAGTTTATTATAGGCCGAGGGGGAACAGGTAAGACCCACACCTGTCTTGAGGAGATTGTGGCTGAGTCGATTGCGGCGCCGGTGGGGCCACCCCTGATCCTCCTCGTTCCGGAGCAGGCCAGTTTCCAGATGGAGCGGGAGCTCCTTGAGAGGCTGGCCGCTGCCAGGGAGACTGGGGCGGCAGGTTCAAATAACGGCGCCAATGGTTCCAGCAGGGTCGTGGCCACCGCCAGAGCCCAGGTCCTCAGCTTCAGGCGCCTTACCTCCCGGGTCCTGGGTGAGGTTGGCGGACAGGCCCAACCCCGCGTTGGCGACCTGGGCAAGCAGATGCTGCTCCGCTCGATACTCCGCCGCCGCCAGGACCAGTTGCGGATATTTGGCCGCGCCGCCCGGCAGCAGCGCTTTGCTGAGAAGCTATCACTGACAATCAATGAGTTGCGGACCCATGGGTTGGGTGCTGCCCACCTGGAACGCCGGTTGCGGGAGACCCTGGGCGAGGCAGGGCTCAGGGATATCAGTGAGCTCGACGAAGGCGCCCTGTTGGGGTCCCCGCACAGCGCCGTCCTTGCCATGAAACTCCATGACCTGGCCCTCATCCTCAAAGACCTTGACCACCTGCTTGCGGGCAAGGTCCTTGACCCCGATGACATCTTGGGCATCCTGGCGGCGGGCATCCCGGATTCAAACTGGTTGGTGGGAGCCCGGATCTGGGTGGATGGGTACGCCGGCTTCAACCCGGCCCTCTACGGGGTGCTGGAGGCCCTGGTCCAAAAGGTCGACACCGTCAGGGTCGCCCTGCTGGCTGACCCCGCTGCTGCGGTGGAGGAGGGGCAGCCCCTTGACCCCACCGATCTCTTCTACCCGACCCGTGAGACCTTGCAGCGGCTGGAGGCGATTGCTCACCGGACCGGGGTAGGGATTGCCGAGGCCACCCATCTCAGGGAGCGGCACCGTTTTGCCGCCGAACCAGTGCTGCGATACATTGAAGATCAGTACTTTGAGGCCGCCGCCAAACCCTATCGGGGTGAAGCTACGGGCCTGCGGCTTGTTGGCGCCACCAATCGCCGGGCCGAGGTTGAGGCCGTGGCCCGTGACATCCTTCGCCTTGTTCGCGACGAGGGCTACAGATGGCGCCACATCTCCCTTGTGTTTCGCGATGTAGAGCCCTACTACGACTTCATTCAGAGCACCTTTTCCAGCAAGGGCATTCCCTTCTTCATCGATCGCAAGAGCCCTGTTGCCCACCACCCGCTGTTGGAGTTGGTGCGTTCAGCCCTTGAGGTCGTTAGCGGCGATTGGCAGATCGGGCCCCTCTTCCGCTTTCTCAAGACAGACCTGGTCCCCATTGACAGGGACGCTGTTGACCGGCTGGAGAATTACGTCTTGGCCCACGGCATCCGGGGCGCCCGGGCCTGGCTCTCGCCTGATAACTGGCGTTACCAGCGCCGCTACAGCCTTGAGGTTGATGAAGGCGAGGAGGCAGGGCGCGGTCCCGGGCCTGGGCCCTGGGATGACACCCCCCAGGGGCAGGAACTGGCCGCCGTCAACGCGGCCCGGAGCCAGGTCAGAGACTGGCTGGGGGCCTTCCACGAGGCGACAAGGAGCGCCGCCACCGTCACCAGCGCCAGTCCCACAGTTGAGGACCTTACCGTTGCCCTCTTTGATTTCCTCGGGCAGTTTGAGATCCCGGGGCAGCTCCAGGCCTGGGAAGAGGAGTCCGAAGCCCTGGGTGACCTCACCGCCGCCCAAGAGCACGCCCAGGTCTGGAACGGGTTCATCGGTGTCGTTGACGAGCTGGTTGAAGCCCTGGGAGATGAGACCGTTACCCTGGCAGAGTACAGCGATATCCTTGACGCCGGCTTTGAAGGACTCAAGCTCGGGTTAATCCCGCCCGCCCTTGACCAGGTCCTGATTGGGTCCATCGAGCGTTCCCGTCAGCCCAACGTCAAGGCAACCTACCTGTTGGGGATGGCTGAGGGCGAGTTCCCCCGGGGATTTACCGAGGACTCCATCTTCTCCGACAGTGAGCGGGAGGCGCTGCAGGAGTCAGGCCTTGAGCTTGGGCCCACCAGCCGCCGCCGCAACTTGGAGGAGCATTTCTTTGTATACATCGCCCTGACCAGGGCCAGCCGGTACCTCTGGTTAAGCTACCCCATGGCCGATGAGAAGGGCAAGGCGCGCCAGCCATCACTGGTGGTAAACCGGCTGCAACGGCTGCTGCCCGATGTTAAGATGGAGACCGTTGACCTTGTCCCTGACGGCAGCGACCCCCTGGCCTTTGTCGTTGATCCCGAAGAGGCCGCCGGCATCCTCGCCCGGGAACTGGCGGAAAGCCGTCGCGGTGGCAGGCCCCTGGATAACTTTTGGCTTCACCTCTATGACCTGCTGGTTACCAACGTTGGCTGGAGCGCCCAGGCCAGGGGGCGCCTGGCTGGTCTCTCGTACAAGAACACATTGGCGCCTTTGCCTGAGCCTTTGGTCAGGGAGCTCCTCGGCAACCCGCTTCGCCTCAGCGTTTCCCGGCTTGAGGCCTACGCTGGGTGCCCCTTTCGGTTCCTGGCTCAGAATGGGCTCAAGCTTCAGGAGCGCGCGAGGCAGCAGATTGACGCCGCCAGCCTCGGTTCCTTCTTTCACGTTGCCCTCAGTATCTTCGTTCAGCGCCTGATTGACAGCGGCATTGACTGGGGGGTCTTGCCGACGGAAGACGCCGAGACCATCATCGATGAGATAGTTGATGAACTGGCGCCCCGCCTCGGCAACGAGCTCCTTCTCAGCAGCGCTCGTCACGCCAACCTGGTGGAATCCCTCCGTCGCATCCTGCGCCGCACCGTCCGGGTTCTGGGGCTCCACGCCAGCGAGGGTGAGTTCCGGCCTGTAGGAGTTGAGGTCTCTTTTGGCCTTGGGGGCGGCCTCCCCCCCTACGAGATGGAGTTTGGCGACGATTGGACCCTGCGGCTCCGCGGCCAGATTGACCGGATTGACGCCGTGGACATCAACGGTGACACCTATATTAGGGTCATCGACTACAAGAGCAGCAGGCAGCAGTACGGGCTTGACGACATCTTCCACGGCCTCAAGCTTCAGCTCCTGGTCTATCTCCGGGTGGCGCTGGAGTTTGCCCCCTTGCTCTTGGGGAGGGCCGCCAGGCCGGCGGGGGTACTCTACTACGCGGTTCAAGACCCCCTGATCAGGGCGCCAGCGGTGGCCAGCGCCGCATCGGTAGAGACCGACATCGTCAAGGGCCTGAAGATGACGGGTTATCTGCTTGCCAACGAAGAGGTGGTTGAGAAGATGTGCCAGGGCCTTGACACAGACATCAACCACCTGCTGCCGGTGGGATTCAAGAAGGATGGCGACTTCACCGCCCACTCGCGGGTCCTGTCTGAAGGCGAGTTCTTCAAGCTCCTTGACTACACAGGCCTCAAGGTCCTTGAGACGGCAGAGGGGATCGCATCCGGTGACTTTTCAATCCGACCCTACCGCCGCGGTCTGACCCAGAGGGCCTGCCAGTGGTGCCCCTACCTGCCCCTGTGCCAGTTCGACGTGGTGGTTAAGGGCTGCGATTACAGAGATCTTCCCAGGATGGACAAGGAAAGGGTATGGGAGGAGATTGACGCGATCTTGAACTCCCAGCCCGCCATCATTGCCCTGTCGCCACCGCCAACGGGGGGCGCGCCACCCCCTCCCCCCCAGGGAGACAGCGTCGGGGACCAAGGGCCCACCGAGGGGGGTGAGTGAGGTGGTAGGGAACAAGAAAGCCATGGAGAAGGCAACCGCCCTAGTCAAAGAGAAGGCGGCAGCGCCCAGCGGCAGTCAGAAACTACAGCTCACAAGGGAGCAGACCCTGGCTATTCACCTCACCGGCAAGAACCTGTTGGTGTCGGCGGGGGCTGGCGCTGGCAAGACCCACGTCCTGGTGGAACGCGTCATCCACTTTCTCACCCGCCCGGATAATCCCGTTGACATCGACAGGATGCTTGTGGTCACCTTTACCGACGCCGCCGCCCAGGAGATGCGGGAGCGGATTGGCAGGCGTCTCGAAGCCGCCCTTGAAGAGGATTCAGGCAACAGGCACCTGGCGCGGCAGTTGGCCCTTGTTAACGGGGCCCACATCTCAACCCTTCATTCCTTCTGCACCAGGTTGTTGCGGAAGTACTTCTACCGCCTTGACCTTGACCCCGCCTTTAGGGTGGCGGACGAAGATGAGGCCGCGCTTCTGCGGGATGAGGTGGTGACGGCTGTCCTGGAAGACCGCTTCTCTCGTGAGGGGGGTGACGGCCCTGTAACAGACCTGGCCCGGCGCTACAGCGGTCAGCGCGGTGGTGATGAGGCCCTGGCAAAGCTGATCCTGGAGATATACGCCTTCTCCCAGTCCAAGGTCTCCCCCCGGCGGTGGTTTGATCAGATTGAGCAGGAGTATCGCAGGGCCGCTGACCCCAGTACTGACATTGATGAACTTAGTTGGACCCGGTTTGTTCAGCAGGATGTGGCCCTACAGCTTGAGGCCGCCGCCGATGACCTGGAGACCGCCCTGGAGGCCGCCAACCTGCCGGAGGGCCCAGCCCCCTACGCCCCCACCATTACCAGCGAGCTGGAGAGCGTAAAGGCGGCCATCGCCACGGCCTTTGAGGGCGGCTGGGACGAGATGCAGTTGGCCCTGGTTGCCGCCGACAACTTCCAGCGGCTGCCGCGGGTCAGCAAAGACATGGTTAATGAAGACCTCAAGGAACGCTGCGCGAAGTATCGGAACAGCGCCAAAAAGACCATCAGGGGCATCAGGGGGCTCTACACCCAGCAGACCGTCGCCGAGCTGAGGGCTGATATCAGCGAGGTCAAGGACCACGTCGGCACCCTCATCTCCCTTGTGACGGACTTTGAGGACAGATATAGCGCCTCCAAGGCTGGGCAGCGCGCCCTGGACTTTGACGACCTGCAGCGCTTGGCCCTGGAGCTGTTGCTGGCCGATGACAGTGACCCGGAGCGCCCGTCGCCGGTGGCCCTTGAACTTCAGGACCATTTTGAGGAGATCTTTGTCGACGAATATCAGGACATCAACGGGATGCAGGATGCCATCCTCCGGTTGGTGTCCCGTCAGGGCCGGGACAACCGAGAGAGCAATCTCTTCATGGTTGGCGACGTCAAACAGAGCATCTACCGCTTCCGCCTGGCCGACCCCACCATATTCTTAAGCAAGTACAACAGCTACCCGGTGGCTGGGGATCAGGCTCACCAAGGCCCCCTGGCCCGGGTCGATCTCAGCAAAAACTTCCGCAGCCGGTCCGGTATCCTTGATGCCGTCAACTACATCTTCCGTCACCTTTTTGTGGAAAAGGTGGCTGAGCTTGATTACCCAGAGGAGGCGGAGCTCAGGTTTGGTGCCGGGTATTACGGTGACGGCGACGGCGACGCTGAAAGCCAGCTTCCTTCGGCGGCTGGTCCCGTTGAGATCCACCTGGTGGAGAGGGAAAACCTTTCGGGACCCGTTTCCCTGGAGACCACTTCATCGGTGAGCGCCTCTCCGGCAACCCCCTCCGACACTGAGACAGAGACGGACCAGGGTTCCCTGGAGGACCTGTCTAACATTGAGCGGGAGGCTGAGGTCATCGCCCAGAGGATCTCGGAGATGGTCAATGGTACGCCGGAAGAGCGTGGTCCCGCCTTTGCCGTCTATGATTCTGACACCAAGATGATGCGCCCTGTCCGATTTCGCGATATCGTCATCTTGATGAGAGCCACGACGGGCCGTACCGGAAAGATCCTGGAGACCCTGCGCCGCTACGATATCCCCGCCTACGCCGAGACCGACGCCGGCTACTTCCAGGCCACAGAGGTGGTAGTGATGATGTCACTGCTGCAGATCATCGACAACCCCCGGCAGGACATTCCTCTGGCCGCTGTGCTCCGCTCTCAGTTGGTGGGTCTTGACATGATTGACCTCGCCCGGCTCAAGGCCAAATACAAGGCCAGGATGCAGGCCCTCTCTGGGGAGAATGGCAAGGACAACAGCGGTGCCACTCTGGGTGGTGAAGAAGGACTCTTTGATGTCCTGATGGGGGCACTGGACCTTGACGACCCAGGGGTGGCGCCAGAGGCCCTGGCGAGACTGAACGACTTTTTCACCCGGCTTGACAACTATCGTACGGCTGCCAGGCGCGGCGGCCTCAGCAGGCTGATCTGGGATATCTACCAGGAGACGGGCTACCTGGACTATGTCGGTGGGCTTCCGGGCGGAGGTCAGCGTCAGGCCAACCTTCGCTTTCTCCATGACAAGGCCCGGGAATTCGACGGCTTCACAAGGCAGGGCCTCTCCCGCTTCCTTACGTTCTTTGATGACCTGCAGGCGGCAGAAGGCGACTTCGGTGAGGCCAGGGCCCTCGGTGAGAACGAGAATGTAGTCAGGATCATGAGTATTCACAAGAGCAAGGGCTTGGAGTTTCCCGTGGTCTTTATCGCCAACCTCGGCGGCCAGTTTAACCTGGCTGACACCAAAGGCGACATCCTCCTCCACGACAGCCTGGGGATTGCTGCTCAGTTTGTGGACGCCGATTTGAGGTTGGCCTATCCGACCCTGCCGGTCTGGGCAGCCAGGAGCGGGATTAAGCTTGCCAGTTACGCCGAAGAGCTCAGGGTCCTCTATGTTGGCTTAACCCGGGCCCGGGAGAGGCTGATTCTGGTCGGGTCCGCCCGCCAACTGGAGAAGAGGATTGGGGACTGGGTCCGGCGCGTTAACCACAATGGTTGGCCCCTGAAGGCGTCGGACATCTACTCCGCCAGCAGCTTCCTGGACTGGGTAATGCCGGCGGTAGCCCGCCACCGGGAGGGGTTACCCCTCCGGGCCTGGGCTGTCCAGGCAGGGCACCTGCCTCAGCAATCTGGGGCCCTCGCTGCTGATGCCGGAGCTGAAGCGGGCGTCAAGGCCGGCATCAGCGCCGACATCGGCACCGACATCGGCACCGACACCAAAGACCCCATCGCCAATGACGGATCCAGGTGGGATCTAACCTTCTGGGGCGACGGCGGCCTTACCGCTCCCGAGGCCCGGGCCCTACAGGTCGGGGGGGAAGGTGTCACCAGGGACCAGGGGGTTCCCTGGCAGAAGATACTGGGTTTTCAGCCCCTGGGTCTGGAGGGCGGCGCCGTAGAGGAGGCCCTGTCCCGGCAGATGGAGTGGTCTTACCCTGACGCTGAACTCACCAGGGTGGCGGCGAAGATCTCCGTTACTGAGCTCAAGGGGCGGATGGAGATGCGTGATGCCCAACTGCAGGAGGAAGCCGGTGGGGAAGATGGCACAGGTAAGCCCCGCCGGGGTCTTGAGTACCGCAAACCCCGCTTCATCGAAGGGGAGCGGGAGATGACGGCGGCTGAAAAGGGAACAGCCACCCACCTTGTGATGCAGTATGTTGACCTCTACCGGTCCGTCGACATTGAGAGCCTGGTGGAACAGGTGACAGACCTTGTGGAGCGTCAGGTCCTCACCCCGGAACAGGCGGAGGTTGTTGATTTCGGCGCTATCGAGGGGTTCTTTGACACAGAACTGGGTCGGCTGATGCTGGCCCAGCCAGGACAGGTCCAACGCGAGGTGACCTTCAGCATGGGCTTGCCAGCCCAACAGGTCTACCCGGGTATAGGTAGTGAAGACCAGGTCATCGTCCAGGGGATGGTGGACTGCATTATCACCACCCCAGAGGGCATCATTGTCCTGGATTTTAAGACAGACAGGGTCCCCCGGGGCCAGGCCCACACAATAGCTGAACGCTACCGCAGCCAGCTGGACCTGTACAGCCAGGCGGCACAGGCTGCCTTTGGCAGGCCGGTGGTGGGCCAGTACCTGTACCTGTTCAGTGTCGGTCAGACTCTGCAGGTGGAATGAGGTCCCGCCCTGTCGGGATCTCTCAACCTGACCCCTTCAGCGGCGACCTGCAGCCTTCTACTCCATCCCACTAGTCAAGCCAGGTGGTAACTTCTTCCCAGGGCCGGCGCGGTCGCGGGCCGGGGGCCTCATCAGGATACCCGATGGAGACGGCGGCTATCATCTGATCATCGCGGCCAAGCCAATGGCAGAGATCTTCGTAGGCGTAGTAGACATCGCAGATCCACAGGGAGCCCAGATCCATCTCCTGGGCGGCCAGAAGCATGTTCTGAATGGCAGCGCCAATGGACTGGACGTCAACAAGGCTCCAGCTGACCTCCGAGGTATCATTGATTGACTCGCCATTAAAGACGAAGATGGTTACAGGCGCCTCGCTCATAGCCTTTGCCGACCATTCACTGCTCCCGGTTTCAAGCCCCTTCTCCTTGAGGTAGTCAATCTTGCTCCGCATGATCCGAACCATTTGAGCCCTATAACGCTCGCTCTCAACAACGACGAAGCGCCAGGGTTGGCGATTCTTGGCTGATGGGGATTGAGTGGCCGCGTGCAGCAGCTTCTCAATTGTCTCCCGGGAGAATGGGGCGCTCTTGAAGCGCCGGATGCTCCGACGGCGTTCAATTGCTTCCAGGGTGTTCATGTTCTCGCCACCTTCCAGCAAAACTACTCAGCAAAGCTGCTCTTCAGGGATTTCCTGTAGTCCTAGATATTTACTACGGTTCCTGTCTTAACTTGTATTGGTTTAAGGAAGTCCCAAATCCTCTTTTGCGCGCCTAAAAAGAGCCGATGCCCCGAAGATTTCATCACCGTCCGATGCAGGATGCCTGCCATCATCTGTGGAAGTAGAAGGCAGTGAATTATTACTGTAGTCGAACCAATCCTACTGGGATCCTACTGGATGTTTGCTATCTGACAAGGATTAACCGTCAGACGCGCTATTATGTAGAGTCAAGGAGGGGAAAGAATTGCTGGCGATTGTTAACGGCAAGATGATGCCTGTTAGCGGTGATCCCATTGAGGGCGGCGCTATTCTAATCAGGGATGGGAAGATAGCCGCCGTGGGCAAGGACCTCAAGATTCCGTCGGAGGCCAGGATCATTGACGCTGACGGGCGCCCTGTGACACCCGGCATCATTGAGGCCCACGCCCACATTGGCCTTGGCGAGGCCGGCATTGGCTGGGCTGGGGCAGACGTCAATGAGTCTAGTGACCCGGTTACCGCCTACGCCAGGGCCATCGACGGCCTTAACCCGCTAGATACGGCCTTTGACGAGTTCCGGGCCGCCGGTATCACCTGCGCCAGCGTTGTGCCGGGAAGCGGGAATGTCATTGGCGGTACCGGGCTGGCCATCAAGTGCCAGGGTACCATCGTAGACGACATGGTTGTCAAGAATCCCACCGGAATGAAGGCCGCCCTGGGCGAGAACCCCAAGGGCTCCTACGGGCGACGCAAAAAGCTGCCATCTACCAGGATGGGCAGCGCCGCTGTCATGCGGGAGACCCTCTTCAAGGCCAGGGAGTATTTGAAGAAGAAGGATAAGGCTGAGGGCGAAGATGATGTCTCCAAGCTGCCCAAGCATGACAAGAACCTTGAGGCCCTTCTGCCGGTCCTCAGGGGCGAGATCCCGCTGCACATTCACTGCCACCGCGCCGATGACATTACTACGGCGGTGCGGCTCTGCCGGGAGTTTGAGGTCCCCTTTGTCCTGGAGCATGTCACCGAGGCCAATCACGTTATCGACCTCCTCAAGGGCGCCGACACCCACCTGGCCATCGGCCCCACGATGCACTATGGGTCCAAGGTTGAGAACCGGGAGCGGGACTTCCGTACCCCCGTTGAGGTAGCCAGGGCAGGTATTCCCTTCTGCCTCATCACCGACCACCCGGTGCTGCACGGCAAGTACCTGACCATGAGCGCCGGCCTGGCGGTGACCTGGGGAATGGACTACGACCTTGCCCTGCGCAGCGTCACTTTGTCGGCGGCAGAGCATGTAGGGATCGCCGACCGGGTCGGGTCACTTGAGGTGGGCAAGGACGCCGACATTGTGATCTGGTCTGGCGATCCGCTGGACTACATCACCTTTGCTAATTACACCATCATTGATGGTGAAGTAGCCTACCAGCGGGAGGTGGAATAGATGAAAAACATCTCCACTAAGGTCTTTAAGGGTGCCACCATCTACCCTGTTTACGGCCCAAAGATTGAGGATGGGGTCATGATAGTCGAGGGCGGTAAGATTAAGGCCATCGGCAGCGCCAAGGATGTTGAGATCCCAGCCGTTGAGGTTATCGATGTCAGCGGCAAGGTCATTCTCCCTGGCTTTGTTGACGCCCACTCCCATGTGGGTGTCTGGGGAGACGGTGAGGGTTCGGCCGCCTATGATGGCAACGAGATGGGTAACCCCATTGCAGCCAAGGTCAGCGCCCTTGACGCCGCAAATCCAGAACAGGTGAGCTTCGCCGGCGCCAGGGAAGGCGGCATTACCTCCCTGCAGATTATCCCCGGTTCAGGCAACCCTGTGGGGGGCTTGGCCTTCGCCTGCAAGACGGCGGGAACCATTATCGATGACATGGTCATCAAGAACCCCACAGGCCTCAAGGGCGCCCTGGGGGAGAATCCCAAGCGCGCCTACGGGCAGTTCTTCAAGAAGGCCCCAATGACCCGTATGGGCACCGCCGGAGTCATCCGCGACTACTTCCATCAGGTCAAGGAGTACATGGCCAAGAAGGAGGCGGCGGAGGCCAGGGCTAAAGAGGCTGAGGCCAAGGCCGAAGACGCAGAGGCCAATGGCAATGGCGTCGCCCCTGGTCCCGACTATAACCCTGACCTTGAGGCAGGGGCCCTGGTAATGAAGGGGGAGATCCCCTTCCGCGTCCACGCCCACCGCTACGACGACATTATTACCGCCGTGCGGATCTGTGAGGAGTTCGGCATACCCTTTAGCATCGAGCACTGCACAACCGGCTTCAAGGTCGCCCAGTTCCTGGGTGAGCGAGGCGCTGTCGCCCATGTGGGGCCCGGGCTCTTCAGCCGTGGCAAACAGGAACTGGCCGATGCCGACGAGCGCAATCCGGCACTGCTGGACGCCGCCGGTGTCAAGGTCTGCCTTATAACAGACCACCCCTTCCTGGATAGCAGTTACCTGCTGCCCTATGCCGGGGTGGCCCACAAGCACGGCATGCCCTTGGACAGAGTCCTCCGGGCTCTGACGCTGAACCCCGCGGAATCGCTGGGTATTGAGGACAGAGTGGGGTCTCTGACCCCCGGTAAGGACGCCGACTTCGTGGTTATGAGCGGCGAGCCCTTCACCTACACCAGTGTCATCCTGTCAACCCATATCGAGGGCAATGTGGTCTACAAAAGGCCAACCCTTTAGGCAGCCGCTGTTATGCAGCTGCCTCGAAATCTAATCGAGTATAGAAGGGATACTAATCAAGACGAAACTGGAGGTTAAGCCATGTTAGCCATCACAAACGCGAAGATTCATACAATGGTGGGCCCTGTAATTGAGAAGGGAACCATCGTTATCGAGGACGGTAAGATCACCGCTGTTGGCGCCGATGTCAAGGTCCCCGATGGAGCCCAGGTTGTTGACGCCAAGGGCCGCCACGTTAGCCCTGGCATCATTGAAGCCCACGGCCACGCCGGTGTCTACGAGGCGGGCAATGGTTGGGCCGGCGCCGACGGCAACGAGGCCACCCACCCCATTACCCCCCAGGTAAGGGCGATTGACGGCGCCAACCCTGAGGACACCTCCTTTGCCGACTTCAGGAAGCACGGAGTAACCGCCATGCACATCATGCCTGGCAGCGCCAACCTGATTGGCGGCGAGTGCTTTGTGGTCAAGCACAAAGAGGCCGCCACCATTGATGAGATGATACTGCTGTGGCCCAGCGGGATGAAGGCCGCCCTGGGGGAGAACCCCAAGCGGGTCTACGGCACCCAGAAGAAGGCGCCAGCGACCCGGATGGGTAACGCCGCCATGATGAGAGAGTGGCTCCAGAAGGCCAAGGACTACGCGGCGAAAAAGAAGAAGGCGGCTGAGGATGAGGACGCCAAGGAGCCCAACTTCGACATGAAGCTGGAGGCCCTGGTCCCTGTCATCAACGGTGAAATGCCGATGCATATCCACTGCCACAGGCAGGACGACATCGCCACCGCTATCCGCATTGCCGGTGAGTTCGGTGTCAAGTACACCCTGGAGCATGCCACCCTCGGTCACAAGGTGGTTGACCTGCTCAAGGAGAACGACGTTAGCTGCGCCGTTGGCCCCTCCATGTATTTCGAGGGCAAGGTCGAGGTCGTTGGGATTGGCTTTGATGGTCCCGCCACCCTCCACGAGCATGGTGTGCACTTCTGTCTTACCAATGACCACCCCGTCATCCATGCCCGCTACCTGCGGGTGGCCGCAGGCCAACTGGAGGCTGAAGGCGTACCTGGCGAGGACGCCCTGAAGTCCATCACCATCTGGGCCGCAGAGCACATCGGCGTTGCCGACAGGATCGGTTCCATAGAGCAGGGTAAGGACGCCGACCTTGTCATCTGGTCCGGCGAGCCCCTTGACGCCAGAAGCCGCGCCGACGTCACCATGATCGACGGCAAAGTGGTATTTGAGCGCGAGTAGGCTGAGGTTAAGCCGAAGAACCAGTGCGACAACAGCTGTAGCTGAATAGTTTTGAGGATGGTGCCACGGCAGATTGCTGTGGCACCATGGCCTCAACATCGGTAGTGTCTCGCGCTCTTGACGTCATGACGCCATAACGCTACACTAAAGGGCCAGGGGTGATTCTCAATGAGCAAAGCTACTAAGCGTTCCACTGTTTACTTTGACCCAGAAATTCACCATGCTTTGCGGCTCAAAGCCGCTTCAACGAACCGTTCGATATCGGACCTGGTAAATGAGGCTGTTCGACAAGCTCTCCGGGAAGATCAGGAGGATTTGGCTGATTTCGAAGAACGTATTTCGGAGTCTACGATAAGCTACGAAGCACTGCTAAAAGACCTCAAGGCCCATGGCAAGCTTTGAGCTTCGCTTTAAGAAGTTCGTAGCCAAGGATCTCCGGAAGTTGCCGAATAGAGATGTGAAGCGGATACTTAGATGTATTGACGCATTAAGAAACGAACCACGCCCGAAGGGCTGCGAGAAGCTTTCAGCACAGGAGCGATACCGTGTGCGGCAAGGAGTCTATAGGATTGTATATGAGATAGAGGACGATAAGCTTATCATCATCGTGGTGAAGGTTGGTCATCGGCGTGACGTCTACACGCGAAGCAGTTAGGGGGAATACCGCCTTCATGACGGATCGGACCTTGGAAGCCTGACCAGGCTTACGTACTCCCTGGAGGAGACACTGCAACTTGAGGGCGGTTCCGGTAACCCTTCAGATGAAGGTGCTAGATACCCGGGAGGAGTTTCTATGAGAGTGGATGAAGCCCAGCAGACTTTAAGACCTTCATGGTTTCAGTGATTAATCGATATCTGGCCTAGCCCATGGGTCAATGCAGTGTGGCCAAAGACGTTGAAGCCCACACTGACTGGAGGACTACATTGACTGAGCCATTCGATGATCTGGTAGTCTACCTGAACGGAGATTATAGGAACCTCTCTGAGGCCCATGTCCATGTAGAGGACCGGGGTTTTAACTTCGGCGATTCCCTCTACGAGGTGGTACGCGCCTATCGAGGTGTGCCCTTTGGTCTCACTCAACACCTGGCACGGTTGGAAGCGGGAGCCCGGGAGATAGAGCTTAACTTTGGTCTGTCCAGTGACGAGCTTTCTGCAGTTGCCATGAAGCTTCTCACAATTAACAGGCTCCGTGATGCCCTGATTTACATCCAGGTTACGAGGGGTACTGCGCCGCGGGACCACTTCTTCCCCTCGGCGTCTTCACCAACGGTCCTGGTCATCGCAAAGCCCTTCGACGCCCCCAGCAGGGAGGAACAGCTGCGGGGCCAGAGTGTCCTCATTCTACCGGACCTGCGCCACCGGTACCGCGCCATCAAGTCAACGTCGCTGCTGGCAAATGTCCTCGCCTGCGAGGAGGCCCGGCGTCAGGGCTTTGACGAGGCGGTTCTTGAAGACAACGGAATTGTTACTGAGGGGGCCAGAACCTCGGCATTCATAGTCAGAGGCGGTTGTGTTGTTACCCATCCCCTGGGCAACATACTTCCCGGCATAACTCGCAGCTTCGTGTTGGAACTGTGCGAAGAGGCGCGGATCCCTCTTGAGCAGCGCCCCTTTACCGTTGATGAACTCCTCAAAGCCGATGAGGTCTTCCTTACCGACAGCGTCTGCGAGGTAACCCCCATCATCAAGGTCAGCAGCAAGGCAATCGGCGATGGCACGGCCGGTCCAGTTACCAGGGCCCTGGCCCAACGATACACAGACAAGGTCGCCTCCCACTGCCGACAGAGCCACTCCCTGTCTGAGTAGAGTCCCATAAAAGCGCTATCGTCCTACTCCCACCCTACTTGCCGTGGTCGCACAGGTTATCCTCTGTCTCAAGCTTCTGCTTCAGGTAATCCTCAATCACTTGCCCCACGTCTCCGGTGGCACCCGCAACTACCTTGATGCCGTATTCGTCAAAGAGCTTCAGGGCTCTATGACCAATCCCGCTTGCGACGACACAGTCTACACCCAGTCCGTGTAGGAACTCGGGTATGACCCCAGGCGCGTGGCCGGGATTATCCACTACCCGCTGATCGGTTGCTTCCCCGCTGTCGTTGAAGTCGGCCAGGGTGTAAGCAGGGCACCGTCCAAAGTGCTGAGCCACCTGGCCACCGTCGGTAGGAACTGCTAGTCTCATGGCTCTCCCTCCAATTCGCTTAATGAGCATATGCCCAATATGTAGTATAGACAGGTTTTTGGTATATGTCAACAGGTCTCACGCGGCTCGTCAAATGCTGTTGACCGCGGGGCGTTGTCGAAAAACGTCGTCCAGCCAGGATACCCCTCTCCACTTTACCCAAAACGTATCTAGATATGTAGATATCTAAATCCATTGATATCCCCGCCCTGCTCCGCTCAAGGATATCTAAATATATAGATATGTACATGCGTTGAGTCGAGGGGAAATAGGGGTCCCCCTGCCGTCGACACTATTCGACAATTAGACTCTACTCCAATTCTGGACGGTGTGACTAATGTGTATGTTAAGATATACTCAGCCGACGAAACACAACGCACAATGGCAGATGCGGGGACAGGAGGTACAGCCTTGAAGCTCACAGTTGATGACCAAACAGATGCTTCGATTGATCCTCACACAGACGCCGAAACGCCGACCTACATTCTGAACATGAAGGCCCTGGCTGAATTGGGAAGGAAGCCGGAGGTCTTTGCCAAGGGAGAGGACCTCTTCTGGGACCATCCTCACATCTCCAAGATGATGTTGCAGGCCCACCTCAACCCAGAGACCGACGCGGCCAGCCGCAGGCCAGAGATTATCGACGCCACCGTTGAGTGGCTTGTGTCTGAGCTTGATCTTAATCCCAACGCTTCGTTTATCGATCTCGGCTGCGGGCCCGGGCTCTACTGCACTCGCCTTGCCAGGCGGGGCCTGGAGGTCACCGGTCTGGATTACTCGCGCCGTTCCATCCAGTACGCCCGGGAGCAGGCCAACAGGGAAGGGCTTAGCATAGAGTACAAGTATCAGAACTACCTTACCATGGACTATGAGGAGCGGTTCGATGCCGCGGCAATCATCTTCTGCGACTTGGGGGCCCTCAGCAACGACGACCGCGATACCCTCCTGGAAAGGGTCTACCGGGCCCTCAGACCTGGAGGCGTTTTCGTGGCCGATGTTTTCACCCAAAGGGGCCGGGCCAAGGGCCGGGCTACGGCCGGATGGGACGCGTATGAGAGTAGTTTCTGGCGCCCCCACCCTCACCTGGTCCTGACCAGCACCTTTGCCTATCCTCAAGACAACGTTGAGCTTGACCAACACATAGTGATTGAAGAGGACGGTGGCACCAGCCTGTACCGGATCTGGGATCATCACTACACCGCTGATGCCCTGACTGCTGTCGTTGAGGCCAGGGGTTTCATTGTGGAAAGTGTCTGGGGCAGCCTGACCGGTGAGAAGTACGATAGGGAGAAGAGCGAAATCGTGGCTGTTGTGGCCAGAAAGCCACGAACCTAGAACCACCAGAACCGCGGGGTGAGGATGATAACCATGGGTAACAGACAACAACTCAGAATAGCCCTGGCCCAGCTTACTGGTTCAGACGACGATGTCTCTACCAATGTGAAGAAGGCGCTGGCCGCCATAGAGGAAGCAGCAGGGACCGGCGCGGACCTCGTCATCTTGCCGGAGATCTACCTTACTGGGTTCCCTGCCAGCCAGCGGGCGGCTGAGGTCGCTTTCAACGTCCAATCTGGCACCGAGGTAACAGAGTTGGAGGCTGTGAGGGATATCTGCATCAGTAAGGCAATTGGCGTTGTTGTGGGCTTCGCTGAGGGCACAAACGGTGGGAATGGGGAGGGTGGAAGGATTTTTAACACCACCATTCACATCGACAGGACCGGGAAGACTATAGCCAGCTATCGTAAGACCCATCTCTTTACAAAAGAGAGTGAGACTTTCTCTCCAGGAGACCACCTGGTCCGGTACGGGTTTGACCTCGAAACAAATGAGGAAGCTCAGAGAGATCGGGGAGATCGGGGAGATTGCGGAGATTGCGGAGATCGCGAAGGTCAGAAAGATCAGGACGATCAAAGGGGTCTGGGCAGTCAGGTTAGGGCCGGGATCCTGGTATGCTATGATATTGAGTTTCCGGAGACGGCGCGGGCCCTGGCTGAAACCGGGCTGGATCTTCTCATTGTCCCCAGCGCCAACATGGACACACTTGGTGACTACCATCGTGCCTTTATCAAGGCGCGAGCCATTGAGAACCACGCCTTCGTCGCCTACTGCAACCGTCTCGGAGAGGGCCGAGATTACACCTATGTAGGACACAGCCGCATTGTCAGTCCCTTTGGTCAAATCCTGGCTGACGCCTCGCAGGAGGAACAGATTGTTGTTGCCACGTTAGACCTTGGCGAGGTCCAGAAGGCAAAAGAAGCATTTAACTACCTGAAAGACCGCAGGCCAAGACTACCTGTCAAGAGCCTGCCAGGGCTCAGAACCAGCGGCTAAACCAGTACTTCTCAAAAGCTACCTTCCCCCAATGGGCTGACCTGATGGCAGGTAGCATGATCCCCTTCAGTTTCGGTTGAGCGTAGTAGATAGTAGCCAGGAAAAGGGCTTTACCAAAGCCCGTCTCCATCACTCATGGGCCGGTACCGGAGAACCGCCGTCCCATTCGCTCACCCTTCAGCGCGCTAACCAGGTTTGCTGCCACCACCTTAGCCTGGCTCTCAGCGGCGAACCCGCTCCAGGGGAATACCTCACCTAAAGGGGTCTTGATTTGCGTTATGTCACCTATGGCATAGACATCGTCGTACTTCGTCCACATCGTGTGCCTGTCAACGGGGATCCAGCCCTCAGTGCCTTTGGACAATTGAGAGTTACGCACAACTGCCGGGGGGCGATGCGGGGGAACCCCAATAAGCAGGTCGTAGGGGACCGCTGGGAAGTTATTATTCAGGAGTATCCGTCTATTCTTGGTGTCGACGGACTCCACATGGCTGTCGGGTGTAAACTTGATCCGCCGTTTGCGCATTAGCCGCATGAACCTCAGGCGCATGAAGTCGGGATGGACCGGGAGGGGTTGAGTCTCTGGGGTCACCAGCTCAATAGACACCCGTTTCCGGATCTTTCTCCCGCGGAAATAGGCATCAAGGAGAAACGCCGCCTCGTAGGGGGCAACAGGGCACTTATAGGGATGCCTCGCGATCAGGATGACGACACGGCCGCCCCTGAATCGCCGGATCGCCCTATTAATCCGCGCAGCACCGTCAAGGTCGTAGTAGTTGAGGGCAGCCTCCTTGAAGCCAGGAATGGCGTTTGCGTCCAACTCCACCCCAAGGGATACTACCAGATAGTCGTAGAGAAGGGTTCCGACACTGGTGACAACCTTCTTGTTGGCGATATCGATCTGCTCGACTTCGGCCTTTATCGTATTAATGCCCTTCTTGTTGAGCATCGATAGGCGCCTGGTGATCTGAGTTTCAGTGCGGGTACCAATCATAACCCAGGCCAGCGATGACTGCCAGAGGTGCCGGTCGCGCCGATCAACAAGGGTGACCTCGTGTTCCTGCCCAAGCTGCCTGCGTAGTTCGTTGGCGGCCACCAGGCCGCCGACACCGCCTCCTAGAACCAGAAACCGTTTTCCAGTCACTGTAGACTGCCTCCTTGCAGGAATTCGTGAATTTATCTGCCCTCTACAGCCCCTAGTTTGCCACCAAATGAAGCCACTAGTCTTCCTCAGGGATGGACTTCTGAAACCTGATTACTGAGCCACCGTCTTAACGAAACCTTAACATTTGCCACCCGAAATTGGCTAAGCCTCTGCTAAAGTAGGCGATTACCTCCTAAGCGGGGATTGGCGTCACCACTTATTATTCGACCAAAATCCGGCAACAATGTGCTGATGTGACCGTGGTGGGTTGTCACCGAGAGGGAAATGATGTAACATTGCGGTTGAATTGGCTACACTTTGTCCTTGACAGACAGACTTGCCTATATCAAGCCCGATGTTATAGAGTAATGAATGGACATGCACTGATTTGGCAATTATGAAAACGCAAAGGATGGTGAATGAGATGTCAAGTTTCAGAATTAGCCTGAAACCTCGCCGGTACGAGATTGGCGAGCATCCTCTGACCCACAGCATTATTAAACTTGAGATACCCACCATTTATATCCTGGGCCTTGTGGCACTGCTTCTGGCTACCACTATTTGGTTCATGAGCGCCCTCTACAGTGCCAGGATAGCCGCGGCCAGGGCCGAGGCGGAAGCCCTCAGTGATAAGGATGTCTACGAGGTGCTGAAGGGCCTGTTGGCCGAGCGGGCAGCTGCAGAAGCTAGGGCAGAAGACGTGGAGATTCAGTATACAGCCCTCAGGCAGCAGTACGATAAGCTTACAGAGGATTTAAACAAGTTGGCCCCGCACCTGCCAGTGCAGATGGAAGGGCCAATCTTCACTGTCGCTTCGGGAGTACCTGATGGGGCGCGAACCATGACGGAGGCAGAGGTCATTAACGTCCTCGACCTGCAGTATGGGGAGACCTTGAACAAGATCCAGTACTGGTTAGCCAGGCCCCACAGCATGCCGGTTCGAGAGGGGAAGATCAGCAGTCCTTTTGGGCCACGATCTGATCCATTAAAGCCGTGGGTTCAGGACATGCATACCGGCGTGGACATCGCGTCACCCTTTGGCTCTGGCGTTTATCCTACCGCAGAAGGTCGAGTCATTCTTGCAGGCGCCTCTGGTGCCTATGGCAATGCCGTTATTGTGCGCCATGACTACGGTTATCTGACGGTGTACGGCCACCTGAACGAGATTAGGGTTAAGGTTGGGCAGGATGTTACCCGTGACGAGGTCATAGGAACAGTTGGGAGCTCCGGACGCAGTACCGGACCCCATGTGCACTACGAGGTTCACCTGTTCGGTTACCCTCAGGACCCTGTCAACTACATGGATGATGGCAGTGGCAACGAGACCGAAGCCAGCAGCGTTGATCCCGTTGACCTTGAGAACTAGGACTAGTCCCTTGCGATCAGGGCTTCCCGTTCAGGGCCAACGGAGATATACTTTACAGGCACATCCAGAAGCTCCTCTATGCGCAGCACATAGGCCTGGGCCGCGGCGGGCAGGTTATCGAAGTCCCTTACGGCGGTGATGTCTTCATCCCAGCCGGCGAAGCGTTCGTAGAGTGGTCTCGCCTTATCGAGCCCGGCATTGAGGGGAAAACGTGTTGTCGGGTTGCCATCGATGTCGTAGGCGGTGCAGATTTTTAGCTCCCCCTGCCCGGTCAGGAGATCGAGGCAGGTCAGGGACACAGCTGAAGGCCCCTGAAGGTCGCGGCCGTAACGGGTGGCAACGGCGTCAAAGTGTCCAATCCGCCGCGGACGTCCCGTCCTTGCCCCATACTCGCCACTTATCCTGCGGAACTCTGCCGCATCATCTGGCTCAAACTCTGTAACAAAGGGTCCAGCCCCAACACAGGTAGAGTAGGCCTTGGTAACCCCGATTACCTGCTCTACCGAGTTTGGGTGTATCGGCACAGAGGCGCAGGCGTAGCCAGCCAGTGTTGACGATGAGGTTGTAAAGGGGTAGATGCCATGGGTGATGTCTCGCAAGGCGCCCAACTGGGCTTCGAGAAGGATGGGCCTGCCGTTAGCCGTGAGCTGCCTGACCAGGGCCTGACTGTCGACGATACGGTGCTGAAGTTCCGCACCCCAATCCTTAACCCACTGGAGCATCTCTTCTGCTAATACAGGTTCGGCGCCGTAGCCGCCGCAAACAAGGAGATTTACATAGTTGATTACGGCCTCCAAGTGTTCTTTCAGATACGCGGGATGCAGGAGTTCACCAACCTGGATCCCTTTCTTGATGTATTTGTGGCTGTAGACGGGCGAGATGCCGCTCATGGTTGAGCCATAGGCCTCACTGCCCAGCCGTTCCTCCTCCAGGCGCTCCAGAAGAAGATGAAAGGGGAAAATGAGAATGGCCCTATCAGAGATCTTGAGGCCGCCCATGTCGATGCCCCGTTCCTTGAGGGTCTCTATCTCCCTGGTCAATGACTCAGGGTTAATCACCGAACCCGAGGCCACCAGGTTGGTAACACCGCTGTGGAATATCCCTGAAGGTACGCTGTGGAGCGCGAATTTGCCAAGGTGGTTGACTACCGTGTGCCCCGCGTTGTCGCCGCCCTGGTAGCGGATGACACAGTCGGCCTTTGAGGCGAAATAGTCCACCATCCGACCCTTGCCTTCATCACCCCAGTTTAACCCGACTACAGCAGTAATCATGAGATTATCCTCCCCAGTATCCAATTCAGTCTCCCAGGCCAGGGCCAGAAACACCCCTCGTCTAGCCTACCACTGAGGCGAACATTTAGCAAGAACCTCAGTCGAACCACCACGAATTAGCCCGCAAATGGCTAGTTCGCGAAAGCTAATGTTCGACCCCTGGCCGCCACTGATCATGAACGCAATCCCATCTCAGATCCCCTGGTGGCATACCTGTTAGGTCAGACAGTAAAAGAGTGCAACCTTTAGTTTAATATTATTAACTACCTACTCAATTAACCGTTGACATTAACCCCTTATAGGGGTAGAATGGGGGGTGCAATTATTTAGGGGAAAGGACTGAGTCAAGTGTCTGAACCAGCTCTAAGGGTAGAAAACCTCTGTAAGGAGTTTGCCGTCAAGAAAAAGGGCGGCCTGTTCAAGCGCCTCTTTGGAAGGTTTGGCAATGGCGATGAAGACAGTAATTCGGATCGCAAGTCCTTCGTGGCGGTAAACAAGGTCAGCTTTGACATCGAGAAGGGGGAGATCTTCGGGCTCCTGGGGCCCAATGGCGCCGGAAAGACCACGACCATCAAGATGATCTCAACCCTCCTCCGCCCAACCTCGGGCAGCGTCAATGTTCACGGGGTTAACGTGTCCGTCGATCCCCAGCGGGTCCTCCAGATGATTGGTACGGTCCTGGCGGGGGAACGCTGCGTCTACTGGAAGCTTACCGGTCGTGAAAACCTGGAATACTTTGGCGCCCTCTACGGCCAGCGCGGTCCTGAGCTCAAACAACGCATAGACTATCTACTCGACAGGTTCCAGCTCAGCAAGCGCGCCGATGAAACCGTGGAGAAATACTCCACCGGTATGAAGCGCCGTATCGTGCTGGCCCGGGCGCTACTCCATAATCCCAGGCTCCTGATCTTGGATGAGCCCACGGCGGGCCTTGACCCCCAAGCCGCCCTTAATTTGCGCGACCTGATCCTGGAGCTCAAGGGCGAGGGGAAGACGGTCCTTCTCACCACCCACTACATGGAGGAGGCCGATATACTGTCTGACCGGGTTGCCATCATCGACCATGGAGAGATCATCTCCCTGAACACGCCTGAACAGCTCAAGCGCGACCTCAAGCAAACAAAGGTAGTCAGCCTTGACGTCCTGGAGTGGAAGGACCAGTTTGGCGACGCTCTCTGCGCGGCAGGGCTCGTGTCTAACTACACCGCTCAACACGATACCGCTAACCGCCGCTGGCGGCTGACGATGCACCTTGCTGACGGGGTCAGCGTTGGCGCGATGATGGCGGCCTACCTGGAGCAAGGCAATAGCGTTCAGAGCCTGGCTGTCAATGAGCCCAGCCTGGAGGATGTCTTCATCCACCTGACGGGTAAGTCCCTCAGGGACTAGGTTAAAGGAGGCAGATTGACATGTCATCAGTGATAACCGTCTTCCCGGCAGTATGGGCGGTAGCGCGACGCGAGTTCAAGATGTTCTTCCGCTACCCATCTTGGTTTATATCCTTAATAATCTGGCCGTCCCTCTTTCCCATCGGCTACATCTTTGTTTGCAAGGCCCTGGCCGGTCCCAATGGAGAGTCCCTGTCAACCTATGCTAGCTACTCAGGGACCACCGACTATATCAGCTACATCCTGATTGGCACCTTCATGTGGATGTGGTTAAACGTGATGCTCTGGGGCTTTGGCCAGGCGCTCCGCACCGAGCAGATCCGCGGTACCCTTGAGAGCAACTGGCTTGCTCCCCTTCAGAAATGGTTTCTCCTCTTGGGTAGCTCTGTCTACGACATGCTGCGCTGGATGATGTTCATGGTCATCGCGGGGATTGAGTTCTACTTCATCTTTGGGTTCCGGGTTCAGGGCAGCCTCTGGCTGATGCTGCTGGTGGTTCTCCTCTCCATCCCCAGCATCTACGGGGTGGGTATGGTCTTCGCCAGCCTCGTGCTGTGGGCGAAGCAGGCCAACACACCCGTCAACGTGGTCCGGGGGGTCATGATGGTCTTTACCGGGATGACCTATCCCATCGCTGTGCTGCCCCAGTGGATGCAGGCTGTATCTCGTTACCTGCCCCTGACTCACAGTATTGAGGCGGCGAGAGCGGTGGCCGCGGGATCTGGATTGAAGGCCATCAGTGGGAACGTAGAGTACCTGCTGATTTCTGGCGTGATTCTGTTTATCCTCGGGTTTGCTGGTTTCGGGCGCACAGAGCGCATAATCAGCCAGCACGGCAGCCTGGGGCACCACTAAGGGGTTGATTGAGATGAGTGATTACCTGCTGGCCCTGAGGGCCATCTTCAAACGAGACATGATAATGTACTTTAGATATCCAGTCAATGTGGTCTTCAATATCTTCGAGCCCTTCGTCTGGATGCTCCCCGTCTACTTCCTGGCCAGGTCCTTCATGGTCGGCGGTGAAAACCTTGGTTTTGAGGCCTACAGCGGCACAACCGACTTCGTCTCCTTCTGGATCATCGGGGGGATCATGTCCTTCTATATCAACTCGGTCATGTGGGGGATGGGCTTCTCCCTCAAGAATGAGATGTGGCTGGGCGTAATTGAGACAAACTGGCTCACCTCCGCGCCAGTACTGGTGCAGCTCATCGGTAGATCTCTCTGGGGCCTGGCCCTGACCACATTCAACGGGTCCGCAGCGCTGCTGATTGCATGGAAGCTCTTTGGGTTTAGTTTTGACGGCCAGATCATTCCGGCCCTGCTGACAATGGTCCCGATGCTCATCGGGCTCTACGGCCTCGGCTTCGGCCTGGCAGCGGTGGTGCTTATCAGCAATGACGCCAACAATGTCATTGACATCAGCAGCTTCATCATCCGCACCTTCAGCGGCCAGGAGTTTCCTGTCACCGTTTTGCCCAGGGTCCTCATGGCCTTCTCCCTGATCCTTCCGGTGACCTACGCCTTTGACGCTGTCCGCGGGTATCTCATCGGCACAAGAACACTGCTTCCCATGGTTCAGGAGCAGCTAATCTTGCTTGCGGTAATGGCCCTCTTTGTCAGCGTCGGCTACGCTGTCTTTCGCCGGGTTGAGCGGTCTGTGCGGACAGCAGGAAACCTGGGTCACCACTGAGAAGACTGCAGTGATAAATGGTGATGGTGGGAGTGTCGCTTTAGAGGGGGAACAGCCTCCGGGGGAGGAACTGCCGTGGGCTACCTGGATAAGAAACTGCTATCAACGGAACTGTCAACGGTGCTGATGGATGCCTTTCAGGAGGAAGCGACCTCCGCCCCCTGGGAGTTATTCACCATCGGGTACGGGTCTCGCACAGCTTGGCCCCTGTCAACTGAAGCCCGCATTGAAGGGCTGGCCAAGATCTGGAGTGAGGCCAAGTACAACTTCGCCTATTGGGATCAACTGCCGGGTGAAGACTGGTGGGACCAGCAGTTTCGATCCTTCGTGCCCAGGGTTCTGGCAGTAGAGACCGAGGAGTCTTACTGGCGCCTGCTGCAGCTCTTTGCGGGCCTTCTGGGGGACGGGCATACCTGGGTTCAGCTCCCCAGGCATCTCCGTCAGGCCACAAGCCGCCCGCCGGTCCTGGTTTTGGACATAGAGGGCAAGCCCATTGTTATTGCCGGGGAGGGGGTACCCCCTGGGGCAGAGATTGTCTCCATCAACGGACGCCCTGCGGACCAGGTGCGCCAGGAGATGGCTGAGACTATGCCGGCATCAACCAGGCACAACCGGGCTGCCAGAACCGCCCTGAACATCCTGGACGGTCCCGCCGGCACCCCAGTGGTGGTAGAGGTCTGCCTCCCGGGCGGCGGCGCTACCGGTAGGTGTCTGGAAACCGTCTCCCTGGAACGCACAGGGCCCCTACCCCTTAACCCCACTGTCCAGCGGAAGGAGGTCCAGCCCGGGGTCTTTCTGGTAGCCATTCACAACTTTAACTCACACACCGTGGCTGACAGCTTTGACCAGCTCTTTCCGGATTTCGAAGGTGTAGAGGGCTTGATCTTCGACCTTCGCCTGAACACAGGTGGAGATAACGAGGTTGGATACAGGATACTGGCCAGACTGATTGACGCGAAGATCAAGGCCACAGCCACTCGCCTCCCCCTCTACGCGCCAACGATCCGGGCCTGGGGGATGACCCAGCGTTGGTTAGCCCTCCCGCCCGAAGAGGTCAGGCCCGCTGATGACAGACCCAGGTACAGCGGCCCGGTCGCCGTTCTCAGTAGTCCAATCACTGGAAGCGCCGCCGAGGATTTTCTGGTGGCCTTTAAGACCAGCGGCAGGGGCCCTGTTGTCGGCCAGCCCACGGCTGGCAGCACCGGGCAGCCAATGGTCTTCGCCTTGCCAGGAGGCGGCGTCCTCCTCATCTGCACAAAGCGTGACACCTTTGCTGACGGAGTTGACTACGTTGGCAGGGGGGTCATGCCTGACATCCCCTGTCAGCCATCGGTTGCCGACATCTCCTCTCAACGCGACAGGGAGTTGGATACTGCCCTTGTTGAGTTGGCTGCTGAGCGCTGAGTGGTGAATCTAGCCAGCCATACCCCTCGTTAACCCCTCCTTAATATTTATGCAATAGTATTTAACAGGAATCAGTCCAAGTTTTACCGAACATAGATAGAATACTGTTTGTTGCCTGTTACTGCATCCACGGCGTGCTAAGAAGAGAAGACCAGGGCCTCTAGTCTGGCTACTTGTGGGAGGTATGGGTTCCTTGAAGCTTCACGCTGAGAAGGTGATGGCGGACTTACCGGCTGGGCTATCCGACACCATCAGGTTCGAGACCTATTCAAGCGAACACATGACAGTCATGAAGGCGCAGAATGTATTCTCCGAAGAACGCGCCTTCAATACGTACAAGTTCATTGTCCCCCATTCCAGCGCTCACCCCGCCCATCGGATCGATGGTAAGCTCTACCGGGTGGAGAAGCACAACGCCTTCCCCCTCAATCCAGGGCAGCCCCACGCCTTCTCCGTCGAGGGGCTGGTGCACTGGTTTACACCTCTGTTTATCGATAAGGAGTTCATGAAAGAGATCTGTAAGGCTGTCTTCGGGACGCCCTATGTCATCTTCGATAATAGAGCTTATCCTACGAGCACTCGTCTTCGCAGCCTGCTGGCAACATTCATGGAAGAGGCAAACAGCAGGCAACCTGGGTATGAGTTCGTAATGCAGAGCCTTACGGTGCAGTTGGTTGTAGGCCTAGTGCGGGAGGTTGGGAATACTGTGATCAGAAAACAGGGGGTTGCGAGCAAGCCACATCCACAGTGGGAGAGCGCAGACTCGGCAGCGGTCAGGACTGTTGTCGATTACCTTCACGCCCATTTCACCTCCGATTTCACCCTTGAAGACATCGCGGCCATTGTACACTACAGTCCCTACCACCTCATTCGAATATTCAAGGCTGAGACCGGTACCACGCCCTTTGAGTACCTTGTTGACCTGAAGATTGCCAAGGCCAAGGAACTCCTGAAGACCACCTCAAAGAACATAACTGAGATCTGTTTTACCTGCGGCTTCAACAACCGTAGCCACTTCAGCGCCGTATTCAAAAGGAAGGTCGGGGTTTCCCCCAGCCGCTACCGCATGGAGATGCGCTGAGCCAGCAGGCTAGTTGGAGGCAGGATTAATCAAGGATTTGGACACTGGCTTAATCCGTACTTCATTTGTGCTCAGAACTTCCGGGAAAGGCCTTCATCAGCAGTTTGAGCATGATGCCCACCAGGCCCATGAAGCCCAAGATAACAGGCATGCTGATTACAGTGATCCTTACTGTCTCGCTGAAGACATCCATCATCTTCCCTCCTAATGGGTGTAGCATCTCAATGGGTGTAGCATCTCAACCAAGACTATCCGACCAGGGCCAGAATCAGGCCTCCAGCCATAATCGACGCAAGCTGCCCGGCCACATTCGCCCCGGCAGCGTGCATCAGCAAGAAGTTCTGAGGGTCTTCCTTCAGCCCCATCCTGTGGACCACCCGGGCGGACATTGGAAATGCTGAGATGCCGCAGGCTCCGACCATCGGGTTTATCTTATCTTGCATAAAATAGTTCAGGGCTTTTGCGAATAGGACTCCGGCGGCGGTGTCGGCCACAAAGGCTACAAGGCCCATGCCGATGATCAACAGGGTCGCCGGTGCGAGAAATTGGTCTGCCGTCATTGTGGAACCAATGGTTATGCCCAGCAAAAGCGTAACCAGGTTGGCAAGTTCATTCTGGGCGGCCTGGGACAGGCGTTCTACAACACCTGATTCCCGAATCAGGTTTCCGAACATTAGCGACCCCACCAGGGCCACGCTGATGGGGGCCAGGATACCCGCGAGAAGGGTGATGGTAATGGGGAAGAATATCCTGGCGGTCTTGGAGACGCTAACACTGCGATATTCCATACGGATCCTCCGCTCGGCCCTAGTGGTCAGGAGCCTTATCACCGGCGGCTGGATTATTGGAACCAGGGCCATGTAGGAGTAGGCGGCCACAGAGATGGGCGCCAAAAAGTGCTGAGCGAAGCGGGTGGCAACAAAGATGGCGGTTGGGCCATCAGCAGCGCCAATGATTCCAATGGCGGCCGCTTCCTTCAGGTCAAAACCAGCCAGGGCCGCCAGCATCATGGTGAAAAAAATGCCGAACTGGGCGGCGGCGCCAAAAACCAGCATGATGGGCATCTTCAAAAGTGGTGAAAAATCCATCATCGAACCAATGGCGATGAAGATCAGGATCGGAAACAGTTCAGTGATGATGCCGGCCTCATAAAGAGTGCGAAGAAAGCCGTGTTCACCCACGGCGGACGAGTTGGGGATATTGGCCAGAATGGCCCCAAAGCCGATGGGCAGCAGCAGCATGGGTTCGTAGTCTCGTTTGATGGCCAGGTAGATGAGGAGCCCGGCAACGGCAAACATCGCTACGTTTCCTGGAGTGAGATTAGTCAGGCCTACTAAAAGGTTGTCCAACGGCTATGCCTCCCTTGACAAAAAACAAAAGACCTTCGCACTCAGCCTTACCATAGGGCAGTCGTGTCGAAAGTCTCACCCGCTTGACACGGTCAGAGCCGCTAGACCAGGGAACCCCGGCGCAAGGACGACGTTCCAGTGTTGTTGACCCAGCAGTTATTGGGTTACTCCCCTTCCACAACAGGGATTATACCACCAGCTTATGGTCTCGTCAACGCCACTATCGTCGTCTAACATGTCAGAGGCCGGGAAACCCTAAGAGCAAAAACAAAATCCCACTAAGTGACTAGAAAGAGGCAGGGAGTGGCAACGAAAGGTTGTGAGAAGATTGGCTGTGAATAACAATGAGAGGGGCTGCGAAACGGCGACACTGGCTGGTGGGTGTTTCTGGTGTATTGAGGCGGTCTTCGATCGGTTACGGGGCGTCAAGGATGTCATCCCTGGCTACGCTGGCGGTGAGACGTCCAACCCCACCTACGAACAGATCTGCACTGGAAGAACAGGGCACGCCGAGGTGATTAACATTGTCTTTGACCCTGATGGGATCTCCTATCGGGATTTACTAGAGGTTTTCTTCGCTGTTCATGATCCCACAGCCTTGAACAGGCAGGGGGCTGATGTGGGCACCCAGTACCGGTCGGCCATATTCTACCACACCCCAAAGCAGAAGGAGACAGCAGAAAGGGTCATAGCCGATCTCAACCAGGAGGGGATCTGGGATGATCCCATCGTAACCGAGTTGGCCCCCCTTGAGGACTTTTATGAAGCAGAGGACTACCATCGCGACTACTTTGACAGAAACCCCAATCAGCCTTACTGTCGGGTCACAATCACGCCAAAGTTGAGCAAGCTCAGGGAGAGGTTTAGTGATAAACTCCGATAGACCTGGCTTCCAGAGATTACACCCGGCGTCCTCCCATTTTCTGAAGCCCCTATGTTAATCGCGCCATTCTATCAATCACTTGACACCATACATATGTTTAGTGTAAAGTAAAACACAAGACACTTAGGCTTGGAGAGGGGTTAACGCGGTGGATGATTATATAACTAGCCGAGAGGTGGTGGCCCGGGCCCGGCGCCAGGGGCTCGATGTAAGTGAACGATCCTTGAGGCTCTATGTCAGCCGGGGGCTGGTGCCTGGACCAGAGGTTAGGAGTCGCCCTGGAGGTGGGAGGGCCGGTTACTACCAGCCAAAGGTTGTTGACCTCCTGAAGGCCATTTCTGACCTCCAAGGGAAAGGGCAGACCCTTGACCAGATCAAGGAGTTTCTAGACCGCCTTCAGGCCATTGCGCTGCGTGGCGGACATGACCCCCTGAAGTTCAAGATCGAAACTGCAAGAGCCCTTGATCAGGAGGGTTCTGGACCCTTGGCCAGCGGAGGCGTTGGCCTGGAAGACTGGCACCTGTGGGCCGCCTTGGGGGGACCCCTTTTGGCGGGAATGGTGCGCCGGGGTCTGACGCCCGACACATCCAACATCGCTGAACTCAGACTCCAGGCCATATCCGTCGATGGAGACACCATCTCAATTCCCCTCTACCTTGCCCTGTCGGCCGTGGAACTGACCGCCCCTCAAGGGGGCGACGCCGATGAACTGGCGTCACTGGTGGCTTCGTACTGGCAGGAGACGCGGCTGGCGGGCCCCGCTGAGCCCTTTACCGGTGAGCAACTAAGAGGCTTGGTTGAGGGCAGCTACGACCTTGACTGGGAGAACTTCATTGCCGCCAGGTCAACTCCGGGAGACGCAGGGATCTTGGGCCTTGTCTATCTCGGTGTTGAGCCCGAAAGACTGCGGGCAGGCCAGGTTCGTCTTGAGGGACCCTATGTGCGGCCAGAGTACAGGGGTCAGGGGTTGGGACGCAAGCTGATGCTGAAGATCGAGGCAAGAGCCCGCCAGCTGGGAGCCACCTATATCGACGCCTTTCTAGGTCCCGAGGCAAAGCAGTCCATTGCCTTCCTGCGCCACTTGGACTACAGACCCGAATTCTTTGTCTGGGTACTGGAGCACAGGCTTGCTGGTGCTATTGACGACGAAGGCAGTGGAAACGGTGACGGCCCCGACCAGCAGGCCAGCCGCCCGGCGCCGAAGAGAGCAAGGGAAAGGGACCTTCGAATAGTCCCCATTGAGAGCCGGGAAGAACTGGCCGTGGGTTTGGAGCTGTCAAGGCGGGTCAACGAAGGCAGGCCTGGCTATTATCAACCCACCGTCGAGGATCTTGAAGCCTACAGAAGCCTGAGTTTTCCCCTTGGACATGCCTTCAACGCCTACCTGAAGGGGAGGCACATCGGAACCCTGCGGCACAGCCTCGGTAGTCAACGGGTCTACGTTGAGGTGCTGCCTGATCTTGACGGTACCTGGGTGGAGAAGGCCCTCTGGGGCTACATGCTTGATTACGGGGCGGCCCAGGGCCTCGAGATGGTTACAACTGAGATCAGCGCCTACTCAAAAGGGGGTAGCGATGCGGCCAAGTCCGTCGGTTTCCAGGAGCGAGAGATGCGCATCTGCTACCGTAAGGATTTAGTTGAGCAGAACCGGACCAACGCCACAGTCAACCTCACAGCCAACCTGAGGAAGGATAAGGGGGTCACAAAGTGATAGCCGTTAACGATCTGGTCAAGGAATACACTGTCCCTGCTCCCGCCGACGAGACTGGGGGCGCCTGGTTGGCGGTGCGGCGATTCCTCTCCCCGCGGCAGATAAAGAAGCAGGCCCTCCACCGGGTTAGCTTCACCGTTCCAAAGGGTCAATTCCTTGGCCTCATCGGACCAAACGGAGCCGGTAAGACCACCACCGTTAAGGTCTTGACAGGAATACTGACCCCCACATCAGGCCAGGTGGAGGTAATGGGCTTCAGCCCCCAGCGCCAGCGGTACGAGTATACCCCTCACATCGGACTGGTGTTTGGCCAGCGATCCCTGCTATGGTATGACATTCCGGTTATCGAATCCCTGCGCTTGTACGCTGATATCTATGAGGTGGGGCGCGAGGCCTTTGACCGTCGATTGGACAGGTTTGCCGAGATGCTGGCGATTACCGACCTCCTGACTATCCCTGTACGCAAGCTGTCCCTGGGTCAGCGGATGCGAGCCGAGATTGCCGCCTCCCTGCTCCATGACCCGGAGGTTCTATTTCTGGACGAGCCCACCATTGGTCTCGACGCCGTGGCCAAGGAGAGGGTTCGCGATTTCCTCCGCCAGATGAACCAGGAACAAGGGACGACAGTGCTCCTCACTACCCACGACATGACAGACATTGAAGCCCTCTGCCAGCGGGTCCTGATCATGGACAAGGGGCACATCATCTACGACGGTTCCGTGGACTACCTGAAGCGGTTGGCGGATCAGAAGGTTATTGAGGTGGAATTCTCATCGGTTCCAGTAGGCGGACTTGGGGTGAGCAGCAGTGGGACTGCCGGCAACGGGGCCGTCAGCAGTGGGGCCGCCGCCGTAGCGCGGACAGTGGCTGCCCTGACGGGTCTCACCGCTCCCATCGGCATTGAAACCAGGCCTGGCAACAGGCTGAGGCTGCGAGTGGCCCATAGTGATGCCACCAGGGTGGTCAGCGCCTTGATGGACCACGGTGGTGTGGTTGATCTGAACGTCCAGCCCCCATCGCTGGATTCCGTGATCAGGCGTATCTATGAAGGGCAGGACCCCTTGCCCGGCGGGGCGGATCCTCGTGACGCAGCAGGGGCCGCCCAGGAGGCTTGGGGAACAAGGGGAGATACCCGGTGAGGTGGAGGCTTTTCTGTAAACACCTGCGGCTGCTCATGCGCTACTGGGTCCTGACCTTCAAGGACTTCAGCGCCTACACCTGGGACATGTACCTTAACATGGTTCAGTTCGGCCTCTACATGGTCCGATCCCTGGTCTTCTGGTGGGCGGTCCTGGGCTTCATCGGGGCCTTTGGGGGCTGGGGCCTTCCGGAGTTGGCCCTGTTTACGGCGGTCTTCTACTTGCCGGGGTTACACCAGCTGGTATGGAACTTTTGGAACCGGGCTTCCCTCTCAGAGAAGGTGCTCCGCGGGGACCTGGACAAGTACCTGGCGCGCCCCTTGAGCCCCCTCTTCGCCCTTGCCGCTGAAGACGTGCATGTGGCCCTCTTTATCAGGTACCTCCTGCCAGCGCTGGCCCTGGCGATCGCCATCATCAGGGGTTACGGCCTGCCGGTAGATTGGTTGTCCTTTGCCCTCGGTTACCTTGTCCTCAGCCTCGGCAAGCTGATCATCGTGCTGATGCGGGCCACAACTGCCATGCTTGCCTTCCGACACGGGGAGGTGTCTCAGCTGGGCAACCTGTTCTTCCAGTTAACTCGCCTCGGCAACTATCCGGTTACTGTCTTCCCGGGACCGCTGCAGTTCTTCCTTACCTATGTTCTTCCCGCTGGATTAACCGCCACCTACCCTACGCTGGTCATGTTGGGCAGGGCAGACCCTGGGCCGATTGTGGGGGCAGCGGCCGCAATCTGCCTGACCTGGATCCTGGTTCTGGGTCAGGCCTGGGGACGGGCGGTGCGGGCCTACGATTCACCTGGCGGCTAGGGTTTGTTCCAGGGCAGCAGATCCGGACCTGGCCGGGGCTTCTATCTGACCGAACTAACTGAAGGCCGGTGCAGTGCAGAGAGAAAGGGGTTTATTGGGATGAGGGCTTTGACCGTGGCGGGCAGGGTCTATCTGCTTCAGCTCCGCCGGATGCGGGAATACAGTGTAAATTTCCTCTCGTCAACGGTAACCGTCCCTATCATGCTCCTCGTCACCGTCTTCGTGTGGAAGGTGGTCTTTGCTGGCAGGAGTACGGTTAACGGCTACCGCTTTGAAGAGATCGTCGCCTACTACCTCCTGGTTCAGCTGGTGAGCCTTGTGATTAACCAGGCCAGCGCCGTGGCCTGGTACACCTGGCAGGATATCAATAGTGGGGACCTGGGGACGTATTTGGCCAGGCCCATAGACTATCCCCTCTACAACCTTGCCAGAACCGCAGGGCCCATGAGCCTGTACCTCGGTTTGGGGCTGACCTCCTACGCGGTGGTGGCTACCGTCTTCGGCCTACCCCTTGCCGGCAATCTGCCCGGAGCCGTATTCTTCATGGTGTCAGTGGTCAACGGGTTTCTAATTTGGTTTCTTCTCCAGTTCCTCCTGGGGGCTGCAGGCTTCTGGATTGGGCGCCCCTACACCCTGCGAGACCTGGTCTTCGAGGTTCATGCCCTCTTCTCTGGCCTTATCATCCCCAATGACTTCCTTCCCTCAGCGCTGCAGGCCATCGCCAGTGCCTTACCCTTTCAGCAGATCTACTACATGCCTGTCGCCGGGCTCCTGGGCCGGATTGAGCCGAGCCACATGGCTCAAGCCACCCTCACCCAGGCTGCCTGGGTTGTGGGGCTGTTTGTGGCATCGCGCATCCTCTGGGCCAGGGGCATCAGAAGGTTTGAGGCCCAGGGTGGGTGAGGGTCAGGCCCTTCACCCACCAGTTTCCTGGGGAGACGATGCAGGCCAGCGTCAGGCTTGTGAGCAGAAGTAGCCCCTTGTTCACTGATGAAGATTTCGATATTGTTAACTGTGTAGTCCACGGCACACTCCCTTTGAGAGCCAGGGATTAGTCGGCATTCAAGACAAGTCAGAGTGAAAGGGGAGCTTGACCTTATGAAACACAAGACCACAATTACTGTGCTAGTGGTAGTCATCGCCGCATTGTCTTTGATTGCGTCTGCCTACGCGGTGTCTTCAGGCGCAGGTGGGGGCCAGTACCACTTTACGTCCATACACGGTCAGGAGGTACTCATCCACGGGAAAGGGCTGTATTACTACGATTCCGTATCCCTTGCCGCCCAGGGTATTGGTCAGGACCTGGTAACCCTCTTCATGGGCATTCCGATTCTACTGGTATCGCTCTTTCTGGCCAGAAAGGGCCTACTAAAGGGCAGGCTCATTCTCACCGGGACTCTGGCCTACTTTCTCTATACCTATGCCTCCTACTCCTTCTTGCTCATGTACAATCAGTTCTTCCTTGTCTATGTGGTGCTAATGTCAGCAAGCTTCTTTGCCTTTACTCTGGCAATGATGTCCTTTGACCTGACGGAACTCAGCACCAGCTTTGGCCAGGAACTGCCGGTGAGGTTCATCGGGGGTTTTCTCATCTTTGTTGGGGTAGCCATCGGCATGATGTGGTTGGGGATGACTGGGGATGCGGTGATGAGAGGTACGGCGCCGGAGGCCCTGGAGCACTACACAACCCTGGTCATACAGGCTATGGACCTTGGCTTCATCGTTCCAACCGCCTTCTTAGCCGGGATCCTTGTGATCCGGCGGCGGCCCTATGGCTACCTGCTGGCGCCTGTGATCATAATCAAGGGAATCACTATGGCAACGGCCATTACGGCGATGATTGTCGCAATGATCAGGGCAGGTGTGGTGGTAAGCCCTGTCCAGATTGTGATGTTCCCGGCCTTTGCCCTGATATCAGCCTGGAGTTTTGGTTTGCTTTTGAGGCACCTGAAAGAGCCGGGTCTGGCCAGTCCAGCCATCTCAGCCCTGGATCAACCGGCTAGCGGCGAGACCGGGAAGGATAGGTAGCCATCAGGGAGAAGTATAGTGAAGTGAAGGGTGGCATACCGGAAACCTTGATAGAATAGGATAGTAGCCTTGATGCCCACCTGAGGAGGTCTTTGATGATAGGTAAGTGTGAATGCGGCGAGTGCCAACCGACCCTTTGCGTCTACCGTGTTCCCATTTTCTCAACCCTGAGTGAGGATGAGCTGGGGCGGGTGTCGTCGTTGGCTGTTCGTGAATACTTCGCCAAGGGCGAGATCATATTCATGGAAGGACAGCGCCCGGGCCGGATGATGGTTATTAACACTGGGCGCGCCAAGACCTTCCGCTACACCCAGGGCGGCAAGGAACAGATCCTCAATATCTTCTCCTGCGGCGACTTTGTCGGTGAGATGACCCTTCTTGGGGATGAGGCGGTGACCTATAACGCCGAGGCCCTGGACGATGTGGGCATCTGTGCGATACGCAGGGAGGACTTTCAGGCCGTTGTTCGCGACCACCCCAATATTCTCCTCAAGGTGACTGAAGAGCTCTGTGCCCGATTGGCAAAGATGGAGACCATGGTTCAGAGCCTGGGCTCAAAGGACGTGGACAGCCGAGTTGTGTCGATGTTGCTGGAGTTCGCCAACAAGTACGGTAGGGACCACGCTGAGGGCCGCCTGGTAGACCTTCCTCTCAGTCGCGAGGGTATGGGCAATTATATCGGCGTTGCCCGGGAGACCATCAGCAGGAAACTCCACTCCCTCCAGGACCAGGGCGCGATCCGTCTGGTGGGGACAAAGCAGCTCCTGATCCTCGACGAGGATCTACTGCTGTAGCTTTGGCTCCTCAAAGAGCCAGCCCTTGGCCTTGCCAAACTTGAGGAACGTGTCCCTCAGGTTAATCTCAGATAGAGCAAGTTTGGTGAAGAACCCCCTGATATCATCGTTCAAGATTGCTTCTTGAATGGCGGTGGCGTGAAGGGCCGCGGCGTTCTGCATTCCGATGAGTAGCGTGTTGAACATAAACCTGTCGCTAAGCAGCTCTGAGCTCTGAGGGGTCTTGACGCTTCTTGCGAAGTCTCGAGGTAGAGTAACGCCAATGGTAAGGAGCCTCTGCTCCAATTCGCCGACCTGCGCAGTCAGAACCCTATTCCCCGCAGCCATAGACGCCTTGAAGTCAACGTCAGCGGCGAAGTTTGAAAAGACAGTGGTAAGATGGATGTTGGTGTACCTGTAAGTCAGGTGTTCCCAGAGGTTATAGACCTCAGACGCCGAAACCTTCAAAGTTGTCTCTGGTGATACATTAGGATACTGGGGAGGTAGGTTGATCCAGTTCTTGGTCTTAAGGTACTTAACAAAGTCATCAAACTTGTCAATGGTCTTCTCAGTGAGCTGTATGAAGAAGGCCCGGATGTTGTCGTTTGTTGAAGAGTCCCGGAGAACCTTAATTATGCCACCAACATCGGCCCTGAGGGTGGTCAAGAATTCCCTGGCTGCCTGCGAGTCCCTTATGGAGTTGAAGTTTCCGGCCTCGTTGACGCCGACAGTGTTCGGATCAGGCGCTTGGAGAGAAAACTTATTCATTAGCTTCTCGAACTGCTTGGCCTCTTTTCTGAACTGCTTCAGGTGTTGATTGAGAATGTACACAAAGTCATTGTCGTGGGCAAAATTGATCCAGAGATTGAGCTGGTCAATGACGGTGTAGCGGTTGCTCAGGAGTTCCCAGAGGTGATGGGCCTCCTCAACCCCAATTAAGGTTGCCTGCTGTTCTTTTTCTCGGAGTGATTCGAAGATCATCTATTGCCTCCTTGTGCCCTAGTCAGGCGACGGTGAGTGTGCTTGGTCTCAACCCCTTGCCTCTATTCCCAGATTCCTAGTAAAACATCAGGGCTTAAGAAGGGCACTCGCCTGAGGGCAGCAGCCCTCGGTGGTACTAGAGGAGACAAAGAAAAGAGACCCCGTTAGGGGCCTCAGGTGTAAGGAGGCAACACATTGACACGAACCTTCACTTGCAACTCTGCTCAGTGGTTTCGGGGTTGTCCATGTTCCTGAGTGCCTCTATAATGGCGGCGCGAAAGGTCTGAGCCGCGTCTTCTGCATCGCGCCCAAAGGGGCGCGCGTGCTTCTGTATCAGTGGTTCAAATAGGTCAATCAACTCCACAATGGCCGTCTCATCGCCACCAACGGCCCGGTTAAATAGCTCAGCTAGCCGACCTCTCTTCATAGTAAGCCCTCAGTTTCTCAAGGGCCTGGGCCTTGAGTTGGCTCACGCGCTGCTGAGATAGGTCAAACCGTTCTCCAATTTCCTGTTGCGATTCTCCGGCGATAATGTTGCAGATAAGGATGAGCCGTTCCCGTTGGTCCAGGACACTCAGTGCCTCCACCAGCTCGATGCGGGTCAGCACCCACTCTGGAGCGGCGGCCGTCTGGTCAGGGATGGTACTCAGGAGTGTCTGTCCATCTGCGCTGATGGTGTCGTCCAGGTAGGTAAGGTTAATGCCCCGTCGTTCGCGCCACAGGTTAATGCTGGTGTTCCAGACAACCCTCTTCATCCAGGCCTTTATCTGCGGTTCCCTTAGCAACACCATGACCCCCTCCCTTTGAGATCAAGCTGATACCCTCTTCATTGCAGTCTGACTTCAGTCAGGGCGGTGTGGTGGGGAGAGTGTGTGGGCTGCGCTGGCGGCGACGGGATGCAATAATGAAAAACCACCCTTTGGTAGCCCGGCGGTCATACCCGCGCCGGTGAGGCGCTGGCTTAGACCCGTAGCTTTGCGTCTCCACCCTTTCGAGTGGGTTGCCTTTGTCAGTATGTGGCTTGTCTACAGGTATTATCTCACATTTCCGGCAATTATCCAAGCATTAATTCTACATACTCGTCAGAAAAATGAGGGAGAGGCTGACTCCGGCCATCATCAGGGCGGCTATCAGGCCAGCAATAAGGGGCCTCAGGCCCACCCTCCGCATAATGGCAAAGTCGGTCATAAGGCCGACTCCGGCCATGGCCATGACGATCAGGAACTTGGCGGAGGCACTCCCTGCCGTCAGTAGCAGTCCCCAATGATCTGCAACTGGCGACCCTAAGAACACTCCATCGCCAACAGTCCTGACCATCGCTAGGGCGATGAAGCCCAGGATGAACCAGGGGAAGACCCTTGCTCCATTGACCTGTGCCCTGGCGCCACCAGTCCGGTTACCCCGGGTAAAGAAGAAGCCCAGTACCACAACTACTGGCGCCAGCATAGCTGTTCTGGTCAACTTCACAACGGTGGCGATCTTTCCGGCGGCATCGCTATAGGCGAAACCGGCGGCCACAACCTGTGCCGTTTCATTGATGGCGGTCCCCGCCCAGGTCCCAAACTGGACATCGGAGAGGTCCAGCAGCACCCCGGCGATGGGGTACAAGAATATCGCCAGCACACCGAAGAGGGTGATAATGGCCACGGAGTAGGAGACATCGCCATCCTCGGCCTCAATTGCGGGGGCAGCGGCCACAATGGCTGTGGCGCCGCAAATGGCCGTTCCCACTCCGATGAGGGCGACAAGGCGCTGAGAGAGGTTAAGGGCCTTTCCAATCCAGTAGGTAACCGTCATGGCAGTCACGATACAGGTGACGATGATTAGGGCCGAGGCGGCGCCCGCCTCTATGACGGCGTCAAAGCTCAGGCCCAGGCCCAAAAGGATAATGGCCAGCTTGAGGAGTCGCTTAAGGGAGAAGCTTATTCCAGGTTTAAGGGGCCCGGGTAGGTCAAAGGCAGCCCTAATAATAATGCCGAGGATGATGGCTATAATGACGCTGCTTACAGGGCGGGCGCCCCCAATGACAATGAGGTCGTGGAGCTTTTCCGATACAATCGTCAGAGCGATAACGACGATGAGTCCTGGCAGTAGGGCAACACCTTGCAGTAGGGCAACAGCTGAGATGGAGTTGCGATGAGGGGAGGGGTCACTGTTCATTGGCGAAGTATGCCTCCTGATTTGAGTGGTCGCTACGGCTACTACCACAACTGCTCCAACTGCTCCAACTGCTCCAATTGCTCCAACTGCTCCAACTGCTCCAACTGCTCCAACTGCTTCCACCAGCGTCATTGCTGAATCCGCTGGCGTTCCCCCAGTTGTCTTTCCTAAACAGGTTCGTTCTTCTAACCCAGGTTCCTTCCTGTTGCCGAAGTATTTTGCGCCTCAGGCAGGAATGGGAGTGTCGATGGACAATAATACAAATTGAGGACTACGCTTCCACTAAAGGCGGACAGAAAATCCGCCCGCCTTTCGAAGGGTATATTGAGCATAACCCATAAAAGGCAAACTGGGCGAAAGCCCGGGACGCAAAGCCAGAGGGTCTAAAGTCCCAGAGGGACTATGACAGCCGGTTGCTGGGAGGTATATCTTAACCCCCGGACCTGACCCAGGCTCGGGGGATTTTTGGGTTATGTGACCATTAATACATGGAGGTGCAAGGAATGACGTTTAGAATCGGAAACAGCAGAGTTGTCAAGCTCATCGCCTTGTTAATGGTCCTGGCCGTAGTATTCGCCTGGGGTCCGTTAACAGTGTTTGCCGAGGGCCTTGACGATGGTAGCGACGATACAGGAGATGATGGAACTGGCGGCGACGACGGTGTCAATGATGGCGATGATGACGCCGACGACGTCGACGGTGATGACGACGATGATGATGATGGCGATGATGACGCCGACAACGAAGAAGAGGCCGACCTTGAGGATGAGGATGAAGGCGAGGAAGCCGAGCTCTCTGGAACCGTTGTTGCCATCAGCGTAGCTGGGGTAACCAGCGAGGCCCCTAGCGATGACGATGGCACTGAGGATGACGGTGCCACTGATGACGGTACCGATGACGGCACCGATGATGGCACAGACGATGGCACAGATGACGGTACCGACGACGGCACAGACGATGGTACAGATGACGGTACCGACGACGGCACAGACGATGGTACAGATGACGGTACCGATGATGGCACAGACGATGGTACAGATGATGGTACAGACGACGGCACCGATGACGGTACCGACGACGGCACAGACGATGGTACAGATGACGGCGATGAGCCCGAGGGCGATTATATCACCATCAGCACTGATGAAGGTGACTTGACCTTCACAGTTTCGGCGGAAGTAGGCATTTCTGCGCCAACCAACGACGAAGGCCTTTACATCATCTGCGCAGGTGACTTCGTTGAACTGGAGATCAACGCTGACGGAACAGTTACCTCTATTGACGTTGAGGATGGCGAAGACGAGGGTGAAAGAAGCCTTCATGCCGCAGCCAGCGGCGAGGTCACAGATGTTGGCAGCTCGATTACCGTACTGACAGCCAGCGGTGCAGAGGTCACTTACGACATTACGGGAGACACTAAGGTTTTCGCTGGTCCCGAGAGCCTGGAAATCAGCGATATTGCCATCGGCGACCTTGTCATAATCAAGGGCGACGGAGAAGGTGGCGCCGAGTGGATCCGCTTCATCGGAACTTCACTGAGAGACAAGTTCCATCCCGGTAAGGACGGGGAGAATGGACGAGGCAAAGGAAACGAGAACCGCGGCCGCGGACGGATGGGCCGGGGTAGGGGTGGCCGTTAGGCGCCCCCTTGCGTAACTCTCCTGCTGTGTAGATCCCATAGATCGACCAACCTTATAGATCGATAGCCTGAATCTTTGGGCTATTATCCCAACACCTCACTTGAGGGGCCCCTCCCCGGGCCCCTCAAGCAATTGCTTCAGAGATAATCTCTACTTCCCTCAGCAGGATAGAGGGTGATAAGCTAGAAGAGACCGAACCACAGACCAGATTAAACCAGAGGGGTGAGCCAGTGAGGCGCAGCATTCAGTATGAACCCGTGGGCTTAGAGCATATAGAGGCGGCAATGGAGCTTGTAATGGCGGCATATGGTGAGGAGACGAAGGTAGTAGCGTTTCTCCCAGACAGAGAGGGCTGTCGGGAATTGGTTCGGAAGTCAGTAGAAGGCCTGTTTCAGCATTGTTCAGGGATTGCCGCCTTCTCCCAGGGGGAACTGGTAGGCTTCCTTGCCGGATGGAAGGTTGGAGAACTCTTTGGAAGAGAGAAGGGCATCTACATCCCCCTGTATGGTCATGGAGCCATCAAAGAGCATTCTCTCCGAGTGTATCAGGGGCTGTATCGCCATGCCGCCGACCTCTGGGTCAAGGAGGGGCACGTCAGCCATGCCATCACTCTTTTTGCTCATGCTCAGGAAGCCGTTGATGCCTGGTTCTGGCTGGGATTTGGAATGCGGTGTGTTGACGCCCTTCGCGAAGTGGCGCCCGTTGACGTCGCCAGTCCGGGCATTTCTGTAGAGAAGGCCGGACCGGGCGACCTGGCTGCCCTGGCCGAGATCCACAGGCAGCACAATCAGTACTATACCAAGTCACCGGTCTTCATGCCCCGTGAAGATGAGGATCCGGTCAAGGACCTAACGGCGTGGCTTGCCAATGACAATCACCACCTGTGGGTCGCCTACCGCGATGGCATCCCCTTGGGTTACATGAGGATAGAGCCCGATGCTGAGACCTTTGTCTCTGAGCACCCTGACGTCATGAACGTAACCGGGGCCTATGTGCGCGGCGACGCAAGACAGGCCAATATCGGGTCAATGCTCCTGGGAGCGATCCAGCAGTGGCTCAGTCAGGAGGGGTATCCCCTCTGCGGAGTCGACTTTGAGTCCATCAATACTATAGGGAGCGGCTTTTGGCTGAAGCATTTTACTCCTTATACGTACAGTGTGGCGAGGCGGATTGATGAGCGGGTTCATGCATATCATCTCTCTTAATGTATGCATCGGGTTGGTTTACAGTTGTGAGTTCCTATTCTGTCGATTAACTCCTGCCTATAAGAAGGTAGATTGTAACTACGGCGGCTACCAGGGTTAGGGTGGGAGTCACCTTGTGGATAGTTGCTACGATATCGCTGACGGGACTGTCAAGGGTCAGCAGAGCGCCAGTGACGAACAGAGCGACAAAGAGCAGACCGGTGATGACAGCCATGGCGATCACGGCGGTGGATGGGTCAACAGTTCTAAACTGACCACGGACTACGATGATGGCGGCAACGGCCGACACAAGGCCCACCAACTTATGAATAGTAAGGACAGCGGTGTTGAATGGTTTGCCCTGGCTGCTGAGCCAGGCCCCAGTGCCAATCGCCAGTAAGAAGAGGACTCCTGTACCTGCTAGCTTTAGCATGATGTTCACTGAACCTCCCTGTTTTCACTACTTCCATTTCCATAACGCAAATATCTAATCCAATCGTTTCAGTGGTGGGTTCTACTGCGGGAGGGGGTACCCCCTTTCCCTTACACCATCACATTATTACACGACCTGTCTTGTCTGTCCATAGGTCCGCCCCCTTCCTGAAAGGGTATTGTTCGGCGTCAGGAAACTATCGGGAGCAACATGATTTGAACCATGTCCCTGACTGTCTCGTCTATGGAGTGAAGGGCCGATTAGAAAGCCCTTTAACCAGCGCAATACGCAAGACAAGGGAGAAAGGGGAAGACCGATGCTTGTGGAGATTAAGGGTCTCTCAAAGACATATCGCAATGGAACCCGGGCCCTGGTTGACGTTGACCTGGAGATCGGCAGTGGGATGTTCGGTCTCCTGGGGCCAAACGGGGCGGGTAAGACAACCTTGATGCGGATCCTGGCCACCCTACTACCCCCGTCAGCTGGGGAGGTAACGGTGGCGGGAAAGAGCCTCCGGGCAGACCCGCAGTTCGTCCGGGAGAACCTGGGCTACCTGCCCCAGGGGTTTGGCCTCTATGGACGCTTCAACGCCTGGGAGTTTCTGGACTATGCCGGGCTGCTGAAGGGCATTAGTGATAATCGGGCCCGCAGAAGGGCTGTAGAGGAGGTACTCCACCGGGTGAACCTCTGGGAGCACAGGAAGAGGCGCCTGGGGGGATACTCAGGCGGGATGAAGCGGCGCATGGGGATTGCCCAGGCCCTCCTGGGGAATCCCAGGCTCCTCATTGTGGATGAGCCTACCGCCGGGTTAGACCCGGAGGAGCGGATCCGCTTCCGTAACCTGCTGGCCGAGCTCTCCGGTGACAGGGTGGTGCTGCTCTCCACCCACATTGTTGCCGACGTGGAGTCCAGCTGCTACCGACTGGCCATCCTTGACCGGGGCAAGTTGCGCTTCGCCGGCAGTCCAGCAGAGCTCATTGATGGGGCCCAGGGCAAGGTCTGGAGGGCGGAGTGCAATGACGCTGAGGCCAGGCAACTTCGTCAGGAAGGTGTAGTAGTCTCCTCCCGGCGTACCCAGAAGGGGTTTGAACTCAAGGTCATCTCTGGTGAACCGCCAACGGAGAATGCCCGGAATATCGAGCCAACCCTTGAGGACGGTTACATGGCCATCATGAGCCGCAACGGAATTGAGGTAAGAGAGTAGATGACACGACGGATGCTAACAGTAGCCAAATACGAGATCATAGCGGCCCTGAGAGGTCCTGCCTTCTGGGTTGTAACCGCCCTTTGGTTAGCTTTGAGGTGGTTCTGGCTGGTAGACAACGCTGAACAGTTTGCCTTGGCTACCCTCCGGACTGCCGCCACGGAGCTTAATACGGTAATCCTTCTCCTTATCCTCTTCACCTCTGTGACAATGTTCCGCGAGAGGCGTGAGGGGTCTGAGGATATCTTCGACAGCATGCCAGCCACCAACAGGGAGCAGTTCTGGGGCAAGGCAAAGGCGCTGGGACTGATGCTCCTGCTGGCGGCAGCGCTTGTACTTGTGGTGGTTACCGGGGTTACCATCATCCGGCACGGCATCCACCTCTACTACCTGGAGGCCCTGGGCCCTGTCGTTGTCGACCTGCTGGCAACGGTGGTCTTCGCCCTGGTTGTCGGGGTTGTTCCCTCAGTTTTGCTGAGATCGGAATGGGTGGCCCTTATCACCAGCCTGCTGGTGGGGCTGAGCCTGGTAATGATGGAACCCCTTGCCCACGCCGTTGGCATTCCCGCCCTTAAGCTGCTGTCGCCCTTCACCGTTGACAGTTTTGCCTACACCTACTCAAACCTGCTGGGGATGTGGCCACTGGCAGGGATGGTTGCCCAGAACTGGCTGTTCACCGGGTTGGCAGTAGGCGGCTGTCTGCTCATGGCCCTTTACTGGTTTAAGCCAGCCCGGCTAGGTGCTAGAAGGATGAACAAGGCCCTTGTGTCGGGCCTTGTCTTGCTGGTGGCCGCCGGTGGTGTCTTCTGGGCCTACAGCGCTACCTGGGCAGACTGGCGGGCCTCAGCCGATGCCGAGGTGGCAGTTTACAGGAATACCACCGCAGTCGAAATCAGCCAGGCCGCTATGCCAGATTTCGTCATTACCGATTATGATCTGTCTGTTGGGCAGCGCGAGGATGGCGCCATTGACGTTACGGCGGTGGTAGATGTCCTCAACACCTCCCTGGAGCCCCTACACAATCTCCCCTTTACCCTCAATCACAACCTGACGGCTCAGGGGCTAAGGGTGACGGAAGTCGGCGGCGAAGAACTGGAGACAAGAATAGAGGGTGATGCCCTAGAGGTCATGAGGACGCGGTCTCTCCAGCCCGGGGACACCGTCGAGCTGAGCTTTGAGTATGGGGCTGACCTTGACCAGTGGAGGTTCAGCTTTAGCGCGGCAGGTCTTCACAAGACGGTGTTTACCGACAGGGAGGGAGTTGTCCTCCCGGCAGGCTATGGTTGGTACCCAATTGCCGGGTGGCGGCGGCTGGTAAGCCCAATCATCTTTGGCCAAGTTGACTCAGAGAAGGTACTGATGATGAGCTCAGGTGAGGCATTCATGGGGCCGAAGTTTTCGGCAGCCCTTTCAGTGGACTGCCTCAACAACCTTGTGGCTGTTAGCAGCTTGAAGCAGGTTAGTGACAGCGCCTTCTCCGCCAGTGGGGTCGAGGGTATCACCCTCCTGGCCCTTCCCTTTGAGAGGTACAGCGGCGGCGCTGTGAACCTTCTGGGGCCGAAAGGGTACGGTGCTCACCTGTCTGAGCTGGAGACCTACACCCAGGCACTTACGGACTTCTACGGCGACCTGGTCGGAGTCGATCTGGAGCCTTCCTTTACCGTGGTAGTAGTGCCTTCTTGGCTGAGATCTGCCCTGAATACTGTCGAGAGCCCGTGGGGAGAGATGCATCTCTACGCGGAGAGGGAGTATCCCATCCTGATCAAGGCGGTCCGGCGGTACAACGCCTGGGTCCAGGAACAGGGAGCGGACGCCGGGTCCTTTGGGGCCGGCGCAGACCAGGGCGAGGTCCCTCCCGGTGCCCGGACAATAGCTTCGGCTCCCGTCACGTCTACCCAGGAGAAGCTGCATAGGCAGCGCCTCTCCCGGTGGTTTTCCGGCAGCATTGACATGACCACCTACAGCACCTATCAGGCGTCACCCGACGACATCTTGGGCGGTATTGTCGATTACCTCTACACCCACTGGGTGGCAGAGCAGCAGAGGCACATGCCTGGTCAGCAGGGAAAGGCGGCCTTTCTCAATGAGATCCTCGAGGAGAGAAGGGACTACCAGGAGAGCCAGAAGAGCCTGCCTGAAGGGGCCCTTCAACATCTAAGGCCCAGGAGAGTGAGGGGCATCAACATCGCCCCCAACACTAATCCTGTCGCCCTGATGCTGGAGGAACTGTATCAGGCCCGTGGGGATGAAGGGGTCAGGGGTGTCCTGTCTTTCCTGTACCAGAGGGCTCTAGAGGGTGATCTGAGCCCACAAGACCTGGTGGAGGCCTTTGAGACCGTCGGTTTCGCTAATCAAGGGAACCAGGGGAAGTGAATGTGGTGACGACGCCAGCAACCAGCGGGTGGGGCTGCATCACGGCCTCACTTACCCGCATTTACTACGAACTGAAACTCATGCTGGGGGTTCAACATCTGATTGTGGTGGGGCTCTTAGCCGTTACGGTGTTTGGCTTCAATGACCAGATCGCCAACTGGTTGGGGAGAGGTGAGCATGTCCTCTACGCTAGGGCCTTTGTGGAGATGGTCGTTCCCCTTCTGGCGACACTAGGCTTTGGCCACATCCTATCCATAGAGCGGCAGGTTGGTATGGGCGAAATCGAGGGCTCGTACCCAGCCCCAAACTGGATTACCGTTGGTCTTAGAACCCTTCTGGCTCTGACGCTGATATACATGGCAACGGGCGTCGCTCTATGGCTCCTCGACGGGGCTTTCCTTGCGGTTTTCTCCGCCGATCCCTTTACAGTCGCAGAGGCGGCCCTTAGGGTCATAAAGGTCAGCCTACCTCCGACCCTCTTCCTGCTGGGACTCACTTGGGCTGTGGGCACCGCAATCTCAGCCCCTGTAGGCGCCGGGGTTGCTGTGGGATACTGGTTCTTCAACTCCGTCAATCGGGGCGAGTTGACCGGGGTCTTCTATCTCTACCAGGCCACCTTTCCCAATCACAACCTTCAGTGGGAGGTGACCCGCTGGGGGCTGCTGCTAGGGGGGCTAGCCCTGTCGCTGGCTGCGGCGGCGGTAAGAAGCAGACAGTGGCTGGCCAATTGATGGTGTCTATGGCGGTTACAACTCTCCCGTCAATGCTGCCCGGTCTTGCCAGACGCTGCTGCTCTTAGGTAGAATTAGGATATGGATGATACAGCCCTGGTCAGCGGACTAATTGAACATGAAGACTGGGCCCTGGTGGCCCTGGCCGAGAAGTACCAGGGACCGCTCTACGGCTACCTGTTCCGAATGACGGGTGATTCCTACCTGGCAGAGGACCTGACCCAGGAGACCATCATAAGAGCTATCACCGGGATCCGTCAGTTGCGGCAGGATAGTAGTCTCAAGGCCTGGCTCTATCGCATTGCTAGCAATCTGGCAAAGGACCATTTTAAGAGGGCCAGCTCTGTCCGAGAGAGCCCCAGTGACCAGGTGGTGGCGGTCCTGGACGGAGGCGATGGGCGCCCGGGCGCTGCCCTGGCCCAAGGGCAGCGGGGTATGCTCCCGGAAGAGGTCTTGGAAGAGAAGATGGAAGCGGCTCGGGTCCGAGCCGCCCTGGCGGCTCTGACCGACAGGCACCGGGATGTACTGCTCCTCCGTTACTACGAGGAGATGACTATAGAGGAGATTACCGAGGTCACAGGAGCGCCGATGGGAACAGTGAAGTCAAGGCTCCACTATGCCATCAGGAAACTGGAAGACATGCTTGTCGAGGAGGAGGTGGGCTAGTGAGCAATAGCGGTAGAAGCGGCAGAGGTGGCAGCGGTGGTATGGGGGTGCAGGCCTCGGAGGAGTTTCCGGTCTCCCCTCAGCTGAAGAGCAGCCTGGATCTGCTGGCAGCCCCCCCACTGCCTCCGGGGGCCCGGGAGCGGTTAATGGCTCGTGTGAGAGAGGTCACCGCCCAACAGTTGGGGGGGGTACAGGCCTTTCAAGCCCCAGCTGGTTCCTTCAGGGAGGCAATGGAGGCAGCAAGGGAAGGCAGCCCCTACCAGCTGGGTGGGATCCTCTGGCTGGTGCGGCCGCAGGTCCGACTGCTGGGGCCGCTGTTCTGGCTGATTAGCATCGCGGTGATGGCTGCCGGGGTTCTCCTTACCCCGCTGACCCTTAACGCCGGTGTCTGGCCTGTGTCCCTGGGCGCAGTCTTGGCAACCGTTATTGGCCTCGCCTACTCCCTGCGCGCCACCTACTATAACACCGTTGAGATTGAGCATTCCTGCCCCATTGAACCGGCGCAGCTCGTGGCTGCCCGGGTGTCTATAGTGCTGTTCTGGAACATCATCCTGGCGTCCGCTGCGACCATCTTGACCATGCGCCTTCTGCCGTCAGTCCTCCTGAGCCAGCTTGTGCTCAGTTGGCTAGCGCCCCTGCTGTTTCTTACCGGGGTTGTCCTCTGGGTATCACTGCGCTTTGGTTCTGTGGCGGGAAGCGCCTTGGGCCTGGGCCTCTGGGCGGTGCAACTGGTTGGCAATGTGCACCTGGGTGTTCTCAACCTCTTTTCGCCCGCCATCATCTCTTCTGAAGGATTGACCGTCAGGATAGCAGCGATGGGCCTCGGCATTGCCCTTTCCCTTGCTGCCTGGCGGCGGAGCTCGCGCTGGCTGGAACAGGGACCAGGGATCTAGGGCCTCTCCTGGTATCGACAGGGTAAGTTCGCCGTTGAGTTCTTAAGGGGTGGATCTGACATTTTACAGCTAGTTGCCAGCGATCTCAGTAAATCCTTCTGGGAGAACGGCGCCCAGAACAGAGTAGCTCTACAGGGCGTTTCCTTTAGCTTTGGCCCCGGTCTGGTGGCCGTTGCTGGCCCAAACGGTTCCGGTAAGAGCACCCTGTTACGGATACTGGCCGGTGTTCTGGAACCCAGCGAGGGCCAGGTTGTGTTCAACGGTGAAGCCATCTTCTCCCTTGGCCCATCCTACAGGGACTGTGTCGGCTATCTCCCTCAGCAGTTTGGGTTCTACCCCCAGATGACAGGCCTGCAGTTTCTGAGCTACCTGGGGCAGCTCAAGGGGATCCCCTTGCATCTCCTCAATCAGCGCTGTCTCCAGGTGGGCCAGATGGTAGGCCTGCGCCACAAGACCCTCACCCGCCGTCGACTTCAGGATTACTCAGGCGGCATGAAGCGGCGACTGGGCCTGGCCCAGGCTTTGCTCAATGATCCCCAGGTTCTGATCCTGGATGAACCCGCCGACAACCTTGACCCTGTGATGAGGGCCAATGTCTTCATGCTCCTGGATGAACTGGCCCAGGAGAGGATTGTCATTGTGGCTACCCACGTCATCGCCGACTTAGGAGATGCGCCAGACTCCCTGCTGATATTGGAAGGCGGCGAACTCCTCGGCCAGTGGTCACCGGAAAGGGCCCTGAACCTGGTAGCCGACAAGGTCTGGGAGCTTGAGGGGCCGGGCCTACCGGTGGCTCCCAGTCTTGAGGAGGCATACCTTGAGATCATGAGGAAGAGAAGAGGCTCTTGCGCCACTCCGTTGCTCCTTGAATAGGGGGGGCACCCTCACCTATTGACCTGGCGGCTCAAACCTCTTAGATGTTGCCCTCACCTCCATGTCGTCCTACATCTTGATTCAAATCACAGTCCCGATCTCCATTCGATGATAGCCTTAGGGTGAACAGAGGCTATTTCACTAATGGCACCCAATCGGTTCAGACCTAAAAGGGGGATGGACAATGGAGAGTCAAGAGACATATACACAGGCCCTGGAGAGATCCCTTGGCCGCGATCACCCCATTCACACTCTGGTAGCGGAGCATGACATAATCCTGGCTGCCCTCGATGACCTGGAGGCGTCAAACATCTTTCTTCAAAAGCGGGAGACAGTGAACCTCAACCACGATGCTGAGGCCAAGGGCTGGATTACCCGTCTGAAGCGGGCGGCGACGATCCTGGCCGAGGCTGAGAGTCATCACCGGCGGGAGGAAGAGGCCCTGTTCCCTGAGATTGAGGCCAGGGGCCTCGTTCCGCCCTGCCGGGCCATGGTGGCAGAGCATGGAGTGCTTCGACCCCGGAAGAAAGAGCTGCGCCAGCTGGTGGAGGACGCCGCTGACCTGGAGCAGGTGGGGCTAGCGGACCCCGAGACCATGGCATCATTCAAGGGCCAGCTGCAGGAGCTTACGGACATCATCGTACCCGGCCTGCGCAATCACATCGCCAAGGAAAACCAAGTCCTGTACCCGGCAGCTCTGCAGGTCATAACTGACAAAGCCACCTGGCGATCCATCAAGGCCAAGGGCGATGAGATCGGCTACTGCCAGTGGCCGGGCTCATCCCAGGGAGACGAAAAGGTGGGTGATATCGTTGCGCGGATACCCCTGGCCGGAGAGGTGTTCAGAAGGCACGGAATCGACTACTGCTGCGGTGGCCACCGACCCCTCTCAGTGGCCATTAAGGATGACGGAGCCAACGAGGGAGCGGTGCTGGCCGAGCTTCAGGCCCTCCATGATATATCAGGGATTACCGAGACTACCGGGGACCGCCAGGGCCGAGTTGATGATGAGGCGCGCCAGTGGCTACAGGCACCCCTGGATGAACTGCTAGACCACATCGTCACTAAGCACCATGCCTACCTGGAGCAGGCGTTGCCGGAACTGAGCCGGTTGACAACCATGACCCTCAGGGCTCACGGGACCAGCCATCCCGAGCTAGCGCGGGTTCACCGCCTCTTTCACACCCTGAAAAGGGAGTTGGAGCAGCATCTCATCACCGAAGAAGAGGTCCTCTTCCCGCTTATCAGGGAGTATGTCGCTACCCGCGATGTAGACCAGATAGCATCAGCGATAGACGTTGTAGAGCGACTGGAGCAAGAGCACGACAAGGCGGGGGCGGCTCTAAAGGAGCTCCGCGCCATCAGCGGGGACTACCGGTTGCCCGACGCCGCCTGCTCAACCTATGAGGAGACCTACCAGAGGCTGCAGGAACTGGAGAAGGACGTCTTCGAGCACGTGCATCTTGAGAACAACCTCCTCCACCCGCGACTACGGGAGGTAGTGGGGTGAAATAGTTGCCAGCCAGGCAACGTCTGAAAAAGGGGAGGAACGGAAGACAAGGGGCCTTCATAGGGAAGGCCCCTTGTCTATCCCAGACTAACCACACCCGGTGGCGTGGCTCAAACCCTCCGGTTCTTCTTGGCACACTCAGCCTTGGATTGGACTTCTACTGGGTGGGCAAACTAGCTTCATCATCACTGGGTGGAAGGGTGGAATCCAGATGGATCCGTTGTTTTGGTTTGTCATACTAGGTACAGTCCTTGGTTTGACGGTGCGGCTGTCCTTTCTTCAGGCTGACTTCCGTCGTTACCCTACCACCCCCAACGGACTTCTAATCCAGGTCACGGTAGGGGCCATCGCTGCTACTATGGGAGCTGTGACCATTCCCGCTCTCATCGCCAAGAACTATGTAGCCGTTACCTTTCTTGCCCTTGCCATTCAGCAACTGCGGCAGGTACGGACGGCAGAGCAAAATAGCCTTAAGAACCTGGAGGGCACGGAGTTTGCTCCCCGAGGCAGCGCCTACGTGGATGAGATTGCTAAGGGCTTCGAGGCCCGCAACTACCTGGCCCTGATTGTTGGCCTAGCGACAACTGGCAGCGCTACCCTTCTGAGATCTGCTCTAGGCGATCCAGTTTTGGCGGGGACAGTAGGAGTGGCACTCGGTGCCCTAGCAGGGACTGCCCTCAGGCGTTACTCCCAGGTCAAGAGCGTCGGTGATGTGGCGGAGATAATCGAAGCGCCTATCAGTTTCAAGGGCTATGACCTCTTTGTTGGTGACGTCTACGTGATGAATATAGGGCTTCAGGCCACCAGGGACCACATTAACGAGCAGGGGTTGGCAGTAATCATTAAGCCTCGCAATATTGACGGTCAGGTTTCCCTGGCCAGTGCCGGCCAACGCCGGGCAATCATGAGCGATGTAAGCAGAGTCCTCGGTACCGAGCGGTATATAAGAACCAGAAGGGATTTTGATACTGATGAAGTAGCCCTACTGATCGTGCCCATTAGAAAGGACAAAGGGCTTGTCCTTGAGACCGTCAAGGAAACCCCCCTGCTTGAGGTGGTGCGACGGGCACATTCTTAGTCTAGGCCGGCATCAGCGTCGTAGAGTGGAGGTCACAGATGGCTGAAGGAACAGAAAGTCAGCAACAGCGCCTAATCCTATTGGTGATAACTACTGAAAACAAAGGGAAGGTTAACCCCGGCATGCCTGCCTTAATCGCCGACGATGAAGTCGAGGCCGAGCAGGTTTCATCGGAACTCGGCAAGATATTCTTTGCTGATGTTAACCGGCTGTCTAACGGGGTCTACGTCATCAAGACACCATCTCGTTGAAGCTCAAACCCTCCGGTACTTCTTTAGCGCCACCGAGTTGAGCAAGAGGAAGGCCACGGCAAAGGCCAGCAGGATGGCGGCATCCCTCCACACCTCACCAAAGCCAAGGCCGCGGAGCATCACGTCGCGCAGGGCTCTACCCCCGTAGGTCAGGGGGAAGAGCTGGGAGAGGTGGTTGACCCAGGCCGGGGCCTCCCGCAGTTCAATGAGGCCGCTGAAAAGAACCTGCGGCGTGATGACAATGGGTATGAACTGGAACATCTGAAACTCACTCCGGGCGTAGGCCGAGAGGAAGGTACTCAGGGACAGGGCCACCATTGCCATCAGCAGGTTCAGGAGCAGAACCAGCCAGGGGCTGCCCTCGGTGGGGGCCTTCAGCCCGTAGACCATGAAGAGCTGGATGATGACGGTCTGAAGGGCCACAAAGATGCCGAAGCCCAGGAAGTAGCCGAGGACCAGTTCCCACCGGCGGAGGGGGGAGGCCAGGGCTCGCTCCAGGGTGCCGCTGATCCGCTCCCGGAGGAAGGCAATCCCGGCAATGACGAAGACAAAGAAGAAGATGATGAACCCCATCGCCACCGGGGCGAAGAAATCAAAGGAGGAGTAGTCCTGAGAGCCGTAGAGGTAGGCTATGTCGGGCTCAATCTCTCTTGTCAGCAGCGCCTCACGCAAGACCGTCAGGGCTAGCCGGCTGATGGTGGGGTCCGTGCCCTCCAGGACCACCCTGTGACCATCACCGACGAAGATCAGGAAGGCATCAGCGGAACCGTCCTTCAGCCGGGCCAGGGCCTCGTCCTCGCTCTCCAGCACTGTTACCTCGGCTCGCTCCTGCAGGGTCTCGATCACATGGTCTGGCGCTGCCACCAGGTCTATGGCGGGGGTTGACGCCGCCGAGGTAATCACAACGTACATCAGGAAGAGCAGGAACACAGGGGCCACGAACATCAGGGCGATGGCCCGCTTGTCGGCGAGGATCTGCCGGACGAGTCGCGTCGCCACAACGATGGTTCTCATGCCTGCACCTCCTTGCCGGCCTGGTTGGGGTTTCCGGAGAACCGGGCGAAGTGAAGGAAGGCGCCCTCAACGGTTTCGCTTCTTCCCGCCGCTTTCAGTTCAGTAGGGGACCCGCTGGCGATGATCTCGCCACCCCGGATCAGGGCGAGGCGATCGCAGTGGTCAGCCTCATCCATGGCGTGGGTGGTGATGACGATGGCGGTCCCGGCATCCCGCAGCCGCCTGAACTCTGTCCAGAACTGTTGTCGAAGCACCGGGTCAACCCCCACCGTGGGTTCGTCCAGGAGCAGCAGTTGCGGGTGGTGGAAGAGGGCCATGGCCAGGGAGAGCCGCCGTTTCATGCCGCCGGAGTAGTTGTAGACCGGCCGGTGGGCATGGTCGGTGAGTTCTACCAGCTCAAGGACCTCCCGGGCCCGCTGCCGCGCCTTCTGTCCCCGCCATCCATAGAGGCCGCCAAAGAAGAGGAGGTTGCCGTAGGCGTCAAGCTCATAGAGGGAGTCGGTCTGGGCCATGTAGCCGATACGCTGGGCGGGTTCCAGGGAGGGCATTTCATGCCCCAGCACCGTGACCTTCCCCCTGGTGGCGGTGCTGAGGCCAATGATGGCCCTGATCAGGGTGGTCTTACCGGCCCCGGAGGGTCCCAGCAGCCCGAGGATCTCGCCCCGGTGGATGCTGAGGTCAATTCCTTTCAACACCTCAAGGTTCCCGAAACTCAGGTTCAGGCCCTCGACCTTGGCTACCACCTGGGCTACTTGTCGGTCAGTCATTGCCAATCCCCCTCAGCAGGATGTCGGCCATGCGCTGGCCCTCTTCCTCATCGCTGTCGATAGGGAAAACCTCTGGCAGCGCGCTGGTGAGGAGGAGGTAACCCAGGACAAGGCTCATGGCGGTCCTGGTGACCAGGCGCGGGTCAAGAGAACGGAGGGTTCCATCCCTCATCTTCTCCTCGAAGAGGCCATCGATGAGGGGAACTAGCTGGGGCGCCACCTGCTCCTTGAGGGGCTTCAGGAGCTCGGGATGGAACTGGGCCTCGGTAAGGACAGTTTTCAGCAGGGGCTGGTTCTTGCGGGCCAGAGCAACGCGGTCCACGAAGATCTGCGTCAGGATGTCGTCCATCGACTGCTCATCCTGGTTGATGATCCTCTCCACGGAACTGAATATCAGGGGGCGAAAGAACTTGACGATGAGGGGGAGGAGCAGCCCCACCAGCAGGTCCTTCTTTGTTCTGAAGTAGCGGAAGATGGTTCCCTCGGCCACATTGGCCTCCCGGGCGATGTCCCGGGTCTTGCTTCCCTCGAAGCCTTTCTCCGCGAAGACCTTAATGGCGGCGTCGATGATCTGCTGATGCTTCTCCGTTAGCTCCTCCTCGGGTAGGCCCTCAAAGAGCCCCTCGAGTTCAGGGTATTCCGGCATGGCGATACCTCCAGACTCCTGGGTTCCAGCCAAGATGAGTGAGTACTCACTTCCAGTGTATCTGGGGAGGGGGGCTGTGTCAACGGCCGTCAGAGATCAAAGCTGTTTCATTGGTACCCGGAACCAGTTTCGGGTAGATGGCGTCTGAAAAGGCAGAAGGGCGAGAGTAAGGTGAACGCTAACATAGGGGATCCGCGCGGGATACACGGGGTGAGTTGACACGCGACGAAGAGGGGGTTATCGTCTTGGGCATTAGTAGACCAATCTTGATAGTAGTGGTCACGGTGGTCATTGTCGCATTGTCAGTGGCTGGCTACTCCATCCTCATCGGTGGCTCGAAGGACATGCCCGATGAGTTGAATATTGGTGGCCACACATTTACTCGTACCGACCGCACCTATACAGCCGAAGAACTAGGCTCCCTTTGGGAAGTCGGGGAGTACAACGGTCTCAAGGTATATGAGGATCCGGACTTTAGTGCCAACTCGAAGTTCATCAGGAGAAGCGACGGGAAGTACGTTCAGTACAATATAGAGGGCCCAATATTGTGCGAAAAGCCGAACATCTACCTCTATCCCGAAGCAGAGACAGCGCTGACTGTCTGGCTTGACATCCAAGGGCATATCACAATCTCGATCCCCGAGTATCAAAACGGATGGAAGGTGACTGTCACCCCCGATGGCCAGATCACCGATGACGATGGCCAGCAGTATCGCTACCTGTTCTATTCGGCCGCGGTAGACTATGAGTTCACCCTCCGGGAGGGATGGGTTGTCCGCCGTAACGGCTTCGCCGGCCAGATGGCCAGGATACTTGAGGGCATTGGCTTGAACCAGCAGGAGAAGGACGACTTCATCGACTACTGGGACGCCAGGCTGGAATGGAAGACGGAGGCCTATGCCGTCTACTGGCTCAGTCCAGAGGAGGTCAACCAGGTTATCGGCCTCAACCTATCAGAGAAACCAGACGCCCTCCTGCGGGCCTTCTTCTGTTTTGCCCCCGCCGACACCGACACGGAGCTCCCTGAGCCCTCACTGCCAGCCTTCGAAAGACAGGGCTTCACAGTAGTCGAGTGGGGTGGTATTGTCAAGGAGTAGGTAGATCCAAATCGGCCGTAGGGGCCAGCGATTTCGTAGTCAGAGTTAGGGAGCCAGGTTCAAAAGATGAACTCGCAGGTCTTGCCCAGTTCATCAACTTAATCTATCAGGAGGCCGAAGCGGCAGTCCATTGTGGTAGAAGCCCTGTGGTAGAGGGCCTGAGAATGACGCGTTGGCTTTCACGGCTCCGGCTGGTCAATGACAAATGGCTCCTCGCTTTCAATGACAACCTTGTAGCCAGTTTTCTTGTGAACCCGACTCTCAAGCCCGGAGGACAGCAAGTTGTTCACAAGTTGGTTAAGGCTAACACCTTCCTTTTGAGCTTTCTCAGCGAGACGCTTATGGAGAGACTTTGGAACCCGGGTGGTAAACTTGCCACTGTAAGACAGCATCTCTGATTCGTAGTCTCCAGGCTGTGGAATGCTAACCCCTTTCTTAAGCGCATAGTCGAACCACTCTAGTTTGGCATCTTCGACATTGCGCAGAGCTTCGTCTTTTGTGTTGCCGTCTGAGATGCAACCCAGGAGTTCAGGAATCTCCGCTAACCACCCCCCTCCATCCTGGTCAGGAAGTGGACGTAGAACGACTTTATACTGCCGTCTCATCAACTCCGTTAGCTCGTCATTCATCAGTTACATCTCTCCTTTCCCTCTCGATGACTGTCCGAATTGCCTGTATGGCCCGCTTTACATAGATGGGTCTGACAGATCGATCACATGGGACAATCTGTGGTCCGTCCAAGAGGTGGTGGGAAAACTTCCAATGGCTGCCACGACGCGGCGGCATAGCTTCAAACCCATATCCCTCTAGCAGTGTTTTGAGCTTGTGGAAACGCCAACCACTAGGATTTCGTTTGGCAGCGCTCAAAAGCTTCTCTCTCTTCTTGATCACTGTCGTCACCCCAATTAGAGCATTCTTCGGAGTGCACCACAGGTGGTAGCAACTAAGTACTATTCGTAGGCTTGTTAATATATTGTGACATCATAAATGATACCACATTAGGCTATGTCTCACAACCTCTTTGTAGGGATCGCAGGCGTAGCTAGAGGGTGTTAAGGGGCCTACTTCGATATGCCTGGAGAGCCGGGTCTGGGTTAGAATGTCATGATCTTGTCGGCGTCAACAACCCAGTCTGAGAATTCCTGCATGTTGCTTCTCTCCGCGCCTTGAGCTAGGGCTACCTGGGTCAGTCCCCGGGCGTCCAGACAGGTGCCGCAGGTCTTAACCTCCCCATCGTTGGCGATTATCGACTTGAGCATACGTTCAATGTTGTAGTAACCGCGGGGTGTCTCCTGGCCGGCAACGGCGCAGCCCACTGAGTCAGCCAGCAGGAACACCCTCACCTTGACATCGCTGTGATGTTTTTGCAGGGCCATGGCCATTCGCAGGGCGTTGTAGGCCTTCTCTGTTCCGTAGGGTGCGTCGTTGATAATAATCAGTACCTTCAAGGCTATCTCCTCCAGTGGCTTAGTTTGCGTTGCTGCTGGTTCCTTCATCAATCCAAATCATCACAAGGCTGAGCGTTCTATTCATCAAAGAACTGTCAGGACAGGCTTTGATCTCTCAGTGACGGTGCCAACAACCCTGTTTTCGAGGCATCCTCCCTCTGCGAGGGCCGCCTGAAGGTCCGGGAGCCTGTCTTGGGGCACCGCTATCAACAGCCCCCCTGAGGTCTGGGCATCGCAAAGGAGGATTCTCATGGCCTCGGTGAGCTCCCCTTTCCAGTGGATATCTCTGTGAAGGTGGCGGTAGTTAGCGTGGGAGCCAGCCGGAACCGCCCCCGCCTCTACCAAGGTTGCGACCCCGGGCAAGAAAGGAACCGCCTCCGAATGCACCACGATAGAGACGCCGCTGGTCTCCGCCATCTCCTTCATGTGCCCCAGGAGCCCGAAGCCGGTTACATCGGTGCAGGCGTTGACGCCCACCGCGAGCATGGCCTGGGCAGCATCCTTATTCAACTTGGACATCGAGAGGTAAACCTGCTCCTCAATGGCGCCGTCGTCAACCAGGCCTCGGCTGGCCGCCGTGGTGATAATCCCAGTGCCTATGGGTTTTGTCAGCACAAGGGCATCGCCAGGGCGGGCGCCAGACTTGTATAACACGTGCTCTGGGTCTACCATTCCCACCACCGCCAAGCCGTACTTGGGAGAGGTGTCGTTGATGGAATGCCCGCCGGTGATAGGAATGCCGGCCTCGGCGGCCCTATCTCTGGCTCCTCTCAGGATGTCACGGAGAAAGGATAGGGGTAGGGTGTCTACGGGGTAGGCCACTATGTTCAGGGCCAGCAGCGGGGTTGCCCCCATGGCGTAGATGTCGCTGAGGGCGTTGGCGGCCGCCACCGCCCCAAAGCGATAAGGGTCGGCCACAATAGGGGTAATAACGTCAACGGTGTGAACCAGGGCCGAAGATGAGTTCAGCCTGTAGACGGAAGCATCGTCGTTAATCGACGCCATCAGATCGGGATTACCGGCGTCAGCAGGAAGAAAGTCAGCAAGGAGCTCGGAAAGGTCACCCGGACCTATCTTGCAGGCTCAGCCGGCGCCAGGGGAATAGGACATTAAGTTAATCTGCTGCTTCTTGTCGCTCAAACTCATCACCCTGTTTGCATTATAACGGAGACCGAAATATACTTGAAATACATATTACAGGGGTCTGTTATAACTTAGGGTTATGAGGATGGCGCAACTGGAGTTGTTAAGGGGGGTGGCCCAGCGTTGGCAGTAGACCTCAACTACCTGCGAGTCTTTAACGAGATTGCCCTCAGCGGCAGTCTGTCGGCGGCCACTAGCAGGCTCCACATAAGTCAGCCAGCGGTTTCTCGAACCATCGCCAACCTCGAGGAACAACTGGGAGTGGACCTCTTTACCCGGCACAGTCGAGGGGTAACCCTGACCCAGGCCGGAAGAAGACTGTTCAGCTATACTGATCGGGCCCTGGCGATTGTTGATGCCGCCGAAAGGGATCTGTCAGCCATCAGGGACCTTGAGGCGGGCTCGCTGACCCTGGCGGCCACCCGAGAGCTGGGTAACTACTATCTTCCGTCCTACCTGGCAGACTACGCCGGCAGATGGCCCTCCATTGACATCTCTATGATTACTGATAATCTGGACACCGTTGTTGAAAGGGTTGGGGGAGGCGACGTCGAGCTGGGCTTCATGGCTTGCCACTCTGATCCGCCCGCAGAACTCTATTGTGAACCCCTCTCTCAGGACGACATGGTCTTCAGCGCCTCACCGGATATTGCCAGGGAATGCGATACCATGGACTGCGGCGCCGTCTCCGCCCGGCAGCCCCTGATCTGCCCCCATCCAGGCTCACCATCACATCAGTACTTGATGGCAGCCCTGGAGCCGGCTGGGGTCAAACCCCTTCGCCTGATCTCCCTTGAGGGCTGGGAGGCAGTAAGGCGAGGGGTTACGGCCGGTATGGGGTTGGCCTTCACTCCCCATTGCGTTGTCAGGGATCTTTTGGACAGCGGCAGGTTGGCTTCAATCGATATGGGCCTACCTCTAGAGCCAGCCACCTTTTACTGCGCCCACAGAAAGGAAGCAAGGCTAACCCCGGCGGCGCTAGGGTTTCTATCCCTTATTAGGCAGGCCTGCCGTGACAAAAGTGCCGACTATTTAGGCTTGTAGGCCACGGCCTCTATCTCCTTGAGCCGGGCGAAGCTATCGGCCACTGCCCCGGCGCTGCCACGGACCTCCAGGGCGGCGCAGACACTGTCGTCCTTGTCGAAGAGGTTCAGGATGCCCTGGAAATCCACCTCCCCCTGGCCAATGGGCAGGTGGGTCCCTTTGTTATAGGGGACGCCGGTCACAGCATCGCTGAGATGAAGGCCAGTGATGGACCCAGGGGGGAGAGATTCAACCAGGGCAACGGGATCAAAGCCGTCGTATTGATTGTGAGAGACGTCCACCAGGGCTTTCAGGCCGGGAAGGCCCAGGACAAACCGGCGGTACTCCTCAGGTCCACTCAACACGAAGATGCCAGGGGAGATGTGGGTCTCCAGGGACAGGGTGATGCCCGTCTCCGCGAGTTTCGGCAGCCAGTGGGCCACCACTGCCGCCAGCCTGTCCACTGCCTGAGGGATCTCCTCTTCAGTGCAACCCAGGGCAACCGGCGGATGGATGGAGATGTCCTCAACGCCTGCAGACACCGCGATGAAGTGGCTGTCTTCCATCTGCTGGCGGAGGTTCTTCTCAGCGTCATCACTGGTCAGGGTGAACACACCCCCCAGGTGGTAGGTGAGGCGAAACCCCTGGGTGATGCGGTCGGGGATCTCCATTAGGTCCAGTTGGAGCTCACTCTGGTACTTGGGGCTCAGTTGGATGCCGGGGACGTCGAAGCTCCGAGCAATATCGGCAATGCGGCGCCACTGGGCGTCACTGTCTGTCAGGGCCTTTAGCGCCGCCAGGTTCTCGTCGCCAAAGTCGTCAAGTGCAAAGTACAATCTTGCCACCGTCCTTTGATGTCTGTTAGGGTTTACACTGCCTTGTGGGCCACCAGGGTGAAATCCCCCGGGAGGCGGTCGTCAATGTAATGGGGTCCATTGTCGACCCGTTCTATTGCCAGTCCGGCAGTGGCAAAGGCTGTAATAATCCGACCAAAGGTCCAGATCCTCAGGCTGCACTGGGGGAAGTCGGCCTGATCCTCCTCGGGGAAGAACCCCTGGTAGGCCACGGGGCCAGTCCGAAGTTGCTGGTTTAAGTAGTTGCCCCCGAGCTCAAGGTGGACCTTCGCTCTACCCTCTTTGGACTCCTGCTCCTTGCCCTTGAACCCGCCTTCTCGCACTTCCTTGATGCACTTGCGGAAGGGGTGAAAGTCGTTGAGGACCAGCCTACCCCCAGGGCGCAGCAGCCGACAAGCAAGGTCGGCTACCGGATTAAGGTCCGCGAAGTAGTGGAGGCTGCCGCCCTCCATGTAGAGGTCGAAGCTGCGGGCCTGGGCCGTAGCGTCCACTTCAGGCACCGCCTTGCGGCCGTTGGAGCCCAAGAGGTTGGCCGGTTGAGCTCGCTCTGCTTGTCCTGCACGGTATCACTCCTTGAAAATGGTGGGGGTGATGGGGACATACACGCTGTCGGGGCATCAGCGGTCTTCGGTGTAGACCTCGTACCAGTATTGATGGTAGCCGATCTTCAAGGCCACAGCCTGTGAGGCCTTGTTATCGATTGTTGTGGAGTAGTAAATCAAGCGCCTTCGGCGGAGCAGGTCCTTAGTGATTTGGTAGACCAGCATTGAGGCGATGCCCCTGCCACTAAAGGCGGACTTGGTGTCGACGCCCACCTGGTGGAGGTTAGGGCCGTCTTCGCTGGCCCCGGCGACGCTGACTACCTCCCCGTTTGTGATGAACCCCCAGGCAAGGGTGGTCTTGGCCAGTCCCCCCAGGGCATGGGGGAACCCCTCCCCTGTCTCAAGGCGCGCTATCTCAGTATTGGCCAGGGGCCTGACGGTTCCCTCTAATGATGGCGCGGGTGGCCGCTGCAGTGGATCAGGGGCGGCCACAAACTTAAGTTGGGGACGGTAGACGGTTAGTTGGCGCTCCTGGCAGAACCCCTGCAGCAGATGCCATCCTTCCTCACTGAAGGGATCCCCTGGCAGTTGGCCGACGGCCACAGCCCTCTTGACCGCGGGAGCCAGGGACGGCTGTGCTGTGTATACTGAGGCCCTCGGCTGTAATCCCTGTCCTCTGTGATGCGGGCCCGCGAGGCTGATGGCGCTCAGGGCCCTGGGAGGGTAGATCCGGCGCGGCTCCCCTGGGTCAGCAACGGTAACCACAGAGACCTCATCATGGTAGAGGTCATCAACCTGGCAAAAGAAGTCGTTGGCCAGAATCCTATCGAGATCGGCAAACAGCGGGTCACGCAACGGCCTGGTCACCTGCCTTTGTTGGGGTAGCTGATGCCTTGCCAGGTGAGGACCTCGTCGGCGAACTCAGGGATGGTAATCAGGCCCGCAGCCCAGAGAAAGCCCCTGTCCCGCTCGGGCACGCTTGTGAGGGGCATCCACCTCATGTCAGCGAGGATCTGCTCATCTTCATCAAACTCAGGATCGTTACCCATGCGGGGCTCTTGGTCCTGGATGTCCACGAGAAATGTGTAGTGGTGGTCATCGGGGCCGTAGGTGAGGACTGCGGTCTCCCGTAGGACTACCCCGCGGACGCAGCACTCTTCCTCAAGCTCGCGCAGGGCGGCTTCAGCTGGGGGTTCACCGGGCTCTATGGCTCCCCCTGGAAGGCACCACCACTCCAGGCCGTTGGCGGCGTGCTTCACCATCAGGACTTTCCCATCTCTCACAACCATGGCTTGAGCTCTGGACATTTGCAGGGACCTCCCTAATCAATAGTGACCTCCACCTGCTGGGGCGTTGGCGCTCGTACATCTTATCACCTGTTTCACTAAGCGGCAATAGCGCCATTGGGACATTTACAGGTAACTTGCGAGGAGGTATTATGGTGATGCAGTCAAACTATGGCGAGAGGGGAGTGTGGCGACCGATGGCAGTGGCCAAAGTAAAGTCTCGAGGCCAGATAACCAACACTGCGGTAGATAGAGGTGAGGTGACATCCCTTGCACAGAGACAACGACCTCTCAAACGACAGAGGTCTAGTGACCAAGAGAGACCAGGTGCTAGAGGGTTTTCGTGATGCTTGTAAAACGGACCCGCGGGTGTTAGCGGCCTTTGTTGGGGGTTCTGTTGCAGCTGGTACCGCCGATCGGTATTCCGATCTGGACCTCTATCTAGTGGTGGACGACAGTGACTACGACGGCTTCTTCGCTGATCGGCGCAAGTTCCTGTGTCATTTAGGTGAGCCAGTCTACCTGGAAGACTTCAGTGGGTTTGGTTTTGATATGCTCTTGTTTATCCTGGCCAACGGGGTAAAGGGAGAGCTTGGTCTGGGTAGAGCTAGCGGCTTTAGTCACATCCACGGTGGACCCCACCAGGTATTAGTGGACAAGCAGGGCATTTTGGTGGGAGTTACTTTCCTTTTATTTGAGGACAGCACCGAACAAAGGCGCAGAAAGCTAGTGAAGAGGATCAATGGATTCTGGCGAGCGTTGCTACTCTTTACCGGGGCGATGGGTCGCAGAAGACCTATAACCGCATCGGGCTATTTGACCGAGGCGCGCCGGGAGTTGCTGGGCGTCCTGCTGCTTGAGGCTGATCCAGCCGGGATTGGTGGACCTCCAGAGAGACTGCTTTCGCCAGATGTCATCCAGGGCTACTCTCGAACCTTCACCGTTCTTGAAGAGCAATGTTTGGTACAAGCCGCTGATACGGCGGTGGGGCTATTGAGGGAATCAGCTAGAGTCATGGCAAGGGATCTGGATGTTTGCTATCCAGAGGCCCTTGAGGACGTCGTTCTGAGGGAGTTCAGGCTGATATTACCACCGACTGCTGCAGAGGGAGCGTCGGACCCCGGTTAACTGACAGTCTTTGGTCAGCTGCCCATTGCGCCCCCTGCGCTGGTGTGATATCGTCTTTAAGCGAGCCAATTACGCAGGGGAGGTAGCCACGCAATGCGCCAGTTGACAGAGGAGATACTGAAGAACTCGATACCAGAGATCCGGGGCTGCAGCCAGTTAGAGGAGATCGAGAAGGGCTATTCCAGCGACAGGAAGTTCCGGGTGGAGACTGCCGCCGGCGAGGCCCTCCTGCTGCGGGTGGCTGATATCGCCAGCCTCGAGCGTAAGGAGCGGGAATACGGGCTTATGCAGGGACTTGCGGACCACGGGGTTAGATGCCCCCGAGCTATAGCCGTAGGGACCATCCCTGATATCAATGCCTGTTACCTGCTGCTCACCTATATCGAAGGAACCGATGCCAGTGAGCGGCTGCCGCAACTATCGGAGGAAGAGCAGTATCAGGTGGGCCTTGAGGCTGGCAGGGACCTGCGGCGGATACACCGGCTGGAGGTCCCAGAAGGGGTTACCCCCTGGGGACCCAGGGCTGAGGGGAAGTACCGGCGCTACCTGGAAGCCTACCGGCAGAGCGGCGTCAGGGTCAAGAATGACGAGACGGTTGAGGCCTTCATTGAGGCCAACATCCAACGGATTATGGGAAGGCCCAACGTCTTTCAGCACGACGACTTTCATGTGGGCAACCTGATCGTCGCTGGCACCAGCTACGCCGGGGTTATCGACTTCAACCGTTTTGATTGGGGCGACCCCGTTCACGAGTTCTACAAGGTCGCCTTCTTCAGCCGCGAGGTCAGTCTTCCCTTCTGCCGCGGACAGATCCTCGGCTATTATGACAATCAGGTGCCGGAGGGGTTCTGGCCTCTATACTCAGTCTACGTGGCTATGATGGTGTTCTCCTCGGTGGCCTGGAGCGCCAAGGTCGACCCTGAGGGCCTCGAGGATATGGTGGAGCGCGCCTGCGTGGTCCTTGATGACCACGACCGCTTCGACAGGGTGAAACCCAACTGGTACAGGGGATAGCAGGAAGCAGTGGTTCAGATTCCAAATCCGGAGTCCGTATAGGGCAGGCGGCAGCTGTAGTTTACTATCCCGTGGCTTTACGTCGTTCCTCCTCAAGGTAGCTCTTGCACCCGGTTATTTCTTTCAGGAACTCCGCCATCGTGTCGCAGCCGTAGTCGGGGCAGTGGGCGCAGTTGTCAACACTCTTCTCCCTGACGCAGACCCTCAGTTTGCAGGTTGCGCAGTGGGGGAAGAGCCGATCGCTATCAGCGGGACAGCCATCACAATTGATGTCCTCCGCCGTCAGGTCCAGGCCGAATTCCTCGCTCCACTCCTTGGCCACCTTACTCCGCTGCTGGTCGTTGTTGCTCTGGGTGGCGAGATAGGTCCGGCACTCACTGCAGGTAATACCGCAGTAGGCCACAAGTTTGGTCATTTCAACAACCCCTCCGTTTCAGATTAGTCTTCTCACGGCCAGGCCAGTTAGACCTGGGAAGCCGTTGACATAAGGTCTCTGCTTACGATGCTAGACCACATGAGAACTATACCAAACATACGTTCGAAGGTCAAGCTACTTTGGAAGGATTCCGCAACTAGACCTTCTTGATGAAGAACCCCCCGGGGATCTGCTGGCCTGTTGACTTAACGGTATGCACCGCTGGGTGGAAGCTGAAGCCCAGCTTGAGCTTGAGGGCGTAGTTGGCCTCCTTGTCCAGGCTTGACCAGCTCCGCATCTGGTAGAATCGCAGGTCCCTGGTCTTCTTGACGGCGGCCTCCTGAAGGGCGGTTCCAATGCCCTGGTTCCGGGAGCCCTCATCGACGTGGAAGGTCTGGACGAAGGCCTCCCAGAGCGCTTCTCCCCCCAGTTTGAGGGCCTGGGCCGGCTCGCTTGGTGCGGTGATCTCCTGCTTGATGAGGCTGATGTGACCCAAGATTGTGTTCTCTCGAAGGGCGACGATTACGATGATGTCGGTACGGATTTCCCCGTTCCTCTGGATCCAACGAAGATTGTCTGTTTCCTCCAGATGTCGGATGGCCAAGGGCCACAGCTCGTCACCGGGCACGCTTTCCATGATTCTCATTGTAACCTCCACTAAAGCTGGTCTACTCTCTATTCTTACCCAGGTTCGGGAAGGCGTCAACAGATAGAACAGGTTAAGGCAACCTCTCCATAACAAAGGGGAATTGGTCTCTATATTGGAGAAGGAAGATTTCAGGTGAATTAACCAAGACCCGAGGTTTTGAGGAGCGATGCTGATGAGCAAGGGTAAAGGGAGTCCTTGGCTACACCCTGAATTCGCCCGTTTGAGTCTGGAACAGATGGACAGGCGTTTTGGCCCTAACACAGACGGCGAGGTTGACTATCTCGAGGAGAACCTGCGACTCTCGCCGGGCGACGCAGTCCTGGACCTGGGTTGCGGCGCTGGCCGTCACGCCATTGAGCTGGCTGGGCGGGGCTACCACGTGACGGGGGTTGATATCTCCCCACCCATGCTAGAGGAGGCTGAGAAGAGAGCGCAGCAGGCTGGGGTAGAGGTTACCCTGTTGCAGGCTGACCTCCGGAACCTGGTAGCCCTTAATCTCGGCAAGGAGTTTCAGGCCGCCATCTGCCTCTGTGAGTCCGGGCTGGGGGTCCTGGGTGGAGCCCTAACAGATCTGGATTTCCTGCGGGCCGTCCGAGGAAAGCTGGCCTCCGGCGGCGTGCTGACTGTAACCTCCCTCAATGCCATCCGCCAGTACCGGAGTCCGAAGACAGCCCTGGATCCCATCACCGGTACACTGCTCTGGAGGGCGGAGCTCGATGATGGTACAGTCCTCACAGAGAAGCAGCGCCTCTACACCCCTTCGGAAGCCGTCTTGCTACTCAAGGTGGCCGGGTTTGCAGACATTAGCGTCACCGGTTGCCGGGCTGGCCAGTGGGGACAGCCGCTGGACCCGGATGATATTGAGATGCTTCTCACTGCCTCTTCTGCTACCGTGCAGGGGGTTGTTTACTAGCATCTCTTGGCGGTTTGAGTGCCGGGGGTTGGCGCTGTTACTACTCACAACCCTGGCCATCGTCTACTACTACATCCCGCCCATCTACAATAGTACTTCTCACAGCCGCCCATATTCTTAATAAGTGCAACCCGTTGTCCATTACCCCATCTAGCAGGCTAGGGGTTGACAGCCTTTGTCATCGTTGTTGCCGATGCCGGGCAGAGGTGGGAGAACTCGGCGGATGCCTGGACCGGCGCTGGAGCTTCCTCACGTTTGTCCTGGGCGAATCCCAGTCTGCCAAAGAAGTCGGCAGCTGTGGTTGTCAGGAGCCAGACGGAGTGGAGTCCCCTCTTGGCTGCCTCTGTGAGCCTGTCATTGACAAGGTCTCTGCCAATGCCCTGGCCTTGCCAGGCGGGGTCCACGGCCAGAGACCGCAGGAGCCCATAGCGGCAGCGGCCGTCGCTGCCCTGGGGGGTGTTCTCAGTGTAGATCTCCAGGCCCACGACTCCCACTACCCGGCCCTCACTGCGGGCCACAGCGAAACCATCAACAAGGCGGTCGTCAACGCCCTCATCGGTGAGCTCAGCCTCGGCCAGTAGGCGCGTGACGGCAGGCAGGTCCCTTGTGGTGGCTTGATCAATGGAGACGGGGCCCGCCCCTGGCTTTCTGGCCCGGATAAAACCGCTCACAACCCTGATCCCCTCGGGCAACTCCACGCCTCTGCTGGTGAGGGGTAACCCCTCGTAGATCCGGGTAACCTCAATGGTGGCGCCATGGAAACCGACGGCGGCCAGTTTCGCCAGGCAGTCCTGTTCCTCCAGGGCCCCGGCAATACAGCCCACCCAGGCCTCGGTTGACTTCTGGACCCGGTTTGGGATTAGATCCATGTCTCCCTGAAAGACGATGTCAGAGATGGCTAGCCTGCCGCCTGGCCGCAGGACCCGGTAGGCCTCCTGGAAGACGCGGTCCTTATCAAGGGACAGGTTGACAACGCAGTTGCTGATGATCACGTCAACGCTGTTGTCGGGCAGGGGAATGTCTTCAATCTCACCCTTGAGAAACTCCACATTGTCGACGCCGGCCTCTTGTCGGTTCTGGTGGGCCAAGGCCAGCATCTCGTCGGTCATGTCCAGGCCGTAGACCTTGCCTCCAGGGCCAACCCTCTGGGCAGCCAGGAAGACATCGGCGCCGCCTCCGCTTCCAAGGTCCAGGACCACTTCCCTCGGTACCAGTCGGGCCAGGGCGGTGGGGTTGCCGCAGCCCAGGCTTAATCCGGAGGCTCCCTGGGGCAGGGCCGCCAGTTCCTCCTTAGTGTAGAGGTTGGCGGTAATCGGTGAGCAGCAGGAAGAGGTGGCGGTGGGGCCGCAGCAAGATGATGTCGCCTCTACCTCTTCAGACCTGCAGCAAGATGATGTTGCCTCTACCTCTTCAGAGCTGCAGCAAGATGATGCTTCTACCTCTCCGGAGCCGCAGCAGGACGAACCGGTTGCTGCGGCCGCCGCGCTGCCGTACTTCTTCCTGATCTGCCGCTTAAGGGAGCTTTCTTTGCTCTTGGGGTCCGTGTTCATGATGAATTCCTCCTTGCAGTAATAGTGAGCTGACCTCATCCAGGGCCGCTTGCAGCGCCTGGGGGTTTATTGAGTAGTAGGTCCACCTGCCCCGGGGTGAGTCCAGCACAAGCCCCGCCTCATTGAGGGCCTTCAGGTGATAGGACACTGTAGGCTGGGGAATGCCCAGGATCTCAACGAACTCGCAGGTACAGATGCCCCCTGTGTCTTTAGAACTAGGGGACTGGGTGCCAGGGCAACAGACGGAAGCTATGTAGCCTCTCCCGGCGGCCATTAGCTGCAACATGCGCAGTCGCACCGGGTCAGCCAGGGCTTTGAGCTGGCCCAGCAGCCTCGCCTTGTCATCTGTTGTGTTAGCCGGTGGTGTCAGGGTCGACAACAGCATTCACCTCCACCCTCTCAAATCAGGAATGACTGATGTATCTCTGTGTTAGTCCAACTATATATCAGGATATCCTGATACGTCAAGGTAGGTGAGGCCTGAGGGCGAAGTTTTTTTCCGTATTCGTGGTAGTATGGGCGTATAATGGGGTCAGGAGGTGGGTGACGTGAATCTGCAGGATAAAGTGGGCCGCCTTGAGGTGGCTTGGCACGGCTCAGGGAGTGTCTCGCTCCGGTTCAGACAGGGTGAGGCCAAGAGTCTCACCATTACTGTGGACCCCACCTTCTCTGACGCCGACAGCTACGGCCCCTGGTATACCCCCAACCAGAACCGGCCCCAGTGGGATGACTACTTCGGGCGCTTCTACCCTGACGCTGTCCTTATAACCCACGGGCACTTTGATCACCTGGACCTTGAGACCCTGCGAGTCATCGCCAATGGGTACCCTCCCGGTTCCGACGGGAAGAGAAAACCGGGGAGGGGACAAGCCCCCCCGCCGCTGTTTTTCGGCAGCCCCTCTGTTGTCACCGCCCTGGAGCGGTATGACATTGGCCCAGCGGAGAAACTTCAACCCCTGTCTCCCCGGGATGGCCAGGGCCTGGATGAGGGAGTAGAGGTCAGGGCCTTCAAGGGGGTCCACTGGTTTACCGGTGAAGAAGGGGATCTGGCAGCGGCCAAGCTGGCGGACCGGCCGGACCGCTACGGGGTGATGCCAGCGGGGGGCCCCATGCTCAGCTACCTCATCCAAGGTGGCGGCTCCTCCGTCTACATCAGCGGGGATACCCTGCTGGAGGGCATTCCCAGGGGCCTTGAGGCCGACGCCGCCATCCTCTGCATTGGCGGTCTCCTGCGAAATCCCGTTACCGGCGCGGCGGAGAAGGCCATCCTCTCGCCAGGGGACGCCGTCAGGGCGCTGCGGGAGCGGCTCACAGCCAGGGTTGTCATTCCAGTTCACTACGATCACGACCTCTTCCTGACGGAGGTTGACCTGGAACCCCTTCGCCAGTATGCCGATGAGTCTGGAACCTCCCTTGTAATCCTCCCGCTCAATCGGTGGATCCCCCTGTAGCATTGTATGGTGTCGGCATCTGGCTTATAGGACTGTCGTTCTGGCGTTACCGGGCATAAGGAAGGAGCCAACCTGATGAAGTCAAAGGAGCAGCTTTTGGAGGAGCTATCGGCCTTGATACCCTTCGTGGAATCATTGAGGGAAGCAGATGATGAGGTGTGGACGGCGCCTTTGGGTAAGGGCAAATGGTCTGTTCGCGACATCGTCAGTCACATCTTGCTCTGGGACAAGTACATCCTAGAGGAAGCACTAAGTAAGATAGTCGCCGGTAAACCCGTCACTATTCGGCACATGGCCTTTGATGAGTTCAATGAGGGCGCTGTTGAATATGGGGCATCGAAACCGCGCCGCGAAATCATCGCCGAAACCGTTGACCGCCGGAAAGCGATCCTCGACTGCTTGCGTCAGATTCCATCGAAAGACTACTCCAGGGTGTACAGTGGGCTGGATCGTGAGTTCATTGTCCAAGGTTACGCGCAACACTTCATCAAGCATGATAGTTCGCACATGAGGCAGATTGAAGACGTCCTTGAAATGCAGGGCTGACCCTGCTATAATCCTTACTGATGTCCTCTGCGATGCACCGGTGGCTCAACCGGGCGCGGAAGGGGACACCAAGCTACCCACACCTAACGATAGGCCAGAAGAGAGGATGATGTGGTTTGCTTAACTAACCGGGCATAGTTACCCCTCGGTTAGGCCTACCAGCCGGTAGGTTTGTTTCCTGATGGAAACGAAAGGAGCAACCACATTGACCACCCTACGAATAGGCAACATCCGCACAATGCTGGGGGTTTCCTTCCTCCAGATGCTGGCCTTCTACTCCTGCGTCTCGGCCCTCTTTCTCCAGAGCCGGGGCCTGAACTTCACCGAGATCCTTGCCCTGGAGTCCTTCGTCGCCGCCGGGATATTCCTCTTTGAGATCCCGTCGGGGGTCTGGGCCGACCGCTTTGGCCGCAGGCGCCTGCTGGTGGTGGCCAACGCCCTGGCGGTGGTGGGGATGGCCATCTTCGCCACAGGCCACCACTTCCTCTTCTTCGCCCTTGAGTCGTTCTTGGGGGGGATAGGGATTGCCTGCGCCTCCGGGGCTGACCAGGCCCTGATCTACGACTCCCTCCAGGCCGAGGGCCGGGAGGGGGAGGCCAGGAGAGTCTTCGGACGCTTGAGCGCCGCTGGAACCGTCGGTCACCTTGTGGCCTACCCCATCGGGGGTCTACTGGCCTCCTATTCACTGGCGCTGCCGGTCTACGTCACCCTGATCTCGTCGGTCCTGGCCCTGCTCCTGGTTCTGCAGCTGGAAGAGCCGCCCCGGACCCCCCTTGAGGGTCCCGGCGACGTCGAGGACGCAGGCGGAACCACTGCCCAGTCATCCACAGGCACCTGGGCCGCCAGCTGGCAGGGGCTCAAGGACGTCCTGGGCCGGAGGCGGCTCCTGGCCTTCTCCCTGGCCACCGGGGCCGTCTGGACCCTCTACCACAACCTCTACTACCTGAATCAGCCCGTCTTTGCCCGGGGTGGCCTGCCCATCGTCTACTTCGGGTTGGCGGCGGCGGCCATGTCCGGCTCTCGCCTGCTGGCTCTGAAGGTAGATTCCTTCGCCGTCCGTCTGGGGGAGGGGGGAGTGGTGAGGCTGATGATGGGAGCGGTAGGAGCTGGCTTCATTGCCCTCAGCTTTGCCCGGCACTGGCTCCCGGCGACGCTGCTGATGTGCATGATCTTTGCCGCCATCGCCCTCCTGGAGCCTATCCGCGCCGACGTCCGCACCAGGTCTCTGCCTAGCGCGGAACGGGCCACCCTGGTTTCGGCCCTGTCCATGCTCAGCAGCCTGGTGGGCCTGGGGATGCGGCTCCTAATCGGTCGGCTTACCGACTATTCCCTGACGGCGGGCCTGGCGGGCTCGGGCCTGATAGTCCTGGCTGCCCTGGTGGCTGCGTCCCGGGCTCGAGGTCAAGAGGGCACCCTGGCGCCGGTGAGCCGCCGGGTGTCGGCAAATGACTAATGGAGGAGATGATGCAGATGTTCAACGAGCTGTCACGGGACAGGCTTGTTGACTGGTAGTCATTTACAGGATAGAATGGATCAGGTATCGATGGAGAGAGCCGGGCTAGGTTGATGGGAGGGGGTTGGCAGCATGAGGCGCAAGGGGTTTGTTACGGCATTGATTGTGTTGGGACTGCTGGCCACAGCATTTGTCTGGTCCCCCAGGGATGACAGGGCAGTTGTCAGGACTGCTACAGAGTTCCTTGTTGCTGTACATAACCAGAATGAGATGGCTGTGGCCGCGCTGATGGCGCCCGATGCCCGGGAGACAGCGGCAGACATTATGGGGGAACTCGATGTCGCCCAACGACCAGACAGGACGGGTGTCAAGGTTACCGGCTGGCATGAGAATGGTGCCGTCGTGGAGGCACTCTTCGTCGATAGCTACACCTGTACGGCTTCAACACTAATGGCCATCGTGATCACAGAGGATGGTTACCGGGTACTTGGTACCGACTTCGCGATAGACCAGCGATCGGACCGGCTCATATCAACGGCACCTTAGAAGCCAGACTCTCGTAGAGCAAGGTCGCTTAGTAATGTGGGGATTTCCTCAACTGAGGAGTATAGTTCAACCTCTGTGGATATCCCTTGGAGGGTAGCAGAGATATCGGAGCCCTCTTCAGCGATGGTAATAACGGGTATCCCCTTAGCATGGGCATAGCCAGCTTCAATACCCAACCCTACGCCCTTTGATGAGAGCTCAATGATGACAGCGTCGCATTCCTCAATAATACTAAAGGTCTTGGCCATCAGTTCGGCGGGGGTAAAACTGATCTCGCCCCACTTCTCCAGGTCACGGACGACGCAAACAACATCATGGCCAGCCTGTTCCAGAGCTCCAGATATACTCTCGATAAGCTCTCTGTTGCGCATGTCCGGATAGTACTTGATGCTCAGAAAGAGACGCATAGGTTCCTCCAATCGCCAGGATTTCTGCTTCTTCGCTGTAGCGCTTAATACAGCACTGTTCCGCATCGTGTCAGCCCTGCGGATATCTGTGAACGGCAACGGTCCATATGCAAACATACTGTATCTTGCCACCGGCGTCAATCGCATTTGAGTGGAGAGGGCAGTGCCCGAAGCTTCTGGAAGTTCGTTTGGGGAGCATGGAGCAACGTGGGACGAGGCCAGGGCTGAATCCATTGACACCTGAGAACGCTTAGTCTACACTCTAGCTAAAGCTTGGTTATATGTGGATAAGACTATTGGTAACTGTGTCATTCCGACCTTTACGGCATAAGCTGCCCAATTGGCAGCCGGTCCGATAGCCCCACAGTCTATTGAGGGAGTCTCGTCCGAGACTCCCTCAAGTTCTTCAGTGCTCATGGCAACCTACTCTCCGGTCTTTTGTCTGTTGCAGCGATTTAGCCCTCAGGAATCCAGGCGCTCTATTTCAGCGCGGATCTCAGCGGCCTTGTGTCTGAAGGAGATTGCTTGGAGGCGCTGACCGGCGGCGGCGTTGCCCCCCCGGGCATCGCCGAGGATGCCGTTGTCCGACTGATATTTGATGCCTTTGACGAAGCTCTCCAGCTGGGAGCGGCGAATCCGGTCCGGGTGGTAGAAATCGGCGTCGGCTCGCCCCTCGGCGGCACGCTCCATCGCCACAAGCTCCGGGCGGTAGGCCAGCATCCGCGAGGTCTCGTCCCAGCCCGAATGGACCCCCGCCTGGGGGCGGGTAACCCCTTCTCCCTCGTAGATGGCAGCTACCTCTCTCTCCATCTCGCCCTGCTGTCCACCGGTAGGCAGCGACATCATATGCACGCGGATCGTGTTTGAGACCTGGCGGGCAAGGAAGGGGGTTTCGGCGATCATCGTATCGGTGTTGCCTCCATGGCTCGATAGGAGCACCAGGTCGCGAAAACCATGACGGGCAAGGCTGGACACATAGTCCTGCAGCACCATCCGGAAGGTCTCGGGACGAAGGTAGATGGTTCCGGGGAAGTGGCGGTGGTGGGCCGAAAGCCCTGGCCGCATTACCGGCGCTACCAGGGCATTCTCGAGCTCCCGGGCGATGCCTTCCGCCATGGCATAGCCCAAATAGGTGTCGGTGCCCGTCGGCAGGTGGGGACCGTGTTGTTCAATGGCTCCAACGGTCAGAATGACGGTGGTCTTGCCGTCCTTGATGGCAGCCTCGATCTAGTCCAGCTCATCTCCTCCATTAGAACTGTATCCCTATGGACGGTGTTCTTTGGCTGATTCACAGTGGTACCTCCTTGTTGGTATGGTGCCCGCTTGCAAGCATGACGCCCGCTTCCAATAATCTCTTGGACATCCAAGTCAGCATCAGCGCGGATCCAAAAGATCCCGCAGTCCGTCGCCGAGAAAGTTGATGCCCATAACGATGAAGATAATGACCACCCCGGGAAAGGTCGCGTACCACCAGGCGGCGGCCAGGTGGTTGCGCCCCTCGGTGAGAATTGTCCCCAGGGATGGGTTTGGAGGTTGGACTCCCAGGCCAAGGTAGCTGAGGCCAGCTTCAAGCATGATAATCTGCGCCAGGTTCAGGGTGGCCAGGACCAGTACCGATGGCAGCACATTGGGGATCACATGCCTCCACAGCACCGAAAGGTTTTTCGCCCCCAGGGCCAGTGACGCCTCGATGTACTCCCTCTCTCGCAGGCTCATGGTCTCTCCCCGCGCCGTCCGGGCGTAGACCATCCATTGGGTCAGGGCAATCACCGCTATGAGGGTCTGAATGCCGGAGCCGACAACGGCGATGACGGTGATGGCCAGCAGGATCAGAGGAATGGCCAGGAGCACATCGGTGACCCGCATGACGAGATTGTCGAGCCAGCCGCCGAAGTAGCCGGCGGTCACCCCCAGGGTAACCCCCAGGCACATCGAGACCAAGACAGTGGCGCCGCTAATGAGCCATGAGATGCGGATGCTGTAGATAATCCGGCTCAAGAGGTCCCTCCCCAGGTAGTCGGTTCCAAGCAGGTGTTGGGTCTGACCCCCCTCCAGGAAAGAGGGGGCAGTAAAGGCCTGGCTCAGGTCGCTATCATAGGGGTCGTGGGGCGCCACCAGGGGAGCCAGGATCGCCACCCCCAGGGTGACGGCGGTGAGCAGGGCGCCGACCACTAGTAGTTTGTGTTTTGCGCTAAACCTGAGTAGTTTTCTCATCCTCATTGGTCCCCCCCGTATCTGATGCGCGGGTCGACGACGCTGTAGAGGAGATCCACCACCAGGTTTATGATGACCACGGTGGCCGATCCCACCAGGGTAATGGTCTGCAGCAGTGGAAAATCCCGGGTGTTGATGGCGGTAATGGCCAGCCGGCCGATGCCCGGCCAGCCGAAGATCTGCTCTGTGATCACCGCTCCCCCCAGCATGTAGCCCAGTTGAATCCCCATCACCGTCAGCACCGGTATCAGGGCGGGCTTTAGGGCATGGCGGAAGAGGAGCCTGGTCTCGGCCAGTCCTTTCGCCCGGGCCGTCCGGATGAAGTCAGCGGGCAGGACCTCCAGAAGGCTGGACCGGGTCAGCCGTGCAATGGTCACCATCGGCTTCAATGACAGAGTAAAGGCGGGCATCAGCAGGTGGGCCAGGGTTCCCGAGCCAGAAGGGGGTAGCCAGTGCAGCTGGACGGCGAAGACCAGCATCAACATGATCCCCAGCCAGAAGGAGGGGATCGCCTGGCCCAGGGCGGTAAAGACCATGGCCGCAATGTCTACGGGCTGATTGCGCCTGGCGGCGCCGGCAATCCCCAGGGGTAGGCCAATGGTGATGGCCAACAGCATGCTGGCGCCAGCCAGTTGAAGGGTAGCGGGGAGGGCCCCCAGGAAGACATCGATGGCCGGCCGGCGGAAGCGGATGGAATCGCCGAAGTCCCCCTGGAGGAGCTGACCCAGGTAGCGCCCGTACTGCGTAAGGATGGGCTGGTCAAAACCCATCTCCCGGCTGAGGGCCGCCCGCTGTTCTATTGTGGCGTTCATCGGCAGCATCAGGCTGGCGGGGTCGCCAGAGAGGCGTCCCAGGGTAAACACGATGGCGGAAACGCCGAGGATGACCAGCAGTGAATAGATTAGCCGGGTTGTCAGGTAGCGCCCCATGGGTCTTGTCCTCCTTGCGTTATAGAGCTAGCTAATGCCTGCAGGATGGAGCTAGTTGATGCTCCATCAACTACCTCGTAAACTCTGTCCCGTAGAGGTGGATCTGCTCATCTGAGCGAGGTTGCCAGTCAATCCTCTTGCTGACGCCGTAGACATCCTCCAGGGCAAAGAGGTACACAAAGGCGGGGTCGGCGAAGAGGATGTCGTTGGCCTCCCGCAACAGCCGCCGGTGCTCATCTGGGTCCATGGCCACCCGGGCCTCATCGTAGAGGGCGTCGACGGCAGGGTTGGCGTACCAGGAGAAGGCGTCGGTGCCGCTGATCACGATGTAGCGCAGGGTGTGCTGGGTGTCAAAGGAGCTGTTGCCAAGGGCCGCCAGCATCATCTCGGGGATATCGCGCTCCTGGGTCTGCCGGGCAAAGACGCCGAACTCCACGGCGTTCACCTTGACTTTAACCCCAACGTCCCCAAGGTAACTGGCGATGGCCTCAGTCAACTGGGCATCGTTGAGAAACCGCCCCCGGGTCGACAGGATCTCGATCTCATGGTCAAAGTCAAAGCCTGCTTCCTCCAGCAAACGGCGAGCCTCTTCTGGGTCGTAACCGTAGAAGGGGTCGTTGGGGTCGTAACCGGCGAAGTAGGGGGGGGCCAGGGTAGAGACCTGGGTGCCATAGCCCATGTAGAGGCTGTTGATGATGGCCTCCTTGTCAATGGCCAGGTTAAAGGCCTTCCGCACCCTCACGTCGTCGAAGAGGTCATAGTCCAGGGTGTTGAAGAAGAGGAAGGGGATGCGGGAACTGGGTACCGTTCGCACCTCCACCCTGTCGCTGCCTTCAAGCTCCGCAATGTTGGAAGGCGGTAGGTTTGTGATGATGTCAACGCCGCCGGTCTTGAGCTCAGCCAGCCTTGTGGCGGCTTCAGGCAGGGGTCGGAAGACGACTTCGTCAATGGCGGCGGGGTCGCGCCAGTAGTCCTGGCGGGCCTTCAGAACCACGCTGTCCTGGGGGTTCCACTGGTCCAGGAGATAGGGGCCGGTGCCAACAGGGTTGGTGTCCAGGGCGTCGAAGCCCTTCTCCTCAACGTAGGTCTTGGGAATTATCATTAGTCCCCCGATGTCGTTGATGGCCAGGGCGTCAGGTTTCTTGAGGTTGATGTCAATGGCGTATTCATCGACAACCTCGACGGAGGCGATGTTCTCATAGAGAAAGTCCTGGACGGTGCTTTGCCCCTCCAGGGCGCCGGTGACGCGGTCGAAGTTGAACTTGGCCACCTGGGCATTGAAGGGCTCGCCGTTGGAGAAGGTGATGCCCTGGCGGAGTCTGATCCTGATTGTCCGCTCGTCCACGACGCTCCATTCTTCAGCCAGCAGCGGCTGGAGCTTCATATCCTGATCTCGGGTTAGCAGGGCTTCATAGATGTGGCGGAGGACATTGGCGGTGGTGCCCTCTGACTGGTTGTGGGGGTCCATGGTTGTCACGTCGGCCCCCTGGGCCACAACCACCCGGCTCTTGGAGTTGTCTGGCTCAGTGGCGGTCTCGCCGCCGCAGCCAGCGGCCGTTCCAAGGATCAGGGTCAGGAGCAGCAGGGGTACTGCTTGCCGAAGGACGTGCCTCCCTTTTCTCTTCATTGCGGTTTCCTCCTTTGTTGATTGGCTTGCCTCCCCGGTTTGTTGGGGGCATGCCTTCAGGGGTAGTGAGTTTGGTTTAGTCTCTTTTGGGAATACAAAAAGCCCCGTCTGTAAAGGACGGGGCCACTTGGCTCGCGGTGCCACCTTATTCGGAAAACGCTGGCCCATGAGACCTGGGTCTGAGGTTACAGTCAAACACCTGGACCGGCTGCTCTTGGTAGCGCTCTCCACTCAACAGGTACGGAAGCTTATTGAGGCTTCGATACCCTGTCCCTGTAACGGTGGACCGCCGTCATCCGCTACTCCCCTGCTCTGGACCTGCCAAAGACGGGATTTCGCTTCGCTTCTACCGGGCCCATTCAACATTCAACTCCGCGCCGGATTTCCACCATCGCCGACTCTCTTGAGCGTAATGAAATGCCTACTCTTCCCGATCATCGAATTATTAGGGTTATTGATCTTTAATAGGACCTTGCTTAATTGTTACTAATAGTAACACAGTTCTACAGCGGGAGTCAACTGTGTCAGAACTTGGCGCCTGCCAGTTTCCAGGTTAAGGGCCTTTGCCTGTCGAGTTAGCCGTCATTGTCACTCTGCCTCCTCCGCCTGGGGATTGCCCCCTTGCGTCATTAACAATTAACTATTTAAATAGTCTGAGTAGGAGGAAAATTCAAAATTAAAACGAATATAATCTAATACCTGAATCAGGTTTCAGTTTTGATCCCACACACACGAGGTGAGTAGATGTCGTACATAGATCAAGTTCAAGACATAAGCCAACCTGTCACAGATCGAGGGATGGCCACAAAGAAGAAGCTCCTTGAGGCCGCCGACGGCTGTTTTGGCCAGCGAGGATTCTTCCCAACCTCAATCGTTGACATCACCCGCGAGGCGGGAGTAGCCCCTGGCACCTTCTACAACTACTTCTCCAGTAAAGAGGCAATCCTGCGTGAGCTTGTCCATAACCTCAACCATAAGCTGCGGAAGGCCACTGCCATAGCCATTGAGGGTGCGCCTAATCGCCTTGAGGCAGAGCGCGCCGGCTTCCGCGCCTTTCTGGAGTGGGTGAGAAACCACCGCAACAGCTACCGGGTTGTCAGGCAGTCCGAGTTTGTGGACAAGGAGATGTTTCGCTGGTACTACCGGAAGCTTGGGGAGGGCTACGTTCAAGGACTCCAGGCCGCAATGGATGCGGGGGAGGTTGCCCACTATAACCCTGAGGTTCTGGCTTACTGCCTGATGGGTATCGGTGATTTCATGGGCATGCGCTATGTCCTATGGCAGGAGGAAGAGGTGCCTGAGGACGTGTTTGAGGAGATGATGCGCTTCATCCTCAGCGGGCTGGAGCGACGCTAGCCAACACGGAGACTGAACCGCGCAACAGAACATCAACACTGTCACACAGGGAAGGTGGTGAATTTTGACTTGAAGGCTAAGGTGGGCGACATTGAGATCTACTATGAACTCACTGGCGAGGGGTACCCCCTGGCCCTGATTGAGGGGATGGGCTACTCTAGCTGGATGTGGTTCAAGCAACGCCCGGCGTTGTCCAGACACTTCCAGCTCCTGATCTACGACAATCGGGGCGTTGGTCTTACGGACAAACCAAGGGACGTCTACACCATTCGCCAAATGGCCGACGACCTGGCCGGGCTCCTGGATGCCCTGGGCATTGAGGGCTGCCACGTGATGGGTATTTCAATGGGCGGCTTCATTGCCCAGGAGTTCGCTCTCGCTTACCCCGACCGGGTGGCCGGCCTGATTTTGGGCTGCACCTCCTACGGGGGGCCGAATACCCTCCCCATGCCCCAAGACACTCTCCAGGCCTTGCTCGACGTTGAGGGATTAACTCAGGAGCAGGTCTACCGCCAGGGCATGGCTACCGCTATGACGGAGGGCTATTTCAAATCCGCCCCTGATGAGATTGATCAAATTGTCGCCTGGCGCCTGGAGAACCCACAGCCTCGCTACGCTTGGATTAACCAATTCAACGCGGGAGCGGGGCACGACACCGAAGACAGGATTGACCAGATTAAGGCTCCAGCCCTGGTAGCTCACGGGCAGCACGACGCTGTTGTGCCGGCAGAGAACGGCCGGAGGCTGGCGGCGGCCCTGGGTGCCACATTCAACCTCTACGACGCAGGACACCTCTTCTTCATTGAGCAGGCAGACCAATATAACCTAGACACAACAACATTCCTCAAAGAGATAGAGCAGAGCAAAGGCCTTGAGCTTTAAGAGGGTTGATCGAGACTCCTCACTTTGTACGAAGTCTTAGCATTTCTTTAAGGAGGAATGTACCATGTCTCTTAAGAGGAACAGGTGGTTGACCCTTGTCGCCATCATTACTGTCCTGATGCTGGTTGCCGGTATGATGGGATGCACGCAGTCCAGCGACATTAGTGACGGTAATGAAGGTGGCGGAGACGGCGGAGACGAGCAACTGCCGCCCATCAAGATTGGAATCGTGACTGACACCTCTGGCATCCTACAGAACTACGGCAATGAGTCCATTCGCGGCTTCAGGCTTGGGATTAAGTATGCTACCAACGGAACCAACAAGGTCCTGGGACGCGACATTGAGATCATCATCGAGGATGACGGAGGCAGTAACCCTGAGATTGGCCGCGAGAAGGCCATCAAGTTGGTTGAACAGGACCAGGTTGATTTCCTCTTTGGCACCGCCAGCAGCGGCGTGGCCCTGCAGATAATTCCCCTTGCCGAGCAGTATCAGAAGATATTCATGGTTGACCCTGCTGCGGCTGACCAGATTACTGGTCAAGCATTTAGCAGCTACGTCTTCCGCACCGGCTCCAATGTATCCCAGGATGCTCTGGCTGGAGCCAAGTACGCCGCTGCTAACCTCGGTGAAACCTTCATTCACCTCGCCCCTGATTACTCCTGGGGGCATGACAGCGCGGCGGCTTGGAACGGCATCATCGAAGACGATGGTGGGTCCATCATTGACCCCATATTTGTCCCAGCCGACTGCAAGGACTTCACACCCTATCTACAGCGAGTCCTTGATAGCGGCGCCGACTGCCTTGTAATCTCCTGGGCGGGCGCTGGCGGCGTCCAGCTCTTCCAGCAAATTGCAGAGCAGGGCGTGCTTGATGAGATGAATGTCACCACCGGTGTTGGAGACATACCGGCCTTGAAGGCCATGGGCTTCTCAACCGTGGGCATGGTTGGAATGACCAAGTACTATCACACCCTACCAGACAATGAGGTTAACGACTGGTTTGTTGAGCACTACAAGGAGGAGTACGATGGGGCCGTTCCCGACCTCTTCACGCCGGGTGGCTTCTCGGCAGCGGTGGCCCTAATCAAGGGCATTGAGACTGCCCAGTCCATTGCTGCCGACGACTTGATCCCCGTGATGGAGGGCATGAGCTTTGAGACTCCCAAGGGAACGATGACCTTCCGCGCTGAGGACCACCAGGCTCTACAGCCCATGTACATCGTGGAGCTCAAAGAGGTTGATGGTATTGACTATCCAGTCCCTACCATCCTTGAGGAGATGAGCGCTGAAGAAACAGCACCGCCGGTAAAGAAATAGTGACCAACCCCCAATCCAGCCGAGACCGGCCCCGAGGTCTCTACCCGGGGCCTGTCGGTTGGCTGGTTTGCGGCAACGGGAGGCACCATCATGACAGCTCTTCTTAAGACGGTGAAACTGACAAAGCGCTTTGGCGGCATTGTGGCCAACGAGGATATTGATATCGAGGTTCAAGCGGGAACCTTCCATTCCATCATCGGCCCCAACGGGGCTGGCAAGACGACTCTGTTTAACCTTCTTTCGGGGGTAATGGCGCCTACCTCAGGTCGAATATTCTACCGGGGGATTGACATCAGCGGCTGGGCGCCGCACCGCATCGCTGCCCAGGGGTTGGGCAGGTCCTTTCAAATAACCAATATTTTCCCTCACCTAACAGTGCGTGAAAACGTGCGCCTGGCCATGCAGCGCCAATCAATGCAACCCTGGAACCTGTTACGGCCCGCTGACGCCCAAGCGGGCCGGGTGGAGCGAGTGCTAGAACGAGCGCGCCTTGAGCAGCGGGCTAGCCAGATGGCTGTGTCGCTTCCCCACGGTGACAAACGGAAACTGGAGTTGGCCATCATCCTGGCCCAGGAGCCGGACTGCCTCCTGCTAGATGAACCCACTGCCGGGATCTCGAGGGAAGAGGTGCCGGCGGTGCTTGAGGTCATCCAGGACATCAGGAAGACCGCTGGTAAGACCATCCTTATGGTTGAGCACAAGATGGATATTGTAATGGGCATCTCCGACCGCATTACAGTACTGGACTTCGGTCGGGTCCTGGCGGAGGGAACCCCGCGTGAGATTGCCGACAACATTGAGGTCCAGACGGCGTACCTGGGAAGCGGCATCGGCGGGGCTGATGCCGCCCCCGGTGTCCCGGGTCTGAGAGGAGGCAGCCATGAGTGATGCCCTGAGAGTTGAGAACCTGGCAGTAGACATTGGCGAGCTTCACATCCTTGAGAGCGTCAATCTTGCCGCCCCCCAGGGCCAGTGCACGGCCCTTCTGGGACGCAACGGGGCAGGAAAGACCACGGCCCTGCGAGCCGTCATGGGCCTGGTCCCGGCGGCGGAGGGCAGCATCTCCTTCTTTGGTGACCGGATTGACGGTCGTCCCCCCCACCACGTGGCCAAGCTGGGGATTGGTTACGCGCCGGAGGATCGAGGAATTTTCGGGGGCCTGACGGTTGGGGAGAACATCCATTTGGCCCAGCGCGGCCGGGACGAGGGGCGCCTCCGGAGGGTCCTGAAGATCTTCCCTGATTTGGAGCGGTTCTGGAACCAGAACGCGGCCACCCTCAGCGGCGGCCAACAGCAGATGCTGTCTGTGGCCAGGGCCCTCGTCAACCCTAACCGCCTACTCCTGATTGACGAGCCCTCCAAGGGACTGGCTCCCATCGTTGTGGAACGGCTGGCAGCGGTCCTGTCGGAGATTAAGCGCGAGGTCACTATTGTCCTGGTTGAGCAGAATTTCAGCCTTGCCGCCCATCTGGCTGATTACGGTTATGTCCTTGACGACGGGCGGACGGTGTTTCACGGTAAGATGACAGAGCTTAATAACAACGATGAGGTCAAACGGCGCTATTTAGGTGTGACCTAGGGGGTGATGACGCAATGGAAGCTAAAGTCTTGGTAAGCTTGCTGCTGCAGGGCATCTCCCTGGGCATGCTCTACTTCATTATCGCGTCTGGTCTGTCATTGATCTTTGGACTCATGGATGTGCTGAACCTGGCCCACGGCTCCCTCTTTATGTGGGGTGCCTACGTGGCCATGACGGTTTACGGCTACACTGGTTCCTTCCTCCTGGCCCTTGTGATTGGGGCGGCGGCTGGGGCTGCGTTGGGAGTGTTCCTTGAGGTCTTTACCATCCGGCGGCTCTACGGCAACCCCATCTCGCAGGTGCTGTTGACCCTGGGCCTGATCCTGGTCCTCGATGAGATGGTCAAGGTCATCTGGGGGCCGACAGTCTTACCCTTCCCCAAGCCAGCATTGTTGGCGGGTTCCTTTAAAATCCTGGGGCGCTCCTTCCCCTACTACCGCGCCTTCCTGATTGCCCTGGGAGCGGCGGTGTGGGCAGCGGTGCATGCCCTGCTCACCCGGACCAAGGTCGGCTTGATTATACGGGCCGGGGTGGAGGATAGGGAGATGGTCTCTGCCCTGGGGGTTGATGTTCGGCGCGTCTTCACCCTGGTCTTTGCCCTCGGTGGTGCCCTGGCGGCGCTGGGGGGCGGGGCGGCAGGGCCCTTCCTGATGGTCTACCCTACCCTGGGCATGGATATCCCTTTCCCCGCCCTGATTGTGGTGGTCATCGGCGGGCTAGGCAGTTTCACCGGTTCGGCCTTTGGGGCGCTGCTGGTGGGGGTCAGCCAATCCTTTGTCGGATACTACCAGCCGGAATTAGCGGTGGCCGTCAACATTGCCCTGATGGCGGCGGTGCTGCTGATTAAGCCCGAGGGGCTGTTAGGGGTGAAACGAGAACATGCTTAGACTGTTTCAGTTTATCGGCAAGCGATTAAAGGGTGTTGGTGTCAGGGCCTCCTGGCTCTGGCTGGCCTTAGTTCTGGGCCTGCTGGCGGCCTTTCCATTTGTGTCTCCTTCCATCTACTATGTCTCAGTGCTGACAACGGCGGCCCTCTACGCGGTACTGGCCATGAGTTATGACCTGCTCATCGGGTATACGGGGATTGTCTCCTTTGGTCATGCCCTCTTCTTTGGCATTGGCGCCTACGGGGCTGGTATTCTCATGCGCGATGTAGGACTGGGTTTCTTCCCTGCCCTCGTTGTGGTTGTTCTTTTGTCGGCGCTGATGGCCGTTGTCGTGGGCTTGTTGTCGCTGCGGGTTAGCGGGGTCTACTTCTCCATGGTTACCCTGGCTTTTGCCGAGTTCTTCCACATCCTGGTGCAGAAGCTGTATCGGCTTACCGGTGGTGACGACGGGTTCTCGCGCATCCCAACCCCGCACTGGTTGGGGAGCCAGGTTCATAAGTTCTACTTTGTCCTGGTTTTCGCGGTAATCCTCTTTTACATCGGGTCCCGGCTCGTGAAGTCGCCGGTTGGCTCCGTGTGGATGGCCATCAGGGAGAACGAAACAAGGGCCAAGCTGATTGGCTACAATACCTTCTTCTACAAGTTACTGGTAATGGTGATCAGCGGAATGATGGCTGGGCTGACCGGTGGGGTCTATGCCGTTGTGGTCAATTTCGCCTATCCTGGATTTATCTCCGTTGGTACTACTATTAATGTGCTCTTGATGGTGATCATTGGCGGGGTGGGTAGCCTCTATGGCTCCATTTTGGGGGCACTAATCGTCAGGTCCTTGGGGCAGATTCTCAGTTCCTACTTCCACTCCTGGTTGCTGATGTTTGGCCTCATCTACGTTGTCATTGTCCTCTTCTTCCCCGCGGGGATTATCGGTAGCAGCAGGGCCTTCCTGGCTCGGCGCCAGGCAAGGGCGGGGCTGAGCGCCCCTGGCGCCGGCGCTTCCACTGGCGGAGCCCTGGGCGGCTCTTCCCACGGGCAGGCCACAGACAGTCCCGGAAGGGCGGTGGATTGATGATCAAGCACAGCGTGGGTATCAGGGGTCTTGGCGTCTGGGTGCCTGAGGAGACCCGGAATGCCGCCTGGCTGGCAGCGCAGACCGGTATCTCCGAGGATGTCATCCGTGAGAAGTTCGGCGTTGACCATCTCCACAAGGCTGGACCCGATGACCATTCATCCACAATGGGAGTCAGGGCGGCCCAGGCGGCCCTTGACGACGCTGAGTTGACGGCCGGCGACATTGACGTACTCATTTACTGCGGCAGCGAGCATAAGGACCACATTGTCTGGTCCTGCGCCGCCCGGATCCAGCACCTTCTGGGCGCTAGCAATGCCTGGGCAACGGAGATCTACTCCCTTTGCTCCGGTGGCGTGGTCAGCCTCAAGGTCATCAAGGACATGCTGCTCGCCGACTCGCGCCTGCAGCGCGCCCTGTTGGTGGCGGCGACCCGGGAGAGTGATCGGATTAACTACAAGAACGAGCGCTCCCGCTTCATGTTTAACTTTGGGGACGGCGCCGCCGCCTGCGTCCTTGAGAAGGACTATCCGCAAAACCAAGTGGGGGAGGCAGCGATTATCACCGACGGCGCCTTCTCCCTGGACGTGGTGATACCGGCGGGAGGATCGCAGTTGCCGCCTGATCTGGAGACGGTTATCGCCGACCAGCACTACCTGGATGTGCCGGACCCGGTGGGTATGAAGGAGCGCCTTGACCGCCTTTCCCGTGAGAACTTCTTCCGGGTGATTGACGAGTCCCTGGCAGCCAGCGGCCATAGGTCGGCGGATGTGGATTTCCTCGCCCTGGTGCATATGAAGCGCTCCATGCACGAGGCGATTCTGCGCCACCTCGGTATGGGGCCGCAAAACTCCTTCTACCTGGAGGGCTATGGGCACATGCAGGCCTGCGACCAGATTGTAGTACTGAAAGAGGCGCGGCAGCGAGGGCTGTTGTCGGTAGGCGATGTCGTTGTACTGTCGGCGGCGGGAACCGGCTACACCTGGGCTGCCATCACGGTGAACTGGGGCTAGAAGTGGAGGTGCGAATTGTTAGGTGAAATGCAGGCTGTTGATTGGTTGGCCCACTGGCGCCAGCTGCGGCCAGGGGCAGTGGCGGTAGTAGATTCCGACAGCGGCATTCAGTACACCTATCGTCAGCTCTCCGAACGGGCGGAAGTGGCGGCGGCCTATCTCAGCCAGGAGCACGGCATCGGCCCGGGCGATCGTGTCGCCTTCCTGGCGCAGAACTGCCTCGAACACATTGATCTCCTCTTTGCCTGCGGTATTCTGGGAGCCATCTATGTGCCCCTCAACTTTCGCCTCGCCGTCCCTGAGCTCAGTTTCGCTGTGGACGATGCCAGGCCCAAGGTGGCCCTCTTTACAGATGAGTTTGAGACCCTGGCGCGGGCCCTTGATGTCAAAGCTGGGCCACCGGCATCCCGCTGGGTGGTTGTAAGCGAACTGACCCGCCAGGGGGAGACCGACTCTGACTCTTTGGGAGGAGGCCGGTGTGAGCGGAGGCAGTGGCCCGTTGACCTTGACGACCCCTGGGCTATCCTCTACACCGGGGGGACCACTGGAACCCCTAAGGGAGCTGTTCTCTCCCATCGATCTATTACCGCTAATGCCGTCAACACCATTATCTCCTGGCGCCTGCGGCCCGACGACATCGGGCCCATCTTTACCCCCTTCTTTCACACTGGTGGCTGGAACGTATTCACTCTCCCCTTGCTCTACCTGGGGGGTACCGTTGTGCTGACCAGGGCCTTCGACCCTGGGCGCGCCCTCAACATTATCGACCTGTTTGGGTGCACCATCGTCTTTATGGTGCCGACGATGTATCAGATGATGTCGGAGCTCCCGGGATTCAGTGGCGATGGGCTGGATACGGTGCGTTTCTTTATCTCCGGCGGAGCCCCCTGCCCCTTGCCCCTCTACCAGACCTACTGGGACCGGGGGCTGGAGTTTAAGCAGGGCTACGGCCTGACAGAAGCGGGGCCCAACACCTTTGCCCTCCACGGGGAGGAGATCCGTCAGAAACCCGGCGCTGTTGGCCGACCACTGCTGTATGTCGAGGTCAGGCTGGTAGAGGAAGGCGGGGGGGAGGTTACGGCGGCGGGGGAGGTGGGCGAGCTATGGGTACGGGGTCCTCACGTCTTCAACGGCTACTGGAACCGTCCAGAGGCCACCGCCGCTGTCCTGGATCAGGAGGGATGGCTACGCACCGGCGACCTGGCGCGACGCGACGAAGAGGGCTGTTACTACATTGTTGACCGCAAGAAGCAGGTGATTATCAGCGGGGGTGAAAACATCTTCCCAATGGAGGTAGAGACGGTACTCCACAGTCACCCTCTTGTCTCCTCCTGCGCCGTCTTTGGGGTGGCGGACCAGAGATGGGGTGAGGCCGTAACCGCCGCTGTAACCCTTGTTCCTGGAGCGCTCATTGCCGGCGATGAGTTGCGGCAGTATTGCCGAAAGCGGATTGCCGGCTACAAGGTACCAAAGCAGGTTCACATCATGGAAGAGCTTCCACAAACCCCTGCTGGCAAGATTGACAAGAAGGTCCTCGTGGCTCTCTATTCAGATAGGAGTGAATGCAATGACGCAAATGCCTGAACCGCGGCAACTGCCGGAGGTGGCAAAGAGCATCTTCAATTGAGCCCTGGTCCAGGTGTCTGGCCAGGGCTCAATATGTGGTTCGGTAGTAGTTATAGTTCTATAACCCCTTTGTGGTAGGGGCAGAGTTACTGTTTCCTCCGCCATGGCAGGCCCGGACCATATCGTCAATCTGTTCCGGGGTAAGTGACTGGTGCATCTCTCCATGCCAGTCCCCGTCACCCATCAGTTGCTCGCAGGCCTGAATCATGTTACCCCATGGAGCGTCTCCCGTGGCGTTAGCAAAGGTTACGGTTCCTACACTTAGAACGACTAACGCTACCAGGATAAACAGGGTTGTCCTGAGTTTCATGTGCAGCACCCCCTTTCCATCTGAAGTTGACTTCTGTAGATTTCTTGAGACCCGTACTTATTTGTGGACTATCCCTTGCTATGGCTGGGCCTGAACCCTCTCAGGCGCAGGGAATTGGTGATGACAGAGACAGAGCTCAATGCCATGGCCGCCGCCGCGAAGACCGGCTGAAGAAGAATGCCGAAGAACGGATACAACAGCCCTGCCGCCACCGGGATCCCCAGGACATTATAGATAAAGGCCCAGAACAGATTCATCCTGATTGTTGTCATCGTTCGTTTACTGAGTTCAATGGCAGTAACAACACCCGAGAGGTTGCCGGTAATCAGGGTAATATCTGATGCCTCCATGGCCACATCGGTTCCGGTGCCAATGGCAATGCCGACATTGGCCTGGGCCAGGGCGGGAGCATCGTTAATTCCGTCCCCTACCATGGCCACAACCTTACCCTCTTCCTGAAGCATCTTGACCTGGGTCACCTTGTCCCCTGGCAGGACCTCAGCTAGGACCCTGTCTATCCCCACCTGCCTCGCCACAGCCTCCGCAGTCCTTTTGTTGTCTCCGGTAATCATCGCTACCTCAATGCCCATTTCCTTGAGGCGCTTCACCGCCTGGATGGAGTCCTCCTTAAGGGTGTCGGCAACAGCGATTATGCCTGCGGCCTCACCGTCAATGGCGGCAAACATGGGGGTTTTGCCCTGACTGGATAGGCCCTCGGCAACTTCCTCCAGCCCTTCCAAGCCAATCCCCTCGTCGCGGAAGAGTTTCTTGTTTCCCACTATCAGCCGCCTGTCACCAACCGCGGCTCGCACGCCGTGGCCGGGAATCGCCTCAAAGTCTGTTGGAACGGCAAGCACAAGGCCGCGCTCCTTGGCGCCATCTAAGATGGCCTGGCCAAGAGGGTGTTCCGAGCTCTGTTCCACTGCCGCTACAAGCGCCAGCAACTCATCTTCACTGATGCCCTCAAGGACAATCACATCGGTCAGTTCAGGCTCACCCTTGGTGATTGTCCCTGTCTTATCGAGGATGACAGTATGGATGCGGTGGGCGGCCTCAAGGCTCTCTCCGCCCTTGATTAGCACCCCGTTTTCGGCCCCGCGGCCCGTCCCAACCATTATGGCCGTGGGTGTAGCCAGGCCCAGGGCGCAGGGGCAGGCAATGATCAGCACCGAAACGGCGTTGAGCATGGCAAAGGTGAAGGCCGGATCCGGGCCAAAGGCGTACCAGACACCAAAGGTCACGAGGGCAATCACTATCACCACGGGCACAAAATAGGCCGAAATGGTATCAGCAAGGCGCTGAACTGGGGCTCTTGACCCTTGGGCTTCCTCTACCAGGCGGACAATCTGGGCCAGAATCGTGTCCTTTCCAACCTTGGTAGCCTCAAACCTGAAGGCCGTTGTCTTGTTGATGGTAGCGCCGAAGACTTCATCACCCAGCGCCTTTGAGACCGGAATGCTCTCCCCCGTCAACATCGATTGATCGATACTGCTATTACCCTCGGAGATGATCCCGTCAACGGGTATCTTTTCGCCAGGCCGCACCAGAATGGTGTCGCCGGCCTGGACCTGTTCTACAGGGATGTCTTCGATGGTGCCGTCTTCCTTCACAACCCTCGCCATCTTGGCCTGAAGGCCCATGAGTTTCTTGATGGCGTCAGAGGTCCTTCCCTTAGCCCTTGCCTCCAGGAACTTGCCCAGCAGTATCAGGGTGATAATGAACCCGGCGGTGTCGTAGTAGACACCCGTTGATAACCCCGACCCTTCGAAATAGCTAGGGAAGACGGTTATGGCCATACTGTAGAGGTAGGCTGCCGTCGTGCCGGTGGCAACAAGGACATTCATGTCCGATGAGCCGTGCCTGAGGGCGGCAAAGGACCCTTTGTAAAAGCGCCAACCTGCCCAGAACTGAACCGGGGTTGTCAGGGCTAGCAGCAGGTAGTTGCTCCATTCCATCATGGTGCCAAAGAACACCAGCACCGACAGAACTGTAGAGACAACCAGGGCTCTGGCCAACTGCCTCTGCTCTCGCTGCCTGGCCTCCTTCTCCCGGTCTCCAGTTTCGGAGACTTGTCCGACCTCGCGGGGCGGTTCCCGCCCCTCAAAGTCGTTGCCTTCAATGGCTTTGGGGAGCTCTTGTTGGCCAGTGAGGAAGGCGTCATAACCGGTGCCCTTCACCGTTTCCACCAGGTTTTCCACCCCGGTCGCGGTGGGGTCGTAGATGACAGTAGCCTTTTCAGTTGCGAAGTTAACGCTCGCCTCCAGGACCCCATCGGCCTTCTGGAGGCCTGTTTCGACCCGTCTTACGCAGGCCGCGCAGGTCATTCCAACAATGCTCAGGGTCACTTGGGATCTATTTTCATCTCTACCTGATTGCAGAGTATGGGACATAGTGATACCCCCTCATTTTAAGTTCACAGTAGCACAAAACCTTGAGGACACTATGGAGAAACTGTGGAGTGTGATTGATGGGGAGATAACCGGGTCACAGGGGGGCGGGGCATTAGCTATTTTACATTACCTGGCAGGATTCCCTCAATTCATGGAGAATTCGACTCCTAAATGGTGCCATTTGGCAACACAGGTATCAGGCACCAGTGGACTCAAACCACAGACGAAAAGGCAACCCCATCCGAAAGGGTGGGGGCGCAAAGCTGCGGGTCTAAACCAGCGCTAGGGAGCTGCTGGCACGATGGCCGGGCTGCCGAAGGTGGTTTTTCTGTTTTCTTATATTACCTATAGGGGGTTGGTCTGCGCTGATGAGTAAGGAAGATGTGCTTGCAGTGTTTGAGAGAATACTTATGGACCCGTGGGCGCAGCGGTCAGGAGATTTCTTTGAGCAGGAGGCCCTCAAGACTTCACTGACCCAAGAGGTTATTAGACTGGCGTGTGAGCCGGAGGACGCCCTACGAGTTATCAAGTAGAAAGGAGAGGTCCATGGGTAAGTCGGACGTCCTTGCCTTACTCCAAACAGACTTGAGTAATCCAACGTCACTCAAGTCAGGTGAGTATCTAGAGGAGCAGGTCAAAAAGCGAGCGGTAGTGATCTTTGAATATGACAAGGTGGGCTTGGTGGAAGCCATGAGAGAGTGGATTATTCTGGCGAAGGATCCCGAAACAATGTTGGCGGTGAGCGTTGCTACTTCTTTGGGTCTTACGAGCTTAAGTGAAGAGATCGCTGATTTGCGTGACAGAGTTACTGAACTCCGCTCTCAATTAGAAAGGCGCGAGAATGGAATAGACGGGGACGGTGAGGTGTGGGAACTGCGGCAGACAATTGAGGAAATCGAGGATTGGGCGCGACGAGCGAGGTCGAATGAGCTTTCAAAGAAGGACCATCGTTACGCTGGTTTCGGCTACATAGTGAACGACACCTGGCCCCTTGATTCTGAGTTGAGTTCAAATCGATTCAAGTTGGCCGACAAATATAGGAGAAGGCTGCCGTGATGTCGACAAGCGGCCGTTGCAGTTGGGGTGTCCAATGAGGCGCTGGGTTGGCCACCGTTAGAGCTTATTGCGCCTGCTGCTGCGCCATCATCTTAACCCGGGCGACAATCTGCTTGATGAACACCAGGCCAAGCACACTTCCGACCAGCGCGCCGTAGAACCCGGCATCGAACCACCATTCCTCGGTGCCGTCAAGCATTGAGCTGATGGCGAAGACCAGGCCACCCGCAACGGTAATGGCCGCGCTTACCATCAGGGGTTTCTCTGCCGTTGCTTCCAGGTGGATGACTTTTTCTGCTGTAATCTTTGCGTCCTTAAGGATCTGAAATGCCTGCCAGGCAGCGATGAACAGACCAGCGGCGACAGCCACTATTAACGCCGATGAGACCAGGCCCGATCCCAGGTACACTGACCCCCATTGTTCGACTTTGGTGTAGTAGTCATAGTGATAGAACCCGGCGAAGTCCGCCGCCACTATCAGCAGCCCGCCGATGAGCGTGATAATCAGTTGCCCGATTAGAAAGCCCTGAATTTGCGCGGTATCAACTTCTTTCACTCAACTCACCTCCCTCATGCAGATAACGACTTAATGGATGAATATGCTTCTGATTAGACAGTTAATTCGCAACCGCATGCGGTTTCTCCTTCCGTGCTGTCACCAGTTAGTGACTTGCTACTTCCCTGCAAGGCAGATAGTCCTGCGAGTTCCTTATGTGGGTCAGGAGTTGAGCCCCTGGCGATTAAGCTACTTCAGATCAATCTCGCAGAACCTGCAGGTGTCTTTCTCCGTGAAGCCGGCCCGCTTGTAGAAATCCCGTGCCGCCGGGTTATCCACGCCCACGTAGAGGCGGACTCGCCAGAGGTCAAGCTCCCTTGCGATGGCAATCACCTTTTCCATCAGCCGCGAGGCCACGTCCTGGCGCCGGTAGGGTGGAGCCGTCCAGAGTTCGTCCACATAGAGAACGCCGCGGCGCGGGTCGGGTTTTGGGATGAGGATGGCGGAGATGTACCCCACGTATCTACTCCCCTGCCTGGCGGCGAAGATGAAGAAGCTGTCTGAGTTGAGGACAGAGTACCGCTTAAAGAACTCCTGCAGGCCGCGGTCGGCGTAGGCATCGGTATCGGCGTCGTCATCATCCCTGCCAGTGCGGCGATACTCCAGGAGCTTCGCAAACTCAGGATACTCCTTCTCTGTAATCCGAAGGATCGCTATTTCACGAGACATAATCTCCTCCTCATCTGGTCGGTCGGGGGTTCTTCTGTGGCATCGGCGCTACAGTGCTTGGCCTCTTATCTATTGTAGCAACCCATGGCCAGTTCCACCAGTTGGTGGGCAAACCCTTGTGGCGTCGTCGTCGATGTCGATGTCTTGCCCGCGCCCCGTCCCCGGCAGGATTGGCCCCTCCCAGCGCCGAAGGGCTGATTATCTTATAGCGATGGACCGATAGACCCACAGAACGGTGAGTCCGGGGAGGGATCTCTCATATCTGACAAGTTGACCCTTAATGAACTGCTCGATGTCAAGTACCTTGGCGCCTGGGACTGGTCGCCTGACGACCGGTGGCTGGCCTATCTCTGGGATGACGGCGGAAAAGTTGACCTCTGGTTGGTGGAGAGCGCTGGCGGCACCCCGCCCCGGAAGCTGACCTCCGCCAAGGGGAGGGTCTCGGGTTTTGACTGGAACCCAGCTGACGGCTCCCTGCTGGTGGCCATGGACAAGGACCTCTGGCTAGCCAGCCCCGACGATATTGATGACGGTGGGGGCGGCGGCTGGTTCAGCTTACAGCCCCTGACCCAGACCAGGGCCGTTGAGGCGGCCCCCAGTTGGTCACCTCAGGGCAGGGTTGCCGCCTTTGTCCGGGACCAGACGTTGTGGCTCTATGACTTTGAGGCCCAGGTGGCCAGGGAGGTGGCCGTCAACGGCACCGTGGCCCAGCTCGCCTTCGGGCCAGGACCGGCCCTGAACTGGTCGCCCGGCGGAGAGATGCTCTGCTTCCGCTTCATGGACGAGGACAAGGTGGTACAGATTGCCGTGGCCAGCCCCCAGGGTGAGCTCCTCTGGCAGACGGCCCGCCGTGGCAAGACCGCCGCCAACGCCGATTGGCTTTCCGAGAAGGATCTCTTCTATGGGGTCAGCGCCCAGGGCGGGATGGCCAAGGATTTCTACCGGGTAGACCTGGCCTTCGACTCCGGCGCCGCTGAAGGCGCCCGGGACTACAAGGCCATCGGCGTACCGACGCCCCTCCACCCCCGACCGGAGCTGGTCTACACCGCCCGGGACGCCACCGGACGCGGCACCGCCAGGATGCTGGACTTTTCCATCGGCCCCCAGGGCCGTCGGGTGCTGCTGCACCTGGAGGACGACGGCTGGTACCACCACTACCTTCTGGACGTGGGGAGCGGCAAGGCCCAGCAGCTGACCTTTGGCCAGTGCGAGGATCTGGCCCATGCCGGCGACGCCGTGGCCTGGTCCCCAGACGGCGCCCGGTTCATCTACGCCTCCAACCGCAACAGCCCCCGGGAGCGGCACCTGTGGCTCTATGACCTGGAGGCCGGGGCCGAGGTCAAGCTCCTGGAGTTCCCCGTCACCAACGCCCAGCCCCGCTGGTCCCACCGGGGAGACCGCATCGTCTTCACCCACTGCGATGTCCATCGCCCTCTGGACCTCTGGGTCGTAGACCTCCCGGGAGGGGGATTCCCCCCTGAGCTCCCTACACTCTCACCCCAGGACTGCCGGCAGCTGACCAACTCCCTTCCCGACACCTGGACCGAGGCCAAGTACAGCCTGCCCCAGCACATCACCTACAAGGGCGCTCTGGACTGGGACATCGACGGCTTCCTGGTAAAGCCCAAGGATTTCGACGCCGGCAAGCGCTACCCGGCCCTGGTCTGGGTCCACGGCGGACCCATCCGGCAGCTGCGGGGCAGCTGGCACCCGCTGCGCTCCTACGCCCTCTTCTACGGCTTCAACCAGTACCTAGCCCACCAGGGCTATGTCACCCTGTCGATTAACTTCCGCGGCGGCATCGGCTACGGTCGCGACTTCCGCAACGCCCTCTACCACAAGATGGGTGTCGACGACCTGGAGGACGTCGTCAAGGCCGGACGCTACCTGAAGGGGCTGCCCTTCGTCGATCCCGATCTGGTCGGGGTCTACGGCCTCAGCTACGGTGGCTACATGACCCTCCACGCTCTGACCCAGTATCCCGACGAGTTTGCCCTGGGGGTCAACATCGCGGGGATCTGGGACTTCGCCCAGTGGACCCGCTGGATTGAGTCGCGCTATGGCAAGCAGGGCGGGCTCTTCAAGACCTACTTCGGCGGCGCCCCCGAGGAGAGCCCTGAGCTCTACTCCCAGGGGTCCCCCGTCACCTTCAAGGAGGGCCTCAAGAGGCCGTTGATCAACTTTCACGGCACCGCCGACGCCAACGTCGACTTTGCCCAGATGGACCGGATCGTCAAGGACTGCATCAAGATGGGGAAGGACTACGAGGCCTACTACTACCCCGACGAGGTCCACACCTTCGCCCGCCGCGAGACCTGGCAGGACGCCTTCACCAAGATGGTGCGGGAGTTTGACCGGTATTTGAAGTAGTGGCCCGGTGACAGGAGTCGGGCGAGTAGGCACCCACCCCTGACCAGATAGCGAGGTGCTACGTGTTGTTGGACCCAGAGATCTATCAGTACTATACAGGCTTCGGAGTAATGACCGACCCCGGCCAGCACAGGGAGTTGCTTGAAGGCGCTCCCCGACGACGTAGGGGCACTGTGCGAATTCATCCACGGGCTGGTAATCCATGAAGGATGGGTTTCCCATTACGGGGTGGAACTGCGTCAGAGCTGGCTCTCTGAACTCAGACTAAAAAGGAAAAAGAAGGGTATGAGCCGCATATTAGAACTCAATCCCGGCCCCCTGGATGTACCCCGCCCCCCAGCGGAACGGCTCATTGGGTGGTGTCGGGACTTCACCGTATTGTTATGCTCAATCCTGCAGGCCAAGGGTATTCCGGCCCGAGCTCGTGTGGGGTCTGATGCCTATCTTGGGCTTGATGCCCCCAAATTTGGCGACCACTGGGTATGTGAATACGTTTCCTTGGGTTCCTGTATATTGTAGCAGTTCCCCTGCTTTACTTCATACGGTTGAAAGTGATTCCTGCGTCTTACGTGACTGCAGAAGGCGGTTTTTGGTCATCAACTCCTTTATTCACAGGAAGCTAGTTTTTGGATCCAAACATACCACCGTTGGAAGCTTGGAACAAGAATGCTGCCATTGTGCTCATCGCTGAACTCGACCGGCTCTTCCTTCTCTTTAGCGATATCCGCCACACTACCTACTACCGTACCCCAATATTTACCTATTCTACTCAAGTTAGTGACTCCTTTTCTCCTTGGTGCAGTGATGGTACGATCCAGCTCAGGTAAGATAGGTCGAACTTTGACATACGAATACAACTGCAGCCAAAAGGAATTAGATGAATTGGAAAGGAATTGTAGAGATGGAACCATAAGTTGGTTAAAGTGTGGTTAGCCGGGGCGTGAACGACGGAGACCTTAAGTCCTTTGACACATGTGCTCACCGGAGGAGTATGGCTGGCTTACATACGTCATCCCCTGGCAGTTGGCGCATCAGGGGCAGAGGGCGACTCAGTCCATGATCAGTGCATCAACTGCTTCAAGGGGAAGATGCCCAGAAGAGCACCAAGTGGACCCACCCACAGGCTGAAATTCATTCGCTGACGGAAGCTGATCGGGCTGAGGCTCGGCTAGACCATGCGCGTACGACTAGTATAGATAGGCAGGTGATTAGAGTGGTGATGTAACCGCGGAAAGGGAGGGTTTTGTTCGGTGTAACACCGTTGTTGGCGATTGGTAGAAAGGAGTTTCAGGTGATGAAGCGTTCAAGACTGGTGCAGATTGTTCTCGTTCTGTTGGTAGTGCTAGCCCTATCGGGTTCTCCAGCTCTGGCCTACGATACATACAATGATCACCGGCTGGTCGGAGGAGTTGATGGCCGCACTTACTACATCAGTAGATATGCCCCTGCAGACTGGGAGAGTGCGGTTGTGGATGGGGTCTACTCTTGGAATATAGCCTCTAATCATGTTTACTATAGTCGAGCAGCTGAGGGCCTTTCCGAGCTGGATTGTTTTTTCGATTATTACGGAACTACGGGCTGGTTGGCCATGACCCTCTTCAGAGACGAGCACTACTACTACATTAACTACATGGATGCACCGACTGAAGACTGGCACAGCAACGAGGTACGGGTAAATCTGAGCTACAGCAATAGCAACAAAAAGGGAACGGCTGCTCACGAGATGGGTCACGCAATGGGTCTCGCCCACTCTACTCATACGGGAGCTCTGATGTATGCATGGTTCACGGTGAGTACCCCACAGTCAGATGATGTGGCGGGCATTGACCATCTCTATGGTGGCGGTGGATCATTAACCACAGCGGCCGGAGGTGCTCCGATCACCTTAGCAGAGTATTACAGCTCAGTTACTGAAATGGCCGAGGCTTCATCGCTAATAGTTGAGGCTCGGGTGCTAACTGACCCTAAAACAGTAGAGTACAATAGACATCTATTCTCGCTTAATCGAATCAGGGTGCTTCGGGTGATCAAGGGGCCGGGCAACTTGGACACTCTGGACGTAATCGATGAAGGAGGGCTCTATAATGGGGAAGAGTACGGTATGGGGGGGATGCCTTTAATGCACAAAGCGGATCATTACCTACTATTCCTTAAGCTTTATCAGGGGCCGGTAGTTAGTGAAACAGCATACTACATCAGCGGCGTATGGCAAGGAAAGATACGCATTGCGCCGAACGGCGAGCTTGAGTACATTGGCCCATTGCGAGGCTTTGAGCACTTGCATCAGAGTGTTGAACAGCATACGCTGCAGTCCTTCATGAGGCTACTGGCACCTTAGTCTGTGAGCTTGAAGACAATGACTACCGTAAAGGGGGTTGACTGCTAGCATGTCTTCAGGGTTTGGGTGGCGGAGGTTTGTGTTGTTACTACTCATAGTCCTGGCCATCATCTACTACTACCTCCCGCCCATGTACAACTGGTACTTCTCACGGCCGCCAGCTAACACATCTATAGGGGAAACTGTTACGGAAGACTATGGTCACGGTGAGGGTTACAATCAGGAGGCGCGGGGGCGACTTTGGGAAGCTTACCTAAGCCAAGAGCCCCTGCGATTTATCTCAAACAGGCTGACCACAGAAGGTGATCAAAATACGATGACGGTCACCTTAGTTGTGTGGCCTCAACGCCTGATGGTAAGGCATAGGGATAACCCCCTCCGATACAGGACTTTCACTGCAGGCAAACGTCTGTTGATAGACATAGTTGTTGACGCCAGCGGCAATACCTTCTCAGCTCCGTATATTAGGAAAGCCACATTCGAATGTATGGTTAGGGGTTTTGCCGGCAGTTACTACAGTGACCCCCTAAAGTACTTTCTCGTATTCACAAACGGCTCGGGAGATTATGACCATCTTGTCTGGCCCTGACGCCCTCTACCACAAGATGGGTATCGATGATCTGGAGGACGTCGTCAAGGCCGGGCGCTACCTCAAAGGGCTGCCCTTCGTCGATCCCGATCAGGTCGGGGTTTATGGCCTCAGCTACGGCGGCTACATGACCCTCCACGGGGGTCAACATCGCGGGGATCTGGGACTTCGCCCAGATGGACCGGATCGTCAAGGACTGCGTCAAGATGGGGAAGGACTACGAGGCCTACTACTACCCCGACGAGGTCCACACCTTCGCCCGGCGCGAGACCTGGCAGGACGCCTTCACCAAGATGGTGCGGGAGTTTGACCGGTATCTGAAGTAGACTAGGATGGAGGTCTCCCGAAGGTAGTGAGGGAGTTTGGCAGTTAATCCTAATAGGCTGGTCAGCCAGACACTAGAAGAAATTGAAAAGGAAGTGGCACCACATAGGCAACAGCAGTCCGCCTGAAGCCTCTCTGGCTGCCCCCAAGAGCAGCGAGTATAGAAAGACAGCAAGGAAAATGAGGAGGTTGCCTAATGAAAAGCCGTTACTGAGATGGACTATTGTAAAGGCTACGCTGGTCAGTATGTTGGCGTGCGCAATGTCGAAGTGCCAAGCACGAAACCTGGTGCTCACGCGCTTACTGAGCAGTGTGAAAAGCCACCCGCGAAAGAGCATCTCTTCCCCGATTGGGCTTCCAATCAGAGAACGAAGGACGGCGGCGCTCAGGAGCCGCGATGTATCTATGTGGAACCAGGTGATATCGGACAGCTGATCTGGGCTAGTCCGCAGGAGATAGAGCACCTCAATGAATGCAATCAGAGCTAAGACAGATAGAGAGAAACGTAGGAAATTGGCAGCTGTATTGCCAGGCGATAAGATCCGCAGTCCATACCGCACCCCCGTGCGGCCAGCCAGATAGATGCTCAGAACCACGAAGATAATCGGTACTCCAAACCAGCCGAAGTATAGCATCCAAGAGCCGGGCATCATGTTGCCGAGACCAACCATGGCCAATGTTCCAAGCGCAGCTCCGATAACAACTTCAGGAAATAGAGCTAGCCAGTTTTCTGTTTCTACATCAGGAACCGCACCAAGTGTAGGTTGAAGCTGATCATTCATAAGGACACCTCTTATGGCTGCGAGTCCTAGCGGGGGAAAATCGTCTTGGGAACGCTCCCACTGTTTCCATGGTTTCCTATCATCAGGTTAGTCAAGCCCTATTCTGCAACCAGTACCCCTGGAGCATAAACTCGCTCCCAAATTGGGCGAGCAGGAGTTGTTCAGAATAGCCCCAGGATAAGGGGCCATGAGACCACGTCTGCGATGATGTGGGCGATGATTACCACCACCAGTCCGAACTCAAGGTAGAGGAAGCCCATGACGACAGTCCGGGTTGCCCACTCTTCTTGGCCAGGTAGAAACCAGCCACAGAGATTGCGGTGATGCAGAGGGTCATAAGTAGGCCGAACCCAAAGCCATTATCAATAGCTCCCATCAAGACGTATACAGATGCTTGGCCTACACCACCCGCAACCCCGATTAACACTCCAGCTACAAGATAATCCCGGCGTGGCTCTATCTGCCAGAAGTGCCGAGCGATGTAAGCCGCCACAATGGACCCCAGGACGAATATCGTGTACATAGCCACTTTGAGCGCCTCCTTCGGGTTCGGTTAACCCTTGAGAAATCAGTAACTGCTGTCAGGATTAGCCATGCATCCGGCGGAATCCTCTCTAGTTGGAAAACAATGTAGTGGGCGAACGGGGTGCAGACCGGCGTTTGTAGCAGCAAACCTGAACTACGAGGCCGACCAGCGCACATGGCTGCCTTTGTGGGTGGTTCGATCGCCGTCGGTACGGCTGACAAGTAACCAGCCTTTTGGTACTATGGTAGAATAAGAGTGAAGTATTGACCTGCAGTGCAACGCGC
>Ga0209643_1000299_pt1 | contig 107813 bp, 110 predicted proteins | sample AutmiccBRH37_all_FD_187383 | JGI IMG/M metagenome (GOLD analysis project Ga0209643, IMG submission 187383) | Deep subsurface microbial communities from Mt. Terri, Switzerland - Autotrophic microbial communities BRH/37_all (SPAdes) (version 2) | ecosystem: Environmental > Aquatic > Deep...
TAGCTGGTTCCGGAGTATTTCTACCTTGAATGTTTACTTCTACCTCAATTGATTCTGCTTTTAATAAGGCTGCTACTTTTTCCACATATCCAGCTTTTTGGACATTAGGACCTGTCAACAATAATACTCGGCTAGCACCTAGTTTTTTAGCTTGCTTACCCACCTGATTTAATGTGTCCATTCCAAAAATAATTGATGGTGTAGTAAAGTTAATATATTGAAACATTGTTTTCTCTCCCTTGTAAAAATTATTTATCATTACTTGAATCCCAATATATTATTGTTTAGTTGTTCACTATTGCTCGATTTCTGCCAGAATACTTTATTCATAATATTCACTTTGTTGCTCACACAGTCACAGGAGACCAGTAAATAGTTGCGCTGCCTCATCATTTTTTTGCCTACTATTATGAAGGAAGCGGACAATATTTCTCAGGTTTTTTGTTAACCAAAAACATTTCGTTTAATATCGAGCAAATGCTTTCTAGTAAGCTTTTCTGCCAAAGTTGGGTTGCGTTCCCGAATAGAGTCAAGGATTTCCTTGTGTTCAACTTTAATCCTCCCGATACGACCTTCCTTTTGCAAACTTTTTACCTTCAACTTTCCCCATAGTTTCCCTAACCGCTCACTATTGATACTCTTTTCAAACTTATACAAGACTTCGTTGTTTGCTGCTTTAGCTATTGAAAGATGAAACTTACCATCCAGTTCCTCAAATTTGTAAATTTGGTTAAGATCAAGATTCTTTGCCTCCTCAATTATTCTAGCCATCTCCTCTATATCTTCAATGGTTGCACGTTGAGCGGCTAGATGTGAAAGCTTGGGTTCAATTATTAGCCGTGCCTCAAAAAGTTCTGTCGGACTTATGTTTCCCGCAAGTTCTTCTCCTAAGATATTATCAAATTGGTTTTGTTTACATACAAAGGTTCCCAGCCCTGTTCTAACCTCAATCAATCCTAAAATTTCCAGGGCTGTTAAAGACTCTCTCACTGTGGATCTACTAACGTTAAATTGAATGGAAAGCTCCCGCTCCGATGGCAGACGATCCCCAACCTTTAGTGTTCCTTCGCTTATAAGCTTTTTAATCTGTTCTGCAATCTGTATATACATTTTCTGATTTTTTATTGGCTTAAACATTTTATTTCTCCCTATTAAATATTAGTGGCCTGACCACCAGGTAACCCTGCCTTAAATTCATTATAAGATAGTCATTGCACTTCTGTAAATTTACATATATTACAGTTTTTGGTATTTATTATTTCTTTGCTAGACTTTACTTCCATTTTCTACCTTATACTTTGCTTTTTGCTTTTATAACTTGTTGCTCAAATTAGATATTAAAGCCCTTGCATGTTTAACAAGTAAAATGACCCTAGTCAAGGACATTTTAGAAAAGAGCCTTTGAAATAGAATAATACCCTCATGCCACAAAATGGTATGAGGGTATTTATAAATCCTTTATATTTATGGGTTTCACCCAAAAAGAAACTACTAATTTCAGCTCAGAATTATAATGTTTTGCACTAAAAAAGACAGAGTTCCTTGAACCCCATCTTTGCTCTTAATTATATATTCTTTTAAGTTATGAATTATAATTATATGATATTAAATATAAGGTTACTAGCCTTCTTATAACTTCAGCTTTGCTAATTAATGATAACGAATTTTTTTTATTTAAAATCTTTTGCAATTTGTTCTAGCTGTGCTAACTGACTTTTAGTAAACTTAATGTTCTTTCTTATATCACTTACATTATCATCAACAATCAAATTTTCAATTTCCTTTTCTAACTGGTTATCAAATACTAAGTCGACTACTCTAGAACCAAATCTGCTTCACTACAATCTTGTTCTTGTTTTTAGATGTCGTAAATATTTATTTTGGAACTTTGAGATAACTAACCCATATTATTCCATTAACCGCAGCATATGCTGGTGTTCCATTAGCACCAGTATAATTAGCGAGTTCTGTTAATGTAAATTGCCTTTGTTCAATATAATTATTTGGTCCAGTAAGGTACTCCTCTAATTGTTGAGTTAGACCATTAAGCCAAAACAATTCATTCGAAATTAAATTAACATAGTACATCTTTTCCCCTGGGTTAGGGGTAGAAAAAAAGCCTTAGGATAATAATTAAGTCTATAAGCTATATGGGAAATTTGCCATGAAAAATTGTTTGTGTTCATTTTTAATACCCCCAATTCTTTTCTAATGTATCCTATGCTTAATAATCTGAAAAGCCATAAAATACTAAAGATTTTGCGCTGATATATAAAAATGCGCGAAAAAAGAGGAAGAATTACGATTTATTCTTCAGATCAAATTGATGCCATGGCGAAAGGATGAACTGTTATTGTACTATAGATCTTATCGTTAATATACTTATCCTGTCATCTTTGAAAATTTCCCTTTTCTCATTCCCTCGCATCATTACATGATAAAAACCAAAGTGACTTATTTGTCTACTTGTCCTTGCCATTTAGATCACCCCCTAGAATATCTATAATATTTTCCTTATGTTGTGTCAAAGGACCGTCCCCAGACACACCCGAGCGAATCAAAAGACCTCACCAAAACGTGGGGTCTTCTCATTTTAAGGAGGGCTTTCCCTCCTATTTTATTTGTGAGGTGAAAATTTGCGAGTGATAGAATAGACATTAAATTTAATGTTGAATTTGGAAGAATTACAAAATCTCGTTCGTGAGATTGTGCGTGATGAAATTAGTAAGAATAGATTAGATTTACTAATTTAAGGAGTATTAACTCAAAGACAACTTTTCTATAATATTAATAATCTTAAAGTTTTATACGCTGTTTTCCCATAATAAATTATAGGCTCTAGGGAACCTATCTTTAATAACATTACTTCCCGGAACTACATCCTTGCAACGTACTAATAATATTTCCATTTGGGTTCCAACAGCTTGTTCTCTTCCTTGAAAGGCTGCAGCTGGTAGTAATCCCAACGGATTTGTAATTAAACTATTTCCCCCAGAATCTAGCCCAAAGGTATTAGCCACCATTACAAAAATACGATTTTCGCTGGCCCGTGTTCTTGCAAATGATTTTTGATGATTTATAGAAAAGTTAACAGGCCACGCAATTATATCCGCACCCATTAGTGTTAAAGAACGAGCAACTTCAGGTAATAGCCCTTCATAGCCTAGCATTATAGCAATTCGGCCAATGGACGTTTCCCATACTATCATTTCTTCACCTGGTTTAAATTTCTTATTCTCCCTTTCATCTAGATGCACTTTACGATAAAACTGATAACTTCCGTCCGGACTAAATAAATATGCTCCTTTATAAATATGATCCACGTCAACTTGTGTACCAGCAGATATTATAAAAAGATCGTTTTCTTTGGCATTATTTATAAAACTCTCTATTAGCTGTTTTTCATTGCTCCAATTCTCTAAACATGGTAAATCAGGAAATACCAATAGTTTTGTAGATTGTAGTGCCATGCTCTTGAATATACCCCGGAAAGACACATTCAGGCAATACAACTAAATCAACTTTACTCCCAGCCACACGATCAATCATCTGAAAAGCATTTTCAAGAGCCAAATCCGATTGATTGATATCAAAGGCTTCTAATTGTAAACATGCTACTTTGATGGTCACCTTTATCCTCCTATCATGACTCATTATAGCCTAAATAAGAAAACCTCGCGGAGTTGGTACCTTTAATAGAATGTTAAAAACTATATAAACTATAATTACCACAATAATTGTTAATATAAATGAATTTCGAATCTTCATAGCCATTCTAATACTAGTCTCATGTGATTGGAGACTTACACACATTACCATTAAATAAATGGAAGTTACTGCGTAAAAGCCTATTGCTGAGATTGAAGATATATACAAAAAGCTAATTGCAACAATACTAATAACCCTCTTATAATTAATTTTTTCAAGTTTTTCTATAACTTCAGCTTTTGAGAATATATTTTGCAAAAAAACCATTAATGATAATATGGCGATTCCAATAATTAAAATGTACGGAAAAACATTAGAAGGATAACTTAATTTATTCGTTTGGTATAAAAATACTGCACAAAGAACAAACATACCAACGCTCAAAAAAATATTAACAACACGATGAGTCATTTCTCTTTACCTCCGATTCAAAAATTTTCTTTTTCTTAAGGTAATCAAGAATTAGAGGCGAAAAAGCCGATAAAATACTTAATATTATTAAAATCAAACTTACAGGTCTTAAAAACAAAGTTTGTAATATTGAACCTTTGGCTTGTGCAATTACCAATGAAACTCCCAACGCATCCTCGGCAATAGGTCCTAGAACCATTCCAAGAGCCATGGGCCCAGGGTCAATACCAGCCTTAGATAAAATATAAGCGATAGTACCAAATATGACCATTACAAAGACATCAAGCATACTGTTATGCAGGGCATAAGCGCCAATACTAGATAACACTAAAATTACTGGTGCTACAAAATATAAAGGGACATTAAGGATATTTGCAACTAATTTAAGCATAAAGTAACCTACAGGCAACATTATTAAATTAGCAATGATTAAAGATGTTATAAAAGTATATGCCACATCTCCACTTTCAACTAAAAGTTTTGAACCGGGAATTATTCCATGGGCAAGCAATCCTCCCATAATTACGGCAGCTGCGGGACAGCCTGGAATTCCTAATCCCATCATTGGAATCAATGCGCCTCCGATAACAGCATTATTTGAAGATTCAGATGCCATTAGACCTTCAATTGCACCTTTTCCGTATTTTTCAGGGTTCTTATCCCATCTTTTAGCTTCATTATAGGCAATTATTGAAGCAACCGGTCCTCCTGCACCTGGTAGCATCCCTATGAATGTTCCCAATATTGAAGAACGAAGAAGTACTGATTTCCCTTTTTGAAGCATCTCTGATAATAAAGATTTCAATAAACTAGATGTTTGCTTGTATCTAGCAATATACTTTTCATCCCGTTCCATTAAAGTTAACATTTGGGAAAAAGCGAAGAACCCAATTAAAGCTGGAACTAATTGAATACCTTGCACTAACGGCCTATAACCAAAAGTAAAACGAGGCACCCCTGCGATTGGGTCAAGACCTATTGTTCCTAATAATAAACCGAATAATCCCCCTAATAAACCTTTTACTACATTCCCCGTTGACATGGCACTAATTGTGGTTAATCCAAATATACAAAGCCAAAAATACTCTGGTTTTCCAAACTTTAAAGAAACTTGAGCTAAAGGTGCAAAAAGTGTTAGTAAAATTATTACCCCTATTATTCCACCTATGACAGAGGAGATTAAACTGGTCAGTAAAGCTTTATCAGCCTCACCATTTTTTGTCATTGGATAACCGTCCATAGTTGTAGCAATAGAGGAAGGAGTACCCGGAATATTTAATAAAATAGCTGCATTGGCACCCCCATAGATAGCACCACACCAGATTGCTCCTAACATTACAAGTCCGGATGCCGGTTCCATTATGAATGTAACAGGAACAAGTAAAGCTACAGCCATGGTCGCAGTTAATCCAGGTAATGTACCAACAATAATTCCAGCGGTAACACCAAATGCCATCAGAAAAATGTGATAAGGGCTTAAGCTGTTAATAAAACCGGAAATTATAAGTTCAAAAATATTTTGTTCCATGACCTACCTTCCTTTCGTTAAATTATAAGGATGGGGAGTAAATGGTAAATATTACATTTACTCCCCAGTAATACTTTATTTATTATATTTTTCTATTAATTCTTTAGCTTCAGTATAATAGTTTGTAACAAACTCTTTTACTTCAGCACCTGTTTTCCAGTCTGTGCTAAACTTAGCATTTTTCATATCGTCTTGATACTCTTTCTTATCCCAAATATTTTTAAGTCCAGTCTCTAACTTTTGTAACACTTCAGGCGCTAATCCTTTTGGAGCCACATAAATTCTGCCAACAAAACTTTGAACATCGTACCCTTTTTCCTTAAATGTTGGTACATCAGGAACGAAATCATGTCTCCGGTCAAAAGTAACACCTAAGATATTAAAGTTATCCTTTTCGGAAATAACAACACCTATATTGGCCATACCCGCATCAACATGTTTTCCAAGTATAGCGCTTAATAAATCCGAACCACCTTTAAGAGGTACTATAGACACCTCTATTCCAGCCTTTTCCATCAACATAAGTGTTGCAACATGGCCATCACCAAGTGCTCCTGGTACTCCAACTGTTAATTTTTTAGGGTTTTCTTTAGCAGCTTGCACAAATTCCTCTACCGTAGTGTAATTACTTCCTTTAGGAGTAATTAGAATTTGTGGATCACTTGCAGTTTGACAAATATAATCAAAGCTATCGACATCAAAGTCTCCCGAACCACTAATTGATTGTAATAGATAGTTGGGTATGTTTACAGTTCCAATAGAATATCCATCAGTTTTTTCTTTAGCTATGTCGGAAGCACCAATAGCACCACCAGCACCAGGTTTATACACAAATGTAAAGTTATTGCCAAATTGTTCTTTAGCATGTTTATCCAGCATTCTTGTTAACATATCGCTTCCGCCACCTGGATCATAAGGAACAATCATATTTATTGGTCTCTCTGGGTAGTTTACTTCACTTTTTTTCTCAGGTGCAGGGGTATTAGATTGACCACAACCAGTTACTAATATCATTAATACAATTAGTAAAAAACTCGCAGATAAAATTGACTTTCTTCCTAATCTCATTATAGGACCTCCTCTAATAATAAATTTATCATTTATGTGCTCATCCCAATACGGTGAATAGCAAAACCAGTATTGTGTTCCAATAGAAACTCAGACTTAGTTATTTTCCCCGAAGCAACTTCTATAACCTCTTTGAGAATAATTTCCCCTGCCTCTTCAATAGTTAAATCACCCTCTAATACATCACTAACATCTAAATCAACTGTATCTTTCATATAATCAGCCGAATAGGGGTTACCGGTAACTTTAATTGTAGGCATAATTGGGTGAGAAATTGTATGTCCACCACCTGTTGAAAACACAAGTAGTTGTGAACCACCCGCTCCAATTCCTGTAATGGATTCAGCTCCATGACCTGGAGTAGCCATTATGTAAACCCCCGGCTTATTCGGTGGTGTTTCTGCCCAATCAACTACATCTTGAATTGGGGCACTCCCGCTTTTCTTAGCGGCACCTAATGACTTTTCTTCTATTGTCGTTAGACCACCTGTGATATTATCTGCAGTAGGATTAGCACCTCGGATGTCTTCACCCGTATCAAGAATGCGATTCTCAAAGTCCGCTATAACCTTCCAAATTTTATCAGATACATCCTGGTTTACTGCTCGTGATGCTAACCATTCTTCTGCACCCATAAGTTCAGTTAATTCGGCCAAAATTGACCGCCCACCTTGTTTAATTATAATATCGGAACAATGACCTAAGGCAGGATTTGAGCTCAAACCTGAAGTAGTATCAGATGTCCCACAGTTTAACCCAAATAATAATTTGGAAATAGGCACCTCATCTCTTCTTCTAAGAGTAATTTTTCTAGCTATGTCCATTGCTAACCTAATAGCCTTTGTTGTTGATTCTAAAGTCCCCCCGCTGTTACGAATATTTACTATTTCTACAGGTTTACCAGTTTTAGCAATTTCCTCCGCTATTTCTTCTGCGGTATTACCTTCTTCCTGAAAGTGGTCGAGAACTACGACCCCACCTATATTAGGATTTTTTGCAGTCCCTACTAGGGTTTTAAAAGTAAAACGTATATCTGATTTAGTCTGCGCACGTCCTAAAGGGTGAATAATTGGAATTGCCCCGTAAACTGAATTAGCAACCCTCTCAGCTAAACCATTAGAATAAATTGTACTCGAAAGAATTAATAGATGGTTTCTTGTTCCAACAGTACCATCAGGATTAACATATCCCCAAAACTTATCCATGAAAATCACCTCCTTTTCGTTAAATCTCCACGCCCACGAGTACTTTCAACATTATGAATATGAACATGTTCACCTACTGAAATATCAGTAATAGCAATACCAATAGCGAGCCCATATTTTAAAATTTTTTCTCCTTTTAAAATAGGCTTTATTGCTACCTTATGACCATATAAAATGTTATCTTTCAATTCAATAAATTTGGAATTATCGCCGACATTAACTTCAACAGTTGCACCTTTCTCAAGCCCCTTTTGAAGAATAGTTGCGACATTATCGCTACCGCTAACAACAAAAATATTTTTCTTAGCCAAAGGGTCATCTCCTTTCTGGTTTTTTCAACTAAAATAATATAGTTTTTAAACCACCTCCAAAAAGAACTTTCTTAAAATAACTAAATAGATTCCCCAATTCTACTAACTGACATTTCAACATTTTTTAATATTTCATTTTTAGTCATTTGTCCATTTATAACAGAATTTAGTATTGCAAGTATTTGATTACGAGCCCACTCTAAATCCGAAGATCCTACCATAACTTCACTAACATCCACATCAATATCAGATTTCATAAACTTGACCGTATTTCTATTGCCAGAAACCTTAATTATAGGAACTATTGGAAACCCAATAGGATTTGAACGCCCAGTTGAAAAAAGTATTAAACTTGCTCCACCCGCCGCAATGGCAGTTAAATTTTCAACAGCAGCTGCAGGTGCATCCATTAGGAACAGCCCGTTACCTTTGGGGCTTTCACCATATGATAAAAGTCCTTCTATAATTCTAGTTCCGCCTTTTCTAATTGCACCAAGTGCCTTATCTTCTATAGTTGAAAGCCCTCCCTTAATATTATCCATAGTAGGGTTGTTTTTTAAAAAATCTAAGCCTTGTGTTTTTGCAATATTTATATATTTTTCAGTACATTTTTTAATTTCTTGAGCGACTTCTTCGCTTCTAGCTCTACGCATCAGAATATGTTCAGCACCAATCCATTCCGTAGGCTCTGACATTATTACAGTTCCTTCGTTATCAACTAACCAATCGGAAACTAGTCCTACAGCTGGATTAGAAGAAATACCTGAAGTTGCATCTGAACCACCACATTCAACACCAAGTACTAATTCATTAAAACCAATTGGTTCCCGCTGCTGGGCAGATATTTTAAAAATAAGTTCTTGTCCAATTCTGAGCCCTTTTTCAAGGACACCGATAAATCCCCCATCTTCCTGAAGTGTAAGTATCTCTACAGGCTTACCTGATTTGGCTATACCATCGGCAATTTCCTTTGCCGAATTAGGTTCTAAGCTGATTACTAAACAAGCTCCAACATTTGGATTGCTTCCTAAGCCGACGACAGTCCTCCGATGCAAAATAAAATCTTCACCTATTTGTCCTCGTCCATATCCAGGACAAATAGCAACTGCACCATTAAGTAAAGATTCTAAACTTCTTACCACAGGATTAGAATTATCCATTACAGCAATAATACCCAAATAATTGCGTATACCAACTTGATCGTCTGTACGCCTATACCCCATTAATACGTTATTTTTCAATTTTCTTACCCCCGGTTCATCTACTACAAATATTATGGATATGTACATGACTCCCGACTTCTATATCTGTTACTGCTAAACCTATAACTTCACCATATTTTAGAATTGGTTGGCCTTTAGGTATTTTCTTTATAGCAATCTTATGTGCCAATTCAATATTGTTTAAACTAGTAACTCTTACTTGCTCATCTAACCCCTTTATCATAATTAATTCGTCTTCTTTGACATCATCTAATACAACAGCAACATTATCATTTTTTTCTAGAAGTAGAGCCTTTTTCACTGAATTACCTCCAAACTCAACAGATAGCTAATTTTACTTAAGTTCATCCTCCATATTTATATATTGATCAGCTATTTTCCAGGCCTCCATTATATGTTCTGTAATTGCTTTTTCAGCAATGTTTGGATCTTTTGTTATTAGAGCTCTTATTAATTGGGAGTGCTTGATTAAAGTCCCTTCGACCGTATCAAACACCATTACAACAGATCCTAACATTTTTAACTGCAAATCTAGATTTTGCCAAAGATCAATTAAACGTTTATGATCAGACTTCACAATGACAAACCGATGAATTTCTAATGTATTTGGAACTGCGATACTTTGGTTTAGGCTACCTTTTAATTCCGCAATATTATTTAGACATTTGTTCAAATATGCTATATCTTCTTCTGAAAAATTAGGAACAGCCAGTTTAGCGGCAAACCCTTCAATAAGACTTCTCAGAGAATATATTTCATATAAATCTTTTTTAGTTAGCGTAGTAACAAAAATATTTCCATTTTCACTTCTAGTTAGAAAACCTTCATTTTCTAAAATAACCAAAGCTTCTCTCACTGGTCCACGGCTAGTTCCGAACTTTCGCGCAATCTCGGATTCAACTATATGGTCACCGGGCTTAAATTTTCCTTTAATAAAATCTTTTCTTAATATATTTAGAATCTGTTCCTTCAAGCTTGGAGAACGCTCAACTTTTGACATGTCATTACCCCTTTCATAAGAAATAGTATCCTATACAAGTATATTTAGCTAATGCCAAATTTAATTAATATTGAGGTTAACGGTTAACTGTTAACCGTTAACTCCGCCATTCTTTATTTCTCTTATTTTTTCATTTTTCTGATTTTAGATTTGAATAACATTGACCTTTACATAAAAGTTTTTTTATTACATAACAAAAAAAACTAAATTAGACCAAATGCCAAACGCCTACAACGGACTTTAATCCGCTAATTTGCCACTTAGATAGTTTCACTATAAAAGCCCCTCAGTTTTTTAGAAAAAACTGAGGGGCTTTCTTTAAATTCTTTAATGAATACTAGCAAGTTCTTCTACGATGATAAAGGTTTATCAGCCTTCTAATAACTTCAGCTTTATTTATATCCTATCCTGCTATCTTCACTTTAAATCTTCGTAAGATTTAAATCCCTAATTTTTCTCTCTTTGCCATAATATGAGCTTCAATTTGTTCTGCAGCTTTTACCATATCCTGCTCAACATTAACCTTACCTCCAACTAAACCTTCTATATCTTCAGTGAGAATTTTTGTTACAGTAGGTCCTCCTACTACAGGGGGTATAGGTCCAAGATGAGTTAATAAGCCGAAAGATAAAGCAAAGACTCCATCTGCAACAGCTTTTTGCTCTAAATACTCCGGAGCAGAAGCTGCTACCGGCAGCTGACTTGGATCTACACCTAAAGCATTAGCTATAGCTGCAACAGCCATCGTGATTCTACCAATATCTATACATGAACCAAAGTTTAATACTGGTGGTACTTGTAATACTTTACATACTTCTTGTAATTTAGGACCAGCATATTTAATTGCATCTAATGTTTGTAATCCCTCAATCTGTGCACCACTAGATACGCAGCCAGAAGTAATAACTAAAATATCCTTTTTCAATAATTCTTTTATTAATGTTAAAGAAGCAGAGTCATGTCCATTGCGGTTATTCGTACATCCAACTACGGCTGTAATACCCTTAATGCTTCCACTTTTTATTACATCTAACAATGGATCTAAGCTTCCACCTAATACTCCTAATAGGGACTCAATTCCCACACCGGCAATGATTTCTGATTTATATCTTGGAATTTGCACCGCATTTACAGTACCACGCTTTTTATAAGTTTCTATAGCCATCTCCACTAGCTCTTTTGCCTGTTCATAAACCTTCTCAGGTACATAATCTAAATTTGTATCTACACCATCCATTCTTAAAACGTGGGATACTGATACCAGCTGAGTGTGGAACTTATCAGCGGCTAATTTTAGGCCTGGAATTGAACAGTTTAAATCCATCATAACCAAATCTACTGCTCCGGTAGCCACCATTAATTCTTGGGTTAACCAATTCCCTAACTGTCCGGCAAAGCCTTTACCTACTGTATTCATTCTTTGTAATAACTCCTGGCCTGTATCCATAGAGCCATAAAGCTTAATACCTGTAGCCCCTGCTTCCTTAGCTAAACGGTTAAGTTCTTCATCCTCAGCGATTACATTTAAAACAGCCACTGCTACATATGGTACGTGACCATGAGCTACAATATTGACTGTATCAGGGTCTAGTGTGCCCAAATCTGCCTCTGCTTTACCAATACCTGGGTTACCTAAAAGGATATCTTGGATAATAGTAGTACCAATTAAACCCATATAGCCTGTAGCAATCGATAAGCGCATAGTAGTTAATAATAGACTTACAGGGTTTGTATTAATATTACTCATAGTCATGGTCATTGCATCTCTTAACTCAGATAGTGGACCACCAGGAATAATGCCTAGATCCTTCCAAATTGCAATTCTTGATTTTGGTGCAAAAGCCTCTACTAATTTAAGAGGTTCTCTTGTCTCTTTTCTTAACTCATGCAGCATGGCATCTGCTACATTGATTGCTAAAGCTTTAGTATCTTTATTGGTATCTATGCCCAGAGCAGCAGCTAACTCTTTTAGCTTTCCTTCTTCTCTAATTTCATAAGGGGTTTTTCCTAGAGCAGTTGCTCTTAAGGTATCAATAGCTTCTTCAAATTGATGACAGTATGCAGATAATCCATGACACTCCAAACGCAATAAATTTCTAGCTACTATAGTGTCTGCACTGGCACCACAAATAGCCCTTGGTGATTTAGGGGTAATTCTACATGGACCATGGGAGCATAGCTGACAGCATACCCCTTCAGTACCAAATTTACATTGAGGCTGTTGATCCTCATAACGGTCAAAGGTAGTATTTATTCCTAATTCTTGTGCCCTACTATGCATTTCCTGTATTGAAGCATGGCTTGAAGTACAAGTATTACAATCTAAATTGCATTTTGTCATTAGAATATTCCTCCTTTTACTAATTTTCTAAAAATTTACAAGCTGTCTAGCATAGTTATATCTACTTGATAATAAGACTTCTTTAACTTTATCAGCCTTTTTATTAGAACGGATAAATCCGGCAACTACTCCTGCATTTGATATATCGCCTAAGAAAATCATCCCAACGGGGATATTATCTTTCAATACGATTTTCCGATATACACCCTGCTCTTCATTATGATAAGTTAATATTTCATATTCATCCTCATTAGTCGGATTTACAATTCCAACTGAAATGAATGGAACTTCTCTAAATTCAGAGGTGTTTTGCATGCTTACCTGGTTAATAAACTTTTTACTCATTCCAGCCATGTTCCAACCGGCATATTTCCCTTGAATGACTGCATTAGGCCAGATAGGGCTAAGACTCTGATTGTCTGTTACTGCATCTCTAGTTTCTGCAACATCGCCCGCGGCATAAATATCCGGTATATTGGTATTCATAAATTCACCCACAACTATTCCTCTGTTAATAGTTAGTCCGGAATCTTTAATAAGGTCGATATTCGGTTTCGTGCCAGCTGCAAAGACTACCATATCACAGTGAACCATTGAACCATCTTCTAAAATTACACCTTTTAAGTCCTTGGCTCCAAAAAACCTAAGTACTTTAGAGTTTGGGACTATTTCGTTAACACCTACTCCCAGTTCGAGATTAATGCCAGCTTTTCGCAAACCACTTCGAATCAAAGCGGCTGCAGTATGATCAAGCTGCATGCTTAATATCCTAGATGCCTTTTCAATAACAACCACTTCTTTATTATTGTTTCTGAGAGCAAAGGCTAGCTCTAAGCCTATAAATCCTCCGCCTACAATTACAACTTTGTTTTTATTCTGCATTTCTTTAATAATTTCTTCTGCATCAGAAAGACTATTTAAGGTAAAGACCGGGGCTTTATCAATACCCTTTATCGGCGGGATAAAGGGTTTACTGCCGGTAGCAATGAGAAGCTTATCATAATGGATGCTGCTTCCATCCTCTAAAAAAATCATCTTATTTTCAGAATTAATACCAACAACATTTGATTGATATAAGGTTTTTATATTATTGCTTGAATAAAAGCCGGGGTCTCTAATAAATAATTGTTCTTTGGATATTCCCCCGGAAACATAGTCCGGTAACAAACAGCGGGAATAGACATCATCTTTTTCCCTGGAAATAACCAGTATATCCGAAGTTTTATCTAATTTTCTAATTTCCTGAGCAGCTGTTATTCCAGCTGCACTATTGCCAATTATGACATAATTCATACTTTTCCCCCCTGTTTTAAACTAATAGAGCAGCCATTTTCTTTTTGTGCTTAGCAAAATCATCTTCATTCATAAAAACAATAGCACCATTTGGACATGCTTCAACACAGGCAGGAGATTTTCTGTCCTTACAAAGATCACATTTTACTGCTACTTTTTGCGAACCCTTTTTTTTGGGGGTAATCACACCAAAGGGACAAGCCATTATACACATCCAGCATCCTACACATTTTTGTAGATTACCTTCGTTACTAACCGCTCCAGTTTCTAAGTCTTTTTGCATAGCCCCACTCATACATGCGTTTACACAAGCCGGCTCTTCGCAGTGATGACAAACAAGTGGAATAGGCCTTCCATATACTGCCTCAACGCTAATTCGGCCAGGCTCTTTTTGTGATGCGACTGAATAGAATTGTGATTCTTCATGGGCTAAGGTACATGCAACTACACAGTTCAAACAGCCAGAACATTTATCTTCTAAGATAAATATTTTCCTCAACTCCTTTCCCTCCTTTATGAATATTTTTAATTTACAAACAATTGCGTTAGTTATAGAATGCCATAACAAATTACTTTACTCCGTGACATAAATCACATAATACCGATTAATTTACTTGGTAATAAATTACTGAGAAATATTCAAATATGGCATTATGGGATATATAAAAGGTGAGGAAAGAAACAAGCGAATATCTCCCCTATCAAGTCATAAAAATATTTAGAAAGCAAAGATAAAAAAAGGAACCTCCTTTGGTATGCAGGTCCCGTGTCTTCTAAACTACTTCTGTTATGTTATAGCCACGTGGCATGTGGCAAATGATGATTTGGTGTCCGCCTTCCGTTTCCTTATCCAGCTAAAAATCTAATCCCTGAATATATAAAATAAATTGCTAGAATACCTAAGAAGCCTCCACATATCATTAAAATTAAGCCATAAAACTTCTGTGTAATAAATCTTTTGCCTGAAGTAACAGCATAAGCAACAAGTGCATACCAAATAAAGTCAGCACTAATATGACCTAAGAAAAAGGCGGTTAAACCAATTATCCCCTTTTCATAGGCTACTACCAGATAACCCAAACCGATAGTAGCCCACCACAATATCCAGTATGGATTAGAAAGGCTAGTCAAAACACCGATAACCTCCGGTTGAAATTTTTGGGTAGTCCCTGCAGCTGCTAATTCCAGGTTCAATCGTTGCAAGCCGGCATCTTTAATAATCCCCCATGCCATCCATATTAAGAATAGACCCCCTACTAAAGCAATTACGGACTTAACATAACTTATCAACAATATTTGCCCAAGGCCCATAATTAAACCTATAACAAGCAGTAATTCCAGTAGAATGTGCCCGATAATCATCCTTGGTCCTGCACTAAAACCCCGGTGATAACTTTCATTAATAGTTGCCGTCAACATTGGTCCCGGCATCATAGCTCCTGAAAAACCCATCAACATTGCAGAAAAAAACAGTGTAAATAACCCCATACTACCATCCTCCCCAACTATTCTATCGATTGAACATTCTTCATGAATCTGTCAATTTTTACCTGTTCCTTATAGCCTGGTCTCTTCTCAATACCTGTCAAAACATCAACTGCATAGGGCCGGTTCTTATTAATTATTGAAAGGATATTGGCTGGGTTTAGACCACCCGCCAATATAACCGGCAAAGAACTCTCATGTTGGATGATTCGAAACGTTGGCAAGTCAACCATAACTCCTGTCCCGCCGGGCTTAGATATGGTATAGGAATCCACCAGTATAGCCGATATTCCAGTTTTGGCAAGCTCCCTGGCAGCCATAGTAGGATCTGCAATTTCAAAATCACAAATTCCGCTATCATCTATACGCAAAGCTTTAATTGTTTTAATTCCTCGTAAATTCAGCTGATGAGCTAATTCTTTTACTTCTTGCAGAGTTTCTTTATAATGAAGCTGTACGACGTTAGGGCAAGTTTTCTTCACTAGCGCCAAGATTTTTTCGACTGATCCACCTGTGACCACACAAGTGCTTACAAAAGGTGGAACCTGTTGAATAAGTTTCTTAGCTTCGGCCATAGTTAGGTTCCAGGGTACAGGTATGGGATAATCCACCACAAAACCTACCATATGCACTCCGGCTTGCACACACAAATCTACATCTTTCCGATTCATTAATCCACACATCTTAACTCGAGTCATGTTACCTCCAAGGGTCACTTAGCCTATAGTACATTTCCACTGGGTCCTGAGCTCGAAGAATAGCGGTACCTACTAACACCCCATGAGCGCCTGCCTCTATTGCACGCAGCACATCCATAGGGGAAGCAATAGAACTTTCGCTCAGCACTAAAACACCTGGACGCACTAAACCGGCTAGCTTTTCAGTGGTATTTACGTTTCCGTCATCCATTTCCCATTCAACTATGTTACGGTTGTTAATGCCTAAGAATGTTAATTTTAACTCATTAACAGTAATAACTTCCGCTTCGTTATGGGTTTCCACCAAAGGTTCCAAACCCAGCACCAACGCCTCTTCAGTAAGTTTAAACAGTTGTTCTTTTTCTAGTATAGACGCAATCAACAATACACCACTAGCTCCTATATCCACACTCTCAAGTAATTGTTCCCGAGTGGTGATAAAATCCTTACGCAATATTGGAATCGAGGCAGCCTGTGCGATTTGGGACAACAATTCCGGTGAGCCTCCAAAATGTTCTGATTCCGTCACAACCGAAATGACAGGGGCACCTGCTTTTGCCAAACTCCTCGCTATTGCAACGGGATCTCTCCCCATAAGCAGGTCACCTTCCCCCGGAGACTTGCTCTTGATGTCGGGGATGACGGGGACCTTGCCGGAACGGTGTTGATTCCACAGTGCTGTAGTACATTTGGTGCAGGATGTTAGTAGATTACCCGTTTTTACCTGTTTCATATTAAATCACCAATCTGTAGTCATTTGAAGCAGTAATGAGCAGATTGAGTTTATTATGTGCTTCTCCACTATCAATAATTTCACCTGCCAGTTTTATCCCTTCTGAAAAAGAATTTGCTTTTTCGCCTATCATCAAGGCACCGGCGGCATTAAGGATCACAGCTTGACGGCGGGGGCCTTTGTCCTTGCCTGTGAAAACATCCTTGATCATGGTGGCATTTTCTTCAGGAGTTCCTGTTGAGATTTCAGCAAGGGTACAACGGGACAAACCAAAATCCTCAGGAGCAATTTCATAGCTGGTTAGGGCTCCATTACTCAGTTCAATAATTTTGGTTTTGCCCAAGAGGGATATTTCATCCAAGCCGTCTTGACCATGGACAAATAAAGCCCTCTTATAGCCTAAAGACGCAGCAACTTGGGAAACTGTATCCAATAGCTCCGGCTTATAAACCCCTAGAACGTGCTTAGTAGCATTAGAAGGGTTAATTAGTGGTCCAATAATAGTATAAAAGATGGTCTTGATACCCAAATCTTTCTCTGGTGGAAGTACCTTACCCATTACCGGATGGAACAAAGGTGCATAAAGAAATGCAATGCCTATATCTTCAATAAGTTTCTCGACACCTTTGGGACTTTGATTAATTTCTACACCCAAGGCTTCCAAAACATCAGCGCTGCCGGAAAGGCTGGATATGGACCGGCTTCCGTGTTTAGCCACTGGAATACCGGCAGCAGCTGCAACAAAGGCTACTGCAGTAGAGATATTAAAGGTGCTCAGTCCTCCACCGGTACCACAGGTATCCATGAGTTCGCCAGTTACCTGAGGGAAGATTTTAATACAATTATCACGCATAGCTTGAGCAATAGCCGAAATTTCTGTCAATGTTGGACCTTTCATTAAAAGGGCTACCTGAAAACCTGCAATCTGAACATCACTTAGCTGGTCATTTTTAATTGCAACAATCAAGCTATAAGCCTCTTTTGCAGTTAAGTCTTCTTTTGCAGTCAGTTTTTGTAAAACATTTTTAATCATCTGAAATCTCTCCTTTTATATTGGTATTTTTAACTCTCGTCCCAAACTTAATTTGTACTTATTTAATTGCATTCTTCATCATACGCACATATTCCACAACATGGGGTACACAGTCCATACCGTATTGCTCCACAATTTTTACAATTGCGCTTCCCACTATCACGCCGTCAGAAAACTGAACCATTTTTGCTGCTTGTTCAGGTGTAGAGATACCAAAACCAATTGCGCACGGAATGTCCTTAACCTCTTTCACAAGTTTTATCATTTCCTTCACATCGGTATTAATTTCTTGCCGCACACCGGTCACTCCCAAGGATGATACACAGTAAATAAATCCCTGAGCATCCCTGGCAATCATACTGATGCGATTATTGGATGTTGGAGCAATCATTGAGATTAATTTAACTCCATATTTTAAGCAGCAAGGCATAAGTTCGTCCTTTTCTTCATATGGCAAGTCAGGGACAATTATCCCATCAATTCCAATTTCTTGACAATTTTTCATAAATCTATCAGTGCCATAAGTAAAGATTGGATTCACATAAGTCATAAAAGCCATAGGGACATTGCATGACTTTCGGATGCGTCCCATCATGCTAAATATTTTATCTGTCGTTACTCCACCCGAAAGAGCACGATTATCCGCCTCCTGAATCACCTGCCCTTCTGCAACCGGATCAGAAAACGGGATGCCTACCTCGATTAAGTCTGCACCAGCATCTGCCATCGCAAGCACCAATTGCTCAGTTATTTCTATCGAAGGATCACCCGCAGTGATAAATGGAATAAAGGCTTTGCCGTTGGTAAACACCTGCTCTAACTTATTCATAGATTTGTACCCCCCTGTGGCGTGCTATGGCAGCAACATCTTTATCGCCTCTACCGGAAAGACAGATTACTATTGTTTGATCTTGGCTCATTTTGGGCGCAATTTTTTTTGCATATGCGACTGCGTGGGCGCTCTCGATTGCAGGAATAATTCCCTCGGTATGTGAGAGGTATTCGAAGGCCTCCACAGCTTCATCATCGGTAACCGGTACATATTCTGCTCTTCCCATATCATGAAGGTTAGCATGCTCAGGCCCTACTCCCGGATAGTCAAGTCCCGCTGAAATGGAATAGACCGGGGCAATCTGACCGTACTGGTCTTGACAGAAGTAGGACTTCATACCATGAAAAATGCCTACCGTTCCAGTGGCCATTGTTGCTGCAGTTTTTGCTGTATCAACACCATAACCAGCCGCCTCGCAGCCAATGAGGCGGACCTTTGTATCTTCGATAAAATCATAAAATAACCCCATTGCATTACTACCTCCTCCAACGCAAGCAAGTAGAACATCGGGAAGTCTGCCTTCTTTTTCCAACATCTGCTGTTTGACTTCACGTCCAATTATACTTTGAAAATCACGGACAATACTTGGGAAAGGGTGTGGACCCATTACAGACCCAAGAACATAGTGGGTATCTTTGACACGCTGTGTCCATTCACGCATAGTTTCGTTTACTGCATCTTTCAGTGTTTGAGTGCCACTGGTCACCGTATGCACCTTTGCGCCTAGCAGCTCCATGCGAAAAACATTGAGTCTCTGACGGTCGGTGTCCTCCTTGCCCATGTATATCTCACATTTCATTCCCATAAGTGCAGCGGCAGTTGCTGTGGCAACACCATGCTGTCCTGCGCCAGTCTCTGCTATTACCCGGTTTTTACCCATCCGTTTGGCGAGAAGCACCTGCCCCAGCACGTTGTTGATTTTATGGGATCCTGTATGATTGAGGTCCTCACGTTTAAGATAAATCTTAGCTCCGCTTAGGTCTTTCGTCATCTTTTGAGCAAAATAGAGTAACGATGGTCGCCCAGCATAATTATTTAGCAAGTCGTCTAGTTCCGCAATAAATTCCGGATCATTCTTAAAGCGATCATACGCCTCTTCAAGTTCAATAACAGCATTCATCAGCGTCTCGGGAATATATTGCCCACCGTGGATTCCAAACCTTCCTTTCGCCATGTTCATCCTCCTTTTTAATAATATTGAGCAAATAAAAAAGCCTTCATCCCTAAAAATAGGGACAAAAGCTTTAAACTTCTGCGGTACCACCCAAATTGACGATAAATCGCCCACTCGTTTTGTATACTATCATATACATCCCACTGATAACGGACAGGATCCCCGTAAGCGCCTACTTTCTCTCAATTTCGGGCTTCCCTCACAAGTCCATTCAGAATCATCTTTGTAACCGCATTCTCACCAGCTAGCGGCTCTCTGAGTACAACTAATCATTCTTACTCCTCTTGATCATAGGTTTATGATATTAAATAAAATGTTATCACTAGAAGTTAACTTTGTCAACTACAATTAAATAAAAGACGAACCATATTTATTTAATCTTCAATTGTCTAGGCTTCAAATATAAGGTTATCTTAGGGAAAGGAATATTAAAAAGTGGCATAGACTTAGCTTTTTCCCGGTTTTACAGTTTATTACTTTCTTGATATTTTATAATCTCCCTTTTATGATTTCCTCAAGTATTGAAGGGTCGGCAAGGGTACTTGTATCTCCAATATTATCCAGCTCTCCAGCCGCTATTTTCCTTAATATTCTTCTCATAATTTTACCACTTCTAGTCTTAGGCATTCCTGATACAAACTGTAATTTATCCGGTGTGGCAATTGGACCAATTTCATGTCTTACATGGAAAACGAGTGCTCTTTTAAGATTATCTGTTGGCCCATGATTATTTTTGAGAGTAACATACACATACAACCCTTCACCTTTTACATCATGGGGGAACCCAACAACTGCAGCTTCTGCAACAGCGTCATGTTTGACTAGCGCGGATTCGATTTCCGCTGTTCCAAGTCTGTGTCCTGAAACTTTAACAACGTCGTCAATTCTTCCGGTTATCCAGAAATCACCTTCATTGTCGATCATTGCGCCATCGCCGGTAAAATATTTTCCAGGAAACCTGGTGAAATATGTCTCCCTTACTCTTTCATTCTCTGGGTCTCCATAAGTTCCTCTTAGCATTCCCGGCCAGGGTTTTTCAATGACAAGATAGCCACTTTCATTAACTTCCGCCGGTGTTCCATCCTCTTTTAATACCGAAGCCACCACACCCGGGAAGGGTTTGCAGGCAGAGCCTGGTTTTAACCGCATGGCACCCGGTAATGGGGTAATCATGATTCCACCTGTCTCCGTCTGCCACCAAGTATCTACGATCGGAAGCTTTGAACCACCGGCATGGGTGTGGAACCACATCCATGCTTCAGGATTGATTGGTTCACCTACAGAACCTAAAAGCCTTAAAGAAGACAGATTATAATTCTGAACCCATTTTTCACCCTCCTTTATCAAGGATCGAATTGCTGTAGGTGCTGTATACAGTATGTTTGCTCCATGTTTTTCAATAATATGCCAAAACTTTCCGGGATTTGGATATGTCGGAATACCCTCAAACATAAGACTAGTCGCACCATTGCTAAGAGGACCGTATACAACATAGCTATGCCCAGTAATCCACCCGATATCGGCAGTGCAGAAATGGATATCTTTCTCTCTGTAGTCAAAAATCCATTTATATGTCAAATGTGCATAGACTAAAAAACCACCTGTTGTGTGCAGGACACCTTTCGGCTTTCCGGTGGATCCCGATGTATAAAGGATAAAAAGCGGATCCTCGGCATCCATCCATTCGGGTTCACAATAGTTTTCAATGGCCGTATCATTAATTTCGTCGCTCCACCATGTGTCTTTTCCGGATTTTATGTTGATATTCAAGGCGGCATCCGGTCTAGTCTTTACCACAATCACTTTTCGTATACTTGGGCATGAATAGATGGCCTCATCGGCATTCGCCTTAAGATGTATCGTTTTTTCTCCCCTTATTGTGCAATCGGCGGTAATCAGGAGCTTAGCTTCCGAGTCCTGGATTCTATCCTTTAATGCATTGGCGCTGAACCCCGCGAATACCACACTATGAACCGCTCCAATTCTTGCACATGCCAGCATGGAAATAGTCAATTCAGGAATCATGGGGAGATAAATTGTAACCATGTCTCCTTTTTTAATCCCATATTTTTTCAAAACATTAGCAAACCTATTTACCATGTAGTATAACTGCTGGTATGTATAGGTTTTGCTGGTGATTTCCGAGTCCGACTCGCATAATAATGCTGCCTTGTTTCTGCGTGGAGAGACAATATGCCTGTCAAGACAATTGTAAGATACGTTAAGCTTTCCGCCAATAAACCATTTTACAAAAGGTTTATTAAAGTCATACTCAAGCACTTGATCCCATTTTTTAAACCAGGAGATATCACTTTCTGCAACGCCGGCCCAAAACTCCTCAGGATCTTCAACAGATTTCTTGTAAATGCTGTTGTATTCTTCGATACTTCGAATATGGGCTTTTTCACTAAATTCTTTAGATGGTTCGAATATTCTGTTTTCCTTAATCGTGGATTTAATGTTTACTTTTCCGGACATTCTCCAACCCCCTATGATAATAGTACCGTAATAGAAACTGTTTCCCACATATAGCATTATGAATATTCTGTAAGATTGTGAATATTACAAATATTATTTAAATATTCGCCTTTAGTATATATATTACCTGCAAGGAAAATTACAAATTTTATCGAAAAAACAAGACAACAGGTTTAGCTAGAATAAACTATATGCTTAATTCCTTTTTCCTTTACTCTTTTTAATGTTATAATTTACTATATACTAAGATTTTTTTAAAAAAGGTGATTACTTTTGGAAGCCATAACTGAAACACGATCAACAGGTGATTCTACAAAACTTATCGCAGTTTCCCTGGGCCATTTTATTAATGACTTTTATATGGAAATGCTCCCTCCTATTTTATTTTTATTTACAGCCTCTCTTTCCTTAACTCTTACCCAGCAAGGTCTTATTGCTACCGTAATTACAAGCAGCGGCTCTTTTCTACAGCCTCTTATTGGTTTTTTCGTAGATAAAAAAGGAAAGTCGTGGCTCCTTATTGTTTCAGTAATCTGGATAGCTTTCTGGATTAGTATCTCAGGGTTAATAAATAACTACTTTTTACTTTTGTTTATTGTAGGTCTGGGTTCAGTTGCCTCAGCCTTATATCATCCTTTAGGTTCTGCTTCTGCCGCTAAACTAGATAATAATTCCCGGGGCAAAAATTTGGCTATTTTTATGGCTATAGGTGGTTTTGCTGGGTCACTCCCCCCCATTATTGTACTACCACTAGTACTAAAATACGGGTTAAATACGCTTGTGCTTTTTATATTTCCCGGATTAATTATTGCTGGTTTAATGTATGCACTTAAATTACAACATTTAGAATTTGATAATAATATTCCTGAAAAAACCGCACAAGAAAATCCAACCCTCAGTATATTTAACTATAAATGGGTAGCTGTTTTAGTTTTCTTTGCAACTAATAAAGTGTTAGTCCGTAGATCACTTATAACTTTTGGTGCTCAAATTTTGCTGCTTAAAAGTGTAGATTTAAAAACCGCCGGAATTTTATTGTCACTATATATGTTTTTAAATTCTGCCGGAACTATTTTAGGTGGATATTTCAATGATCGTGTCGGAAGTAAAAAAGTAATGATAATCTTCAATCTATTAACTACCCTCAGCATACTAATGATTAACTTCAGTTCAAATCTGATAATTATTGTTACAGCATTTATCATAGCAGGACTTAGCCTAAGCGGTCCTAATACATCAAATATCCTTTTAGCCCAAAGCTTTCTTCCCCGTAATGTCACTATGGCAACAGGGTTAATTATGGGCTTTGCCGGCGGCATCGGTGGCATGGGCATTTTTGTATTTGGCATGCTATCAGATATATTTGGCTTACTATTGGCCTGCAAGCTTTTATTAATTCCACTTGTTACGGTTAATATTTTGTCAATTCTTCTACCTGCTGCTGGGGAAGTCCCGAATTAATATCACCCCAACCAAAGTCCTATATCAGGTACCGCAAAAGGTTCGGTAAGGAAGGGTTGATTGCTTAGGCAGTGTGGAGTAATCAGCCTGTTCGGAGGAATGGGCGTAGGGCTTAGAAAGAACATCAAGAAGCCGCTCCATCACGCTGTAGTCTCCTTGTTTCACTGCCGCTTCAAGTGCGGCTTCTACCCGGTGGTTACGAGGGATTAGCGCAGGATTGGAATTCTGCATTAACTGATGGGAGGAGGCTTTCTGTTCCTGCTGCCTGCCGAGTCTCGCCTGCCACAGCTCATGCCACTGAGCAAATTCGATGGAATCAAACAGGGGAGTATTCTCTCCCGTATCAAAAGTTAATGCGCGGAAGGTATTGGTATAGTCCGCACTATACTTCTCCATCATACTGAGGAGGCCTTCAATAAGGGCTTCATCCTCTATCTCTTCGTTAAAAATCCCTAGTTTGGCCCTCATTCCCTCGAGCCAATTACTGTGATTCAACTCAGTAAAATTTGAAATCACGTCCTGAGCAAGTTTAACAGCCTGTTCAACATTCTCGTGTAACAGCGGCAATAAGGTTTCAGCAAATCGCGCGAGATTCCACCCAGCAATATGCGGCTGATTGGCATAGGCATAGCGTCCATGAATGTCAATGGAACTAAATACCGTTGCCGGGTCATAGGCATCCATGAATGCGCACGGACCATAATCAATGGTTTCTCCACTAAGGGTCATGTTGTCGGTGTTCATCACCCCGTGAATAAAGCCAACCAGTTGCCATTTGGCAATCAGCATGGCCTGAACCTTAACTACTTCCTGAAGTAGGAAAAGATAGTGGTTCTCAATAGCTTCAACGTCTGGAAAATGTCGATGCAAGGCATAATCAGCAAGGACTCGGAGATCCTCAAGAGTTCCCCATTTTGACACGTATTCAAAGGTGCCGACTCTCAGATGACTGGCAGCCACGCGGGTCAGAACTGCTCCAGGCTGGTCGGTTTCTCGGATTACTGACTCACCGGTTGTCACCACCGCTAGGCTGCGAGTAGTAGCAATACCAAGTCCGTGCATTGCTTCGCTGATGATGTATTCTCGGAGCATGGGTCCCAGTGCCGCTCGGCCATCGCCCCCTCGGGAGTATGGTGTTCTGCCTGAACCCTTGAGTTGAATATCAAACCTCTCACCCTGGGGAGTGATTTGCTCACCAAGCAGCATAGCCCGTCCGTCTCCTAACATCGTAAAATGCCCGAATTGATGCCCCGCATAAGCTTGAGCAAGGGGCAAAGCACCTTCAGGAATCCGGTTGCCTGCAAGCACCGCTACACCATCTTTACTTTGCAGCGCCTGGACGTTCAACCCCAGAGATGTTGCCAACGGATAATTTAAAATGATCAACTTCGGTGATCGTACAGGAATTGGGTTAAGTCTGGAAAAAAATTTTTCCGGCAGCCGGGCATAACTGTTGTCTAAGTTCCATCCAGTTTCTATTATTACTTTTTCCTTTGCCATCGTATCTCCTTTTCTTCCTTGATCAACATAGGCCATATGCTATTTAAGTTTCTACTTTTGCCAATTTTTTATACCCTTTCCACACTTTTTATTAGGAGTCCTTTATTTTATATATCAATATTTTTACGCAAAAAAAATAAAACCTGTATGGTTTTCTGCAAATCTATCTATAACATTATCTAATGTCATTATACATATATTTTGAATAGTGCCGACTAAAGGTTTATAAGCAGCAGTAGATACTTGAATATAGGAATTCCAAAATTGAATATCTAATAAGAACTAAATGTTTCAAGCATCTTCCTGCCGCATCATAATTATGCTTTTGTATTATGGTTCGGACCTTGATTATCAGGTTGGGGGTTTTTTATTCCCAAACGCTTAGCTGAGTGATCAAGACCAAGGAAGAAATTGTACCAAGACGAGGTTTGGTAAAAATTCCAGTTTGCCGGTGGAATACAGTAGCTTCCTAATTGTTCCTCTTCTCCATGCTTTTTCAAGCGGGCGTATGCTTTAACCCAAACACATTGTTTCTCATTTGGAAAAGCTTCGCACCAGCCTTCATAACTTCCGCCACATGCTCCATTTCTCTGGTTTTTAGGGCATTGTGACATCGGGCAAAGATAAGCAAGGTCAAGAAGAGCACAGTCTCCACAATCTTTACAGTCATTGCTAATTACTTTTATGATATGCTCTAATCCATGAGCTTTATTATCTTTACGCATTTTATAGATGCTTTGCATTAGCGGAAAAAACGGCTTCCCTGGCTCAAATGCAAGAGCGTGAGCCATTCTCATCATTGAATATGCCATTGATACAGGTGCATCTAAAGGACGTCCTTTACGGTTCACAGGCTTATCTGTATTTAAACCGGTAGTTGGGTCTTTTTCAAAATAATAAAACCCGTTATCTTGTGGATAATCAAATTCAGAAATCAACTCCTGCCAGTTCTTGCTCAACTCTTCGCCTTTTTCGATAATATATTCTACCTGCTCATATTTAATACCGTGCCCACCTATATGAACTCCTGCAAAACCCATGCCTTTCATAAAAGCATACATTTTGGCTGCCCGTAATAACCGTGCTCCCACACCTTTATCTTCGGCAGTACGCTCTTTATCAATCTCAGCAAGTAGTTTATTTGGAACAACACAACCAGGAATTTGATTTCCATTCATTACTCTTGCTGCACCAAAAGGAAGAATGTAAATATTCCCAACGACCGGAATATCAATATTATTTATTTTCAAGAACTGTAATACCTCATGGAACTTACGAGCATCATAGCCTAATTGGGTAACAATAAACTGTGCTCCATTTTTAATTTTTTTCTTTAATTTATAATATTGAATTACCAATTCTGCTTCAGTTGCTTTAAAAGGAGATACTGCTGCTCCTGGATAAAAATCACTATTTTGATTATAAGAAGGACCTTTTGGACCTTGTATTTCGAGTCCCTTATTCATTTCTCTAATTAGATCCAGTGAATGAGTAGGATCTAAATCAAAAACCGGTTTGGGTCTGCCCTGATATCCAGTAACAGGATAATCACCTGTCATCACAAGTAAGTTTCTAACCCCGGCCCTATCTAAGCTGTATAACTGACTTTCCATTTGGTTGCGGTTTTTATCTTTACAAGTAAAATGCACCAAAGGTTCAATACCCATTTTGAGTATTTCTACACCAAGGTAATCCGCGAGAATAGCAGGATTTCCCCCTGGATTATCAGTAATTGTTACTGCATGGACTTTGCCACCTTTTGCAGCAGACTCTGCTTGAGCAAGAGCAGTTTCCTGTGCCTTTTCCCTTGCCCCCCTGCCAGGGACTACTTCCCAGGTTACTGACATGGTATCTTTGTCCAATAAGGAATCCTTAAATTTGTTTTCCAATTATAGTCACCTCCAAATAAGGGATATGTCACTTTTATATAAGTAATGGGGACACACCATACTGGAGGTTAGAGGTTGGAGGTTAGATTCTGTAATACTTCGAAGCATTATCTCAAATCCAACTTCCAACTTCTAACCTCTAAAATAGGATGTCTCCAATTTATTTATCTGCTTTTGAACACCTTAACGTAAGAGTCACAATAAACACTTTGGTTAAGCAAGATTTCACCGGTTGCAGCTGTAGCCATTAAATCATCATCGTTAGCGTCAGCTATAATGGAATCCAGTCCACAAGCCATCACCATTGCTAAATAGGTTCTGTTAATAAGAGGACGGTCTGGCGATTTCTGAGACACATTGCTTAAGCCTAATACTGTTTTAGGAGCAGGATTAGAAAGAAGTTTAACTTGCCTAATAGCTTCCATAACCTCAGGAGCATGATCTTGGGCTACATTTACTGGAAGGATTAGTGGATCAATAAACAAGTCCTCCATAGGTAAACCAAATTCATCGGCAGCAGCAACTAATTCCATAGCTAAAGCAATACGATTATCTGCATTTTTAGGAATACCTTTGGCGTCCATTGTTAAACCGATTATCTTGGCATTGTGTTTTACAGCCATTGGAAATACTCTTTCAATTTTAGGTCTTTCAGCCGGGCAGGAATTAATCATTGCGGGTTTCTTACAAAGCTCTAAACCCGCTTCAATAGCATCATAATTTGTCGAATCAAGACAAAGGGGTAAATCACTAACTTCCTGAACTACTTGAACCATCCACTTCATTGCAGTAACTTGGTCGTCTGTATTAGGTCCTGTATTTATGTCAAGGTAATTTGCACCAGCTTCCTGCTGTTTTATAGCCCACTCCTGTAATGGCTTTGGATCCATATCGCGTACAGCTTGACCGATATCCTTAAACATACCATTAATTCTTTCACCAATAATAATCATTTTATTTACCTCCTTTTAATATGAACGGGAACACACCCGCTAAAGTTTAAGATATTCTCTATCACAATCGACTATAGACAACCCTGAAATACCGAACTGCCATCATTGCGAGCTTGGCACTTAATTAAAGACAAAGGTAAACGAAGCATTCCCGTCATCTTTGAGCGATAGCGAAGGATCTTGCGTAATGAGGAATCTTAAGATCCTTCGGTCGTTCCTCCCTCAGGATGACACAGCTACTATCAATAGCTTTCATATAGCAATGACAGAAAATTTTCTATAGTCTATCAGCCATTTTTTAGTACTTATTGCTTTCCATCAACTCAGCAATATTTTTCTGTGCAAGCTTAACTGCCTGTGGATGACGCATTAATAGTATATCAGCTCCTGTTTGAATAAGTGTAGCAGCTGTCATAGCTTCCCAAAGCGGACCACGGAAACTCTGTTCTCCCCAGCTCTGGAATTCTTCACCTTCAGAATATGCCTCTTTTGCACGCCAAGCTTCATAACCAACAGTACAAACCATTGGCATGGAAAGCATTTTATCACCCTGAAGAGCACCCATTCTTACCCGTTCCATAATTGAATATGCATATTCAATACCATATCCTAGACCACCAATCATGGGGTCAATAACTATTTTATCTAATGGCAGACCCATTTCATTGATAAGAATATTCAATTGCTTACAAATATTGATATCAAGAGGTGATAAAGCAATAAGCGTATGCTTATGAACCATGCAAGCAGCAGCAAGAGATTTATAGTTTTCTTGTTCTGCGTTGGCTATCATTAGGTTTTCACCAGCACATTCTTCAGCAATTTTAGTTAATACCTCGTTATCTTTTTCCTCTTCACCACAACCTTTAACAATAAGAGGTACACCTACTGCTTTTAAAATTGCTTTAACCGTTTCAGTACATTCTTCTGGAGTTTTATTAGCTCCATCAGGGTCTGCACCATTTAATACAATATAGATAACATCTGCCTTATATTCTTCCACACATTTTTTAGCCCAGGCAGTAGGATCATTATATACGTCTTTAAACATTTCTTTTAAGGGTGCTGGCCAATTAGGCTCAACATCAGTTACTTCCATGGCGATGATAGGCTTATTGGGAACTTCCCCTTCAAAATGAAGATAAGGAAGGGTTGTCTGCCCACCTACTTTTATTACATGGCTGCGAGTACCTCCTTTTTCAGAAGTTGCACCCAATACCACTTCATTTACTTTGGACGAATAGCGTTCCTTTACAACCGCAAAAGCCATATTAACACTCCTCTCCTATATACCTGCTTTAATAAGAATTTCTTTAGCAGCATTTACTGCGACATTATTATCAGGTAAGTCAAACAAAGCCTTTCCTTCCTCATCAAACGTTGCTATTGATTCGTCATAAGGCACATCACCAATTAGCTCGATACCGGTAGCGGTAATTTCATCTGCTAAATTAACTAGTGATTCAGTCTTGGTCTTAGTAACAATAAGCAGTTCTTCTTTGACAGCAGAGCCTAAACTTCGGACTAATTCATGAACTCTGCCCGCAGAACGAATACCTCGTGCTGAAGCATCGCTTATTACAAATAACCAATCAACATGGGGTATAGTCTTGCGACTAATATGTTCTAAGCCGGCTTCATTATCCACTACTACATAGTCATAACCATTACTCAAACGTTCAAGGTATTTGCGAAGCAAGTCATTAGGGTAACAGTAGCATCCTGCACCTTGAGGGTTACCCATTACTAATAAATCAAGCTTTTTGGATTCAACAAGAGACTGTTGAAGCTTATATTCAATAAATACTTCTTTACTCATACCCACAGGCACACTTTTAGGATCTTTAGTTTGCTCTAAAAGTTCACTGATAGTTGTTTTGACTTCCATACCCAATACTTCACTCAAGTTAGCATTAGGGTCAGCATCAACAGCTAAAACAGTACCCATTTTATTTTGGATCAGATATTTAATTATTAAGGAAGCAAAAGTCGTTTTACCTGTTCCACCTTTCCCCGCAACTGCAATATATTTTGGCATAAATGTCACTCCTTTGTTATCAATGAAGGAAATAGGGTCAAATCTGTGTGAGGAATAAATGTTGCTGAAACAAATTCCTCCATAAAAGTATTGCCTACAGAAAGCTCTAAATATGTCATTTTTTTGCTTAACTCAATTGACTGGTGATAAGCGTTGGTAGAAAGCAGTACTGCTTGAGCACCCTTTACTGATGTATTACCTACAAACTGATATTTAGTTCTGTCGAGGTCTGGCAGCAATCCAATTTTTATCGAATCATCTAAATTGAGGTAATTACCAAAGCCACCTGCAATTAGCACTTTATCGATTAACCCCATTTCCAATGCAACAAGATCTAACATGGAACGTATGCCTGCAAATATGGCACCTTTAGCCCGCAGCAGATTTTTTATATCGCTTTCCGTAATTATAATGTCTTTATTAATTCCGCTCTCTTTGGCCCAGACCAGTACAAATTCCGGACCATCGTCACCTTGGCGCAACCTATCCGTTGGAATATCAGTCTGAAACTTGCCAGTGCGGTCAATGATCCCCGAGGAATGAAGTTTACTCAGACCATCAATTAAGCCTGACCCACAGATTCCAACCGCTTTATCATTCTCTATAGTCTCAAAACTGACTTCAAAGTTTTGATCGATCTGAATTCGTTCAATTGCACCTCGCATAGCCCGCATTCCAAAGGTAATTCCTCCCCCTTCAAATGCAGGGCCGGCTGAACAAGCACAACTGACGAGCCACTCCTTATTGCCAAGTACCATTTCACCGTTTGTTCCTATATCAATAAATAATGTTAATTCTTCAGACTTTTCAATTCCTACGGCTAAAGCACCTGCAACAATATCCCCGCCAACATAGCTGGCTATGGATGGAATATTAACTACCCAACCTTCGCCATAAAGGGGTAACCCCATATCTTTAATTTTCACAGCTGGAAATTGGGCGGCAGTCGGTATATATGGTTCAAGTCTAATATATTTTGGATCCAACGCCAGTAGCAGATGAGTCATAGTTGTATTACCTGCACAGACCGCAATTTTAACAAAATCGCTATGAATAGAAGGATGATTTTTAGATATCTCACTTATTAACTCATTTATTGAGTTTAGCACTGCCTGCTGCAGTTCCTTTAACCCATCGTTCTCTTCATCGGCATGAATCATCCGAGAAATAACATCATCTCCGTATTTAGCTTGTTTGTTATAAGTGCCTCTTTTATCGATAATTTTTCCGTTTAAAAGGTCAATTAGAAAAACTACAACAGTTGTTGTTCCGATATCTATGGCCAATCCATAAAGTGGTTCTTCACTTTTACCGGGGAGAATATCGATAATTTCCCCACAGCCATTAATGTGTGCTACATCAACGCTAACGTTCCAATTGCCATCACGCAAAGCATGAGCCAATTTTCTGAGAACAGGCAGTGATACCTTTATATCACTACAGTTAACATGTTTTGTAAGTTCAATCATCAGCCGATTTAAATCTGTAGCATTTTCCGTCAACGTTGGCTCAGGTACTGTTACTTCATATCTTTTCACAAGTGGATTAAACTCGTAACCCGCTAGTATATCAAGCTTTTCTTCAGCTAAAACATTTTCACTTTGAATTAAAACCTTATGCTTAGTTAGTTTTGATTCTTGCGGTATTTCCACTTCAATATCAGATAAAACTATAGCCTGACAGGCAGGTAACTTACCTGTTTTGCATAAAATTGTGTCGTCCTTGAGTAGATAATCCCCTTTCAACACCCGTACCAAACATTTGCCACAAGTACCCTTACCCCCGCAAGTTGCGTTTAGCTGTAGTCCTGCTTTATTGGCAGCCTGCAGTATTGTAGTCTGAGCTTCTACTTCAACAACGACATTGTCCGGTTGAAAAAGGACCTTAATCATGTCTCGTCAACTCCTATTTGCCGTAACGGCTTTTTGCGAAGGCAGGAATCCCAGCAGCTTCCCGTGGACCAACTATAACCTTCCATCCTGATTTTTCCTCAAGTTTTCCACTTAATACAGCAACGTAACCCGGCAAAATAATTTCCCGGTGATTTACTTTATCAGCAATACCAACAGAATTGATTACTTCAGCAATTTTTTCTGCAGAGTATTTACCTGCAGCCCAAGCAGTCAATACAGAAGTACCATCTGTGGCAACAGGAATAATATATGCTGGAACCTTACTGCCTTCAACCTCACCCTCAACACTGAAATAAGTTAGTGAGAAGTTAGTTGTCAGATACACTGGGGAATCTGCTGTAACCTTTCCAACCTCATATATTTTACTTTCAACCTGAATTGGTTTTTGTGGGTCGGTGTACAGGTTTTGTCTCCAGGTTAAGAGAGGAAGTATAAAATGCTTAGCACTAGTCTTCACCACAACCATGCTAGCATACTTCGATATATAAACCTGTGCCTGAATCATCTCTTCCATAGGATCTTCTGCAGTTGTAAAAGCAACTGTAGGATAACCAAATGGGCGGTATTTCTTTTTAATTGTTGCTCTGCGCAATTGTGTTAAATCAGCAAGAACTTGTGCTGTACCCCTTGCGCCGCTATCTAATACAAGGTCCTTATGACCTAAAGCAATAACCTTTTCAGCTAAATCAGAAAGTTTGAAAATGTCTTCTGCTTTTATACCTAGAGGAACATTATATTTCTTCGCAAGCTCGGTCATATCATTGTAATTACTTTCAGTTGCAGCATAAAGAAGAGGGTTTCTACCAGTACAAACTTCAAGAGCTTGGGCTGCTGCCGCTGGATCTTCAGTAATTAAAACAAGGGCCAGCTTTGTTCCTGCAGCAACTTTTTCAACTGCCTGCTTAAACTGAGCAGCATCACCAGTTTGTTTGACTGCAACCATATCTACCTCATATTGAAGTCCAACACGGCTAAATTCTAATCCATTAATCTCCATGATTTTTTGAGTAAGTTCTGCTTCATTTAGGCTGTCCTCCACCTCAAAAGCAATACCTGTTGGGTGAAAAAAGGTTTTGTCATGGCGGAAAATAACTGTTTCGTCTCCTAGTTCTACAATTTTTTCACCTGCACCAATTTTAACCAGCTTAATTGGTGGTGCTGATGCTGAGCCTAATGCTTCTTTTGCAGCATCACTGACGTAAGGACATGTATCTAGGGAAGCTTTTCCCGCAGCAAGACTCATAGCAAAAGCCAAACAGGTTGGTGGCCCACATTCTCCACAGTTTTTCTTTGGAAGAAGTTTATAGATCTCAAGACCTGTCAATGCCATTTATACCAAACTCCTTTCTAATGAATGGGGACACACCATACATGAGGCATGATGCGAAGCAACAGGCAAGATTGTCTCCTGCCTCTCGCTTCTTGATTCCTGCCTCATGAACAATGTCCCCAATTAATATTTAAATTTTTTGTGCTTAATAGTAGTAAATTTTAGAATATTGGATCCATTGTCAATGCCGGGTGACCTTGTTCTTCGAGGAATGGCATTATTTCATCAACGGAGGTACCGATTGTTTCATCAGCAATCTTATCAATAAAGTTTTCTCCTAAACCTTCTTCTATGCTGCGGGCTACAAAATCTTCACGCAAGAACTCTTTAAGTTCTTTGGGCATCCAGATGATACGCCCAATACCACCGTCAGCAGGGATAAATTTTTGGCTTACAGTGTATAAACGGCCTATACCCATAAATCCTGGCGTCTGCACACCGCCACCTACCATACCTGCTAATGTGGAGAAGGACATACCCACCGGCGTCATACCACTGTGTTCCCGGGTGGTAAGCATGATACCATTTGCTTCAGGAACTAAGGCCATAATTGCTTCGAAACAGCCACAAGAGGTCATTGGTCTATCCATCATTGTGTACAGATTAACTTCTTCAAGGCTGCGGTTTGATGCCTGGTAATAATATTCATTGACATTTTTCCACATACCCCGATATTCATCTATAGCCTCACCTTTCATAATAGGCTGATTGGGACCAGTCGGGTTAATCTCAAAAGAAGCTCTAGAATCCAGCCAGCTGACCGCACCGCACAAGCCTACCCGTTGTGGTGTAACTATACATACGTGGTTTGGTGCAAAGGACTGACATAACAGACAGGAATAGAAGGTATCTACAGCCTCATCAGTTAAACCACGCAAACGTGCATCCCTTGCTCCATATTTATCACGGGCCACTTGAAGCATTTCATCTACTTTGGCCTGGTCAGTGTAAATTGTTACTTGTACCCGGTCAACAATAGCTGGAAATTCACTCTTTAATTTGGCAATTAAGAGTTCACCGTAATGCTTTAGTTTAAATCCTTTACTAACAGCTTCCTTGCTGACACGAAGCCATGCCAGGTCACGCTGAGCTACGTGCCATAAACCTTCACCATAGTTAACAAAATAGTGAACTCGGCGTTCTAGCACACCCTCAAAATCCTCTTGCATCTTTCTCCCGTAAATATCTATCATTAAACCAAAGGGTAATTGACTTCCCTCACTTATATCATCAATATCAGGACCAATAACTTCTATTTTGCCATCTTGGATTTGATCTGCATCAACCATCCGTACTAATTCAAAGGCAGTAGTCTTGCTGCCGCCCATCTCTAGATAGGTGTCACCTTTACGGATAGTTTCACCTTCAAAGGCAGGTCCATGATTGATAGGAATATCAATCTCAATATTGGTAAGTTTGATGCCTCTTAATTCCAGAGCCAGCTGTACAATCTTATCGTAATCAGGCTCTGATATATACCAATCTTTTATTTGTTCATCTTCAGCAAGAGGTTGGTCAGTGATAGTTGGGAAGCCTAAGAACATACATCCCATTTCGGCAGCTGTCTTTACAGTATCCCGTTCACCTAAGTGAAGAACAAATGCCAGCACCCTGCGTCTCTGATAATCTCTGTGTTCCTCCCGTAAGCCAGGTGCTATACCACCAAAGGCCATACTAGCCCGTAATGCATAATTGGCAGCATGAACTACCTGTGTGAAATTACCTAATGGAAAAGCAATGTAGTCAATACCCAATTTAACATTTGTTTCTAATAATTGCTCAATGATTTCGTCGGAAAGGAAGATCATCATACCCTTACCCATGAGGTCATCCACAATTTTCTTCGCTGCTTGTGAATCTTTTGCACGCCCTAATATTACAGCAACACCGGGAATGGTCCAGTCAACCATTTTAATTCCGTATTTACGTACAACAGGGTCACCTAAGAATCCAGTCCATGGTGCAACATGGGGATTGGGATTTTTTACATATCTTAAGGCTTCAATAATCTCTGCTGCATAAAGAGTAGCTTCGCCTGCTAGGAGTACATTTTCTAAGGTTAGCTTTGATTTTAACTGACCTCTCATTTTATTCAGTATTGGTTGAAGGTCTTTAAGGGTTTTAACCTCTTCACCACTTAACGAACGAATGACAGGTAAAAAATATGCAGTATCAGGATATTCAACCTTTTGTTCAGGACCATATTTTTTAATAGCTTGAGTTAAAAGAATCTCAGCATAACTTGTAGCAGTTATTGCCCCTTCATAAGCATGTTTAAAAAGTTTTTTTGGCTCTTTACCAGGCTCAATTATACCTTCATAAATTTGATCGAAATTAATCGTCATATTTCATCCCTCCTTCTCTTAGTAGTTTTGGCAGAGGGCTGTATTGAATTTTTCTGCCGTTTGTTTATGCACGCCCAACTTCCAAGTACGATATTCTAATGCATCAAGTATCTTTTTGGCAGAAATTTCTGGGTCAAGCTCAAACATGAAGTATCCGCCATAAACATCAGATGCAATTTGAGTTGCAATACTATAAAATAATTCACTGCCTTCTAGTGGAGGCATTGAACCAACGTGAACAGGAACACCTAAGGTAACAAACCAGGAGCCGATTGCTACTGCTTTACCGCTCATAGCTTCCGGTGCTGAAGCAACAAAAGGAACTTTTGGTGTATCTACCCCAAGGTCTTTGGCCATAGCAACTAATATGTCAGAAGCCCGAGTATTATCTACACATGATCCCATGAAGAAGGCCGGTGGCAGCTGACCTGTCATACCTGATTTCTCTTCTAATGTTTTTATGAAGGATTTAAGCCCTTCTCCTGCATATTCTTCTAGAGCTTCCGGATTTAAGAAGCCATGCTTGGCAAAAGCCTGGGCAGAACACCCGGTTGCTAAAACAAATACATCGTTTTTCAGCATTTCTTTCAAGATGCCAATGTGACTTTCATCTTGTGGCCTTTTGATATTATTACATCCGGCAAAAAGGACTACACCTTTTATCTGTCCAGATTGTATTGCATCGTTTAAAACTCGGATTGGGTTATCAGGATTAACAGAAGCAAATAAATCTGTTAGGGCCTCATAGCTGAATCCGGCGACAACCTTGTGTTTAACATCGGGAATTTGAATCGTCTGACCATTACGATTTTTATAGGATTCAATCCCTAGACGAATAATTTGTTTGGCTTGTTCTAGTGCAGTTTCTATTTCAAATGGTATATGATAAGAACCAGGAATTTTTGCAATGTTCGAGGTAGTAATTATTTTAGTATGGTAACATTCTGCAACTTGTTTTATTCCAGGCATAATGCATTGCACGTCTACCACAACTGCATCCATTGCACCGGTAACAATTGCTAGCTCCGTGGAAGCAAAGGAGGTTGCTAAAGGTATACCTTTACGCATCAATACTTCATTACCAGTACAGCACATACCAACAATATTAAGTCCTTGAGCGCCTGCAGCCTTAGCTTCAGCTTCCATCTCTTCTGCTGCTTCTACAACCTTTTCACTTAAAAGCGGATTATGACCATGAACAGCTATGTTAATCTTATTGGCATCTAGAACACCTAAGTTTGCTTCAGTAACAACAGGCTTGGGTGTTCCAAAAAGTACATCTGAAAGGTCTGATGCAAGATGCATTCCAGCATAATCTGTAAGGGACACTTTCAAAGCATTAAAAATAATATTAACAGGATCATCATCATTACCAATATGAGCTTCTGCTAATAAATCAGCAATCTCAACTAAATTACCTGCCGGCATGACGTTACATTCATTATATTTGTCTAAACGTTCCTGATTTAATGTGCTTTTAATCCATAAATTTTCCCCAAATCCAGGAAGACGGGAAAAATCTTCTAATGCTTTTACGGAAACTTCTTTAACTAGGGTCATGTCATCTTTTCCTTCGGTTGCTAACCCTATCATTTTGGCAACTCGCCGTAATTTATCTGGGTCTGTCACCTTATAGTCAGGAGCTTTGCCTTCTGATAATTGCATTAAGGCATGGGCAATGTGACGGGCATGTTCATTGTGTGAAGCTGCACCTGTAAGTATAAGAGTACCTACCCCTCTGGCAACAATAGTCCATGCAGAAGCTCCGCAGATACCCTTACTATTTAGATCATCGGTCTTTAAACGGCAAGGACCCATTATACAAAATCTACAACAAAGTCCTTTGTAACCAAATTGACATTGTGGCTGCATTTCCGTAAAGCGATCAAAAGCTGTTTTGACCCCATCATTTTCAGCCTTAATTATTAATTCAAGGGCTGCTGGGTCTATTGTTCGTTTGTTACTTTTTGGTTCTTTGACGCGCACTGCATCAGATGGTTTTGCAGTGTGGCTTAAGTCCCTAAACCTTGGCATACACTTACCTCCTTTAATTAATTGCCTGATATTTTAAGAGCTCTTGGTATATATTTTCAATTCCCGCATTAAATACAGGAACATCATCAACACTTTTACCCATTGCCATATCCAAAACTTCTTCTGAAAACGGAATACTTCCTATTAGCTTTTCACCTTCAAGATTAGATTTTAGGAATTGGATTTCTTCTTCCTTGCGGATTTTGTTAGCTACGAAAAATATACTTTTTACACCAATTTCTCTAGCTAATTTTGCGATAACTTTAGCTGTAGCTACACTTACCTTTGATGGCTCAGTAACTATAAGCATTACATCTACACCTTTGGCAGTTCCCCGTGTAAGATGCTCAATACCTGCCCCCATATCCAAAAGTACTACGTCTTCACTTGTAACAATCAAGGATTTTAATAATGCATTTAAAAATGTATTTTCTCTGCAATAGCAAGCTGATCCACCTTTTTTAACTGCACCCATTTTAAGAAGACGGATGTTTCCGTGTTTTATAGAATACTTTTCCAACACGTCATCGACCTTTGGATTAAGAGAGTAGTAAGCTCCATCACCTCCTAGTTTTTCATCTATCAATTCCTTCATCTCAACAATTGGTGGTAAAGCTAGGATTTTATCTTCAGGAAGACCTAACACATTACCTAAACTAATATCTGGATCGGCATCAACGGCAAATACATTGAAATCCTGAGCAAAGCGCTTTACGATAGCAGCTGATAAAGTGGTCTTTCCCACACCGCCCTTGCCAGAAATAGCTATTTTCACAGGTGCTCACCCTTTCAATTTTTTTCGGATATATTCCCCATTCAATCATATAAATCCTTTTTATCCAAACTATAAATTTTACTTTGTTAATTGTTTAAAATATTTTTACTTATTAGAATAGTTGGCAATTATCAGAAAATACTTCACATGTAATATTTATTCTACATACTTTCTACTTTTCCTTCAAATTTTATTTATTAATAAAATAAAATCTGAATTTAACCAATAAACTAAATTTATTGTTTAAGGTATTCCTAAAGAAATTTTACTTTATATCTAAAAAATTTGCAATTTAATAGAATATTCTTTATTATTTGATATCTTTTAGATTTAAATTAAAAAGCATCCTTAATAATTTCTATTTCTAATTCATTCCCTTGCTGCCATACAATTCCAATAACGTCAAATCGACAGTACATATGATAAAGATTGTTTTTCATAAGATAAAACTCGGCAACCTGTCGTAATTTTCTTTGCTTTTTAGTATTAACTGTCTCTTGAGGTAGTCCATATTTTCCATTACTTTTAGACCTTACTTCAATAAAGACTAAAGTATCTTGATCTATTGCGATAAGATCTATCTCCCCTAATTTACACCTAAAATTCTGGACTAATATTTTATAGCCTAAGCTCATAATTTTTTTTAAAGCCATTGCCTCGCCTCTAATACCTAAATCTTTAGTCATATTCAATACTTCCTCTAATTTTATTTAAAAATAGCCTGCTAATATACACTTAACTTTTAGTATAGATTAAAGTAATTACTAAATAAAGCGCCTTTTCCCATCTATACTAATTATAAGATTTCTTAATAATTAAGTAAAAAAGTATGACTTGCACCATAGGTACAAGTCATACTTTGACACAAGCAAAGCTATCATTTAAAAGAACGTTTTTGCAACTTGAGTTGCTAAGTTGGTTAAAGGTGTAGGGTAAATACCCAAGAATAATGTGATAAGTGTAATAGCTAAGAGGGTAATCTGGATCGGTAAATTTACTTTTATTTGGCTATCCTCATGGGGATCTTTAAAATACATAGCCTTTGCTACAAGTAAATAATAATAAACCGAAACCATACTCATACCCAAAGCTACAAATACTAACCAGACATAGCCCTGTTCCATAATAGCTCTAAATAGTTGGAACTTACCGACAAAGCCCGCCAAAGGAGGTATACCAGCTAGTGATAAAAGACTGGCTAGCATTACTGCAGCTAGAAAGGGTGAACGTTTCCATAGACCGTTGTAGTCCTGGACTTCATCGCCGCCTCCTGCCTGTGAAAAAGCTATTATTACACCAAAAGCACCCATATTACAAAAGACATAAATCATAGCATAAAATAATGCTGCCGACACACCAACTGTAGAAAATGCAATCAGTCCTAGAAGGATATATCCAGCTTGAGCAACACCTGAGAAGGCTAGCATTCTTTTAATATTTTTCTGGGGTATTGCGACAAAGTTACCTAATACTATTGTCAGAACTGTTAAGACGACTATTATCGGCATCCACAACTCCTGATTTCCAGGTAATGCGTGCATAAATACCCGGAGGAGTACTCCAAAAGCAGCCCCTTTAGATGCCACTGATAATAAGGCAGTAACAGGAGTCGGGGCACCTTCATACACATCAGGTGTCCACATATGAAAGGGAACTGCTGAGATTTTAAACCCAAAACCACTAATCAGAAATATGATACCCAGTACTAAAATTGGTGCTGTTTCACCTTGAGCAATATATTCCATTACTCCATTAATACTGGTAGTTTTTGCTGCACCATAAACCAAGGTTAAGCCATAAAGGAGTACACCAGATGATAAGGCACTTAATAAAAGATATTTAATAGCTGCCTCACTGGCACGGAATATATTTTTGCCAAAGCCTACTAGGATTATGAAGGAAATCGTCATTAGCTCTAGTGCTACATAAAGGGTAATAAAATCACCGGCGGAAACCAGAGTTATCATCCCTAAGGTAGCAAAGACAACGAAAAAACAAAACTCCCCTAAAAATCCTGTAATGAATTTTTCCACATATTCTACGCCCAATATTATAGCCATTATTGATGATAATACAATAAGAATTTTCATGAATGAGCCAAAAGGATCAACAATATACATACCATTAAACAATGTTCCTTGAGCATCAATCATAAAATATAGAACTACTAGAACGCCGATTAACCCAAAGACTGTAAAATAAGCTAATCCTTTTTTCTGGTCTTTGGGAACTAGGAGGGAAATAATCATTACTAACAAACCTAACCCGGCAACTAACATTTCAGGTATTATTAACGAAAAATTAATAGCCATTAAAACATCCCCCCTACCTTAGGTGTTGTTAAATATTGCTGGACAAAAGGATCTACTCCGTTATTAATCAGTTCCATTAATAATGAGGGGAAGAAACCAAGGAATAATAATACACCACATAATATTACGATAGGCACTAATTCAATTCCTCGAACATCTTCGAGCCCATCCCATTTAGGATTTCTAGGTCCAAAAAATACATTCTGCACAACTCTTAATACATAGACTGCAGTTATCACTATACCAGATATAGCAAGAATAGTTAGTACGGGATATACCCTAAAGGATCCAACAAATATGGCAAATTCCGCTACGAAATTTACTAAGCCCGGTAGTCCTAATGATGCTAAGCCGGCAATAACGAAACCAGCTGCAATTCTTGGCATTTGGTGAGCCAGACCTCCAAAATCTGCAATCATCCTAGTATGAGCTTTATTATAGACATTACCTACTAAAGCAAAGAATAGTGCTGTCATAATACCATGGGCAAACATTTGGGCTACTGCACCACTGATACTTAAAGTATTTAAAGATGCAACTCCTAACAATACATAACCCATGTGACTAACACTGGAATATCCGATAACAAACTTCAAATCTTTCTGGGCCATAGCTACCATAGCACCATATACTACGTTAACTATACAAAGAATAGCTATCACCGGAGCCCAAAACTTTGCGCCTTCCGGGAAGATAAAAATGCCTGCTCGAATCAAACCGTAACCACCCAACTTCATCAAAACACCTGCATGCAGCATACTAACTGCAGTTGGTGCTGCTACGTGACCATCTGGTGACCATGTGTGCAATGGCCACATCGGAACTAAAAAGCCAAAGCCGACCATTAGTAAGAGGAAGGCAAACTTTTGGAAACCAATATCATAGGTTTGTTGAGTTAGTGTCTGAATATCAAAGGTTCCTAATCCTGTATAGAGGTAAACAGCGATTATCACGATTAGAGCAAAGGCGCTACCAACTAACAGATAAATAGTCAATTTCATTGCAGAGTATTCTTTATTGGTACTCCCCCAAACCCCTATTAGGATATACATGGGGATTACAGCAATTTCAAAGAACAGGTAGAAGAAAAATAGATCGGTTGTTAAGAATACCCCAAATACTCCTGCAACAAGGGCTAATAAGAAAATAAAAAATTCTTTCACCCTTTTTTCAAGTCCCCAGGAAGCAAAAACCCCGGTAAAAATTACTATGGCAGTTAAAAGGACTAAAGGTAAGCTTATACCATCTACCCCTAAACCATAAGCAACTCCTAACTCATCAATCCAGGGGATATGTTCAACAAACTGCAAGCCGCCTATGGATTGATCATAGTAAGCATAAGCAATCAAGGATAAAATGACTGTTAGACCAGTGGCTAATGCTGCCACAATTTTTATTACTTTATCCTCTTTCTGAGGAATAAATAGGATTATTAATACGCCAAGTACCGGTGCCAATAATATGCTTGAAAGTATTGGAAAACTCATTGTACACCTCCTACCACAGGTCCAGCCAGAAATAAGACTATTACAACAACTGCTGCAAATATAACTAGACCATATGTTTGCAAGCTGCCAGTATGAATATACCGTCCTTTAGCACCAGTTGTACGAATGAGCCAAGCAATACCATGGGCTATACCGTCAACAATATTCCGGTCACACCAGTTAAGTAATGCCGAAATACTCAATACAACTTTATTAAAAAACCACTGGTAAATCTCATCAATATACCACTTGTTATATAAAAACTTGTACAGAGGAGCAAATTGATTGGCAATTTTTTCTGCCGAGATGGCTTTTTTGATATAAACCAGCCAAGCCAAAAAGATACCAGCTGCAGCAATCAATGTGGAAGAACCCATAATCAAATAGTCAGGATGTGGATGATGGGGTTCACCAAAATATACATAGTAAGCAAAACCGTGCTCAAGGAAAGGAGCACCTATCAATCCGCCAAATATTGAGAATACAGCTAAAATCATAAGCGGAATAGTCATAGTTAGTGGCGATTCATGGGCATGGTAATCACTGCGCTTTTCACCAAAAAAAGCCAGGAAAATTAACCTAAACATATAAAAAGCTGTCAAAAATGCTGTAATAGAAGCCAGTACATATAAAAATGTAAACCCATTTGTCTTGGCAACTAGTAATATCTCATCCTTACTCCAGAACCCTGCAAAGGGTGGAATCCCTGCAATAGCCAGTCCTCCAATTACCATGGTGGTACCGGTTATTTTCATTTTTTTAAATACTCCGCCCATCTCAAAAATGTCCTGCTTATGCAGAGCATGAATAACACTACCAGCACATAAGAACATTAAAGCTTTAAAGAAGGCATGGGTAGTTAGATGAAACATACCAGCAGTTAAGCTGCCAAGACCAATAGCCATAACCATATATCCTAACTGACTTAAAGTTGAAAAAGCCAAAATTCTTTTAAAATCCCGTTGAGTAATCGCTATAGTTGCTGCAAAAAATGCCGTAAAGCCACCAAGATAAGCAATGAATGTTATGGTTGCAGATGCACTTGCAAAAAGGACAAAGCCCCGGGCCAATAAAAATACGCCGGCCGCAACCATCGTTGCAGCATGGATTAAAGCACTAACGGGGGTTGGACCTTCCATGGCATCTGGCAGCCAGACATGTAAAGGAAACTGACCTGATTTACCTATAGGCCCAATAAACACTAATATTCCCGCTAAAGTTAAAAATGCTAAATCTGTGGAAGCACTTATTCCTTCCGCCAGTTCTAGGAAATTAAAGGTCCCAAAATACAAGAAGAGAATAATAACCCCTATCATAAAACCAAAGTCAGCTACCCTATTAGTTATAAAGGCTTTTTTATTAGCTTGAGCTGCAGAATCCTTGTAAAAGTAAAAACCAATTAGCAGATAAGAACTCAAACCAACCAATTCCCAAAAAACAAACATCTGAAAGTAGTTATTAGCAATAACCAATCCCAGCATGGAAAAAACGAAAAGAGCTAAATATGAAAAGAATCTCGAAAACCCTGGGTCTCCATGCATATAACCAACGGAGTAAATCATGATTAATAAAGATATAAAGGTTACAACAAAAAGCATGCCGGCAGTCAGGGGATCAATTAAAGCACCCATTTCAATATATAGACCGTTTATATTCAACCAGGGTACCGCTATCTCTACCGGAGTATTCATTGTAATCTCATGACCAGTTAAGATAACCCGCAGAATATCAAAAGTTAGGATAAAGGAAACCACCATGCTGAAAATAGCAGTTAAAGCACTTAAGAGTTGAAACCTCTTAAACAAAAAGGTAATTAATATAAAGGCTAATAAAGGAGCTAGGGGCACCAGCCAAATATATTTAATTCCGATACTTTCGATCATAATTTATCACCCCTTACCATTTGAGCCAATCCAAATTCTCAACATCAACTGAAGAACGGTCACGGTAAATGGCAATTAATATAGCCAACCCAACGGCTATTTCACAAGCTGCCACAACAATTACGAATATAGCAAATATTTGACCGGTTAAATCTCCAGGAGTTAAAAATTTAGTAAAGGCTACTAGATTTATGTTTACTGCATTCAACATTAGTTCGATACAAATCAATATTGCAATAGCATTCTTTTTAGATAATGCCCCATATAATCCAATACAAAACAAGATGGCACTCAACAATAAATAATGGTTTAAGGTAATCATTTAGTGTTTTTCACCTCTCTTGCGATAACAATTGCACCTACCATTGCTACAGTAAGTAAAATTGCTGCTAACTCAAAGGGAATAACATAATCACTAAACAATAGTTCCGCTATATCCCCCATTGTATTTTCTGATAAAGCAGCAGTCCCCATCTCCCAAGGAGTTTTGATTATATAGTTTGATAAGACGCCGAAGAAGGCAGTTACTACTATTGCTGCAGTATATTTATATTTCCCAAAAGTATTTGTATCAGCCATACGACCGTCACCGCGAGTAATCAGCATAATACCGAATACTATCAGGATAGAAACCGCTCCAGCATAGACCAGGACTTGAACTGCAGCTAGAAAATCAGCATTTAATGTTAAATAAAGGCCTGCAATACCAAGAAAAGTCAGAATCAGAGCCAAAGCACTATGCACAATATTGTTTAAAAAGACAACAGCTAAGGCTGAGCCCAGAGTAACAAAGGCTATTAACCAGAAAGCTAATATGTTTAATTCCATTATTTTTCCTCCTTACGTGCTGCTTCAGTTGCTTTTTCCGGTTGAGCATAAATTGAAGCAGATGCAGAAAGGTTCTGATTTTTAAATAAATCTAGTTTTACTTCTTCTTTATGATAAGTGGCAGTTTCAAACTCTCTAGTAAATCTTAAACATTTTTTAGGGCACGCCTCTACACATAAACCGCAAAACAAACAGTATGATTGATTAAGCTCATATGATGCCAGCTGTTTTTTGTTTTCTTCATTTTTTTCTGTAGTTAATTTAATGGCAGAATTAGGGCAAGCCTTTTCACATAAGCTGCAAGCAATACATTCATTAACATCTAGTTGAAACCCCCCCCTCCAGCGAGCAGCCAATTGGGGTTTCTCTTCAGGATATTTTTCGGTAAGTCTTTTCCTAAAGACATTTCTTCCAGTTACACTTAATCCTTTTAGTAAACCTTTACCGTACATTTATTACCACCCCAATCCGTTGTAGTAGATGTATACACCGATACCAGTAATAAAGACATTTGCTAAAGAAAGGGGGACTAAAAACTTCCAGCCAAAATTCATCAATTGGTCAACCCTAATCCGTGGGAATGTCCAACGAATCCAGATAAAGAAAGAAAATAGCAAATGGGTTTTAATAAAAAACCAGACCCAACTAGGTAAGAATGGACCCTGCCAGCCACCTAGAAAAACAGTAACTCCGATAGCTGAAACAATAAATAAATTACAATACTCAGCTAAAAAGAATAATGCCCATTTCATTCCGGAGTATTCGGTATAAATACCTGCAGTTAATTCTGACTCCCCTTCTGGTAAATCAAAAGGAGCTCTATTAGTTTCTGCTGTTGCAGCAATAATAAAGATTAAAAAGGCAATTGGCTGTAAGAAAACAAACCAGACCTTAGATTGAGCTTCTACAATACCTTGCAATTGCAGTGTCCCTGTTATTAGAACAACTCCCAGCAAAGAAAACACCAAAGGTATCTCATAGCTGACCATTTGAGCTACAGCCCGCATTGCACCAAGGAGAGAGTACTTATTGTTAGACCCCCATCCACCCATGAAAATAGGTATGGTTGACAAGGAGGTAACGGCAATTAAATAAAAGATTCCTAAGTCTAAATCAATTGCTGCCATTCCCTCACCAAAGGGTACAACAGCCAAGGCTAAGACAGTAGGCACAAAGATAAATACAGGTGCTAATAAATGCACTGCTTTATCAGCCCCACAGGGAACTATATCTTCCTTTGTCAAAAGCTTAATAGCATCAGCTACTGTTTGGAACCAGCCATTTGGGCCTAATCTGTTGGGCCCGGGACGGTACTGAATGTATCCCGCCAGCTTTCTTTCCCATAAAACATAAAACAATGCAGCCAAGGTGCAAACTCCCAGTATGGCAACAAGATAAACTGTACCCATACCCATCTCTACCCAAACAGGTGTAAAGCCCAAAGCAGCAAGGGTTTCTCTGATAAATTGAGCAATATAAACAAAGATTTTATTAAAAAACTCCATGGTTATATCTCCTTTCTCACCTTAGGCATCAACTTCACCTAATACGAAATCAAAACTAGCTAAAATAGCTATAATATCCGCTATTTTATGGCCTATAAATATTTCATCAAAAATCGAAATATTATTAAAAGACGGCCTTCTGAAATGAACCCTGGAAGGTTTTGGAGTACCGTCACTGACAACATAACAGCCCAATACCCCTTTGGGGTTTTCTGTTTGGTGATAAACATCTCCTATAGGTGGTTTGATTAGTTTTGGAACTTTAGCCATAACAGGGCCATCGGGAAGCTCTTTATATGCCTGCTGAATAATTTTGAAGCTTTCTTCAACTTCTTTCATTCTAACCACATAGCGGTCATAACAATCACCGATTTCGCCAACAGGAACTTCAAAATCAAAGCGGTTATAAATACCATATGGATTAGTTTTCCTAATATCATGCTTAACTCCGCAAGCCCTTAAATTAGGACCGGTCAAGCCATAACTCTTAGCTTTTTCAGCAGTGATAGTGCCAACATTCTTAGTTCTGGCGATAAAAATTTCATTATCATCAATTAACCTGTGATAATCTTCTATAAATCTTGGAAATTCAACAATAAATTTATCTAGCTCCGGCTTAAAATCAGAATGGATATCATGGGCTAGTCCACCAATACGCATGTAATTAAAGGTCATTCGGGAACCACTTAAATGAGCCATCATGTCTAATATTTTTTCCCTTTCAATAAAGGGATAAAATACAGCGGAAATTGCCCCTAAATCCATAATGTAAATACCGATGCCTACCATATGGCTGGCAATACGCATAAGTTCTGCTAGCATTACTCTAATATATTCAGCTCGTTCAGGTATTTCTATATTCATCATTTTTTCCATTGTTTGAACATAAACAAGGTTATTATTAATACCTGCCAGATAGTCAAGTCTATCAGTATAAGGAATAACCTGAGGATATGTCCTATCCTCTAAAATCTTTTCTATACCGCGATGCAAATAGCCTACATGGGTTTTACTTCCCACACAGGTTTCACCATCTAATTCCAGGACCACACGCAGCACCCCGTGGGTACTAGGATGCTGAGGTCCAAGGTTTAATGTATACGTTTGTGTCTTCACTATTGTAACACCTCAACTCCCCTATTACTTACGACCACTTTTAGAGACAAAATCTTTCCTCAAAGGGTGACCTTCGAAACCTTCCCAGGTTAAAATACGTTCCAGGTTTGGATGATTTATAAAGGTAATTCCCATTAAATCATAAACTTCCCGTTCTAACCAATCGGCTGTTGCCCATAAACTTGTTAGAGAGGTAACCTGAGGATTGTCATGAGTCAGCTTGACCTTTACGATCAAGTGATCAGGATCATCAAAACTATACAACTGGTATACTACTTCAAAATAATCCTTATAGTCAGCACTAGAAATATCCGCTAAAAAATTTAGTCCTTCAGCTTTTAAAAATTCTAAAACTTCTAGCGAATTATCAGCATTTGCATATACCTCATAAGATTTTTCGGCATTTATTACTACTTTATCACCAAATTTTCCAGTTAACATTTCTTGATAATTTATTTTATTTTCCATATTTTTTAAACCTCACCTTAGCCGGAGAATTTACCTTCTCTTTCAACTGAAGCATCCCGTGAATTAAGGCTTCGGGACGGGGAGGGCAACCAGGTATATATATATCTACCGGTACAATATCATCAGCTCCGGGAACAACTGCATAAGAATCCACAAAGGGACCACCACTTATAGCGCAGTTGCCCATAGCAATAACCCACCGAGGTTCAGCAATTTGATGATACAATCTCTCCACAGAAGGTCTCATTTTTTCAGTTATGGTACCTGCAATTATCATCACATCAGCCTGCCGAGGTGAATTTCTAAATACCTCATAACCAAATCGCGAAATATCAAATCTAGCCTGAGTTGTACAAATCATCTCAATAGCACAGCAAGCCAAACCAAACTGAAATGGCCATAAGGACCAACTTCTAGCCCAATTAAACAATTTGTCTAAAGAAGTTAAGAGTATACCTTTTTCTTCAAGCTCTTCTTGCGTCATGTAGCCATTTTCATTGTCTATTGCCATTCTAAAGCACCTTCCTTCCAGGCATACCAGAAACCTATAATTAAAATAATAAAGAAAATAAACATCTCAATGATAGCAAACAGGCCTAAGCTTTGGAATTTGACTGCAAATGGATACAAAAATATTGTTTCGATATCGAAAATCAAAAATACCAGTGCATACAAGAAATAACTGGTTTTAAATTGTACCCAAGCAGTACCTTGAGTTTCCATCCCACACTCATAAGTTTCCAATTTTGCAGGATATGGACGATGGGATTGTAAAAACCTAGATAAGATAATGGTAAATGCTCCAAAAGCCATAGCCCCTAAAAAAAGAATACCTACGATAGAGTATTGAGTAAGCATCTCTACCCCCCTTTCTTAAATAAAAGTTTGTTACTTTTTTCTCATTTAAATACATTTTGCCCCCAAAAATCTTATTGGAGCAAAAGTTTTACGGTGAATAGGACAAGGACCTATGCTTTGTAAAGCTTGTATATGTTGGTTCGTGCCATAACCCTTATTAATAGCAAAAAGATACCCTGGATATAAATAATCATAAGTATCCATAATTTTATCTCTATAAACTTTAGCTAAAATTGATGCCGCAGCAATTGAGGCACTCAGACTATCACCTTTTATAATACCCAATTGGGGTATGTTTAGTAAAGGGTTTTTTTGACCATCAACTAGAGCATACTCGGGCAATGACCCTAGTGAACCCACAGCCAAAAGCATAGCATGTCTAGTAGCCTCTAAGATATTCAACACATCTATAGTTGTAGCATCAACAACACCTACCGCCCAGGCTATGGCCTGAGCCTTAATCTCTTCAGCAATTAGTTCCCGTGTATTTTTATTAATCTTCTTGGAGTCATTTAATCCCTCAATACTACAATAAGGGGGCAAAATAACAGCACCAGCAACTACAGGACCTGCCAACGGACCTCTCCCGGCTTCATCAATTCCTACTATATATTTGAAGTTTTGTTGATAAAGCTCTGCTTCAAAATCCCACAGCTTTAGCAATCTCTGTTTTTCCGCCGACTTTTTAGTTAAAACCAACTGGTACTTTTGTACTAAGTTTTGTATTGATTTTCTTTTATCATTATACAATAAATTTAGATAACTTTGTTGTTCTTTTTCATCCAGAGAACTTAAAAAACCCTTTATTTCCCTAATTGAATGCTTATCAGGTAACATGGAATACTCCTATAATTAATTGTTAAAATACTTTCCATGTAATCTATTCTCCTTTTTTACCGGAATTCCTCTTAGTAGTTTTCTACTATTTAATAATTAAAAAAAATTAATGCTAAATTATGAAAAGAACTCCATTTTCGTAAATTCAATTCTATTCTAGGGCTTTTCTAAACTAATTCGCCCAATATGTCCATTTCGAAATTCATTAATTATTATGTAGGCAATTTTAGCGTAATCAATTCTTTTACCAGAAAGTATACAGCCCCTATTGTACGCCATTTTTTCCATTATACCAATGGGTTCATTCTGTAAATCATCGTTATTAAGTTTATATCTATTGCAAAGCAGCAGGGGATATTGAACTGCTAAAAATCTAATAAGCTTGAGCGCCCCTTCCTCAATATTAAAAATATCATCATTTACTGCACCGGTTACCGCTAACCTAAATCCCACTTCAGGATCTTCAAACTTGGGCCATAATATACCTGGTGTATCCAATAATTCAATATCATGATCTAATCTAATCCACTGCTTACCACGGGTAACTCCCGGTTTATTACCAGTTTTAGCGGCTTTTTTCCCAACTATATTATTAATAAACGTGCTTTTACCTACATTGGGTATACCTACAACCATACTTCTAGCCACTTGACTTTTAATACCTTTTAAGGCTCGTTTTTCTCTCTTTTCTGCTGTTAATGTAAGTACGGCTTCTTTTAATGCATTTAAAATATTAGTTTTAAGAATTGTTGCATTGAATTTTAAAGCTTTATACTGGTTTAATTTATTAAAATATTGAAGCCAGCTCTGAGTAATATTTTCATCTGATAAATCTTCTTTATTTAAAATAATTAGCCGAGGTTTGTTAGCTACTATTTCATCAATCAAGGGATTTCTACTGCTTTGAGGTATCCTGGCATCTACTATTTCTATGACAACATCTACCAACTTTAACTGTTCCTGAATTAACCGTCGTGTTTTAGCCATATGACCGGGAAACCATTGTACGTGCACTAATTAACCCTCCCCATTCTTGATACAGGCCAATAAATAACCTGGGCCTTACCTATCAATAAATCATCCAGGACAAATCCCCAAACCCTACTATCACTACTATTATTACGGTTGTCTCCCATCATAAAGTATCGATCTTGCGGGACCTCAATAGGTCCAAAATCACTAGTTTTTATACCCTGTGGTAGATATGGTTCCTCAATTAATTTATCATTTATGTACAACTTATTATCTATCACCTGAATTTTCTCTCCTGGCAACCCGATCAGTCTTTTTACATAATCTTTTTTAGTTTCTAGTGGATACTTAAATACTACAACATCTCCCCTTTGGGGTTCCTGTAGCCAGTAAGAAAAGCGAGTAACAATTATCCTGTCATTAATAAGCAAAGCAGGTTCCATAGAGCGGGAAGGAATCCAAAAAAACTGAAAGAGAAAAGCCCGAATAATAAGGGCTAAAATAATTGCAATAACAACAGATTCAAGAATTTCCCTGATATTTAAGGACATACTTTTTTCTGTCACGTAATTCCCCTCCTTTTAAGATCGAGGTTAAGGTTTCGCTTCGCATTGCTTCGCATTGCTTCGCATTGCTTCGCAAGGTTAAGGTTCCGCTTCGCTAGGTTAAGGTTCCGCTTCGCTAGGTTAAGGTTCCGCTTCGCTAGGTTAAGGTTGAGAAAAGATTTATAATACGATTACGTATTAACTACACTTTATCCTTTTCCTTTTCCTTTTCCTTTTCCTTTTTCTTTTTCTTTTTCTTAGCCTTAGCCTTAGCCTTAACCTTAACCTCAGCCTTAACCTTAACCTCAGCCTCAGCCTTAGCCTTGATTTTTAGGTAACGTCAAAAAAAGGACTGAATAATCAGTCCTTAAGATCTTACTTGGCGCAAATCTTTAATTCTAGCAGCTTTACCGGACCTTTCACGCAAGTAATATAATTTAGCTCTCCTTACACGTCCTCTGCGTAAAACGGTAATTTTATCAATACGGGGCGAGTGAACTGGAAAACAACGTTCTACTGCAACACCATAAGCTACACGACGAACAGTAAAAGTTTCACTTAAACTTGAACCACGGCGTTTTATCACAACACCTTCAAAAGCCTGAATACGTTCTCTTGTACCTTCCACAACCTTCACATCAACACGAACAGTATCACCAGGTTTAAAATCGGGTAATTCTTTCTTTAGTTGTTCAGCTTCAATTGTTCTAATGATATCCATGGGAATTTCCCTCCTTCCTCTATGGACGTTCTTATCTTACCATTACAAGAAGCAAGATGCAGGAGACAGGAAGCAGGATAAAAGCCGTTCTTGCTTCTTGAATTAAGATAGCGGACCGTCCGTTTTCAACACCGTTGGAAATTATATCATAAATATTTGCATTATACAAGACCTACCACCATTTTTCCCCACTTAGTCTATCCAAAATGATTGCCACAGCGCTTCTGACTGAAAGATGATTATATTCACCAGCACCCATAATTGGGTATAAACGATAGTCAGCCTTTTCAATAACTTCTTTAGCTAACCCCCAGCCGGTACCAAATATAAGAAGAAAATTACAGTCTTTATTATTTGCAATTTCCTCTCTCAGGTCAAAATAGCTAGTAGAATCAGAATAAACTCTAGCATCAGTAACAATAGACTTAATTTGCTGTGGATAATATTTCTTAATATCCTCTTCTACAGCTTCGATGTTTTTCTTTATTAAAACCTTTTCTAGCGCAGTTTTTCGGTCTGGGTTGTATACACTACCATAACCTTCCTGCCAATATTGCAATATTTCATTGGCTATTTCTGCTTGTGTTTCCAAAGGGTGAATAATATAATATTTTTCTATTCCATACGTTGCAGTTGTCCTGGCAATGTCATGAATATCCAAATTAGTAATTGATGTAGTAATTACTTCCATATTTTTATTATATACAGGAAAATGCACTAATCCGATAAAAATTTTACCCATCAATTTGTTCCTCTATTTCTATTTCTCTTATGAGATTTCTATCTTCCTCACTTAAATTGTACGTTGATAATAAATCAGGTCTTCTTATTAAAGTTCGCCTTAAGGACTCTTTATAACGCCACTGTTTAATATGTTCATGATTCCCAGACAATAAAACCTCCGGAACCTCAATATTTCTAAAATCCCTTGGTCGAGTATAATGGGGATACTCAATAAGTCCTTGATAAAAGGAGTCCTCTTCAAAGGATTGGCTTTCTTTGATAACACCAGGTATTAAACGGGCTATAGAATCTATCATAACCAAAGCAGGCAATTCTCCTCCGGTCAATACATAATCTCCTATGGAGTATTCTTCAGTAGCAAAAGCTCTAATCCGTTCATCAAAGCCCTCATAGTGTCCGCAAATAAATACTAATTTACTCTTTTTAGCTAGTAATTTAGCATGTTCCTGTTTATATACCTTACCTTGAGGAGATAATAGGATAATTTCTTGATCTGGGTCACCCATAGTTATATTTGCCTCTAAAGCTGTGATAATAGGCTCAGGTTTTAGAACCATGCCTGCTCCTCCACCAAAAGGATAATCATCAACGGAATTGTGTTTATTCTGAGCATAATCTCGAAAGTTTATGAGGGAAATATTTAATAATCCTTTCTGTCTTGCTTTATATAAAATACTGGCATTTAAAGGGCTTTCAAACATCTCAGGGAAAATAGTTAAAACCTTAATATCCAATATACCCCACCTCAATCCACCAATCCTTCTGGTAAACTGACAAACATTTTCTTTTCATCTAAGTCAATCCCTAAAACTATTGATTTTAGGGCTGGAATTAAAATTTCCTTTTCATTATCTTTAACTACGTAAACATCATTACTGCCTGTCTGGATAACATTTTGAATTTTTCCAAGAAATATTCCTTTTTCATATACCTCTATACCAATTATTTGAAATATAAAATAATGGTTTTCCGGCAATTTTACCAACTGCTCTTCTTCAATACATATGTAAATATTACGCAGCTTTTCAGCAGATGACATATCTGGAACTTCCTTAAAGCTAAGAATAACGGTATTTTTATGGTTGCGAACACTGGATATATGCATTTTAATATCCCCGTCAGGCATTATTAAATAAACATATTTCAATTTCTTAAACCGTTCAGGATCATCTGTTAGAGGAAAAACCTTAAGTTCCCCTTTATTACCAAATGTACTCATAATTTGACCAACTTTAATCATTAAAACCAACCCCATTGTTAAAATTAGTGGCTAGTGGCTAGTTGTTAGTGCCTGGTGACTAGTTATTATCGTGCCCAGTGACCAGTACTCGGTGCTCAGGAAAACTTGGATATTATTAGTGTTAAGACATTCCTGAGCCACACACAGACATGCAGTAAAACCTTAGTAATAACCCTTTAATAATCAGCTTCTTATCTCCATCACTACTCCATCTTTAAGTACGATTTCAACCCTGTTTAGACCATCAAAATTATCACCAACTTTTATTTCCATAGGACCATCAACTGTACCCTGGGTTATCTCTTCATTCAAATTAAGCTTGCTGATAATTTTTAAGCGTTCCAATAGTTGTTGTTTATATGAAGTAAGCTTTTCTTTTTCTGTATCTATCTGCTGTTTTATTTGATTTATTTGAGGATGTCCTTTTAAGGTTAATTCAGTTATAGTTTTTCTTGTTTGTTTATCAAAATTTTCCATATCAGTTTCGACTTTTTTTAAAGCTTCCTGGACTTCTATGGCAGCTTTTTTCTGGAAGTTTTCAGTTACTACCTGTTTAACAACTATAGTTCTCATTACATTTATTTTCTCCATTTATACTCTCTCCTACTAAAAAAGATTAACACTCAATCACTTAGGAAAAATAGGGGCTATTAGCCCCTATTATTGTATAATCTCAACAACTACTTTTTTGCCTTCTCGCGTTGCAGCAGCTTTAACTACCGTACGGATAGCCTTAGCTATTCTACCCTGTTTGCCGATAACTTTCCCCATATCTTCGGAAGCAACAGTAAGTTCTAGAATAATAGAACGTTCACCTTCTACTTCCTTTACTTGTACCTGGTCGGGATTATCCACCAAAGATTTAGCTAAAAATTCTACTAATTCCCGCACGTGCTACACCCCCTAATGTAATACTATTTATTACTTATACCAGCTTTCTTAAATAAAGATTTTACTGTATCCGAGGGTTGGGCACCAGTGTTAATCCACTTTAAGGCTTTTTCAGCATCAATATTAATAATAGCAGGATCTTTAGTTGGATCGTAAGTACCAATTTCCTCGATAAAACGTCCATCTCTAGGAGCACGGGAATCAGCTACTACAACACGGTAAAAAGGGTTTCTTTTAGCACCCATTCTTTTAAGCCTAATCTTTGTTGCCATTTATTTCACCTCCTTTAAAGGAAAGGGGACACACCTCTTTCGAAGTCATCCTTTGAAGCCGAGGTATGTCCCCAACTAATGAACGGGGACACACCTCTTAAAAAGCCAAACTTCAGGGCTGAGGAATGTCCCCAACGAATAAAGGGGACACACATTTCTTCAGGAGACAGGAAGCAGGACAAAATCTACTCTTACTTCTCATTTCTTGAATGAGGAATGTCACCAATTAATTTATTTTACATAAAAGGCAGTTTTAGCTTACCTTTTTTGCCTTTTCCAGAAGCCATACCTGATAACTGCTTCATCATTTTTTGAGCCTGTTCAAACTGTTTCAATAACCTATTAACATCTTGTACTTTTGTCCCACTACCTGAAGCAATCCGCTTTCTTCTGCTTCCATTGATTTTATGAGGATTCTTTCTTTCATCTTTAGTCATGGATTGAATAACAGCTTGAAACCTTACAAACTCTTTTTCATCAAATTCAAGACCTTTTAATTTCGCTTTGTTCATCCCGGGAATCATATCCATAACCTGATCTAGGGGACCCATATTTTTCATCTGCTGCATCTGGGTCAAGAAATCTTCCAAGGTAAATTCAGCTTTTAAAAGTTTTTGCTGAAGTTCCTGAGCTTTCTTCGAATCAAAATTTTCCTGAGCCTTTTCAATTAGAGTAAGGACATCTCCCATTCCTAAAATACGGGAAGCCATTCTATCAGGGTGAAATGGTTCAAGAGCATCAAGCTTTTCGCCCATACCTACAAACTTAATTGGTTTTCCCGTTACTGCCTTTACTGAAAGTGCAGCACCACCCCGGGTATCCCCATCAAGTTTAGTTAAAACAACACCTGTCAGATTTAATAGTTCATTAAATTTTTCTGCCACGTTTACGGCATCTTGACCAGTCATGGCATCAACTACCAATAAAATCTCTGTGGGCTTAACTTCTTTTTTAATTGCAGAAAGCTCAGCCATTAGAGTTTCATCTATATGAAGCCGTCCAGCAGTATCTAGAAGAACCAGGTCGTTGCCATGATAAGCAGCATGATTAAGTGCTGCCTTAGCAATATCTACCGGATTGGTTTTATCGCCCATACTAAAGACTGGAATCTCTAACTGTTCACCTAATACCTGAAGCTGTTTTATAGCAGCAGGCCGGTAAATATCACACGCTACCAATAATGGACTGCGTCCTTGTTTTTTTAGAAAGCGCCCTAGTTTACCTGTTGAAGTTGTTTTACCAGAACCCTGTAAACCAATCATCATAATAACTGTAGGGGGTTTAGGGGAGATTTCTAACTTGCTTTGAGCCCCTCCCATTAGTTGAGTAAGTTCATCATTTACTATTTTAATAACCTGCTGACCAGGTGTTAAGCTTTCCAAAACATCCTGTCCTAAGGCTCGTTCATTTATAGTATTTACAAAATCTTTGACAACTTTATAGTTAACATCCGCCTCTAGTAAAGCTACCCGCACTTCACGGAGTGCAGCCTTTAAGTCTTTATCAGAGATTTTGCCCTGTCCTTTTAATTTCTTAAAAATACCCTGTAGTTTTTCACCCAAGCTTTCAAAGGCCACTATAAAACCCCCCTCTTAGTTAGTTATTGTTGGCTAGTTTTCATTGATAACATCCTTAATGATTTCTTTAAGTTCAGATAAATTGGTCATATTATTATTTTCAATTATTGCTATCTCTTTAATAAGCAATAATGCAGTCTGCAGCTTTTCTTTGTTATTTTGAAATCTATTAACTAATTGCAGCTTATTTTCGTATTCTTCCAAGATGTTTTCACTTCTTTTTATAATGTCATACACTGCTTGCCTAGAAATATTTTGTTCCTGAGCAATTTCTCCTAAAGATAGATCATATTGATAATACAGATCAAACATTAGCCTTTGCTTTTCAGTAAGTAAGGCTCCATAAAAATCAAATAATAATATTAAATAAGCTCTTTTTTCCAGCATATTATCACCCTAATTAGACTATAGTCGATAGTCTATGGTCTATGGTCTATGGTCTATGGTCTATGGTCTATGGTCTATGGTCTATGGTCTTGCGCCTGTCAAGGTTTTTTGCTTAACAACGATAATAATAGTATATTATGTCTGCCTTGTCAAGGGAAAAAGCTTTACAAAGAAAAAACCTGATTTTGCAGGAGACCACTGAAAAATCTAGGTTCGTGTAATTGCTATGAAAGCTACTGATTGTTGTTGTGTCATCCTGAGGGAGGAACGACCGAAGGATCTTAAGATTCTTCAACTACGTACGTAAGATCCTTCGCTATCGCTCAGGTAAGCAGGGTATCAAAATCATGTGTTCAGATTTTGTTTGCATCGCTTAGTTTTTTCACCTAATGACAGACTTGGCTATTTGCCACATAAGTTTGATTTTTTCAGCACCTCGCTTTGCAGGTCATTTCTTCTGTAAAGTCTATGGTCAATTAACAATTTGTCATTGTCAATTGACCATTCTACATTCTACATTCTACATTCTACGTCTATGGTCTATGGTCTATAATCTCAATCTAGTGAAACCAAATATAATGTTTAATATTTTTCTGTAGCACTGTAGCACTGTAGCACTGTAGCACTTATTTCCTGTTTTACAGGAGCATCATTTGCGCATATCTTTTAGCCTCAAATTTTACTTTTTCTTCATCTATAGTCAATACTTCTCGATCTTTCATTACTATTTGCCCATCAATAATTGACGTTTTTACATCGGACCCTTGAGCGGAATAAATCAGATTAGCAACTATATCATGGCAGGGGTATAAATGGGGTTTATCTAGATCAACCAGGATAACATCGGCTTTTTTCCCCTCTTCTATGGTACCTATCTCATCAATTAAGTTAACTGCTCCAGCTCCGAAAACTGTCCCCATTTGTAATACCTGATAGGCAGGCATAACCGTGGGGTCGCCCCAGCTTACTTTATGCAGTAAAGAAGCAATATGCATTTCTTCCATCATATTAAGGTTATTATTACTAGCGGTACCATCAGTTCCTAGCCCCACCTTAACCCCTGCTTCTAAAAGCTGAGGTATGGGTGCCATTCCACTAGCAAGCTTCATATTGCTAGTTGGATTATGGGCAATTCCCGCCTTAACCTCCTGTAAAATATCAATATCTTCCTCAGTAAGATGAACACAGTGGGCAGCTAATACAGGTACATTAAATAGTCCCAGGTCATAAACATGTTTGATAGGTGTTTTCCCATACTGTTTTCTGATATCAGTAAACTCTTTTTTAGTTTCTGCTAAATGAATATGAATTCCAACCTTTAACTCATAAGCCAGTTCTAGAACCTTAGTTAGATATTCCGGCGGACAGGTATATGGTGCATGGGGACCAAGCATACAGGTTATTCTGCCCTTGCCTGCTCCCTGCCATGCCGGAATAAATTCTTTGGCTTCCTTTAGGGTAGTATTTGCTTTATCATTGAAGCCAATCATGCCTCTTGCTAATACTGCTCTAATACCACTTTCTTCTACAGCCTCAGCAACTTTATTCATAAAAAAGTACATATCGGCAAAAGTTGTTGTACCTGTTTTTAGCATTTCTAAAATAGCCAGCATGCTGCCCCAATAAATATGTTCAGCATCTAATTTAGCCTCCCGGGGCCAAATTTTCTGCTCTAGCCAGGGCATAAGCTCCATATCATCGGCATATCCCCGTAATAGAGTCATTGCGCCATGGGTATGACAATTGACTAAACCCGGTAAGGCTGCACAGTTATTTCCGTTTATTATTTCTATATCTTGTTCATAATCATTAATTTGTCCCACTTTTTTTATGTACTGACCCTCAATTAAGATATCCCCTATTATTGCTTCTGAACCTGAATTCTCAGTCATAGCTAAAATATTTGTATTTTTGATTAATATTTGTTTGGCCATGCCATCCCCTCCCCTTTTATTTATTTTTGTCCATAGGTAAGCAAGTATGCCTTGCGCATCCAATCCACTTCATCTTCTGTCAAAACAACTGCCTGCCCTAAGAGTTGAGCTGATATCCCGATATGGGCTGTTTTCTCAACCAGCAAACATGCCTTATAGGCTTCTTGTAATGAATATCCTACACCTACCACACCATGGTTAGCTAATAAAACTGCCCCTTTATTACCTAGAGCTTTTATTGCATTTTGAGCAAGATTCCTTGTTCCAGGTAAAGCATAGGGTGCTACTTCTACTGAACCTCCAATAACCTGGGCCATATCCTCAATTAAGGGAGGAATAGGTTTTCGGGCAACAGAATATGCACTTGCATAGATACTGTGGGTATGAACAACGGCGGTAATATCACTGCGGTGTTGATAGAAAGCGAGATGCAATGGCATTTCGCTAGATGGTTTTCGGTGACCTTCTAAGATATTACCATCTAAATCAATCAGAACAAGGTCATTTGGTTCTAAAAGTTGATACTCCATACCACTAGGAGTTATAAAAAAACTCCTATCACCATTTTTCACAGATATATTACCCCAGGTTGAAACCACCAGCCCTTGCGTTACCAGTTCTTTGCCTATTTTAATTACTTCTTCTCGAAGATCCATTAAAAAAACATCCCTTTAATATTCAGTTTATAATCTGATTCTATTATCCCTTTATCAGTAATAATAGCGGTTATAAGTTGATGGGGGGTTACATCAAAAGCAGGGTTTAGGACATTTACCTTCTTTGGAGCTATCCACACTTCACCAATTTTTCTGATTTCATCAGGGTTTCTTTCTTCAATAGGTATATCTTTTCCTGTTTGTAAACTCAAATCAAAAGTAGAACTAGGTGCAGCCACATAAAAGGGGATGTTATGATAATTGGCTAAAACTGCAACACCATATGTTCCTATTTTATTAGCGACATCCCCATTAGCGGTAATTCTATCCGCACCTACAATTACACAATCAATTTTGCCCTGCTGCATAAAAAATGCCGCCATATTGTCTGTTATTAATGTAACCGGAATCCCTTCCTCCATAAGTTCAAAAGCCGTCAGCCTTGAGCCTTGCAAGAGGGGTCTAGTCTCATCAACATAAACCATATTTACCTTCCCCTCTTTAGCTGCCGCCCTAATTACTCCTAAAGCAGTACCATAGCCGGCAGTAGCTAATGCACCGGCATTACAGTGGGTTAAAATATTGACTCCGGGAGAAAGTAATTTTTGACCAAGGAATCCCATTTTTATATTCATTGCTAAATCTTCCTCTTGGATTAAGATAGCCTCTTTTTCTAATCTGTTGACTATCTCACTAACCTCTAAGTCATTTGCCTCTAGAACTTTTGCCATGCGTTCCAGTGCCCAGAATAAATTAACAGCTGTAGGTCTAGTCTCTCTTAATTTATTCAAAGCCTCTTCCATTTTATTCGAAAAAACTATTCTTTCTAACTTTTTATATTGATGGGCCGCTAATACCACTCCATAGGCAGCAGCTACTCCAATAGCTGGTGCTCCTCGAACCTTCATGCTTCTAATGGCATCAGCTACAGATAAATAATCAACATATTCTAAAAAAACCACTTGAACTGGGAGTTTGGTCTGATCCAAAAGTAAAAGTTTCCCTTTTTCATATTTAACCGAATCCATTTAACTATCCCCTCAACCTAAATTTCCCGCTTCCAGATTAGCACCGGAACAAAAGCATTGCTGTGTTGAATTTAATTTGGATAATACTTCCATAATTAAAGCTTGTAGATTGTGAGTATTCAGAGACATAGTCTCAACTACCTCCCTATGGGTAAGAGGTAAAGCAGAAATTCCCGCTGCATAATTTGTAATCATGGCAATACTTCCGTAACACATACCAAGCTCCCGTGCTAAAACAACTTCTGGGACACTTGTCATTCCCACTAAATCGCAGCCCCACATTTTAAACATTTTGATTTCAGCAGGAGTTTCAAATCTGGGTCCTTCTGTACAAACATAGGTTCCCTTCTGATGCAAATATATTGATGGTGGACAAATATCAATAATTTTTTGAGCCAATTCCGGACAGTAAGGATTAGTCATATCAACATGCAGAACACCTTTGTCACTGCCTTCATAAAAGGTCTGAACTCTGCTTTTGGTAAAATCAATAAACTGATCTAAAACTACTAATTGCCCTGGTGCCATTTTTTCATTTAAAGAACCGACAGCAGCAGTTGCAATTATTTTTTTTACCCCTATTTTTTTCAATGCCATGATATTTGCCCGATAGTTTATTTGGTGGGGAGGAACCGAATGTTTAGAGCCATGTCTTGCTAAAAAAGCAACCTTTTTATTTTCCAATTTACCTATTTTTAAAGGTACTGCACCATACTGAGTATCTACCGTTAACTCTTGTATGTCAGTTAACATGCGGGGATTATAAACACCTGTACCACCAATCACTGCAAACTCAGCCTGCATTGTTTTCATCCTCCCCATCAGTAAATAAAGCAGCTACAAAGTCTCGGGGAATAAACTCCTGTAAATCCTCCATTCTTTCTCCAACACCTATTAATTTAACCGGCAAATCGTATTCCGACTTAATTCCGATAACTACTCCACCCTTAGCTGTTCCGTCTAACTTAGTCAAAATCACCCCGGTAACTCCAGCAGCCTGCCCAAAGGTTTTAGCCTGTGATAGAGCATTCTGCCCTGTAGTGGCATCTAATGCCAAAAGCACTTCTTTTAGGGCACCAACAGACTCGTTATCAATAATTCTTTTAATTTTTTTCAATTCTTCCATTAGATTAACTTTATTATGAAGTCTACCTGCAGTATCTATAATAAGAACATCTGCTTTTCTAGCAATAGCTGCCTTAATTGCATCATAAACAACTGCAGCAGGATCAGCACCTTCATTATGACTTATTACATCAACTCCTGCCCTTTGACCCCAAACCTTTAATTGATCAATTGCACCAGCTCTAAAAGTATCTCCTGCTCCTAAGATGACCCTTTTCCCTTCCGCTTTCAGCTTGTATGCCAGTTTACCAATGCTGGTAGTTTTGCCAACTCCATTTACGCCAACAACTAAAATAATATTTAATTCATCATCAGCTAAATCTAAATTTGGAATTTCATCTCCCATGATTTTAATAATCTCTTCCACTAAAACTCTACGCAGCTGTTCAGCCTCTTTTATTTTTTCGGCCCTAATCCTTTCCCTCAGCTTTTCTACTAAGTCTACAGCTGTATTTACCCCTACATCCCCTTGGATCAGGACCTCTTCTAGCTCCTCAAATAATTCCTCATCAATTATTCTTCCGGTGAAAACATCAAAAACCTTATCAATAAACCCCTTACGGGTTTTAGTCAAGCTATCAGATAATTTCTCACCACCAAAGCTGCCTTTCAATGACTCTTTTAATTTTGAAAAAAATCCCAAAATATTTCACTCCCTTTTCTTAAGTGGCTAGTGGCTAGTTAATAAATCTATGGTCTATGGTCTATGGTCTATGGTCTATGGTCAAAGTTTCCTAACTTTTAGCATACAATAAAATTTAAATAATTATGCTTCACTACCTCGAAAATACTTCGAAGAGCTAAACCTATGTGTCATTATTATGAAATCTGGTGGTTGATGTGTCATTATTATGAATACTATTGATTGTTGCTGTGTCATCCTGAGGGAGGAACGACCGAAGGATCTTAAGGTGACAGGAATGCTTTCGCTTATAGTGGTGTGGGCAACCCGTGATAATTGCGAAGGCTTTAGCCTATGGCAATCTCTTGGGTCGGAGATCGCCACGCTACGCTCGCGATGACAGGCAGAAAAATATTTTCAATATTTTTGGTACCGCCGACAGGTGGTATGGGTACTCGCAATGATACTTAATAGATAGTAGACAATAACTATCAACTATCAACTATCAACTATCAACTATAGACTATCAACTATTGACTTTGCCCCATAAACCTTTGCTAGTCACTAGTAACTAGTAACTAGTTACTTAAAACGGACCATACCCGTTTCCTAAATCGCCTCACTTAGCTTTACTGAAATTAGCTTAGATACCCCTGTTTGTTCTTCAATTGTTACTCCATATAAGACATCGGCAGCTTCCATCGTCCCTTTACGATGGGAAATAACAATAAACTGGGTTTTCTGAACAAACTGCTTTAAAAAAATTGAAAATCTATCCACATTTGCTTCATCTAGCGCCGCTTCTATTTCATCTAAAACACAAAAAGGACTTGGTTTTACTTTGAGAATGGCAAATAATAAAGTAATTGCAGTCATGGCCCTTTCGCCACCAGAAAGCAGTAATAAATTCTGGGATTTTTTACCAGGTGGTTGAGCAATTATTTCTATTCCCGTATCTAATAAATTCCCCTCATCAGATAATTCTAAGGAAGCACTTCCACCACCAAACATTTCTTTAAATACACTATTAAAGGCTTCATTGACTAGGCTAAAAGTCTCTCTAAATTTTTTAAGCATTATTTGATCCATCTCTTTAATTACTTTTACCAAAGAATCCTTAGCTTCAATTAAATCAGCTAACTGCTTTGTCAGAAAGTCTAGTCGTTCATCTACTCTTTCATATTCAAGGATTGCTGCAAAATTAACAAGCCCCAAATCGGAAATAAACCCCTTTAATTCATTCACTCTTTTAATAACAATACGTTTATTCTGAATTTCAACTTTATTATGCAGGGCTTCTTCATAACTATACCCAAACTGTTCTGTTAGTTTCTCGCTGCTTGCAGTTATCTCCATTTGAATTTTAGCAAGCTTTATATTATGCTGATAGATTTCTTCCCTCGACTGCTCTAGTATTACATGTCTGTTTTTTATCTCCTTTTCAATATAGCTAAGTGTTTCCAGTAATTGTACACGTTTTTCCTTCTCATCAGCACCATGCTTTTCTAAATCTGCCAAACTTGCCGTTAACTGACTAACATCTTCTTCTGTTTCCTTAATAGATTGATTGAGTTCTAGTGTTTTAGTATCCAACTGATTTCTTTCAGCTTCCAGCCTATTCTTTTCCTGGGTAAAATTTAGCAAACTGTTTTCAAGTCGCCTAAGCTGTTCTTGACCAATATCCTGTGCCTGTTGTAACGTAGCTGTCGTTATTTTTTTCTCATTTAAATCCTCGCCTAATCCATCCTGAGCTGCAGCTATTTCTTTATTATAGTTTTGTATAATGGCAATTTCTTTTTCCATATCTGTGATTAGTAATCCCTTATTCTTAATTTCCCTTGAATATTTCTCTTTTTCCTGGCTATTGATAACTCTTTGCGCTTGTATTTCCTGTTGTTCTAAAAAGCAAGCCTCTTTTTCGTCAGTTGCACGGGTAATTTCTTTAAATACCTGTCCCAGCTTATTTTCTAAATCAGCCATATTTAACTCATTTTCATGGACCAAATCTTTATTATTATTAATACTATTCATTAATTCTTGCAGTTCTTGTTCTTTTATTTGTAAATTTTCTTTCTTACCTTCTATCTCTTTATTCCTTTTAATCAAATCTTTGGAAAGTTCTTGAAGCATGCGCTTTCGTGTTAAAAGACCGTTTTTTTGCTTACGATAACTTCCACCTGTCAAAGAACCGCCTGGGGTCATTATCTCTCCGTCCAAAGTTACCATACGGTAAGAAAAATTTGTTTTTTTCCCAATTTCAACAAGGGATTCTAAATTTTCAATAACCCATACTTTACCTAATAGATGTTCCATTATACCTTGATATTTAGCATCAAATTCAATTAAATCAACAGCTCGACCTACTATTTGGGGGAAATTTAATTTCATATTATTTGGGGGGCTCTTTATGGTATTTAAAGGTAGAAAGGTAGCTCTGCCTTTTTTATCGTTCTTTAAATACTTTATTGCTAATTGGGCTCCTTGATCGTCATTTGTAACTAGGTACTGTAGAGCTCCGCCTAAAGCAGTCTCTAAAGCAGTTTCTAAACTTGAGGGGACAGTAATTAGATCATTAACAGTTCCCACTATTCCTGTAAACCCTGAAATTTTATTTTTCTTGGCCTCTAGTACTGCTCTAACCCCCTGCTGATAGCCCTCACCGGTCTCTTCCATTTCTTCAAGCACTTGCAAGCGGGAAAATATTTGTTGATAATTTAATTGTCTTTCTTCTAAATCCTTTTTTATTTTTGCTTGGGATAAAGTGTTTTCTGACAGATTTTTCTGTAGAGTAATTAGTTTGACTTCATGCTCATTTTTAGCAATCATTAATTTTTGTTTATTTTCTTCCAATAGAGCCCTTTGTACTTCCAAATCATCCAAATCTGAACTTGCTTTATTAATTTTTTCTTCTAACTGTTGATATCTTCGTTCTAAAAGAGTGATTTCATTGTCTAACCGAGAGATCTGATTATTGAACCCAGCTTTTTCTTGAAGTGTTTCAATAACCTGGGACTTATAATCTTCAAGCATCATAGTATTATTGCTAATAATACCTTTTTTCTGATTTATTGCCTCAGATAGCTCTTTGACAATAATTACAGCTTCATCATAATCAACGTTTATCTTAGCCAGTTCAGATTTTTTCTCTGAAATATCCCGAGCTAAGTCTTCTTCTTGTTTATGGGAATTTTCTAATTCCATATTAACCCTATGTAATTGTGCTTCAACACCGGTTTTCCGTTCTCTAGACATTTCAATCTGATGTTCTTTTCTTTCAATTTCAGTATTTAAATCATACAGCTTTTGCTGGAGGTTAGATATATACTGATCAAGCTGCTGTTTATCAAATTTATGGTTTTCCACCTGTGCAGAAAGCTGATGGTATTGGGTATTAGCCTTAGTCAAATTATCCTCCAAGTTAGAGAGTAATTCCTTTATTTCCTTTTCTTTTATCTCATTTTCTTCAATAGCCTCAATTGCAATGCTAATCTCCCATTGATCTAGTTCTCTTTTCCAGCTTTGATATTGTTTAGCCTTCTCAGCCTGTTCTTTTAGTGGCCCTAACTGCTCCGTTAATTCATAGACAATGTCATTAATGCGAACTAAGCTCTGTTGGGTATCATCAAGCTTTCTCTCGGCTTCCTTTTTCCGGTAGCGGTATTTCACTATTCCTGCTGCCTCTTCTATTAAGCTTCTCCTATCTTCTGCCTTTAAAGACAAGATTTCATCAATCTTGCCCTGGCCAATAACCGAAAACCCCTCTTTACCAACCCCAGTATCCATAAATAATTGATGGATATCCTTCATGCGGCAGGGTACTTTGTTAATTAAGTATTCACTTTCCCCGGAACGATATAACCTCCGGGAAACAGTCACCTCATTATAATCCAAAGGGAAAAGCCCCGAGGTATTATCTAACGTTAATGAAACCTGAGCCATTCCAAGGGGACGACGATTATTACTGCCGGAAAAGATTATATCATCCATCCTTAGCCCTCTTAGAGTTTTTGCACTTTGTTCTCCCAAGACCCAACGAATTGCATCTACTACATTTGATTTACCACTACCATTTGGACCTACTACTACAGTTATACCCAAATTAAATTCCAACTCAACTTTATCTGCAAAGGATTTAAATCCCTGAATTTCTAATCTTTTTAGATACAAATTTTCACCCCCAATATAGATCGGTGTAATAGTGAAACAGTGAAACAGTGAAACAGTACTTATTCTTTTACACTTTTGCACCGACCTACATTTTAGCCTGTAAGACGTTACACTGACACTCTGTTTAACCCTTAAGCTTTGCACTGACCACAAAAATAACCCTTTAGCTATAATATTATTCGATAATTGTTTAAAAACTCCCTTCTTGTAAGTACAGGGAGTTTACTGTTTTCTATTTCTAAGGCTATTGAACCAGAATCCAAATCGTCCCGAGATTTTACCATAAAGTTTAGATTATGTTCTTCACGGAAATATATAATATTTGCTTTTTTTTGACCTTTTACTTGGGATATATCGTGGCGATTGCAAAACAAAAATAGCTTACTATTATTTAGCTGCAAGGATACTTCAGCAAGAAGGTATTCAAGCTGTTTCCTAAATACTCTAGACTTTACCAGCTCACCAAAGGCTGGATGAAAGGGGCCAGCCAACAGGTCTTTTCCAATAATGAGATTATCAGTAGCTTGTAAGCCAAGTCTTATCACTGGGATACCTGCTTTACTAAACATAATAAACATAATAGCAGAAACCTCAATCGCATTTTCTAGGCTTAATGGCTCAAAAAGGCCTTCATCTAATTGCTTAGCTAACTGGGTTTCTTTTATTACTACCGTGGGATAAATCCGAACAAAATGGGGTTTAAGTTCTATAACCCTTTGAGTTGTCCTTAGCATTTTTTCCACAGAATCCTGTGGTAATCCAGGCATCAATTGAATTCCAACCTGAATTGCTGATTTTTTTAAAAGTTCTACTGCATCTTCAACATCACCAATAGAGTGTCCTCGTTGACTGGAAATTAATACATCATTATCTAAGGACTGAACTCCTAATTCTACAGTATTAACACCATACTTTTTTAGGCGACTTACTATCTGAGGGTTGATATAATCAGGCCTTGTTGATAAGCGGATGCCATCAATAGCTTTTATCTTCTTTAAGTTCGAGGCAGCTAAAAGAAGCTCCTCCTGCACAGACTCACTAATCCCGGTAAAACTTCCGCCATAAAATGCAAGCTCAACATACGCTTTTTTAGCATCATTAAAGCTTTCCAGATAGGAAAAAACAGTTTTATTTATATAATCTGCAGTAGGTTCTTCAAAACAACCGGCAATTTTCTTTTGGTTACAAAAGACACATGTATGGGGGCAGCCCATATGTGGTACAAAAATAGGAATTATTAATATTTTATTCACCTATTTCACCCATCTTTATTAGTGCTTGGTGGGCGGCATTCTGTTCTGCCTCCTTTTTGGTACGTCCATTGCCTTGAGAAATTAGTTTGCCTCCCTGGAAAATACCGGCAATAAATTCTTTCTCATGGTCAGGACCGCTTTCAGAGATAATCTGATACTCAATAATACTATCCGGTTGTTTTTGAATAAACTCCTGAAATTGGGTTTTATAATCTCCATAGTTGCCACAGCTAACTTTTTCTATCTCCGGATTTAAATATTTTAAAATGATATCTCTAATGGCATCAATTCCTAACTCTATGTACAATGCTCCTACTAAAGCCTCCCATGCGTCCGCTAGATTTGATGGTCTTTGAGCACCACCGCCTATTTTTTCCCCTTTACCCATTAAAAGATATTGACCAATACCTAAACGATTAGCGGCTTTGGCTAAACTACTTTCACAAACAATAACTGCCCTCATTTTTGTCAATTCTCCCTCAGATTTTTCAGGAAACTTTTGGTAAAGGTAATCCCCCACAATAAGTCCTACTACTGCATCACCTAAAAACTCCAATCTCTGATTATGATTACCGACCTGAGGTCCTTTTTCAAATACATATGATGGGTGGGTTAACGCCGTATTAATTAATTCATATTTTGGCAGCTTTAATCCGGCTTTAGATAATATTTTCTGCAAGAGAATAATCCTTTGTTCGTTTAACATTTTCTCACCTCCATAACAAATATATTTTACACATTCTACGATTGGCAAGCAAATACAAAAACATCCTAGATGTTTTTGCAGGTTTCGCTTCGCTAGGTTAAATCATTATATATTTTATTGATATAGGAATTAACAACTTTATGTAAGGGCGGTTTCCACGCCCACCCTATTGTGATTATAAATATTAATTCAGAGAAGAAAGTGGTAAAACATATATTGATATTATAGCTGATAAAGATTTTTTAGAGGACCCTGTTACTAAATACCCTGTAATTATTGACCCAACTCTAAGTAGTGAATCTGATATAGCTATGGATACTTATATTGACCAAGCTTATCCAAATACATCGTATTCAAGTTCAGCTCAAATGAAAGTGTGGACTAATAAACAATCTTTAGTTAAATTTTATCTTCCAGCTCTTCCCAGTGATGCGAAGATTTCCGGAGCTACATTTTATGTTTATCAAAAAAGTTGGATATGTAATTTAACTCCAGTAAGTTATTCAAATGATACCCTTGCGGTATATGAATATGATGATGCCAGTCAAGCACGGTGACAGGGGACTATCCCCTGTCACCTTTTAAAAACCTTGGGATTTAAAGCAGAAACTAAAAGGTGAATATACTTTTGCGGGAAGAAAAATAAATGGAGCAGATCTAGGAAATATTCACTATGGATATGTAGGAACTGCAGCAAAATTTCCTAGAACTGTATTACTAGCAGCGGCAGGATTTGCTCAAATACGGGCTGAAACTTCTGACAAAAGTTTTTGGCATACATTTGGTGATGACCCACGTGATCAGGGAATGATAAATTGGGGTATTAATCTTTACCATGTAATGAATTCTAAATCACCACTACTAATAAAATAAGAAAGGTTGTGGTTTATTTTTGTCAGATATTTTATTAATATTACCTTGGGGAATTGCAAATTTATTAGCAGAAATAGTTTTTCACAATCAAGGAGATTTAACGTTTTATATTTTAGGATTCACAGCAATTGAGGTTATGCTAATTATTTGTGGAATATATCCTAGAATTAATTTGTTTAGATTTAACAAAGAATATATAAATTCAATAGTTTTTTATATATTCTTTAATCTAGCTACTAATATTATGTTTTTATGGGTATACAGTAGTTTATTAGTATAATACTATATGCGAATGCTCTGAGAAAGTAAGTATGCGCCAGGGAGGGATTCTCTGTCGCATCTTTATTGTATAACGAAAACCACCTGCTTTGCAGGCAATGGAACTATAAATATCATAGTGTGACAGGGGACAGTGTAATCTATAGAATGGGGGTTTCATATTTGAAAAGTGAATGGGAAGGGCTATTATCTGAAATGGGTCTACCAACATACTTGCTTGAAAGCATTACTTTAACAACATGGAAAAATTTTACTCTAGGACATCCGAAAAAAAGTCAATTGAATAATCTAAAGAATGAGATTAAAGGAATTTTAGATATTAGCAATGATTTTATGCTTATAGGTATTGATTATGATGGATCATTTACTTCACAAGTAATACCTTTAGATGATATATCAATACTTAGAGAGTTATGGGGAAGCTTTGCAGGAAGATATCTTTTAATATTAGCAAATAGATTTAATCTAGAAGATAAAGTTTATAACTGTAACACCGATGACGAACTTATTGGGCAGATATTAATTATGAACAAAAAATTGCTTTTAAAAACTCCTGACGGACATGAGTTATTATATATAGAAATTAATTAAAGTATGAAAAAAATACTCGAAAGGAAGCACGGGAAGGAAGCTAGGGGATGGTTATTGAAGGGGTCAATCGGAAGTTTTGCCCACAAAAAGGCTCAAACAGTGAATATTAGTTACTGTTGAGCTTAATTATATCTTATGCACAACTCTTTCAGGCAAAATTGCCGTGAAGAATGAAGTCGCGGCCTCTCCGAACTATGGGATTCAATGTTCTATTTTGCCTTTTAGCTTTGTTTTGTTACTTTTTAATCTCTGTAAACGTAAGTTATCTATTAAATAAGCTAGAATTGGATACAACTTCCCCCTCCCTCACTGAAATGTGACAGGGGACTGTCCCCTGTCACACATTTAATAATCCTGTTAATTTAGTGGACCATACCGGTAATTATCCAACAAGCGTACAAACACATGTAAATATTAATGTGTTAAGTTATAATGAAGCCCAATGGTTAAATGGTAATTATTTAGGTGCTTTTGGTGATGCTATTGGAACAGCTGGTGCATCTTCTCCTTTAGGACAATATTTATCAGCTGGTCTTAGTATTCTCGGTATAGGAATAGAGACAATACCTGCTCAAGAAGGCGATATCGAAAAAACGACTACTGAAATTCATGGGACTAGAGTAAAACAAGTAACTAAATATTATAAAAAAAACACACATGAATTGTATTACACTAAGGACTGGCGTGAATTTGATATGCCTGCAGGGACTTTATATAAAATTGGAAATCCTATAAAATCAAAAGATGGAATTAATAGGCATATTTGGAAGCAATATTTGGCATAAGCTAACTTTTATTTAGGAGAAAAAATAATGAATGAAGTAGTGAAGATATTAAAACTGGTTGTAAAAATCTTAATATATCCAAAGGAGATCTCGAGAAGTAAAACGCTTGTTGAATATAATACGAAAATGATTAGTTTATTGAGTTTTTTCATGTTTTTTATCCAGTCATGTCTATGGTACTTTTTCAGAGCAGAAATACAAGGCATACCTGTTTTAGTAATATTAGTTGTAGCACCAATAATAGTCTATTTTGTTAGTATTAGGTACGGAGTAATGGTTTTCAAAGCTATTATAAAATCAGTAGTTAACTTTGATATACCACATAATAATTTTAAAAAAATTGTCCTACCATATATTTTTACTTCACAAATAATAGCTCTAATTGTCTTTGGTATAAACAAAAGCTCTAACGAAGTAATAAGTGCACTTCCAATTATCTGGTTTACTATTCAAATATTCTTAATAGCAAAATATAGAATATGTAATAGAGAAATGACTAAGGCCGAGAGTCTAGAAATTGCTACAAAACTATTTATTTTCTTATTAGTTTTATTTTTATTACAAGCTATTATATAATAATTGAAATGCGACAGGAATTCTATTCCTGTCGCATTTCAATTATTATATCACGGTGACAGGGGACAGTCCCCTGTCACATACATTTACGAACAGTTACAGTAGGTCCAAATATAGGGAAAGAATATATCGGAAGGACAAAAAGTTGGGAAAGGTATGTACAACGTCAAAATGAGCACAGAAGAGAAGGTGCAAAAATTGGTGACGAATATATATTTAGAGAACTTGCAACTGGAGTTCCTGAAATTTGGTTGCCTTTTGTGGAACAATATAATATATTACTTCGTGGTGGAGGAATGCTAGATATTAATATTTTACAAAATAAAAGAATGGCCGTGGTAAAAAAACGATGGAATGACCATTTTATTTATATGGAAATCAGGGTGAAATAACTGATAAAGGGGAAATTTTATGGGAAAAAGAATTAAACCAAAGGTCGGTGATGTTTTTACTTTTACCTTTAATGAAAACACAAATTGTTTTGGACAAATTATCTCTAATAAATCACCGTCAGCTAAAATATATATTTTATTTGATTTTGTTTCTAATGAAATCCCAGATTTAAAAGAAATCATCAATAAGCCTATCTTGGCTATTGCCCACCTGGATGATTTTTCTATTATGGATGGGGATTGGAAAGTGATTGGAAATACCGAGGTAGCTATAAAAAATATCAATTATCCAAATTATTTAAACGGTTTTAATGTAGTAGATTATGAGGGTAACATACTGAGGTCTGCCACACCGGAAGACATCCAAGAATTAGATTATCGAGAGACTAGTACTTCAGGTATTTTTGTCCGCATAGTGAAAGCAAAATTTGTTGAGGATTGTATTGATAAGTATAAAGACTATCTTTTTGACAGCACCAAATGGATTAAAACAGATATAGAAACAGAATCATTATCGACTAATAAAAATCCAAACAATAATGAATATACTTTCATGGATATAACAGAATCTTTTATGCGGAAGGCTGGATTAAATGATGACCAAATAAAAGCAAGATTTGAGAATAAAGAATTTATGGATTTATCCAAAGTCCTTTTAAACAATTTAAAACTCAATAGATACCAAACCATATATGATGAAAAAGTTATAAAAAAAGATGAAATATTGATAACCATTAGATATAAAATAAGCGACCTTGGAATTAATATCACTCAAAACCTTGAAAAAAGATCTAAAATCGAGGCAATACTGGATAATTGTTTAAAAGAAGCTGGATTGGGAGATTGTGATGGTGGAGAAATTGGAAATGGAGAGATGCTTGTATTCTGTTTTGTAAAAGATCCTGAAAAAGCGGTGGACATTATTAAAGAAGAACTTAAAAAACACAATCTATTGACCGGAGCTAAAATAACCTATAACAGATAATAGTCAAGTAAAAGGGGGCGTAACGAAACTTTTGTTTCGTTGCACCCCCTGGTTTTGTAGTTAGCAATGATTTGGTTATAAAGTTGCATATTCGTTAGGTTAAGATTGGACTAACATTTATGCTTAATATTCAATCCTAAGCTAGCGAAGCGAAATCTTAATCTTAACCTTAACCTCAACCTCAACCTTGAATAAAAGAAGGTTAGCTCCCGCTAACCTTCTTTTATTCACTATATTTCCCCAAAACAACAGTGGCATTATGGCCACCAAAGCCTAAAGAATTTGATAAAGCAAATTTTATCTCTTTTTCCCGTTTTACATTAGGTACATAGTCTAAATCAAGTTCGGGATCAGGATTTTCATAATTAATAGTTGGGGGAATTTGGCCATGTTTTAGAGCTAGAGATGTAGCTGCTAATTCTAACGCTCCTGCAGCTCCTAAAAGGTGACCAGTCATTGATTTAGTGGAGCTTATCAAAACTTGACTGACTGCTTCACCAAAGACCTGCTTAATAGCCAGGGTTTCAAACTTATCATTTAGTTCTGTTGATGTACCATGGGCATTAATATAGTCGATTTGACTAGGTTTTAAGCCTGCATCATTAATGGCCATATCCATAGCTCTAGCAGCACCTTCACCTTCAGGGGCTGGTGCAGTAATGTGATGGGCATCAGCGGTAGAACCATAACCTAGAATCTCAGAATAAATCTGAGCACCTCTATTTTGAGCATGTTCGAGACTTTCCAAAATTAATATCGCAGAACCTTCACCCATAACAAAGCCGTCCCGATCTCTTTCAAAGGGTCGACTTGCTTTAGTTGGCTCATCATTACGGGTAGATAAGGCTCTCATAGCACAAAAACCGGAAAAGGCTAAAGGAGTGATAGAAGCCTCGGTACCACCGCTAATAACTATATCAGCGTCTCCCCTCTGGATTAACTTAAAAGCATCACCTACAGCATTTGTCCCAGAGGCACAAGCACTTACTACAGTAATATTGGGTCCTTTTGCGCCAAGATGAATGGAGATTTGACCTGCCGCCATATTTACAATCATCATAGGAACCATAAATGGACTAACCCGATTAGGACCTTTATTAAGCAATACTTTACACTGATCCTCAAAGGTTTCAATACCACCGATCCCAGAACCAAGAATAACACCCATCCTATTTAAATCTACTTGTGATAAGTCCATTCCACTGTCTTCTACAGCCATTTTAGCACCGGCTACTGCATATTGAGTAAATAAGTCCATCCGCCTAGCTTCTTTTTTATCTATATAGTTCTCTACCTGGAAATCCTTTACTTCACCTGCAATTCTAGTAGTCAACTCTGAGGCATCAAAACGAGTTATGGGACCTATACCTGATTGCCCTTCTAAAAGACTTGACCAAAACTTTTCAATCCCTGTTCCTACAGGTGAAATAACACCAATACCAGTAACAACAACCCTTCTATTAGACATTTTAACACCCTCTCAAAGTAATAGTGACTAGTGACTAGTGACTAGTCACTAGTATCAAAACTATTAATGATTTACCAATTATAAAACACTACTTCACTATTATTTTTAAAGCTTTTTAAAATCCTCCACCAGCTTACGGATAATCTCACCTGCAGGTAAAATCTCATTAATTTTTTCAATATATTCACCGGAAAAGATCAAGCCTTTTTCTAAGTTACCCTTTTGTGCATTTTCTAAGGCATCCATAATACAAAAGTTTTGTTTGCATTTTTTTAAACAAGAAACACAGTTCTCAGGTGAAAGATCATAATCAGTATTAATTTTCTCACTAAATTCGTTTCTAATTGCCCGGCCTGGTAAGCCTACTGGGCTATCAATTAAAACAATATCTTCTCGTTTAGCTCGTACATAAACTTCTTTCAGATTAGGAGCTGCATTGGATTCTGTAGATGCAGCAAAGCGTATACCCATTTGAACTCCGTCAGCACCCAAATCAAAGGCTTCTTTCATATCTAGTGCATCAATTATTCCCCCAGCTGCCACTACTGGAATAGATACTGCATTTTTTACTAGGGGTACAATATGCCGCATAGACTCAAGGGTCCCTAAATGACCACCGGCTTCTTTCCCTTCCACCACAAGAGCCGAGGCACCTAATACCTCAGACAATTTTGCTAATTTGGCTGTAGAGACTATAGGCACTAGAGGGACCTTGGCTTCAGTACACCATTTGAAAATATCTCTAGAAAACCCAGCACCCTGAATAATTAAATCTATACCTTCTTCTAAGGCAGTATTAACAATTTGAGCAAATTTAGAGACAGCAAACATAATATTAATACCAATTATTCCATCTGAGTTTTCCCGAGCCCAGCGGATCTGCCTTTTAAGCTCATCAATACCCATCCCACTAGCCGCAATTATACCAATACCGCCAGCATTAGCAACTGCAGCTGCTAATGGAGCAGTGGAAATCCGAACAGCCATACCCCCTTGAATAATGGGGTATTTAGGTTTTAAAGCACCTATTTCTAAAACTGGTAATTTCAACCGTAACTCCTCCAATATATCTATTTGAAGAAAAGTCCCGCAACCAATACGGGACTTTTTCATCTAGCTTATTGTACTTTTGTTTTGATATATTCTACAGCTTTTCCAATACTTCTGATTTTCTCAGCATCTTCATCAGGAATTTCTATATCGAACTCCTCTTCTAATGCCATTACTAGTTCAACTACATCCAGAGAGTCAGCATTCAAATCTTCAAAGCTAGTCTCTAAAGTCACCTCATCGGCATCAACGCCTAATTGATCAACAACTATAGATTTTATTTTTTCAAATAAATCCATCTCTTCACCTCCTTCCACAAATACTAACTATAATAATCTTACATTACCATTCCACCGTCAACACAAATTATTTGACCAGTAATATATTCTGCTTGGGAAGAGGCCAAAAAGCTTACCACACCAGCGATATCCTCTGTCTTTCCAAGTCTCCGTAAAGGTATTCGAGTTAAAAGCTGTTCTTTAATTTCCTCTGGTAGTTTATCAGTCATATCTGTTGTGATAAAACCAGGCGCAACACCATTGACCTGAATACCCCGTGATGCCAGCTCTAAAGCCATTGATTTGGTAAAACCAATAACACCCGATTTAGCCGCAGCATAATTACTCTGCCCAGCATTACCAGTAAGACCTACTACTGAGGTAATGTTTATGATTTTCCCTTTTTTTTGCTTCATCATACTCCTAATAACAGCCTTGGTACAGTTAAATACGCCTTTAAGATTTGTTTCTAATACTATATCCCAATCTTCTTCCTTCATTCTCATTAATAAATTATCTCTAGTTATCCCGGCGTTATTAACTAAAATATTTACAGGTCCCAGCTGATTTTCAATTTCTTTAAACATCTCTGCTACCTCTAGAGTTGAAGCAACATCGGCTTTGACTGCAAAAGCTTCCCCACCTGAGTTAACAATCATCTCAACTACTTCTTGAGCCTTTTCTTTACTACCCATATAATTAACTGCTACTTTAGCACCCTTTTGGGCTAATTCCAGCGCAACAGCCTTACCTATTCCTCGAGAGGCACCGGTAACTAAAGCTACCTGGCCTAATAGATTCACTTTAATCATCACCTGCCTTTAAACCTTGTAAGGTTTCTTTTAGGGAAAGAGAATCCTCAATATTAAATGTTTTTACGTTTTTATCTATTTTTTTAATTAAGCCTGTCAGTACTTTGCCGGCTCCAATTTCCACAAAGGTAGTTACACCTTTATTAATCATTTCCCTTACCGACTGTTCCCACTTTACCGAACTACTGACTTGTTTAATTAAACCTTCTTTTATTTCCTCTGAGGTTGTTACAGCTTTTGCCGATATGTTAGCAATCAAAGGAATAGTGGTGTCTTTTATTTCAATAGTATCTATAGCCTCTTGCAGTCTTATACCTGTCTGTTCTAATAAAGATGAATGAAAGGGACCACTTACCGGCAAAAGAATTGCTCTTTTAGCACCGAAATCTTTAGCAAGGCTTACCGCCTTTTCCACCGCGGGAGTATGACCAGCTATAACTATTTGACCAGGACAATTAAAGTTAGCAGGTTCGATAACCCCCATATCCCTTGAAATCTTACACAAATCTAGGACCTTATCTATATCAAGACCCAAAATTGCTGCCATGGTCCCTTCACCAGGTGGTACAGCCTCCTGCATAAATTTACCTCTTTGCTCTACTAACCAAACAGCATCAGAAAATTTAAGTGCTCCTGCCGCTACTAACGCAGAATATTCCCCTAGACTGTGACCTGCTACAAATTGTGGCTTAATACCTTCTTCTTTAATTAATTGAAAACAAGCTATACTGGTAGTTAAAAGTGCGGGTTGAGTATGTATTGTTAGTTTGAGTTTTTCCTCCGAACCATTAAAACATAAATCAGATAAACTGTAACCCAGTCTAGCATCTGCCTCTTCATAAACAGCCTTAGCTTGGGAAAAGTTATCAGCTATTTCCTTACCCATGCCCACATATTGAGCACCTTGGCCCGGAAAAACAAAGGCTATTTTGCCCATACTTTTCCTCCTTAAAAGAATTTTTGCAGGTCTAATAGTGTTTGTTTTCCTTCAGATATTATCTCATCGATAATTTGTTGGGCTGGTTGGACTTTAGTAACCATAGCCGCAATCTGACCAGCCATTATCGAACCCATTGCTATATCACCTTCCACAGCTGCTATCCTTAGCTTACCAGCACCTAATTTTTCAAATTCCTCCGGACTAGCATTTCGGGAGACCAGTTCATCAAAAGCCCGGGTCAGCTTGTTTTTTATAACTCTTACATGGTGACCATTATATCCGGTTAAAACGGTATCACGATCTTTTGCCTTAAGAATAGCTTCTTTATATTTTTCATGAACTGTACACTCCGTAGCACAAACAAATCTTGTACCCATTTGTACTCCAATAGCGCCTAAACTTAAGGCTGCTATTAAGCCTCTACCATCATATACACCACCGGCAGCAATTACCGGAATATCAACGGCATCAACTATCTGAGGGACCAAAGCCATAGTAGTTAATTCTCCTACATGACCCCCACATTCCATTCCTTCAGCAATTAAACCATCTACACCATTTCGAGCTAGTCTCTTGGCTAATGCTACTGAAGACACTACCGGAAACACTTTAATGTCTGCCTCTTTTAACTTAGCAATATGTTTACCAGGATTACCGGCGCCGGTAGTAATTACCGCTACCTTTTCTTCTATAACAACATTTATTATATCCTCTACAAAGGGAGACATATAATATACATTAACACCAAAAGGTTTATTAGTTAACTTTTGGGCTTTTTTAATTTGGTCTCGAACAACCTCAGGAGGTGCATTCCCTGCTCCAATAATTCCTAACCCCCCGGCCTCTGAAACAGCGGCAGCTAACTCAGCGGTTGCAATCCAAGCCATACCTCCTTGAATAATGGGATATTTAATTCCTAATATTTCACATAAATTCATAGTAAGCAGATTAATCCCTCCTAATAATTCCAGCGTAAGACACAGGAGCCCCAGGTTAATCCGGCTCCGAAGCCTACCAACACTACAATATCATCCTTCTTGATTTTATTTTTTCTTACAGCTTCATCCAAGGCCACCGGAATTGAAGCACCAGACATATTTCCATATTTATCTAGGTTAATATATACCTTTTCCGCTGGCAGCTGCAAACGTTTGACAGCAGCATCTACAATTCTAATATTAGCCTGATGGGGAACTAAAAAATCAACACTTTCGCGGGTTAAACCGGCTTTATCCAAAGCCTTTATTGAAGCCTCACCCATTATTCTGACTGCAAACTTATATACTTCATTTCCCGCCATAGTTAGATAATGCTTGCCTTTTTCTATTGTTTCAATGCTTGCCGGTAAACGAGACCCCCCGCCTTCCTGACATAATAACTCTGCGCCTGAACCATCAGAACCCAGATCAAATGATAAAAAGCCTTTTCCTGTTTCTACAGGTCCCAAAACGGCAGCTCCTGCACCATCTCCAAATATTACCAGGGTATTTCGATCAGCAGGATTTAGGATTCGGGTTAATGTTTCAGCACCTATTACCAATACATATTTATACATGCCCGTTGCTATAAATTGACTTGCAACAGATACTCCGTAAATAAACCCTGTACATGCTGCACTTAAATCAAAGGCCGCAGCTTTAGCTGCACCAATTTTTTCCTGAACAAAGCATGCAGTCGAAGGAAAGAACATATCAGGAGTAATTGTTGCAACTATTATTAGGTCAAGATCCTCAGGTTTTATCCCGGCAGCTTCAATAGCTCGTTGTGCCGCTAATATACTCAAATCAGATGTAGCCATATGGCTTTGGGCTTTTCGCCGTTCGCTTATTCCAGTTCTGGTTACAATCCACTCATCACTTGTGTCGACTATTTTTTCTAAATCCTTATTTGTGACTACTTGATCGGGAACATAAGAACCCGTTCCAATAATTCCCACAGGAATCAAATTAGTCTCCATTTCCATCCTCTCCCATATCCAAATTTCCTCTTAGTGCTTCTATAAAACCCTGGGAGTTACTTTCATAGGCTACCCGAATAGCATTATGGATGGCCTTGGATTTGGAACTGCCGTGACAAATAATGCTTATACCGTCAACTCCTAATAACGGCGCTCCTCCATATTCTGTATAGTCCATCCGTTTTTTTAATCCAGTTAGTGCAGGCAGCATTAACCCTGACCCTATTTTAGCTGCTACACTTTTGCTTATTTCATCTTTTAAGAGGTAGCTAAAAGAAAAAGCCATACCCTCAATAACCTTTAAAACAACATTTCCTACAAATCCATCACATACCATAACATCGGCAGTCCCCTTAGGGATGTCTCTACCTTCAATGTTACCTATAAAGTTAATACCTTTTAATTTTACCAACTCTTGATAAGTTTTAATAACAAGTTCATTACCTTTTGTTTCTTCACCGCCAATATTAATCAAGGCAACTTTGGGACTATTTATTCCTAAAACCTTTTGGGCATAAACACTACCCATCTTAGCAAATTGTAGTAAATTATGTACTTTACAGTCAGCGTTAGCTCCCGCATCTAAAAGAAGCTTTCCCCCTCCTAGTGTGGGTAATACAGTACCAATAGCAGGGCGGTCAACACCTTTAATCCGACCGAGACCAAATAATGCCGCCACCATTTGAGCCCCTGTGCTGCCTGCCGACACTACAGCTTGAGCTTCACCATTTTTTACCAATTTAGTAGCAACTGTAATTGAAGCATCTTTCTTTCGCCGATATGCTGTACCAGGATGATCTTCTATGGTAATAACTTCAGTGGCATGAATAATTTCTAGCTTATCATGTTTTTTAGCTATATGTTCTAATATCTTTTCCTTGTCGCCTACTAGAAATATTTTTTCAATCTGAGGATATATTTTTATAGCCTCCAGGGCCCCTTGTATTATTTCACCTGGTGCATTATCTCCGCCCATTACATCGAGAGCAACTCTCACACCAATTCCTCCTAACGTGAAACAACAATAAATTTACCGACAAAGACCTCTTCTGCCCCTACCTTAGAAACGACTTTTACAAGATGTTTATTGGACCTCTGTCGCGCCAACACAGCAGTAGCTATTAGTTTTTCATTTAGATAAACAGGTCGTCGATACCTAATCCGGGCACTCCCCGTTAAAACAATTTCGGCATCAATTAGGGCTACTGCCAGCATATTTGCTTGGGAAAATATATGATGTCCCCTACAAACATGGCTTTTTTCTGCCACCATTTCAGAAGTAACTTCTAAAATAGAGGTGGCTTTTTTTCCTAAATCTAACTCAATCAATTCTCCAATTATTTCTCTATCAGTAACAGATTTAACAATACTATAGTTTGCCTCCGCTACCCTTTTCATCCTTTCCCGGACTTCTGGGATACCTAATTCTAAACGGTCAAGGCGAATAGTTTGGATGCTGCAGCCAAATTTTTGGGCAAGCTCCTCATCAGTTGCAAACGGATTTTCCACCAAAAATACTTGAAGGTTTTCCTGTCTATGCACTTTAACCAAACGCTTATTCATTATGTACCACCATTCCTTATATCAAGTATTAGTACCTGATATCAATACCAAGTATAATATATTACTCGCTCTTTTGCAATAAATAATTCATTCTTTACCATTAAAAGACTATCGTCTATAGACAAAAAAAAGCAAGCATTTATTTGCTTGCCCTTTAAACATAAATATTATTCAGCAACTGCTTGTTTTACTACTTCACGGTTTTTGTAATATCCGCATTCCGGACAAACCCTGTGGGGTAATTTTGGTTTATGGCATTGCGGACATTCCATTCTATTGGGAGAATCTAGTTTTGCCCAGATTGACCTTTTCTTTCTTGTCCTAGCTTTAGACCTCTTATTTTTTTGAACTCCCATAACTACACCTCCTCAGTCCCTATAAGTTTAGCTAAAATTTCTAATCGAGGGTCAATTTCTTCTGTATTACAATCACAATTTTTTATATTGAGATTTTGACCACATTTTACACAAAGTCCTCGGCATTCCTCTGTACACAATATTCTAGAGGGTAATGCCGAAATAATATATTCTCGGAAAATGTCAGTCAAATCAAAAATATCATTATCAAAAACTAAGAATTTTTCTTCAACTTCTACTTCCGAAAAATCACCCACATACCTTAAATCGGCAAAATATACTAACTCTTCCTCAATAACAGTATTGATTGGGATAATTACTGGTTCTAGACAGCGGTGGCATTTTGCTTCTATTTCGGTATTAATATACCCTTTTAATTCCAAAATCCTCCCGTTGTTAGTCACCATCAAAGAAATACGGACAGGTTTAGTGACTTCTAACTCATCAGTTAACTCAAATTTTTCTGTCGTAAGTTCATAGTTTGACGTTGTACCCACAGTATTTCTTACTCTTCCCAAATTAATGCTTAAAGACATATCAATCCACCTTTAAATCTTGCATTTACATCACCATAGGCGACTTATTTATTATATATTTACACAATACAGTTGTCAAGCAACTCACCTTGTCAACACTATATTTTTTGTATCACGGGCTATCATTAATTCTTCATTGGTAGGAATTACTAAAACCTTTGTTTTAGCTCCCTCTTGAGATATTTCTGCTTCTTTGCCTCGAATCTTATTTTTCTCTTCATCAATTATAATTCCCAAAGTATCCATTTCTGTACAAACCATTTTCCTAATATCTATACCGTTTTCTCCCAAGCCTGCGGTAAATATTAAAACATCAAGACCTTCAAGGATGGCGGTATATGCACCAATATGCAGCTTGACATCGTGAACAAACATTTCAATTGCTAATCGGGCTCTTTCATTACCTTGTAAACCTGCATCTTCCAAATCTCTGAAATCACTACTTATCCCCGAAATCCCCAAAACACCGCTTTGCTTATTTAAGAGATCGCTCATTTCTTCTATGTTCAAGTTTTCCTTTTCCATTATATATGAAACTATAGCTGGGTCAATATCACCAGAGCGTGTACCCATAATTAATCCCTCTAATGGAGTAAAACCCATGGTATTTTCCAACGATATCCCATCTTTAATAGCAGTAATACTCGCACCATTGCCTAAATGACAGGAAATAATCTTTAAGGATTCCCAAGGCCTGCCAAGGAGTTCCCCGGCCCGTTGAGCTACATATTTGTGGGATGTACCATGAAATCCATACTTTCTTATTTTATATTTCTCGTAAAACTCATAAGGCAGACCATAAAGGTAAGCATATTTAGGCATAGTTTGATGAAACGCCGTATCAAAAACCGCAACCTGTTCGATACCAGGAAGCAGGCGCTCCATTGCTTCTATACCTACTAAATTTGGAGGATTATGTAAAGGAGCCAGTTCAAAAAGATGGCGAATTTTATCTTTTACTTCCTTAGTAATTAGAATTGAGCTCGAAAAATAAGGTCCGCCGTGGGCAACTCTATGCCCAACTGCATTTATTTCTTCTATTTTTTTAAACACACCGTGTTTTGGGCTGACTAGAGCCTCTAGCATTAATTCTAAGGCACTTTCATGGTCAGGTAAAATCTCATGAATAACAGTTTTCTTACCCTCACTTGTTTCATGCTTGATTATTGAATTATCAATCCCTATTCTTTCTGCTATGCCTTTTGCTAAAGCCTTTTCTGCATCCATATCAAACACCTGATACTTCAAAGAAGAACTGCCGCAATTGATTACTAGAACCTTCACAAATTTGACCTCCTAGGCAATATTAATTAATAACTAAGGTTGAGGTTGAGGTTGAGGTTGAGAATAAACTAAACCCTAAATCTAGAGAATTAATATTTAGTGACTGCAACTATCGACTATTCCACCATTGACCATTGACCATAGACTATAGACTATAGACTATAGACTATAGACTTTTTTAACCAGTCACCAGTCACCAGTAACTAGTCACTTTCACAGCACTGTAAAGCTGTCATTGCCACAGTGTTTACAATATCTTCAATACTGCATCCACGTGACAAATCATTAACCGGTTTATTCATTCCCTGTAATACAGGTCCAACTGCTTCAGCCTTAGCTAAACGCTGGACTAATTTATACCCAATATTACCGGACTGCAAGTCAGGAAAAATTAGTACATTAACTTTACCGGCAACTTTACTACCCGGTGCTTTAGAACTTCCCACTGCCGGTACTAAGGCGGCATCTGCCTGTAATTCACCATCAACATTTAAATCAGGATATTTCTCTTTAGCAATTTGGGCAGCCCTTACAACTTTATCAACCAGCTCATGCTGAGCACTACCTTTAGTAGAAAAGGAGAGCATACCTACTTTAGGCTCGAATCCTACTAAGGCTTTAGCTGTTTTAGCAGAAAGATAAGCCATCTCCGCTAATTGTTCAGCAGTAGGATTAGGATTAACAGCACAATCAGCAAAAACCATAACTCCGTTTTCACCAAACTCACAGTCAGGTACAATCATTATAAAGGCACCGGATACTGAAGAAATACCCTTTTCAGTTTTAATTATCTGTAAGGCTGGTCTTAGAACATCACCTGTTGTATTTCGAGCACCTGCTACCATACCGTCGACATCACCCTTATTAACCATTAATGCACCATAATACAAGGGGTTTTTTGTTAATTCTTGGGCATCCTCTAAAGTTAAGCCTTTATTTTTTCTTAGTTCAAACAAATTTTGAGAATACTCCTCATATTTCTCTGATTCTATAGGATTAATAATAGTGACTCCGTCTAAATTAGTATTTAACTTTTTTGCAACAGCCTCTACTTCTTTTTTTTCACCTAAAAGTACTACCTTGGCAATCTTTTCTTTGGTGATTATACCTGCTGCTTGAACAGTTCTCTCTTCCGTTCCTTCTGGTAATACTATTGCAGTAGTTTTTTTACTTGCTTTCTCCTTCATAATTTTAATTAAATCCATAACAAGACTCCTCCTTTTTTGGTATAATCTAGATTAACTTATATAATTTCAGTGTATTCTAACAAAATCCTACCATAAATATATTTTTTGTCAAAAAAAAATCCTTATGTATAGTTGGAGGAAGAAATTTATGCGGGTTACAGGAATAGTAGCTGAGTATAATCCTTTTCATCTTGGCCATTCTTACCATGTTAAGAAGGCTAAAGAAATAAGTAAAGCAGACACTGTTATTGCTATGATGGGTGGTAACTTTTTGCAAAGGGGTGAACCAGCCTTAGTCGATAAATGGACTAGAACTGAAATGGCATTAAGGGCAGGTATCGACTTAGTTTTAGAATTACCCTTTGTATTTGCTTCTCGAAGTGCCTCCTGGTTTGCTCAAGGCAGTGTAAAATCTCTTGCTAAAACAGAAATTATTACTCATCTAGCCTTTGGAGCGGAAACAGCTAATCTACCGGCACTAAAGCTAATTGCCCAAAAATTAAATAGGGAAGATATTATTTTTTCAGAAACCTTGGAATCTTTTTTGAAATTAGGATACTCCTACCCTAAGGCCAGAACTTTGACATTACAACAACAGTTCACAGAGATTAGTATTGATATAAATGAACTTAATAACCCCAATAATGTCTTAGCTTTGGCATATTTACGAGTACTAGATCAATTAAATTCAAATATAGAACCAGTGCTAATAAAACGGATTGGCAGCTATCATGCTCAAGAACCGGAAAAAGAGATAGCAAGTGCTACGGCTATCAGAAAACTCATCCTAAACCATAATGATGATTGGAAAAAATATGTGCCTACCTCTACCAAAGATATTTTGGTAAAGGAATTAATTAGAGGCAGAGGTCCTGTAACCCTTAAATCCTTTGAGCAACCAATACTTTCTGTAGTAAGACGTATGAAAATTGAAGAGCTAGGGAGAATAGTTGAAGTTACAGAAGGTATAGAAAACCGGCTCTGGGAACTAGCTCAAAAAACAGGAGATATCACCTCTCTTCTAGAAAAAATAAAAACTAAACGCTACACCTATACAAGAATGCAGCGTCTGTTAATTCATTCTTTCCTTAACTTCACCGAAGATATGAGTGTAGACGAACCTCAATATTTGAGAGTATTAGGTTTTAACTCCCAAGGGAAAAAACTACTCAAATTAATTAACAGCAACAGCAGCCTTCCAATAATAACGAAATTTAGCCAAGGGTACAAAGATATTTCTGAGACCGGCAGAAAAATATTGGATTTAGAAATTCGAGCTACCGACTTATATAATTTAGCTTTTCCTAATCTAAAAGAACGTCAAGGTCGGATGGATTTTTACAAGTCACCGGTAATTATTGACTAAAATCTCGCAGAGATTTTAGTCAATGTCCATAGTCCATAGTCCATAATTTCGTCAGTGTGGGACAAAGTAATCTAATCCTTTTTCACTTTTTCACTGTTCCACTGTTCCACTATTCCTATAGCTTGCTATTTTTTCTTGGATTTCATCCAATACTTCTGTGCAGGCTTCTCTTCCCATTTCAATAAAATGACTAGCGGCTTCAAAATCAGTCCAATTAAAGTCACTTACCCTTGGTTTAATTATAATATCCGCATGGCTGGCATAGTAGTTTCTGATCTGGCGCTCTAAAATTTCAATAGACTGCATAATAACATCATAGATACTGCTTATCTCTACCCTTGCTCTGCTATGGTATTGTAAATCTACTGCAATAACGATATCTGCCCCCAAGTCCCGAGCCAACTTTGCGGGTACTCGATCCACTACTGCCCCATCAACCAATATCCGATTATCCAAACAGCAAGGCTCTACTACACCCGGTACAGCAATGCTAGCTCGAACAGCATTAGCCACATTCCCCTCGGTAAAGACAACCCTTTCCCCACTTTGCAAGTCAGCCGCAACAATACCCACTGGAATTTTTAATTCATTAAAATTTTTGTTATGTGTCATTAGCCTTATCAAAGCATGTGCCTTCCTTCCTTTAATCAACCCCCACTTAGGGAGAACGAAATCCATGAAATGGGTATTATCTAGTTCCTTAGCCAGTTTAGCCATTATTTTCGGCTGAGCTCCGGCAGCATAAATTGAGCCTATAGCAGCCCCCATACTAGAGCCAGAGATAATATGGACTGGAATTTTTTCTTCCTCTAAAACCTGCAACACCCCAATATGGGCTAAGCCTTTGGCACCACCCGCTCCTAAAGCTAAACCAACTCTAGGTCCCATCATTTCCACTCCTTCGTTGGTAAATCAAACCTTAACTTCTAAAATTATACACTATTTTAATTAAAAAAATATTATCATACTCTAAATAATAAGTACATAAAGATAAACAAATAAAAAGGAAATGGGACACAACACTGTCAATTTGTGTCTTCTTTGAGGTGGAGGAATGTCATTTGCGCAGGAATATTTTTTACAGTCTTTTAGCAGTCTTAGCAATAATCCTGACTATCGCCATGATACTTTATCCCCAGTCCACTTTTAAAGGAGCTACTTTTGGGTTGACCACCTGGGCTACAGTATTAATTCCAGCTCTATTACCCTTTTTTATAATTTCCGATATTTTAGTGGAGCTAGGAATAGTGAATTTTTTGGGTATATTATTAGAACCGTTAATGCGTCCCTTATTTAAACAACCTGGTGCTTCTGGATTTGTCTTAGCCATGGGATTTACTTCCGGCTTCCCAATGGGTGCTGTTCTTACAAATACATTATTTGAAAAGAACCTTGTAACTAAAGATGAGGCAGGTCGACTATTAGCTTTCACTAATAACTCTAGTCCCCTTTTTCTCCTTGTTGCAATACCTATTGGAATGTTTAACAATCCCAGCTTAGGTCTTTTACTTTTACTTGCCCATTATACAGCTAACCTCACCTTGGGTATTTTTCTTGGATTAACCAAAAAAAATAATGAAAACCTTGGTTTCCATTATCATGATAGTTTATTAAAAAGAAGCTGGCGAGAACTCCTCACATTTCAAAAAAAATCAAAACCTTTCGGAGCACTCCTCGGCAGTGCAGTCAATAAAGCTATTCAAAACATACTAATGATTGGAGGCTTTGTAATATTTTTTGCCGTATTAATTGAAATATTTAAAGAAACAAGTCTGTTTTATATTTTAAGCCTATTCTTTTATAAGATATTGCATTTTACAGGTATTAATCCTGTCTTAAGTGAGGCAGTAACAATAGGGTTTTTTGAGATGACACTGGGAACCCAAAAAGCTTCTCAAATAAATGCTTCCTTAACTCACCAGCTAATGGTTGTCAGCCTTATTTTAGGCTGGAGCGGTCTCTCAATTCAAGCTCAGGTAATGAGTATAGCAGCTCGAAATAATATTCCCATTGGTTATTATGTTTTCGGTAGATTTTTCCAGGGTATCCTAGCCTTAATATTTACTTTACTGCTGTATTACTCCCTCGCTCATATTTCTCCTGTAGGAAACTTTGAGATTTTTCAAAGAGAATATTATAATATGCTGGATCTTTATTTTATTAATTTTGTAGCATGCATCTCAATATTAATGCTTCTTTTAATTTTATCCTCTTTTATAAAAATAGCTAAGGCTCTAAAACCAAAGTAATAATGCCTAGGGTTTTTAAACTTTTTTATTCTTTATTTTGCGATTTTTCAGATTGTTTCGTATGTAATGCGTTTTTAATTTGTTGCCGTCCTTCTTTTAATACTAAGGAATGGTTCTCTAGGTGGGCTTGAATCTGTGCCATTACCTCATCAGCATAATTAAAAGCCCCTTGTGTTATTTCTTGGGCTTGAGCTTTTGCTCTTTTCAAAATCTCCTGACTATTTTTCTCAGCTAATTTGTAAATTTCAGTTTCATTTGCTAATTCTTGCACTTTATCTTTTCCATTTTCAATTATTTTTTTTGCTTCTAATTCAGCATCATCAATTATTCTCTGCCGCTCTTTTTTAATCCACTGGGCTTGCCTAATATCCTCCGGTAAAGTTGCCCGTAATCGATCTATATTCTTAAAAATAACTTCATCCTGGATAATAATCTTATTTGTCAAAGGTATCCTAGGACTTTCCTCTAATTCAGCTTCTAATTCATCTAATAATCTATAAACTTCCATCGTTAAAACTCCCCTCTACCTGATAATAAGTTATTTTGGTGTCACCATACCTATCTTCTCTTGCTTTTTTAAGATTATTATATTCAACAATCAAATCTGCATCCCGAGCTGTTTCTGCAATTACTGTAGCCCTTTCCTCTAATAAATTCAAATTTACAATTCCCTGTAAAATATCATCAATTATTAAGGATTTATAAGGTGGATCAAGGTAGATTAAATTAAATTTAATATTAGTTTCGCTTAAAATTTTTAATGCTTTAAAGCAATCAATTGGATATAGCTTTGACTTATCTTCCATCTTACACCCTAATAAGTTTTCTCTTATCACTTGAACAGCTTTTTGGTTTTTCTCAACAAAAACTGCTAATGTTGCACCCCTGCTCAATGCTTCTATACCCATGCTGCCGGTTCCACCAAATAAATCTAAAACTTTAGCACCTGAGAGTCTAGTACCTAGAACATTAAAAACAGCCTCTTTAACTCGATCAGCAGTTGGCCGAGTTGAAAATCCTTTTACACTTTTTAACCGTTTACCCCTGCATAAACCTGCAATAACCCGCATTTTTTACCTCTTTTACTAGAATATAGTATATCATATTTTATTTTTATATAAAATATTTGCTTATAAACCTTAAATAACCTCTTATATCTTTAGTATTATTGCACAAAATATATATAGAAAACAAATTCTCCCTAAGTGCTTTTCTTCCCTCTTTTCCGCAGAAAAATCTGCGGGTTTTTTTTTAAGCCACAGATAAACACAGATAAACACGGATGAAGAACTAAACAAGTACATTAAAAAGATTAATTTTTATCTTGTACCAAATTTTTATCCGTGAATAAAAAAAGCGTGGAAAAATCCACGCTCTATTTATTCACCTGGATAGATTTCATATTTTGGCCTGGGGTTATTTGCCAAAGTTCCGACATCAACATTTTTTTTCTTAGATAACTCTTTAGTATTTTGAGTAAATAATTCTTGCCCAAATTCAGTATCCTTTTTAGTTTTGCCATAAATAAATTCTTCACTTCTCATCCTTCTTCTCATTAAAATTTAACCCTCCTTTCATATTTAGAATTAGTTTACCCAAAGAAATTAAAAAAACACATCTGTATACAAAGCATAAAAAGAGGAAATTATTAACTTGAAGAAAATTTTAAAGGAGGGAAATTATGGGCAGGGTTGAAGCTTATCGTCACTTAGGTATTAACTTAGATCTAGCTCTAGAAGCTCATGAAGCTATTAGAGGTGAGCAAGGAGGAGAAATACCAGGAGTTAGCCTTGATGAAGAATCTTTTGATATAGCTAATGTAAAAACTGTACAGGTATTAGATCAACGGGGCTCATCAATAATTGGTAAACCACCGGGCAAATATGTAACCATAGAATCTGATGTCTTAAGAATTAATAATAAAGCTTACCATCAAGAACTTAGCCACATCTTGGCTCAGCAATTTAAAAAAATTTTACCATTTAAAAATTCTAATGACAGTGTACTTATTGTAGGGTTAGGTAATTGGAATGCTACTCCGGATGCCTTAGGTCCTAAAGTAGTAGAAAAAAGTATGGCTACCAGACATCTCTATGGTAAAGTACCAGAAGAATTAACCAATGGCTTGCGTTCTGTTAGTGCTATAGCACCAGGCGTTTTAGGGATCACCGGTATTGAAACAGCAGAGATAATAAAAGGAATTGTAGAAAAAACTAATCCAAGTGTAATTATTGCTATTGATGCCCTTGCAGCAGGTGATGTTAGCAGAATAGGGGCAACAATCCAAATAGCTGATACCGGCATAAATCCAGGTTCTGGCGTTGGTAATAAAAGAGCCAGTCTTAATCAAGAATCTATGGGTATCCCAGTTATAGCTATAGGAGTACCGACAGTAGTCCATGCGGGTATTATTGCAAATGATATAATAGAAAGCTTTATACAACAAATGAAACAACGGCCTCCTCTAACGGAGTTAACTAAAGAACTTCATCCGCCGATGTTAAAAATGATTATTGACCAAGTTCTCCAGCCGTACAGTAATAGCTTAATGGTTACTCCTAAAGAAATAGATGACTTAATTGAAAATACCTCTAAAGTAATCGCCATGGCTTTAGCTGAAGCATTACATCCAGCAATGCCAGAAGAAGTTGCAAACTATTTACATTAATGGTAAATTACTTATGATGACTCAGTTCGGCAAACTGGGTCATCTTTCTAACAAAATGCAGGAAGCAAGGTAAGCAGGAAAATAAAATTATTTTCTTGCTTCATGCTACCTGCATCATTCTTCTCTTAAATAAACAAGCAGATGCATAATACATCTGCTTGTTTATTTAAATATATTATTATTTTTGTTGTCCAGAAAGTTGTTGTTCGGCAAATTGGACCATCTTTCTAACCATATATCCACCAACATAACCGTTTTCACGGGAAGTTAATTGACCTTTGTCAGCAGTTTGGTAGTTTGTCATACCTAACTCACTGGCAACCTCATACTTAAATTGATCAAGAAATGGTGCTGCACCTTGAACTGCAGGTTTATTAGTGTTACGAGGCATCTCAGTTTCACCTCCTATATACAAGCATTTATAATTTTAACCTATTTAAGAGTACCACCATTCATTAGTTGCTGCTCAGCAAATTGAACCAGTTTCCTAGTCATATAACCACCAACATAGCCGTTTTCACGGGAAGTTAGTTGACCTTTGTCAACAGTTTGGTAGTTTGTCATACCTAATTCACTGGCAACCTCATATTTAAATTGGTCCAGGAAATTCTTAGCACCTGCAACTGCAGGCTTATTTGTACTTCTAGCCACTTCTGTTTCACCTCCTCTGCGTTTAAGTATTACTAGTTTGTGTTTTTCAGAATTTTTTATCCTAGTATTATTTACCTGTTTTGTTTGGAATTGTCTCTTTATTTTGTTTTATTTTTTTATTTTTAGATACTTGCTGCAAACCCATTTCTTGGGAAATTTCATATTTAAATTTATTTAGATTTATCTTTTCAGCTCTTTTTTTTGGCATTTAAAACACCTCCTTTAGATTAGTTTGTAATTTTTCTAGAAATTAATGCTAGAAAAATCAGGCACTAAACAATATGGTTGATTGTTGCTGTGTAATCCTTAGGAAGGTACGACCGAAGGAGCTGAATCTTCAGTACGTAAGATCCTTCGCTGTCGCTCGGATGACGGGGATGCTGTCGTTTATAGTACAAAATAAAACACCTGTTTTCACAGGTGTTTTTAATAATAATGGTTATTATTAAGAGCTGGAATGTTTATAAAATTTTATTTGCATAGCTTCTTTTAATTTTTGATACTTTGGTATATCCAAACCTTCATTTAATATTTGTTCAGCCAGGTTTTTTGCTTCTTCTAATATTAGTCTGTCTTCAACCAAGTCTGCAATCTTCAAATCAGGAAGACCGTGCTGTCTGGTGCCGAAAATTTCGCCGGGTCCCCTGATTTTCAAGTCCTGTTCAGCGATATAAAACCCATCACCGCTCTGGGTCATAACTTCCATCCTGGCTTTTCCTTCCTCAGTCTTTGGGTCAGATATTAATATACAGTAGGCCTGTTTATCTCCCCGACCTACTCTGCCCCGTAATTGATGCAGCTGAGCAAGACCAAATCTTTCGGCATTCTCTACCACTATTACCGTAGCATTAGGTACATTTACTCCTACTTCAATTACTGTAGTAGTAACTAAAATGGCTATCTTACCAGTCCGTAATCGAGCCATTACCTGTTCTTTTTCTTCCAACCCCATCCTGCCATGCAAAATACCAATTTCAAACTGTGGGAAGATATTTGTTTTTAAATTTTCCGCCAACCTTAGAGCATCTTCTAAATCAAGCTTCTCCGACTCCTCAATTAGAGGACAGACGATATAGACCTGCTGTCCATTTTTGATTTCTCTATTAATTAGATTATAGACCTTCTGGCGCATGTTTTCCATTATATGGTATGTTTTTACCGGTTGTCTGCCAGGAGGCAATTCATCGATAACAGATAGATCCATATCACCATATAATGTTAAAGCTAGGGACCTAGGTATAGGAGTAGCGGTCATTACTAAAACATCAGGGTTTAAGCCTTTTTCTTGTAAAGCTAAGCGCTGTTTAACCCCAAATCGATGTTGCTCATCTATAACTACTAAACCTAAATTACGGAAAATAACCTCATCTTGAATTAATGCGTGGGTACCTATTACTAATTTTATATCGCCTTGTAATATATGATAAAGTTTTTTTCTTTTCTCACTTAGTGTGAGACTGCCCGTTAGTAAAACGGGATCAATACCCAAGGGCTTTAGCATTTCCTTTAAGCTTAAATAATGCTGCTCAGCTAAAATCTCAGTAGGTGCCATTAAAGCACCTTGGTATCCGCCGGCAAGAGCTTTAACTAAAGACCAAGCGGCTATAATAGTTTTTCCTGACCCAACATCACCTTGAACGAGACGGCTCATAACTATCTCTTCTTCCATATCCTTCCCAATTTCCGACACTACTCGAACTTGAGCCTGGGTTAAAGAAAACGGAATACTGTTAAGTAGACTATCTGTTAACTTTTTTTCTTTGGTATGACTAATACCAACCATATTTATTAGCTGCTTTTTTAGGTTTTTTATACCAAGCTGTAAAAGGAGCAGTTCTTCAAAAACCAATCGATAACGGGCCCTTTTTAATAACTGCCAATTGCTCGGGAAATGTATTTCTTTAATAGCTTCCTCTAGCTTCAACAAATCATATTTGTTAATTATTTCCTCGGGAATAGTTTCTGTAACATTAAGCAGGTACTTTTCCAAAATGTTATAAATAACATCCCTCAAAAACTTGGAAGAAATTTGTTCTGAGCCAGAATATACTGGTACAATTCTGGCAGTATGCAGCTGTTTCCCATCAGGATCATATGCTTCATAATCGCTTACCACGATTTGTTTTTCATAACGGAAATCAACTTTTCCGGTAACAATCACTTGCATACCCGGCTTCAATTTATTTTTTAGGAAAGTCTGATTAAACCAAACAGCAGCTATACTCTGCGAGTTATTGTGCAAAATCACTTTTAAAATACTGACATATTTTTTTGGCCGTAAGATTTCCACTTTACTTATAGTTCCCAGAATAGTTTCTACATTTCCATTTATCAATTGACTAAAAGGCTTTAATTGTGATCTATCCTCATACCTACGGGGAATGTATGAAAGGAAATCTTCAATGCTCTTTAAGCCCAGCTTCGCTAAATCTTCCTGCCTCTTTTTACCTATACCAGGGAGGCTTAGAATATCTCTTGTTTTTTGTTCTCCATTTAACATTTTTTTCTCCTAAATACTTTATATAGTTAAACACCATTATTTTCTTTTATAATAGAATTCAATTGACTTAATACTTCTTCTAGTTTTAGGCCGTGGGCTTTAATACCCTGTTCTAAGGTTTCTGTAGAGGCTCCCATACAAAGAGAACACGCCATACCTACTTCTCTTAATATATCGGCTGTTTGCGGATAGGCTTGCAGTAGTTCTGTTATTGACATATCCTTATTTATCATTTCAAACCACTCTCCCTTATTTTTATAGAAGTGACTGGTGACTGGGATGATTAGTAACTTTTTTTAGCTTATTGTTTTATACTAAAGTCTATTCTTTATTGTTCCTGTTTTCTCCTTTAAGATAAGGTTAAATATATTTCAATAGCTAGCTAAAATAAGGAAGGATGACCCTCGGTCATCCTTCCTTATATACATTTAGTATTCATTTAATATTATTTAACTTCCAAATAAGGATAAAAGAGCACCAGCTGCCACAGCAGAACCGATAACACCGGCGACATTAGGTCCCATGGCATGCATTAATAAGAAATTGCGGGGATTTTCTTGCTGCCCAACTACTTGAGAAACCCTGGCAGCCATAGGAACAGCAGACACTCCAGCAGAACCAATTAAAGGATTGACTTTTCCACCGGTTAAGTTATACATAAGTCGGCCTAATAGCGTTCCTGCAGCTGTTCCAATAGCGAAGGCTACCAAGCCCATTACAATTATCTTAAGAGTTGCATCTGTTAAAAATTCTGATGCTGTTGCAGTAGCCCCTACTGTAGTACCTAAAGCTATAGTTACAATATTTATTAAGGCATTTTGGGCAGTATCATTTAAACGTTCTACCACGCCTGACTCTCTAAAAAGATTCCCCAGCATAAGCATACCAATTAATGGTGCAGCAGTTGGTAAGAATAAAACGCAAACTATGGTAACCATAATAGGGAAAACAATTTTCTCAACCTTGGAAACAGGTCGTAACTGTTCCATAACTACCTGACGTTGTTTTTTAGTAGTCAGAGCCTTCATAATGGGAGGCTGGATAATAGGTACCAAGGCCATATAAGAATAAGCAGCAACAGCTATAGGCCCTAAAAGGTGGGGCGCTAGTTTACTTGTTACATAAATAGCTGTTGGGCCATCAGCTCCACCGATTATACCTATAGAAGAGGCTTCTTGGGGAGTAAAACCTAAAAAAAGTGCAGCGATAAAAGTTGTGAATATACCGAATTGGGCAGCCGCACCTAAAAGTAATGTTTTCGGGTTAGCAATTAAGGGCCCAAAATCGGTCATTGCCCCTACACCTAAGAAGATAAGTGGCGGATAAATTCCTAGCTTTACGCCCAGGTATAGGTAATAAAGAAGTCCACCTGGCTGTAATAACTTATGAGGATCATTTGGGTCATAGACGGGTGGATTCATAATCCCGGTTCCCGGAAAGTTAGTTAACAGCATTCCAAAGGCTATTGGTAATAAAAGTAATGGTTCGTATTTCTTAACAATGGCCAAATATAATAGAATAAAGGAAATAATTATCATAATTATTTGACCAATACTGATAGTCAGAAAACCTGTATTTTTTATAAGCTGCATAAGAGCGTTACCCAGGTTCATTTGGTAGTCCATTGAGCTAGTTCAACTCCTCTCTCTGCTTTAAACACATTATTAATTACTGATAACAGTAATTAATAGGTTAAGGTTTCGCTTCACTAGGTTGAGGTTGAGAAAACATTTTAAAAGACATTTTCTTCTTAACCTTAACCTTAACCTTAACCTTAGCCTTAGCCTTAGCCTTAGCCTTAGCCTTAGCCTTAACCTTAGCCTTAGCCTTAACCTGTCCCGGAGGGACATTACCCAATTATAAACAATACATCACCAGGATTAACGGCAGTTCCTTCTTTGGCCGCAATTTGCTGAACAGTCCCATCTAGAGGAGCGGTAATTTCGTTTTCCATTTTCATCGCCTCTAAAATCATAACCACTTCGCCATTTTTAACCTGTGTTCCCTCACCTTTTATAACTTTAAATACTTTGCCTGGCATTGGAGCTGTTACAGACTCTCCACCAGTTACCGGAGCTTGAGCTTTAGGTTGTGCTGCCGGCTCGTTTGGAGCGGCGGCTGGAACGCTAGCCTTAGGTGCACTAATTGGTGCCATCTTAGCTGGAGCTGAAACACCCCCCACCTCTTCTACTTCCACTTCATAGGTTTTTCCATTAACAGTTATGTTAAACTTTCTCATCTTCATTCTCCTTCCAATCTGCTTTATTATAATTTACGCATATTCATAGCTTCAGTACGACCTCTTTGAGCCCAAGCCGAACCGTTTGTTCCGGAAATACGAGTAATAGTTTTGATAACAACCTGATGCCCACAGGCGGCTATAGCTGCCGCAATTACTGCCGCAATTTCATCAGCATCATCACTTTTTACTATTCCAACAGCCGGTGGCTGTTCTTTATTTGAGTTATCTGCTATTTTCGTTTCTTCTTTCTTTTTGGGCTTTGGTGCTAGGAAACTGGATTGGACCTGAATCAAAAACATCAAAATTAATAAAGCAACAAAGACTGTACCCATTCCTAAAAAAGCAACTTTTAAGCCATATGTTAACATCCCGCAATGCCCTCCCTTTAACGTAAGTAATTTTTCGGGTATCGTGCCCAGTGCCCAGTGCCCAGTGCCCAGTGCCCTGTTAACCTTAACCTCAACCTTAGCCTTAAAACTGACTTAGTCAGTTTTACAACGGAATATTGCCATGTTTTTTGGCAGGGCGGGTTTCCCGTTTTGTAGCCAGCATTTCAAAAGCATTAATTAAAACTGGTCTTGTTACAGCTGGCTCGATAACCATATCCACATAACCTCTTTCAGCTGCAACATAAGGTGTGGCAAAACGTTCTTCATACTGTTTGATTATCTCATTCCGTTTGGCTTCCTTATCTTGAGCAGCTTCTATATCCTTACGGAATATGATGTTTGCAGCACCACTGGCACCCATAACCGCAATCTCAGCAGTCGGCCAGGCAATTACCTGGTCACCTCCAAGGTGGCGTGAAGACATTGCGATATATGCTCCCCCATAAGCTTTTCTAGTAATTAAAGTAACTTTGGGTACAGTTGCTTCTGAATAAGCATAAAGCATTTTAGCTCCGTGACGAATTATACCGCCAAATTCCTGGTTGACCCCAGGTAGAAAGCCAGGAACATCTACTACTGTTAATATTGGGATATTGAAGGCATCACAGAAACGGATAAATCTTGCTGATTTATCACTAGCATTAATATCCAAGCAACCAGCCATATATTTGGGTTGGTTAGCTATAACTCCTATACTTTTCCCATTTAGCCGGATAAAAGCGGTAACAATATTCTGGGCATAATAAGGCTGCACTTCAAAAATTTCGCCATTATCAGCAACTTTTATAACTACGTCTTTAATGTCATAAGGAGCATTAGGGTTATCAGGTATAATATCATTTAGAGTTTCATCCCGACGTTCAGGATCATCACCGGTATCAAAGACTGGGGCTTCCTCCAAGTTGTTGTTGGGAATATAGCTTAGCAAAGCCCGGATTTGAAGTATGCATTCTTCTTCGTTTTCTGCAGCGAAGTGAGCAACTCCACTAACACTGTTATGGGTCATGGCTCCGCCTAGCTTCTCAGCACTTACCTCTTCTCCCGTAACCGCCTTAATAACCTGCGGCCCGGTAATAAACATCTGAGAAGTATTTTTAACCATAAATACAAAATCGGTAATAGCTGGTGAATATACAGCTCCCCCTGCGCAGGGTCCCATAATTACAGAAAGTTGGGGTATTACACCTGAAGAAATTGTATTTCGATAGAAAATATCACCATAGCCACTAAGAGCATCTATTGCTTCTTGGATTCGGGCTCCACCAGAGTCATTTATACCAATACAGGGCGCACCCATTTTTAATGCTAAGTCTAATACTTTACAGATTTTCTTGGCATGCATTTCTCCTAAAGAGCCGCCTACCACTGTAAAGTCCTGAGCAAAAGCATAAACTAATCTCCCGTCAATAGTACCATAACCGGTAACTACACCTTCAGCTGGCGTAAAAGTATTTTCCATACCAAAATTAACACAGCGGTGTGTAACAAACTTATCCAGCTCTGTGAAAGAGCCTTCATCAAAAAGCAGTGTTAAGCGCTCCCGGGCTGTATATTTTCCCCGCTCATGCTGTTTCTCTATGGCCTTAGCACCACCACCTAACTCAATCTCTTGACTTCTTAACCTCAGTTCTTCTAATTTTGCTCGAGTACTCATGTTTTGAAACTCCCCTCACTTCTTTCTAAAATATAATCTATGATCTTTCAGATAACTCTAAAAGAATTCCTTTTGTAGCTTTCGGATGAAGGAAGGCTATCTTAGCCCCACCGGCACCATAACGGGGTTTTTCATCTATCAGACGCATACCTTGTTCTTTTAGGTATTCTAATGCTTCTTCAATGTTTTCAACTTGTAGAGCAATATGCTGAATACCCTCGCCATTTTTTTCAATAAACCTTGCTATTGGTCCCTCAGGTGATGTCGATTCCAATAATTCCAGTTCACTATCACCACAAGGCAGAAAAGCAACTTTAACTTTTTGTTCTTCCACTATTTCAATTCCCTGACATTTAAGACCCAAGACATCAGTATAAAAACTTAGACTATCATCTAAATTATTTACAGCAATACCAATATGGTCTATTTTTAAAACCTTCATCCATTTTACCCTCCTTTGACTAAATTTACCAAATTTATTGCAATATCCCGTTTATAATACGGTCTATAACATCATAGGGATTTCTCTTATTTTCTATAATCTCATCTAGTTGGCTATCCCAAAAATTCTCCTCAGAAAGCTTATCAGTAATTTTAGCTGAAACCTTATTTAAAATATTATTAATAAGTTCATTACTAATTCTTTCTTTTCTGCGGATGCACAATTCACCTGAAGATGTCAAATATGCTTGATGCTCTATAATCTTATCCACTACATCAACAATTCCTTCATTGCGGACAGCTACAGTTTTTAGAATTGGTGGGAACCAATCGCCCATATTGGCATTGAGTTCCAGCATTTGAGCTAATTCTATAACTACTCTTTCCGCCCCTTCGCGATCAGCTTTGTTAACAACAAAAACATCACCAATCTCCATTATTCCTGCCTTAATAGCTTGGATATCATCACCTAACCCTGGTACTGAAACTACAACTGTTGTATCAGCAGTCTTGATAATATCTACTTCCGACTGCCCTACTCCGACAGTTTCAATTAAAATATACTCAAACCCTGCAGCATCCAAAATTTGAATGGTATTATAGGTTGCCTTGGAAAGTCCCCCTAAACTTCCTCTTGTGCTCATGCTTCTGATAAATACGCCATCATCCAAAGCTAAATCAGACATTCGAATTCGATCACCTAGAATTGCCCCACCAGTAAATGGACTGCTAGGATCGACAGCAATTACCCCAACAGTCTTACCTCTTTTGCGCAACTCTTTAACCACTTTGTCAGTCAAAGTACTTTTTCCTGACCCTGGTGGACCAGTGATACCTATCAGAAAAGCCTTCCCTGTTTCGGAATAAAGTTGCCTTAAAGCTACGATGGCTTCTGGGTCTTCATTTTCAGCCCTTGTTATGAGGCGGGCGATAGCAACACGATTGCCTTCCTTAACCAGTTGCACCAAATCCATTATTCCACCGCCTTTACTGGAATGTCATCTTATTGCCTAACATTGGCTTTAATAAATTCAATGGGAACAGAGGTAGGTGTTCCAGGAGTAAATATTTCCGCTATTCCCGCTTCTTTTAGAGCGGGAATATCATCATCTGGTATTACTCCACCTCCGATTATTAGTTTGTCATCTGCACCCTTTTCGCGCAACAAATTAACCACTTTAGGCATCAACGTCCCGTGGGCACCGGATAATAAGCTTATAGCCACCACATCAACATCTTCTTGAATACTAACAGCTACTATTTGTTCAGGAGTTTGCCTTAAACCCGTATAAATAACCTCAAAACCCGCATCCCGAAAAGCACGGGCAATGACTTTTGCTCCACGGTCATGACCATCTAAGCCCGGCTTAGCAACCAAGACTCTTATTTTCCTCTCAGTCATCACACTAACCTCCTAATATCAGATATTAAAGTACCTGAATTGGCGTGTATTCACCAAATATTTCCCGTAGTACACCACAAATTTCGCCCTCAGTACAATAGACTTGGGCAGCCTTTAGCATTATGGGCATCATATTATCGTTGCCTTTTGCCGCGGACTTTAGTTCATCAAGAGCAGCCTGCACTGCATTGCCATCTCGCTTAGACTTCATTTCAGTAAGCTTTTTAGCCTGTAAAATACCCACACTAGGATCAACTCTTAATAGTCCTTTCGGTTGTGTCTCCTTAATCTGAAACTTATTCATACCGACAACAACCCGTTTTCCTGATTCAACTTCTTTTTGGTATTCATATGCAGCATCCTGAATTTCCTTTTGAATATAACCCTGTTCAATTGCTTTAACAGCACCACCTAATTCATCAATTTTATTGATGTAAGTCCAGGCTTCATCCTCTATACGCTTTGTTAAGGCTTCCACATAGTATGAACCTGCTAATGGATCTACTGTCTCAGTAACACCACTTTCATAGGCAACAATTTGTTGAGTACGTAATGCTATCCGAACTGAATCTTCTGCCGGTAGTGCTAATGCTTCATCTTTTGAGTTTGTATGTAAAGATTGGGTGCCGCCTAGTACTGCCGCCAAGGTTTGAATGGCAACCCGAACAATATTATTATCAGGCTGTTGTGCAGTAAGGGTTGAACCCCCTGTTTGAGTATGAAAACGCAGCATCATAGAACGTTCATTTTTTGCACTGAAGCGTTCCTTCATTAGCTTAGCCCATATTCGGCGGGCAGCTCTAAATTTGGCTACCTCCTCTAACAGATCATTGTGAGCGTTAAAGAAAAATGATAAACGTCCAGCAAAGGTATCAACATCTAATCCAGCATTAATAGCTGCATTAACATAAGCAATACCATCAGCTAAGGTAAATGCCACTTCTTGGGAAGCAGTTGAGCCTGCTTCTCGGATGTGATAGCCGGAAATACTGATTGTATTCCAATTTGGAACATTCCTAGCACAAAAATCAAAAATATCTGTAATCAAGCGCATGGATGGGGTAGGTGGAAAGATATAAGTTCCCCGGGCAGAATATTCTTTTAGAATATCATTTTGAATTGTACCATTTAATTTATCTGGTGTAACACCCTGTTTTTCACCAACCGCTATATAATAGGCCAATAAAACAGAGGCAGGTGCATTAATCGTCATTGAAGTACTTACTTTATCTAATGGAATACCATTAAATAAAATTTCCATATCAGCTAAAGAGTCAATGGCAACTCCCACTTTTCCTACTTCACCTTCAGACATGGGGTGATCTGAGTCATAACCTATTTGGGTTGGCAGGTCAAAAGCTACGGAAAGCCCTGTTTGACCCTGTTCCAATAAATATTTATAACGAGCGTTGGATTCTTCAGCCGAGGAAAAACCGGCATACTGACGCATGGTCCAGAAACGACCCCGATACATATTAGGCTGTACCCCTCTAGTATAAGGGTATTGTCCGGGGAAACCAATCTCACTTCTATAATCAACATCAATATCTAAGGGTGTATAAAGTTGATTTACAGAAGCCCCTGAGCCGGTCACAAACTTATCCTTGCGCTCTCCCTTTTTACCTTTAGCTGCAAGTTTTTCAACACTTTTTTCCCAATCTGCTTCATAGTCACTATTGTCTTGTTTAATCTGTTCTAATTTTTCTTTGTCATACATACAATCTACTCTCCTTCCTGACCTTAATTTGATAAACATATAAATAAATTATACGCTTTACTTGAATTTGTTGGTACCATTTTTCACATAACATTTATATTTATAATCATAAGACCTTTTTTTAGTAATTCTTAACAATTATATATTCGCGTTGGAAAAACTAAATCCTTCATAGTTAAAATTTTCATTATCATCCTAAGCATATTTACCTTGGGAACTTCTTAATGAAACATCACCAACAATGATGCGGTGTAAAGCATTATTATTATCTCTTACGATTAAAAAACCGTCCCTATCCACATCCACTGCTTTCCCTTCTAGTTTTTCCTGCGGCATTATTACTAGTACATCTTCCCCCAGAGTGACCGAATTATTTTTCCATTCTTCTATAATAAAAGAGAAACCATACTCTAAGTATTGATTATAAGTCTTTTCTATTTCTTCGAGCATTGCTTGAAAAACTTGAACTCTAGATACTAAACGGCCTAAGGCTATATTTAAAGAAATTGCATTATCCCTAAACTCTTCGGGGAACTCCTCCTTACTTTGGTTAACATTGACCCCGATTCCACAGACAATATAATTTACCCTTTCAATTTCTGCCGATAACTCAGTTAAAATACCTGCTACTTTTTGCTTATTAATAAGTATATCATTTGGCCACTTTATCCCTGTTTTAACACCCAGAGCTTTTTCTAAAGCTCTAACCATACCTACTGCTAAAACAAATGAAATTTGTGGAGCACTAGTAGGTGGAATCTCAGGACGCAAAAGGACAGAAGCCCAAATTCCTTTTCCTTTAGGAGAATCCCAAGCTCTACCTAGCCGCCCTTTACCCTGCAGCTGTTTTTCAGCAATAACAACAGTTCCTTCTGGTTTTCCTGCAGCTGCATATGTTTTAGCTAGAGAATTTGTTGAATCAACTTCATCATAGGTAAATAGAAATTCTTTTCCCCATTTCTCAGTTTGCAGATTGTTGAGTATTTCTGTCTTTAATAAAGCATCTGGCCGGCTTATCAGCCTATACCCCCAACGCAATTGGGTTTCTATAGCATAACCTTCTTCTTTAAGGCTATTAATATGCTTCCAAATGGCAGTGCGGGATACACCACATAATTTACTTAATCGTTCCCCTGAAATAAAACCCTTCGAATTGCTTAACACTTTTAATATTTTGATTTTCAAATAATCACTCTCCAAAGTCGAATTAGGGAACCTGTTTAATTTTATACTATTTATATGCTTTAAAACACCTATAACAAGGGAAAAATAAAAATATACCATAGGTTTTATTAAATATATTGTACTTAATCATTTTTGACCTTGCAATGGGCAAGGCTTTTTGTTAGAATTAAACAGTGATTTTTCTTTTAATTTGAAATAAATTGATTGATTGATTGTCTACTGAAGGAGGTGTGCGCACCGTGGCAAGAGTTTGTGATGTTTGCGGAAAAGGTGTTATGACTGGTATGCAGGTTAGTCACTCCCATATCAGAACTAAGAAAAAATGGGCACCTAACTTACAAAAAGTAAGAGCGATTGTTAAAGGTACTCCCAAAAGGGTTACTGTATGCACCCGTTGTTTACGTTCCGGAAAAGTAAAGCGTGCTGTATAAAAAAGATCACCCCAACAGGGTGATTTTTTTTAACATCCAGAACTATGCTTACAAGTTAATCCAATTACTACAGTCCATAGACCATAGCCCATTGATATAAATGTAGAATGTAGAATTTAGAATGTAAAATAGAGAATACATGAACCCTTGGGGGGCTCTCCATTCTCCATTTTCAATTCTCAACTATTTATATATTTTCCAGAATATCTTCTAGCTCTGTTTTACTTAAAGTATATATTTCATTACAAAAATGGCAGGTAATTTCACCCTTGCCTTCTTTTTTAATCATATCCTTTAGTTCTTCTTTTCCTAAGCTTACTAAAATATTCTTAATCCTATCTTCACTGCATTTACAACGAAAGTTTACTGGTTTTTCTTCTAAATAATTAATATCAATACCCTGAAGATATAGGGCAATTAATTCTTTCGGTCCATTGCCTTCTTTAACTAATGTGCTAATAGGTTTAAGTTTAGCGGTGTTTTCTTCTATTTTTTCAAGAACCTCTTCAGGAGTGTCCGGTAATACCTGGATAATAATACCTCCACTAGCCTCAACAGAAAAATCAGGATTTACTAAAACACCTAAAGAAACTAATGATGGTATTTGCTCCGACCTTGTTAAATAACTAGCAATATCTTCACCTATTTCCCCAGAAACAAGAGGTATACTTCCTGTATATGCTTCTTTTAAACCTATATCCTTTGTTATATAAAGATTACCGCCACCTACTCCCCCACCTACATCTAACTTCCCTCTATTATTTAAAGGCAAATCAACATGGGGATTTTGTACATAACCCCTTACTTCACCTTCAGTATTAGCATCAGCAATTATTCCACCTAAAGGTCCATCTCCAAAAACCCGTACCGTAATTGCACCTTCTCCTTTTAAACCCCAAGTTAATAATAAGGCGGCACTCATTACCCTGCCTAAAGCAGCAGTAGCAACCGGAAAGGTTTGATGTCTTAAACTAGCTTCATTTGTCAGCTTTGTAGTAACCACAGCCGAAACTCTAATGGTATTGTTTAGTGCTGTTGCCCTTACTATACTATCCCACATAAGATTTAACCTCCAAAGTATCAGTTAAGATAATAGTTGTTATTATAATTGCAAACATATAATAGTTTAATACAAGAATCCAGCTAAGACAAGACGGCTTTATTGGGGACTATGGTCTATGGTCTATGGTCTATGGTCTATGGTCTATAACTAATCTTATTCCTTTTTATCATGTGTCCCTAAAGAGTTCGTGTTTTCTTCATTCTAAATTCTAAATTCTACATTCTACATTCTAATTCAACATTCTACATTCTACTAATGATTAGTAATTGATAATATTTTGCGTTTCGTGTCCGGTTGTTCAGTGACCAGTGCCCAGATAAAAGTCTTTGGTGGATAGTCAGTATATAGTCAATTTTAATAAAGAAAAGACCTGCAAAGCAGGTCAGGAAAGTCTACTATAGTCTATCGACTATCAGCTATCGACTATTTACTTACTTCTCCGCATAGGCTTCATTTTTCTGACTTACCACTGGTTCTAAATAACCCTTTACCTTTTTATAAAGAACAAAAGTAAATAAGCCTGTTAAACTTCCTTTGAACAGATTAAAGGGGATGATTGATGCTGTTAATAATGGCAGGACAGCATTTCTGGGTATTCCCCATAAGGGTAAGAGCCAATAATAATTAGATATAGCCATCACTACTGTAGTGGCTATCACACCACAGCTTAATGCTAAGACAGCTCTGCTTTTCGTTTTATTTAAAGAGTAAATTATCCCAGCAACAAAAGCAAATGTTGCACCAGCAATAAAATTAGCTGTTATTCCGATTAAACCAGCAGGAGCATTACCAATTAGAAAAGAAAGCACATTTTTTCCTAAATCCACCAATACCCCAGCCCAAGGTCCAATGGCAAAGGCTGCAATAAGTGCCGGAACCTCGGCTGCATCGTAACGCAGATATTCTGGAAAAAAAGGTAAAGGAAAACTAAAAAACTGCAGAATAAGTCCAAATGCCGCTAGTAATGAAATCCTTGCTAAAATTTTTGTAGTCATTTTAAATCGCTCCTCGTTTTTTGTATTAGGGGACAGTCTTTCGGGTCGTGGCCAGTGACCGGTGACCAGGGACCTATGACTATTAAGGACGTGTGAACATGAATGTCGAGCTTTCATTGACGTGCTACCGTGTCGCCGATTAATTATTTATTGGGTTGAGATATTAGGAGGCATTCTAGATCACTGAAAAAGTCCAGTTCCGTGTCATTCTGAATGAAACGAAGTGTAATGAAGAATCTTTAAAGCCTCGTAAATGCTCAGATCCTTCGCTATCGCTCAGGTAAGCAGGGTATCAAAATCATGTGTTAAGATTTTGTTTACATCGCTTAGTTTTTTCACCTAATGACAAGCTTGGCTATTTACCTTATTACTAAACTTATTCAGTGCCTTCGGAGGCATCCGTATGCCCCGGAGGGGTCCGTGGTTGAATATATTTTCTCGCCCACTCGCCCACTAATAAAACTTAACAAATAAGCCCCAAAGCATAAACGCTTCGGGGCAATAATACAAGATAATTACCATTCAAAGCAAAAATGCAATGAATAGCAATCAATCTCTTTCTCCCATCCAGACTTTAACTGTCGGCTCCGGAATTAAACCGGATCTGCCATTTGGCTCGCGGGCTATACCGCCGGTAAGGAATTACACCTAACCCCGAAAGAGTAAATTATTAACTTCTATTTTATATTAAGTAAAAAGGTGGGTAATGTCAATAAAATTAAAAGGCTTTTTTAACTATAAATTGCAAGTTTAAATGCCCACCATATTTTGTAAAAGCCATTGACACTTGGATGATAGAAATCCGAAGGTTCAGATTAAAAATTAACTACAAATCAAAAATTAATATTAAAGTGTTCCATCAAAATGTGAATGTAAATTATGTTCAATATGATGTAGATTCTGCAAAAACAATCGCAGAAAAGTTGTATAATTTAAATTATACTGGTAGTAATATTAGATTTAGCTATAACTTATGGGGAGAATGTAGCGATTATAATGCGATACATGAAGGTGTTGACTTCCAATGTACGAATAATTACTCTCAACCCGTTTATGCACATACCGCAGGTGAAATTACAAAGATTGACAGGACGAATAAAATTTTAAATATTATTTCCAAGGTAATCTACCATGTTATTTTTCTTATTATACTTTATTAATAAATGAACATGGTAATCTATTAAGCAATATACATATATGTCAAAAAGTTCTCTTCCTTTTTCTTTTCCCTTATGATACCTAATAGCTCCCTAGGGTATTCGATCATATTTCCATTGTACTGTGTCAAAGTACCGTCCCCAGACATCCCAACCTTTACCGATGTAATAATTGAATTAGTTAACCAAGGCTTTTCTGACATTACAATAAGCGAAATTATGGTTAATGGTAATAATACATTACCATCTAATGTTAAGATAGCAGTTGGAAGAAATAAACCGGTAAATGCCTCAGGGTTTCACGAAGATGCCTTGATATCTTTTCACAATCTTAATGATTTTAATATAAGTCCAAAATCCAAATTGCTTTCATTTGAGGAAAATAGAGAAATTAAGGAAATAAATCATTATGGAATAAGGATTCAACATGAAACAAAGATTGATAATGTTACAATTTACTATAAATATTTCGGCATTAGTTTAAAAAAGGAAATTCAAATTTCTCGTTAGATGTTTCTATCTATATCGTTCCTTTGCAAAGATGGGCAATATGTAGTTGAAGCGCAGGTACGGCAGACTGTGTGAATACTAGCTGATGAAATAACTAATTCTATAAAATCTGCAGTCCCTTTTAAAAGGAGTTCCGAGGGTCAGGCTTACTTTTAAACTTTACTACGTTTAAAAGTGAGCCTGACCCTCAATATGCATATGCACTCCATATGCACTTGTTGCTATAGATATCACCGCTGCACTAGCCCTTTAAATAAATTATCGAATTATAAGGTATTTTTTCAGAAGGGTAAATTATCCCCCAAGAGGAATTTAATAATTAGAAAATTTTAATAATAAGGTGATAATTATGCTTAAAGCAGTAGTTGCCGAAGATGATAGTATTCTA
>Ga0209643_1000300_pt1 | contig 107792 bp, 95 predicted proteins | sample AutmiccBRH37_all_FD_187383 | JGI IMG/M metagenome (GOLD analysis project Ga0209643, IMG submission 187383) | Deep subsurface microbial communities from Mt. Terri, Switzerland - Autotrophic microbial communities BRH/37_all (SPAdes) (version 2) | ecosystem: Environmental > Aquatic > Deep...
CCGGCCGCAACTGGATGGGCACGGCATTCGGCGGCGCACGCGGCCGCACCGACGTGCCGAAGATCGTCGACTGGTACATGCAGGGCAAGATCCTGATCGACCCGATGATCACCCACACCATGCCGCTTGACGACATCAACAAGGGCTTCGACATGATGCACAAGGGCGAGAGCATCCGCGGCGTGGTGGTCTATTGAGAACGCCAATGGAACTCGTCTCGCAAAACAGGTGCTTCGGCGGCACGCAATCGGTCTATCGACACCGGTCCGAGGTTTGCGATGGCGAGATGACCTTCGGTCTGTTCCTGCCACCGCAGGCAAAAAGCGGATCCGTGCCGCTGCTCTGGTACCTGTCCGGCCTGACCTGTACCCACGAGAACGCCATGACCAAGGCAGGTTTGCAGCGGCATGCGGCGGAACACGGCCTGGCGGTGGTCTTTCCCGACACGTCGCCGCGCGGCGAGGGCGTTGCGGACGATCAGGCCTATGACCTTGGGCAAGGCGCCGGTTTCTACGTCAATGCGACCCAGAAACCCTGGTCGCGGCACTTCCGCATGTACGACTACATCGTTACCGAACTGCCCGCGCTGCTGATGGCGCATCAGCCGCTCAACGGGGTTCACGGCATTACCGGCCATTCGATGGGCGGGCATGGCGCCCTGACGATCGCCTTTCGCAATCCGGGGCTGTTCCGGTCGGTCTCCGCCTTTGCGCCGATCGTCAATCCGACCCGGTCGGACTGGGGCCGCAAGCAGTTCTCGGCCTATCTGGGTGACGACGAGGCGCATTGGGTGGACTATGATGCCTGTCTCCTTCTCGCCGAGCGCGGATGGGCCGGCGACATCCTGATCGACCAGGGCGCGACCGACCAGTTTCTCGACCTGCTCAAGCCCGAAGCGATGGCCAGCCTGATCGCCGAACGGCGTCAGCCGGGTGTGGTGCGGATGCAGGCCGGCTATGATCACAGCTACTATTTCGTTGCGAGCTTCGGCGAGGATCACATTCGCTGGCACGCCGAACGGCTCAAGGCCGCGTGACGGAAATGCGTGGCGTCGGTTGGGCCGCCGCCACGCGATCTGCCCGGAATCGAAAGGCACGGGTTGCTGCCTTCAATTGTAAGTTTTGACGCACTTAACGGATCGGAGGAAGGGGATCGTTACGGAATGGGATCGACGCTGCGGAAAGCCGTGTCGCGATCTTGGGGGATTTTCGCGCAGCCGATGCCGGGAAGGAGGAGACCGTAAGGTTTTCCCGGGGCGAAGAGGGTGGAAGCCCTGATCGGTGTCACTCAACGGGAGGATGAAATGAAACGACTTCTCACATTGTTTGCCGTGTTGTCCATGGGCGGTGCACAACTCGCCTACGCCAATCCGGAACTGCAGAAAATCATCGATGACCCCAATCAGTGGGCCATCCAGACCGGCGACTACGCCAACCAGCGCTATTCCAAGCTCGACCAGATCAACAAGGACAATGTCGGCAAGATGCAGGTCGCCTGGACCTTCTCGACCGGCGTCCTGCGTGGTCACGAAGGTTCGCCGCTGGTCATCGGCGACATGATGTATGTCCATGCGCCGTTCCCCAATACGGTCTTTGCGCTGGACCTCAGCAAGGAAGGCCAGATCGTCTGGAAATACGAGCCGAAACAGGACGCCGACGTCATTCCGGTCATGTGCTGTGACACCGTCAACCGCGGTGTGGCCTATGCCGACGGCAAGATCTTCCTGCACCAGGCCGACACGACGGTTGTCGCGCTCGACGCAAAGACCGGCAAGGTGGTGTGGAGCGTCAAGAACGGCGATCCGAAGAAGGGCGAAACCAATACCGCGACCGTCCTGCCGGTCAAGGACAAGGTCATCGTCGGCATCTCGGGCGGCGAGTTCGGCGTCCGTGGTTCCGTCACCGCCTATTCCATCGCCGATGGCAAGCTGCTCTGGCGCGGCTATTCGATGGGTCCCGACAGCGACACGCTGATCGATCCGGAGAAGACCACCCATCTCGGCAAGCCCGTCGGTGCGGATTCCGGTCTGAACACCTGGGAAGGCGATCAGTGGAAAATCGGCGGCGGCACGACCTGGGGCTGGTATTCCTATGATGCCGAAGAAAACCTGATCTACTACGGTTCGGGCAACCCTTCGACCTGGAACCCGTCGCAGCGTCCCGGTGACAACCGTTGGTCGATGACCATCTTCGCTCGCGATGCCGATACCGGTGTGGCCAAGTGGCTCTACCAGATGACCCCGCACGACGAGTGGGATTATGACGGCATCAACGAGATGATCCTGACCGAACAGGAGATGGACGGCAAGGCGCGCAAGCTCCTCACCCATTTCGACCGAAACGGCTTCGGCTACACGCTGGACCGCGTCACGGGCGAACTGCTGGTGGCGGAAAAGTATGACCCCGTGGTCAACTGGGCGACCGAAGTCGTGATGGACCCGAAGTCCGAGCAGTATGGCCGGCCGCAGGTGGTCGCCCAGTATTCCACCGAACAGAACGGCGAGGACGTCAACTCGACCGGCATCTGCCCGGCGGCGCTCGGCACCAAGGACCAGCAGCCCGCGGCCTATTCGCCGAAGACCGAACTGTTCTACGTGCCGACCAACCACGTCTGCATGGACTATGAGCCTTTCCGCGTCAGCTATACCGCCGGCCAGCCCTATGTCGGGGCAACGCTGTCGATGTATCCGCCGGAAGGCAGCCACGGCGGCATGGGCAACTTCATTGCCTGGGACAACAAGGAAGGCAAGATCAAGTGGTCTCTGCCGGAGAAGTTCTCCGTCTGGTCCGGAGCCTTGGCAACGGCCGGTGACGTCGTGTTCTACGGCACGCTGGAAGGCTACCTGAAGGCCGTCGATTCCAATACGGGCAAGGAACTCTATCGCTTCAAGACCCCGTCCGGCATCATCGGTAACGTCATGACCTACACCCATGGCGGCAAGCAGTATGTGGCAGTCCTGTCCGGTGTCGGTGGCTGGGCCGGTATCGGCCTCGCAGCCGGCCTGACCAACCCGACCGAAGGTCTGGGCGCGGTCGGCGGCTATGCGGCGCTCAGCGACTACACCGCCCTCGGCGGCACGCTGACCGTCTTCTCGCTGCCGAACTGACGAACGGTTTCGCCCAGGTGACTGGCGCGGGTGACCAAGACCCGCGCCAGTTCGTTCTCAAGGCCCAAAAGGACGAATTATGACCAGACCAGCATCAGCTCTGCCGATCACGCTTGCCGCACTCGCGCTGCTTGCCAGCGCCGCGACGGCGCAGGATGCGGAAAAGCCCGACAACATCACGGCCGCCTCCAATGAGAACGGTCGATACCTCACCGCCGACGGCGTGCCGACCTACAATGTCGCGCCCGATGGCACGATCGACTGGCTGACCTATTCCGGCTTCCGCCGCTACCATTCCGAATGCCATGTCTGTCACGGCCCGGAAGGCGAGGGCTCGAGCTACGCGCCCGCGCTCAAGACATCCGCGATCACGATGGACTATTACGACTTCGTCGATGTGGTCACCAATGGCCGCAAGAAGGTCAATGCGGCCGAGAATTCGGTCATGCCGGCCTTCGGCCAGAACGCCAATGTCATGTGCTACCTCGACGACATCTACGTCTATCTCAAGGCACGTGGCACCGATGCGGTCCCCCGCGGACGGCCCGCCAAGAAGGAGGCGAAGCATGAGGCGATCCGCCAGGCGGAGGCCGATTGCCTTGGTCACTAGTCGCATCGTCATTGCGGGTGCCTTGTGCCTCGCGAGCCTCGCCGGGATACCGGCCCTCGCCCAGACATCCGACCTGGTGTCGAAGACGGCCTTTCGCGTCTGCGCCGATCCGGCCAATTTTCCCCTGTCGGACAAGTCGGAGGCGGGGTTCGAGAACAAGATCGCCGAGCTGATGGCGAGCGAGCTCGGCTTGCCGCTGGAGTATACGTGGTTCCCGATGGCGACGGGTTTCATCCGCAAGACCCTGCAGGCCAATGCATGTGACGTGGTGATCGGCTATGCGCAGGGCGACGAGATGGTGCTCAACACCAATCACTACTATACCTCCGGCTTCGTCCTGATCGTACCTGCGGACGGACCGCTCGCCGGCGTAACGACGATCGGCGATCCGGCGCTCAAGGACAAGCGGGTGGGGGTGGTGGCGGGCAGTCCGCCTGGAACCCACATGGCGCTGCATGGGTTGTTGGCCAAGGCGAAGGGCTATGACCTGATGGTCGACCGGCGTTACCAGGATCCGGCGGGCGACATGCTGGCGGATCTCGAGGCCGGCACGATCGACGCGGCGATCCTGTGGGGGCCGATCGGTGGTCCGCTGGTGAAGCAGAGCCACCAGGGTCTCAAGATCACGCCGCTTCTCTCCGAGCCCCTGCCACCAAAGATGTTCTATCGCATCACGATGGGGGTGAGGCAGGGCGAGAAGGTCTGGGAGCGCAAGCTCAACTCGCTGATCCGCCGCAACCAGGCCAAGATCGATGCGATTCTCGCCGATGCGGGCGTTCCCCTTCTCAACGACATGGGAACAGGTCCTCTGGAAGCGAAGAAATGACCTGGGGACGGGTGGCGCTTCTGGCCTTGCTCTGTCTTGCGCCGACGGCGCTCACCGCAGGGCAAGCCGGTGTTGCTGGGCAGGCGGGCGGGTCGCCCTCCGTCGAGGAGCCGGCTGACTATCGCGAAGACGAGTACAGGTCGCCGGTTCCAGCCACGCTTGCCGGCGCAACCGTCGTGTCGACCGACGAGGCCTATGCCCTATGGCAGGGAGGAGAGGTCGCGTTCATCGACGTGCTTCCCCGCCCGCCCAAGCCGGCCAACCTGCCCGAGGGCACGATCTGGAACGAAAAGCCGCGCATTTCGATCGAGGGGGCTATCTGGCTTCCCAACACCGGCTACGGCAAGTTGGCCGACGTCACGCTCGCCTATTTCCGCGCCGGCTTGGAAAAGGCAACTGAGGGCAACAAGGGCAAACCGGTCCTGTTCTTCTGCCTTCCCGACTGCTGGATGTCATGGAACGCTGCCAAGCGGGCGCTCGAACTCGGCTACAGCCAGGTCTACTGGTATCCGGACGGTAGCGAAGGCTGGACTTTTGACGGCTATCCGACGGCCCCTTTGCAGCCCGAGCCGGGGGCGGATCAATAGTTCGTCAGCCGCTGCGTCTTGCGGCTTACCGTGCCGCTCGTGTCCGTCATCGTCACATCGACCACCTGGGTCGCGGCCGGTATCGACAATCTGAACTCCGGATTCTCGCTCAGCGAAATCGACCCGGTCACCTCGACGAAGGACTGGCCGTCCAGATCGATGCTGATCGTCTCGACATAGCGCATGGGGATGAAAAGCAGGGTGATCTGATCCATCTGCATGCCGGAGTGGCTGGGATGGCTGATCCCCAGGTTCAGCGACGCCTGCTGGTTCCGCAGGCGTGAAAACTCGCCCAGCAGGCTTGACGAGCCGCGGGGCTCATGGCCGATGTCGATCGTCATGTCGCCCAAAGTCGCCAGCGCGATTGCGGGATCGCTACCCGGAGGGGCCGCGCAGGCGCCCAGCCCGGAGGTCTTCACGAAGCCTTCGGTGGAGACGAGTTCGCCATTGGTCAACTCCGCCACGACATGAACCGGCGTCGGACCATTGACCCGAACGGTCGCCTCGAAGGCGAACCGCGCCATCGGTTGCGACAGGTGGAAGATCGCGGAGACCGGCATCGGGTTCTCATCCAGCACCAGGGTCACCGCGCGTATCGACTGGCCATCCGGAGCGGCGAGCGTGGCGCCGATCACCGTTCTGGCATCGTTTGCGGAGCGATAGGGCGCTTCCAGCGATACCGTTCCGTCGCCGGGCGCGATCGGTCGGTTGCCGTAGAGCTGTTCCCGGATGGCGGGCCAAGGGTCATCTTCGGCAGCGCTCGCGGGGCCGATCAGGACCGTTCCCACGGCAAAGGCAAGGGAGAAGGACAGGGGCAGGGAAAAACGAAGGCAAAGCGTGCGCATGCCATCACTCCTTCGGCATATCTGTGGTGAGGAACAGGCCGAAGGCGCGCGGACCGTCGCCCGTGGCGATTTCCCCGACCACCTCCAGGCTTTTCGCATCGATGATCGACAAGGTATTGGTGTCCCAGTTGGCGACGGCGATGCGCGCCCCATCCGCGGTCGTGTCTATGCCCTCGGGATAGCCGCCGACATCGATCACGCCAACCTCTGCATAGGTCCTTGCGTCGAAGACGGTGACGCTGTCGCCATACTGATTGGTCACGAAGCCGCGATCGGTGGCAAAGGCGATGCCATAGGGTCGCTCGCCGGTTTTTGCCCGACCCAGGACGCGGCCGCTTTCAGGATCGACGGCGGTGACCGTGTTGCTGCCGACATCTGCGGAAAAGACACGGCCGTCGGGTGCGAAGGCAAGACCAAAGGGGCGTTCACCGACAGTGATGCGGTGCCTGAGCGCAAGTGTATCCGCGTCGAAGATCGACATCTGGTGGGAATCACGATCGGCCGTCGCCAGCCAGCGGCCGTCGGGCGAAATGGCGAGACCGGCCGGAGCGCTGCCTGTGTTCAAGGTCGCCGTCAGGCTCAGATCGTCAGCGGCGAGAACCCAGACGCGGGCGTTGTACCAGTCGGAGACGAAGATCCTGCGGCGCCTGTCGTCAACCGCGATCCCGATCGGGCCGCCGTCCAGTTGGCGTTCAACTTGCGGATTTGCGTCCGCCAGTCCGAAGCGCCGGATCGTCTTGCTGTCGGGGCTGACCGTGAAAAAGGCGCCAAGCTTCTGCGAAACCGCGACGCCGGCCGGCATTCCCGGTACCGGGATCCGCCGGATCTCCTTCATCCGCTCAAGGTCGATGACGCTCAGGTCGCTGGAGGACTGATTGGTCACATAGGCATAGTCGGCCACACCCTCACGCGGCCCCAGAAGAGCCGCGAGGAGACAGAACAGGACTGTTCTATTTGCCGAACTTGGCTTCCAGCGCATCAAGGCCTGCCTTGTAGACCGCGGTTACGGCGGCGATTGCGGCCGCGTCATTGAGGTTTTCCGGCGGATCGTTGTTGGGATAGCCGCGATAAAACGCGCCGCGCCATTCGATATGCGACCCGCCGCTCGCCGTGGGCGTGACTGTCAGGTGCGACGAATAGTTGGTAACCGGCAGCACGGCGACGTCGACCTCCGTGATGCGGTAGGAATAGGTCATCTTCGTCGCGTCATACTTGTACAGCTGTTCCGAGATTGTCGGACCGCCTTCCTTGCCAAGGGTCAGGACGCGCGTTGCATCGATAGCATTGTCGCCCGTGCCCGTCGATTTGAAGACCGCCGGATGCCAGCTCATGTCTTGGAAATTGCCGATCACCGCCCAGACCTCTGCCGGGGCCGCCTTGACGTCGACGGCGAGGGACAGCTTCTGCCGGGTCGGTCCGTGGGCGAAGGCGATCGCCGGAAGGAAGAGAAGAAATGTCAGCAGAATAGTAGGCAGCCGTCGCATGGGTATCCTCACTTTTTGAAGAAGTGGTTCTTGAAGATGTAGTTCAACCCGCGCAGCCAGCTGTCGTCGGTGTTGGAACGGATGTCTACGGCCAGGGCGCGCAGGGTTTGTCCGGTCTTAACGTCGGTCAGGACCAGGTTCATCGACAGGATGAGGTTGGAGACCTTCTGCACCTCGCCGACCAGCACATAGTCGGCACCGAGGCGCTCGGCCATGCGTTGCTCGCAGCCGTAGCAGTCGGCGGGATTGGTGGTGCGGGCGAGTTCGTCCGCGATCGCATCATTGGCGAGAAGGACGAAACCCTCTTCGCCGAATCGCTGCCGCGTTCTTTCTTCCAGAAGCCGGGTGCGCGCCGTCTGGTCCGGACGTTCGCCGTCATAGGCCCCTTCCGTCGAGGTATCGATGAAGGTGATGCCGAGAAAGGCGACCTTGGCGCCCGGCATCAAAGGCTTGTCCAGCGCGGCAAGCGCGAACACGGGCATGAGGGCCAGCAGGAGAGCTATCAGAATACGCTGCATGCAGACCAGCCTAACCACACCGGGACGGTCATACCACGATCCATAAGTATCGGTTTCGCACCATAAACCTCGCTGCTATCCTCCACTTTAAGATGTGTCAGGAGGATTGGGAGGTCATTCCGGCGATGTCTATTCCGCGGCTAACGCTCGCCATCCTTTGGGCTGCCTTGATGTCAACGCAGACCGCGTCGGCCGAGGAGGTGAAAACAGCCGTCCTGCGTGTCGATCTCACAAAGCTGCCGCCTATCTCCCGGCTGGATGTTGCTCCCGCCGATCTCGGTTTTGCCGGTGCGACGCTCGGCAACGAAGACAACCGCACCACCGGTGCCTTTACCGGCATGGACTATCAGTTGACCACCAAGGCCGTTGCGCCGGACCAGGCGGGAGCGGCGCTGGATCAGCTCAAGGCCGCCGGCATACGGCTGGTCGCGGTCATTGCCGATGGCGAGACGCTGAAGGCGCTGGCCGATCGGGCCGGGCCGGACATGCTCATTCTCAATGCGGGCGCGCGCGACGAGGCGCTGCGCGATGCGGAGTGCCGGGCGAATGTCCTGCATGTGGCGCCGAGCCGACAGATGATCACCGACAGCGTCATTCAATTCCTGATGTGGAAGAAATGGTCGCGCATTTTGCTGGTGCACGGTTCGCATCCCGAGGACAAGTTGCTGGCCGACAGCTACCGAAAGTCGGCAACGAAATTCGGCGCGAAGATCGTCGAGGAGCGCGAATTCGTCGACACCGGCGGCGCGCGGCGTACCGATACCGGCCATGTCCTGGTGCAGAAGCAGATCCCCGTCTTCATGCAGGAGGCCGAGGAGCATGACGTGACGGTCGCGGCCGACGAGACCGACGTTTTTGCCGCCTATCTGCCTTATCATTCCTGGGACCCGCGTCCCGTCGCGGGTTCGGCCGGCCTGATGCCGCTCACCTGGCACCAGGCGCACGAATCCTGGGGCGCCACGCAATTCCAGCGCCGTTTCGAGAAATTGACGGGTCGTGGCGCGCGGGACGAGGATTATCAGGCCTGGCTTGCCATGCGGGTGATCGGCGAGGCCGTGACACGATCGGGCAAGGCCGACGCCGGAACGATCCGGTCTTTCCTGCTGTCGAAGGATTTCGAGATCGCCGCGTTCAAGGGGCAGAAGCTGACCTTCCGCCCCTGGAACGGCCAGTTGCGCCAGCCGATCCTGCTCGGCGATGGCCGCATCACCGTCTCCGTCTCGCCGCAGGACGGCTACCTGCACCAGTATTCGCCGCTCGACACACTGGGCACGGATGCACCCGAAACCGCCTGCCGCGCCTTTGGAGGATAGAATGCTGAAATACGCCTGGATGATCCTGCCCGCCGCCATTCTAGCGAGCGAGCCCGCGCTTGCCAACAAGGTGTTCGTCACCAATGAACGGGGCAATACGGTCACCGTCCTCGACAGCAAGACCTGGGAGAAGATCGCCGAGTTCCCCGCCGGCAACCGGCCACGCGGCATCACCATCAGCCCCGACGGCAAGGAGCTCTATGTCTGCGCTTCCGACGACGATACCGTCCGCGTTTTCGACCCGGAAACCTACAAGGAGATCCGTACCCTGCCGTCGGGTCCCGACCCGGAACTCTTCGCGCTCAATCCTTCCGGAAATCCGCTCTATGTCGCCAATGAGGACGACAACCTGGTGACCGTCGTCGACGTCAAGACCTATCAGGTCCTGGCGGAAATCCCGGTCGGGGTCGAGCCGGAGGGCGTTGCCGTCAGCCCCGACGCCAAGACGCTGATCAACACGTCCGAAACGACCAACATGGCGCATTTCATCGACACCTCGACCTACGAGATCGTCCACAACGTGCTGGTCGACCAGCGGCCGCGCTATGCCGAGTTCACCGCCGACGGCAAGAAGCTCTATGTCAGTGCGGAGATCGGCGGCACCGTTTCGGTCATCAATCTCGGCACGGAGGCGCCGAAGGTCGACAAGAAGATCACCTTCGAGGTGCCGGGCGTTCTGCCGGAGTGGTTGCAGCCGGTCGGGGTCAAGGCGACCAGCGACGGCTCGCGGGTCTTCGTCGCGCTCGGTCCGGCCAATCGCGTCGCGATGATCGACGGCAAGACCGACGAGGTTCTGGACTATCTGCTCGTCGGCCAGCGGGTCTGGCAGATGGCGTTCACGCCCGGCGAGGAGTTTCTCGTGGTCACCAACGGCAATTCCAACGACGTCAGCATCATCGACGTGAAGGCCGAAAAGGTCATCCGTTCCGTTCCCGTCGGCGAACAGCCCTGGGGAGTGGTCGTCGCGCCGAACTGACCAGTTACCAATCAAAACGATATTGGGAGGATTTCATGCGCAAAATTGTTATCGCGGCTTTCGCCGCACTGGTCGCTTCGACCGTTACCCTGGCTCCGGCTGCGGCTTCACCGCTGTGCGACAAGCTCGGCTTTGCCGGACTTCTGGCCAAATGCAATCGCGGCGAGCCGATCGAGATCACGCTCGCCTCTGGCCAGCCGCTCGCCAAGGGCGATGTGGCGCTGCAATCCGGCGCCTATTACGAGATGAAGATCACGGCGGACGGTTCGGCCGAGCTTGCGATTACCGGTGCTCCGTTCTTCCGGGCGATCTGGATGAACGAGATCGTCATCAACGGGATCGAGGTTCGCCCGATGGCAATCGATAGCCTCGAGTTCGACCAGGCGGGCGTCGCGACCATGTCGTTCATTGCGATCAAGCCGGGTTCCTATGAGGTTCGCATTCCAAATACCACGAGCGACAGCCAGAAGATCACGATTTCGATCCAGTAAGCCAACATCGACAGAGGGATGAAGACGATGAAGATCAGCACGATGAAGTACCTGCTTGTTGCCGCCTTTCTGACCCTGCCCGTGGCAGCCGGGGCACAGGAAGTACCAGCGGAGAAGGTGACGGCGATCCAGGCCATGCTGAAGACCATGCAATGCGAGGTCGATCCGGCCAATATCGAGGCCGATGGCGATGGTTTCGAGCTGGATGATGTTTTCTGCGCCGACGGTCAGTATGACATGGATCTGAAGGCCGACTTGACTGTGGCGGAGAAACGCAAGGAATAGGCGAGACTTTGGCCGCTGGGCGGACGAATCGCATAGAGATCGGCCGGATAGGAACCGGGAAGGCGGCGGTAAGCCGTGGGAGGACGCGCGATGGGTAAACTGGGACGTTTCTTGGCGACGGGCCTTTTGGCGCTCGGCCTTTCGCCGGCTCTGGCCGAGGATCTGCCGAAGCTGCGGGCGGCCATGCTGGCCTCCGGCACGGTCAATTGGGAAATCACCACGATCAAGGCGAACGCGCTCGACAAGACGAACGGGTTCGAGATGGCGGTGCAGGACTATGCCGACAACGGCGCGACGCGCGTCGCTTTCGAGGGCGGCGAGGCCGATACCATGGTGGCCGACTGGATCTGGGTCGCCTATCAGCGCGCCGCCGGCAAGGATTATGTCTTCATCCCCTATTCGCGGGCTGTCGGCGGGCTGGTCGTCAAGGACGACAGCCCGGTCAAGGCTCTCGACGATCTGAAGGGCCAGAAGATCGGCATTGCCGGAGGGCCGCTCGACAAGAGCTGGCTGATCCTTCGAGCCTATGCGACGAAGAAACATGGCATGGATCTCGCCAAGGAGACCGAACAGGTGTTTGCCGCGCCGCCGCTGATCTTCAAGTCGGCCTTGTCCGGCGAGACCGCGGCGGCGATCAATTTCTGGCATTTCCTCGCCAAGATGAAGGCCAGGGGTATGCGGGATCTGGTGACCGTCGCAGACGCGGCGACCGAACTCGGGCTGGACCCCGATACTCCGCTCCTGGGCTATGTGCTGAAGGGCGAATTCGTCAAGGCACATCCCGAGGTGGCGCAAGGGCTCTACAAGGCCTCCGTAGGGGCGAAGGAATTGCTGCGCACCGACGACCAAGCCTGGGAGGGGCTGCGCGGTATGATGAACGCGGCGGACGACGCCGAGTTCGTTGCCTTGCGCGACGGGTATCGAGCCGGAATCCCGAGTGGCAAGCCGATCGACGAAGCGGCTGCCGATCGCTTCCTCAGGCTGATGGCGGAACTTGGCGGCGAGGAACTCGTCGGCAAGGCGACGACGCTTCCGGAGGGAGTGTTCCTGCATCTTGAGTGAATTCGCCCGCCATCCGTCGATCGTTCGCGCGCTGTCGCTCGGCCTGCTCCTGCTGGTTTGGGTCGGCGCGGCGGCGCTGACGGCGGATGCGAGCATCCTGCCGCAGCCATGGGCGCTCGGCGAACCCTTTGCCCGCGCGGCTGGCTCTGGCGCGCTGCCTTATCATCTCGCCATGACGCTCGGGCGTGTGGTGATGGCCTTCGTGCCGGCCATGGCGATCGGCGTGGCGCTGGGTTTCCTGATGGGGCGCTATCCCGCCTTCGATCGCTGGCTCGACCCCTGGCTGGTGGTGTTTCTCAATCTTCCGGCGCTGGTGCTGATCGTCCTCTGCTATCTGTGGATCGGTCTCAACGAGACGGCGGCGATCATCGCCGTGGTGCTCAACAAGATCCCGAATGTCGCCACGCTGATCCGCGAGGGTGCCCGCGCGCTCGATCCCAATCTCGATGCCATGGCCAAGGTCTATCGCATGTCCACCATGGCGCGCCTGCGCCATGTCGTCGTTCCGCAACTCGCGCCCTATATCGCCGGGGCGGCGCGGGCCGGCATCGCGGTGATCTGGAAGATCGTGCTGGTGGTTGAATTTCTCGGCCGCTCCAGCGGCATCGGCTTCCAGATCCACTTCTATTTCCAACTGTTTGATGTTGCCATGGTGCTGGTCTATTCGCTGACCTTCATCATCGTCATGCTGATCGTCGAGGCGTCGATCCTGCAGCCGCTCGAGCGCCGGGCGCGGGCCTGGAGGACGGCATGATCAAGATCGACGTCGAAAGCAAGGCATTCGGCGAGACCGAGATCCTGCGCGATATTCGCTTCGAAGTGGCGGATGGCGAGACGGTTGCGATCCTCGGGGCTTCGGGGATCGGCAAGTCGACGCTGCTTCGGCTGATCGCCGGCATCGACGAGGCTTTCGAGGGTGAGATCGTCCGACCGTCGAACATCGCCATGGTCTTCCAGGAGCCTGTGCTGCTGCCCTGGCGCAGCGCGCTGCAGAACCTCACCCTGGTGCATCCGACGCTTGGGGAGCAGGCGGCGCGCGGCGCACTCGAACGCATCGGCATCGCCGACAAGGCCGGGCTCTTCCCCGGCCAGCTGTCGCTTGGCCAGCAGCGGCGACTGGCGCTGGCGCGCGCCTTTGTCGGGCGTCCCGCGCTCCTTGTCATGGACGAACCCTATGTCTCGCTCGATCCGCAGACGGCTGAGGAAATGCTGGAACTGACCGAGGCGCTCATTGCCGAAACCCGCCCGACGGTCATCCTGGTCACCCATTCCGAGGCGGAGGCGAAGCGGCTGGCCAGACGCACGCTCCGGCTTGCCGGGCGTCCGGCGACGATCATTGACGGAGCGGACCCACCGGCAGCGAAGCGGGAGGGCACGGCATGAAGGGCCTCGAAATCAGCCATGTCGGATTTCGCTATGGCGAACGCAAGGCGCTTGACGATGTCTCGTTCAATGTCGAGCCCGGTCGGTTCTGTGCGCTGCTCGGGCCCAACGGCGCCGGCAAGTCGACGCTCTTTGCCCTTCTGACCCGGCTGATCGTCGCTGACGAGGGAGTGATCAATGTCGCAGGCTTCGATATCGCCCAGACGCCACGCGCCGCACTTGCCCGGATCGGCGTGGTGTTCCAGCAGCCGACGCTCGATCTCGACATGACTGTGCGGCGCAACCTGCGCTATTTCGCCGGGCTGCATGGGTTGTCCGGCCGTTCCGCAGCGATCGCCATCGACAGGGCACTCACGCAGCTCGGCATGGCCGAGCGCGCCGACGAACTGGTGCGTGCGCTCAACGGTGGACACCGCAGGCGCATGGAGATCGCCCGCGCCCTGGTGCATCAACCAGAGATCCTGCTGCTCGACGAGGCGACGGTCGGGCTCGACGCGGCCTCGCGGCAAGCAATCACCGACCATGTGCACCAGCTTGCCGAGAGCGGACTTGCCGTGCTTTGGGCGACCCATCTGGTCGACGAGATCGCCATGTCGGACCAGGTCGTGGTGCTGCATCGCGGGCGGGTGTTGAGCAACAGTCCCGCGGCTGAACTGGCCGGGGACCGCAGCCTGGCCAAGGCCTTCCTCGCCATGACGGCCGAAAATGCGGAGGCGACGGCATGAAAGCCTGGCTGACCGCGCTCTTCGCCATCATCACCCGCGAGAACCTGCGCTTCGTCCGGCAGCGTGGACGGTTTCTCGCCGCCCTGGTGCGCCCGCTCGTCTGGCTCATCGTGTTCGCTGCCGGGTTTCGTGCGGCGCTCGGCGTGTCGATCATTCCGCCTTACCAGACCTACATCACCTACGAAGTCTATATCCTACCGGGGCTTTGCGGCATGATACAGCTGTTCAACGGCATGCAGTCGTCGCTGTCTTTGGTCTACGACCAGGAAATGGGCTCGATGCGGCTGTTGCTGACCTCGCCTCTACCGCGCTGGTGGCTGCTTTTCTCCAAGCTGCTGGCCGGGGTCATCGTATCGATCGTTCAGGTCATGGTGTTCCTAGGCCTCGCGGCCCTGACCGGCATAGACCTGCCGCCGCTCGGCTATCTGGCCGTGCTGCCGGCCCTTCTGCTCAGCGGCCTGATGCTCGGGGCGTTCGGCCTGGTGATTTCCTCGACCATTCGCCAGTTGGAGAATTTCGCCGGGGTGATGAACTTCGTCATCTTCCCGATGTTCTTCCTGTCGTCGGCGCTCTATCCGCTGTGGAAAATGGCCGAAAGCTCACCGTTGCTGCGCGACATCTGCGCCTATAATCCCTTTACCTATGCCGTCGAGTTGATCCGGTTCGCGCTCTATGGCCAGTTGAACCTCGAGGCGCTCGCCTGGGTTTCCGCCTGCTTCGTCGTTTTCATGCTGGCGGCGGTGTGGGGCTATGATCCGGCCCGCGCCATGCTGCGCGCGCGCGGTCGATAGTCGCCCAAGACTTACGCCTCCTTTGCATCGTCGCACTGAAAACCGCCACTTTCCGCTATGTTGCCGATCGCCTGATTTGCTCCGATCCTGTCATCGACTGAGACGCTCCAGACGTCCAGACTTGAGGAGGAGGGACCCATGATCAAACTGCATCCGGCCATCGACAACGGCTTTCCGCCGGCTAAGCCCGGCTTCCACGGCGGTACGCTCAAATGCAAGTGCGCGACCAATCCGGTGACCGTGGAAATCAGTTCGCAGACGGCCCACAACCATGCCTGCGGCTGCACCAAGTGCTGGAAGCCGAAGGGCGCAATCTTCGCGCAGATCGCCGTCGTGTCGCGCGACAATGTCAAGGTGACTTCCGGGGCGGAGAAGCTCCAGATCGTCGATCCCAGTGCCACGATCCAGCGTTATGCCTGCAAGGATTGCGGCACGCACATGTACGGCCGCATCGAAAACACCAAGCATCCGTTCTACGGCCTCGATTTTGTCCATACCGAACTCAGCGACGAGACGGGCTGGTCTCCGCCGGAATTCGCCGCCTTCGTCTCGTCGGTCATCGAGAGCGGGGTCAGCCCCGACAAGATGGGCGAGATCCGCGCGCGCCTCAACGAACTCGGGCTGCCGCCTTATGACGCGCTGTCACCGGCGCTGATGGATGCGATCGCGACCCATGTCGCCAAGCAATCGGGTGCGCTCGCGGCCTGATGAAGGCTTAACCATTCCTCCCCCGAGCCCTGTCCGTGTCTCTTCCCTTTCGGAAGCGAAAACGGGCGGGGCTTGAGGTTGTCGGCGACACCCCGGCATCCTTGGGTTGGAAGTGCAGGAAGCCAAAAGCAAAGCCGCCGATGGTGGATCATCGGCGGCTTTTTGACGTTTCATGGGATGTCCGCATGCGACCGGGGTTTGGTGTTGAAGGTCCTTGTCGCCATTTCGATCGGGGAGGGTGATTTCCGGTTCCGCAGTTGCCTCAGCGCTTCTGCGCCAGCCAGGACGGATCCTGCTTCCATTTGATCGAGCAGCCGATGGCCGAGTGCTGCTCTTCCGGCCCCTTGCCTGTCCTGGCGATCCCGATCATGGCTTCGAACAGGTCGCGCTTCAGATCCGCCGGGCCGATTTCCTTGCGCGAGGCATCCAGCCGTCCGCGATATTGCAGCTCCATGCGCTTGTTGAAGCCGAAGAAGTCCGGCGTGCAGACCGCGCCATAGGCTCTGGCAACCCACTGGTCGGCGTCATGCAGATAGGGAAAGGGCAGGGCGTGGTCGGCGGCAAACCGCTTCATGTTGTCGAAACTGTCTTCCGGATAGGCGGTCGCATCGTTGGAGTTGATGGCGACGAAGCCGATCCCGTGCGCCTCCAGCTCTAGCGCATCGCGCACGATCCGACCGATCACCGCTTTCACATAGGGGCAGTGATTGCAGATGAAGGCGACGACGAGGCCGTTCGGTCCGGCCAAGTCGAGTATGGAGCGGGCGCGTCCCTCGGTGCCGGGAAGCCGGGCGTCGATGGCCTTCCAGCCGAAATGGCAAAGCGGCGCAGTGGATGCCATGGAGCTACCTTTCGTTCTGGACCAGGGGACGGGTCGCGTTGTCTGCAGCGTGGCGCAGGGCGGCGATATTGCCGGCATAGGCATCCGCTCCGCCCTTGAAGACCGCCGAGCCGGCGACGAGGATGTCGGCGCCGGCCCGGGCGACGAGCGGCGCGGTCTCGGGCGTCACGCCGCCGTCGATTTCGATCACGATCGGGCGATTGCCGATCATCGCCTTGATGCGTGCGACCTTGTCGACCACGGCCGGGATGAAGGCCTGGCCGCCGAAGCCGGGATTGACCGTCATCAGCAGGACGAGATCGAGGCGATCGAGGACGTATTCGATGACGTTTTCCGGTGTCGAAGGATTGAGCGAGACGCCCGCCTTGCAGCCGAGGTCGCGGATCGCCTGCAGCGAGCGGTCGAGATGGGTCGTGGCCTCGGCATGGACGGTGATGATGTCGCAGCCCGCATCGGCGAAGGCGGCGAGAAAGCCGTCGACGGGCTCGATCATCAGGTGGCAGTCGAACACCTTGTCGGTGCGATTGCGGATCGCCTTGATCACCGGCGGGCCGAAGGTGATGTTGGGCACGAAATGGCCGTCCATCACGTCGAGATGGATCCAGTCGGCACCGGCCCGGCAGACGGCTTCGACTTCCTCGCCCAGGCGCGAGAAGTCGGCGGACAGGACCGAGGGCGCAATGATGGTGTTCTGTTTCATGCCGTCTCCTGACGCTGCTCGGAGGGTGTGGGCGGTTTCATGGTGAAGACACGGCTGGCGGCAATGTCACGGCCGATGATCGTGGACAGCTGCTCGGCATTGACCGGGCCCTTGGCCTCCTCGAACAGGCGGTTGGCCTGTCGCAGCCGCGCCCGGTCGAGCGCGTTGCGGATGGACCGCGCATTGGCGAAATGCGGCTGGCTGCGCCGGCGGGCGATATAGTCGGTCATCACGGCCGTCGCCTCGGCGTCGAGGTGGTATCCCTGCCGCTCCAGCATGGTCTCGGCGATCGACAGCAGTTCCTCGTTTGCATAGTCGGGGAAGTCGATGTGATGAGCGATGCGCGAGCGGAAGCCCGGATTACTTTCGAAGAAGCGATCCATGCGGTCGGAGTAGCCGGCAAGGATCACCACGAGATCGTCGCGGTTGTTCTCCATCACCTGCAGCAAGATCTCGATCGCCTCCTGGCCGTAATCGCGCTCGTTGTCCGGCCGGTAGAGGTAGTAGGCCTCGTCGATGAACAACACGCCGCCCATGGCCTTCTTGAGGATCTCCTTGGTCTTCGGCGCGGTGTGGCCGATATATTGGCCGACGAGATCATCGCGCGTCACCGAGACGAGGTGACCCTTGCGGATATAACCGAGCCGATGGAGCAGGTTCGCCATGCGCAGCGCCACCGTCGTCTTGCCGGTGCCGGGATTGCCGGTGAAGCTCATGTGCAGCGACGGCGGTTCATGGGAAAGCCCCATGGCGCGGCGGGCGCGCTCGACCAGGAGCAGGGCGGCCGTCTCGCGAATCCGCCGCTTCACGGGTTTCAGGCCCACAAGGTCGCGGTCGAGTTCTTCGAGGATCTCGGCGACGCCCGAGGTCCGGTATTCCTCGGCGAGGTCGACCGAAGTCGGCAAGCTCTCCTGCGTAACGGTTGTCTCGGGCATTGCCATTGTCTCGTCCTTTCGTCAGTTCGTCGTGGTCGACCAGGAGTAATGCTGGGAGCGGCCCGGACCGTCGGTCCGCACCATCCGGAGATCCGGCTCCTTGTCCGGGCGGTTGACGATGAAGGACATCGTCACCGTCTCGAAACCGCGATGGGAATCGAAGGCATTGAGGCGGATGTAATGCTGGGGATTGGCCTTGCGGCAATCGTCGAGCTCCATCATCACGCCCTTGGCGTCCTTCAGGTCGAACATCGGATTGCCCCACATTTCCCAATAGGTGTTGCGGGGGTGGGGATCATCGGTGTACTCGACGCCGATCGCCCAGCCCTTGCGCAGGCAGTATTCCACCTGCGCGGTGATCTGCTCGTCCGTCAGGTCCGGCAGGAACGAGAAGCAGCCTTGGGTGATACGCATTGTCGTTTCTCCTTTTCTCTCGCTCTGTCAGAGGACGCTTACGCTCGGAACGAAGTCCGACGTGTCGGTCGAGGTGTAGTTGAAGCTGATATTGCCCCAGGTATCGAGGGCGGCTTCGAGCGGCTTGCACCACTTCGCGGCGGCCCTCAGGATTTCCGGACCTTCATTGGCGATGTCGCGGCCCTCGTTGCGGGCGAGCACCATGGCTTCGAGTGCCACGCGGTTGGCGGCCGCACCGGCCTGGATGCCCATGGGATGGCCGATCGTGCCGCCGCCGAACTGCAGCACCACGTCGTCGCCGAACAGGTCCAGCAACTGGTGCATCTGGCCGGCATGGATGCCGCCGGAGGCGACCGGCATGACCTTCTTGATGTCGCCCCAGTCCTGCTCGAAGAAGAGGCCGCGTTGCAGGTCGACTTCGTTCTTCGTTTCGCGCAACACATTGTAGTAGCCCTGTACGGTCATCGGATCGCCTTCCAGCTTGCCGACGGCAGTGCCGGCATGCAGGTGGTCGACGCCGGCCAGACGCAGCCACTTGGCGATGACGCGGAACGAGATGCCGTGGTTCTTCTGGCGCGTGTAGGTGCCGTGCCCGGCGCGGTGCATGTGCAGGATCATGTCGTTCTGCCGGCACCATTCCGAGATCGACTGGATTGCCGTCCAGCCGACGATCAGGTCGACCATGACGATGACGGAACCCAGTTCCTTGGCGAATTCGGCGCGGCGGTACATTTCCTCCATCGTGCCGGCGGTGATGTTGAGGTAGTGGCCCTTGACCTCACCGGTGACGGCGGAGGCATGGTTGACGGCCTCCATGCAGTAGAGGAAACGGTCGCGCCAATGCATGAAGGGCTGCGAGTTGATGTTCTCGTCGTCCTTCATGAAGTCGAGCCCGCCCTTCAAGCCTTCGTAGACGACGCGGCCGTAGTTCTTGCCGGACAGGCCGAGCTTCGGCTTGGTGGTGGCGCCGAGCAGCGGTTTGCCGAACTTGTCGAGCCGTTCGCGCTCGACGACGATGCCGGTCGGCGGTCCCTTGAAGGTCTTCACATAGGCGACGGGGAAGCGCATGTCCTCGAGCCGTGCGGCCTTCAGCGGCTTGAACGAGAAGACATTACCGATGATCGAGGCCGTGAGGTTGGCGATCGAGCCTTCCTCGAACAGGATGAGGTCATAGGCGACGTAGCAGAAGTACTGCCCCGGCGTTCCCGGCACCGGATCGACCCGGTAGGCCTTGGCGCGGTACTGGTCGCAGGCGGTCAGGCGGTCGGTCCAGACGACCGTCCAGGTGGCGGTCGAGCTCTCGCCGGCGACGGCGGCCGCCGCTTCGATCGGATCGACGCCTTCCTGCGGCGTGATGCGGAAGAGGGCGATCAGGTCGGTGTCCTTCGGCTCGTAGTGGCCGTCCCAATAGCCCATCTGGGCGTATTTCAGGACGCCCGCCCTGTAGCGTTCCTTGCCCTTGATCTCGGTTTTCGCATCGGCGTTCATGGCACTGTCCTTTCCTTGGTCGGATGGGAGTTCAGGCGGCTTCAGACCGCGCGTTTGAGGGTTTCAGGCTGCCGCTCGCATAGCGTTTGGCCATGTCGCTCATCGGGATGACCTTGATGCGCGACGCATTGCCCGCCGTGCCGAAGGCCTCGAAGCGGGCCTTGCAGACGGAGGCCATGGCATCCATGGCGGGCTTGAGGAACTTGCGCGGATCGAATTCGTCGCGGCGGGTGTCGGCGACGCGGCGGAATTCGGCGGCGGCGGCAAGACGCAGGTCGGTGTCGATATTGACCTTGCGCACGCCGAAGCGGATGCCGCGGACGATCTCCTCGACCGGTACGCCATAGGTCTCACGCATCTCGCCGCCATGGGCGTTGAAGATCTCCTGCCATTCCTCAGGGACCGAGGAAGAGCCGTGCATGACGATATGGGTGTCGGGCAAGCGCCGGTGGATCTTCTCGATCACGTCCATGGCCAGCACTTCGCCGGTCGGCTTGCGGGTGAACTTGTAGGCGCCGTGCGAGGTGCCGATCGCCACCGCCAGTGCGTCGACGCCGGTCTCGGCGACGAAACGGGCGGCTTCGTCCGGATCGGTCAGCAATTGCGAGCGGTCAAGCGCGCCTTCGAAGCCGTGGCCGTCCTCCGCCTCGCCGTGGCCGGTCTCGAGCGAGCCCAGGCAACCGAGTTCGCCCTCGACGGACACGCCGACCATATGGGCGAGCCGCGCGACTTCGGCGGTGATGCCGGCATTGTAGGCATAGTCGGCAGGCGTCTTGGCGTCCTCTTTCAGCGAGCCGTCCATCATCACCGAAGTGAATCCGTGCTGGATCGCTGACAGGCAGGTGGAGACCCGGTCGCCATGATCCTGGTGGATGCAGAGCGGAATGTCCGGATACATCAGTTCCAGCGCCTCCATCATCTTGGCGAGCATGATGTCGTTGGCATAGGTGCGGGCGCCGCGCGAGGCCTGCAGGATGACCGGCGCATCGCAGGCCTTGGCCGCCTGCATGATGGCGAGGCCCTGTTCCATGTTGTTGATGTTGAAGGCGGGCACGCCATAGCCGCGTTCGGCGGCATGGTCGAGTAATTGACGAAGCGTTATGCGGGCCATGGTCAGGCGTCCTCTCGCTGTGCGTTGGTAGGGGCGGGGCTTCTCGTCATCGGCCGCGATCGCCCTTGTTGTGGCCGGTCAGCCGTAGCGCTTCCGCGACGACATGCTCGGCGGTGATGCCGAAGTGCTTGTAGAGTTCGCCGGCCGGGGCCGAGGCGCCAAAACCCTGCATGCCGATGAAGCTGCCGCGCGGCCCCATCCAGCGGTCCCAACCGAGCCGGCCGGCGGCTTCGATCGCGATGCGCGGCGCGCTGCCGAGGGTCTTGTTCTGGTAGGCCTCGTCCTGCGCCTCGAACTTTTCCCAGCTTGGCATCGAGACGACGGCCGCCTCGATGCTTTTTTCGGAGCGGAGCTTGTCGGCCGCGGCGACGGCGATCTCGACCTCCGAGCCGGTGGCGAGAATTGTCACGTCGCGGGGCCCTTTGGCTTCGCGCAGGACATAGGCGCCACGCGCGGACAGGTTCTCGTCGCCGGGGAGCGTGCGCAGCATAGGCAAGGCCTGGCGCGAAAGGGCGAGCACGCTCGGCGTCGCCTTTTCCGTCAGCGCGATCTCCCAGCATTCGGCCGTCTCGATGATATCGGCCGGACGGAAGACGTTGAGGTTCGGCGTGGCGCGCAGCATGGCGAGATGCTCCACCGGCTGGTGGGTCGGGCCGTCTTCGCCGAGCCCGATGGAATCATGGGTCAGCACATAGACGACCGGAAGGCCCATCAGTGCCGAGAGCCGCATCCCGCCGCGGGCATAGTCGGAGAACACCAGGAAGGTGCCGCCATAGGGGATGAAGCCACCATGCAGCGCGATGCCGTTCATCGCAGCCGCCATGCCGTGCTCGCGGATGCCATAGTGCAGGTAGCGGCCCTTGAAGTTGCCGGCGGCGATCGGGGCCGTCTGCGAGGTCATGGTGAGATTGGAACCGGTGAGATCCGCCGAACCGCCGATCGTCAGATCTGTCGCGTCGTTGATCACTTCCAGCGCCATTTGCGAAGCCTGACGCGTTGCGACCTTGGTGGATTTTGCCTGGTGCTCTGCACGGAACTTCGCCAGCCGACGCCCGACCTCGGCGCCGAGATCGCGGCCGATGGTCTGCTCATAGCGCTTGCGCGAGCGGGATGTCTCCCTGCGAATTTCCCAGGCTGTCCGGACTGCCTTGCCCCGGATCGCCACGCCTTCCCAGGCCGACTTGATGTCGGACGGGATGAAGAAGGGCGGATGGGGCCAGCCGAGCTTTTCCCGCGTGGCGGCGATTTCCTTGTCGCCGAGGGCGGCGCCATGGGTCTTATGCGAGCCTTCCATGCTGGCGGCCCCCTTGCCGATCCGCGTGCGGCAGGCGATCAGCGATGGCTTGCGGCTCTTGCGGGCACGCTCGATCGCCTTGGCGACCGCTTCCGGATCATGGCCGTCGACGGCTTGCGCGTCCCAGCCGGCGGCGCGGAAGCGGGCGAGCTGGTCCATGGAGGTGGAAAGCTCGGTCGCGCCATCGATGGAGATATGGTTGTCGTCCCACAGCACGACGAGCTTGCGCAGCTTCAGGTGTCCGGCGAGATCGATCGCCTCGTGGCTGATCCCCTCCTGGAGGCAGCCGTCGCCGGCGACGACATAGGTGAAGTGATCTGAGAGCGACGAACCGAAGCGGGCGGCCATCATCTGTTCGGCGATCGCCATGCCGACGGCGGTGGCGATACCCTGGCCGAGCGGACCGGTGGTCGTCTCGATGCCTAGCGAATGGCCGTATTCCGGATGGCCGGCGGTCTTCGAGCCCATCTGCCGAAACGCGGCGAGCTCCGTCATCGGCATGTCGGCAAAGCCGATGAGGTGATGGATCGCGTAGAGCAGCATGGAGCCGTGGCCGGCGGACAACACGAAACGATCGCGGTCGGGCCAGTCGGGTTTGGACGGATCGATCCTGATGAAGCGGTTGAACAGCACGGTCACGGCATCCGCCATGCCCATCGGCATGCCGGGGTGCCCGGAATTGGCCTTCTGCACGGCATCCATGGCGAGGAAGCGGATGGCGTTCGCCATGGCCTGCTCGGATGCCGCGGCAGTGGTCTCGATCTTCTGCGAAATGTTCATGACTGTCCTCCTCACGACATGCGGTGCTTGCGTTCGAGCAGCTTGTGGATGAGCGGGGTGAAGATCAGCTGCATGGCGAGGTCGAGCTTGTCGCCGGGCACGACGATCGAATTGGCGCGCGACATGAAGCTGTTCTGCAGCATCGACAGCAGATAGGGGAAATCGATGCCGCGCGGATTGGTGAAGCGGATCACCAGGATCGATTCCGCCGGCGTCGGGATCCAGCGGGCGATGAACGGGTTCGAGGTGTCGACGATGGGCACGCGCTGGAAGTTGATGTCCGTCTGCGAGAATTGCGGGCAGATGTAGTGGACATAGTCCGGCATGCGGCGAAGGATGGTGTCGGTGACGGCTTCGGTCGAATAACCGCGGGTCGCCTTGTCGCGATGGATCTTCTGGATCCATTCGAGATTGATGACGGGCACGACGCCGATCTTCAGGTCGCAATGCTGGGCGAGGTTGAGGTCCTCGGTCACCGCGCAGCCGTGAAGCCCCTCGTAGAACAAGAGATCGCTGCCCTTGAACTCCTCCCATTCGGTGAAGGTGCCGGGGGCTGCTCCGTATTTCGCGGCTTCCGCATCGTCGTGGATATAGTGGCGGGTACGGCCGACGCCGCGGCGGCCATATTCCGAAAATACGTTCTCCAGGATTGCCAGTTCGTTGGCGTCGGCGGCGAAATGGGTGAAGTCGTTGCCCTTGGCCTTTTCCTCGGCGACCTTCTTCTTCATCGCCTCGCGGTCGTAGCGATGGAAGGCATCGCCCTCGATGAACGAGGCGGAGATGTTCTCGCGCTTGAAGATCTTCTCGAAGGTGTCCTTGACGGTGGTGGTGCCGGCGCCGGACGAGCCGGTGATCGAAATGATCGGGTATTTTGCTGACATTGGTTTCTCCTCAGGCGCGGAACAGGCCGCGCTTGCCGAACAGCGGCGCGCGTTCACCGATCATGGTGGGGTCGACATGGTAGCGGGCGACGCGCGCCACCTCGCGGCGAGAGCCGAAGACCAGGGGCACGCGCTGGTGCAGGCCTTCAGGTTCGATCTCTAGGATACGGGTGACGGCATTGGTCGCCGCACCGCCGGCATTCTCGACAAGGAAGGCGATCGGATTGGCTTCGTAGACCAGCCGCAGCCGCCCTTGCGAATAGCCTCTTCGGCTGTCGGCCGGGTAAAGGAAGATGCCACCCCGCACGAGGATGCGGTAGGCATCGGCGACCAGGGAGGCGATCCAGCGCATGTTGAAGTCGCGCTCGCGCGGGCCGTCTGCGCCGGCCAGGCAGTCGTCCACATAGAGGCGGATCGCCTCTTCCCAGTGACGGTAGTTCGAAGCGTTAATGGCGAATTCGTGAGCGCGATCGGCGATGCTGACGGACTTGTAGCCTTGTACGAAACAGCCGAGGCGGCTCGAGAAGATGAAGATCTCGGTGCCCTTGCCGAGCGACAACACCAGCGCCGTCTGGGGCCCGTAGATGAAGAAGCCAGCCGCCAGCTGGCGGGTGCCCGGCTGCAGGAATGTCGGCATCGGGTCGTGCTCGGCGTTCGTGAGGGCCGGAAGGATCGAGAAGACCGTGCCGACCGAGACATTGGTGTCGATGTTCGACGAGCCGTCGAGCGGATCGATGGCAACGGCAAGCCTTGCCTCGGGATTGAGCGAGACGGGATGCTCCAGCTCTTCCGATGCGTAGAAGGCGACCGGCGCGCCCTGCAGCGAGGAGAGGAAAAGGTCGTCGCAGATGACGTCCATTTCCTTCTGCATGTCGCCGTCGCTGTTCGAGGCGCCGCGCAGGCCGTGGAGGTGCGCGCTGAGTGCGCCCTGGCCGACAAGCTTGCGAACATCCAGGGCCGCGGTTGCCAGCCGCTGTATGACGGCCGCTACGTCGCGTGCCGTTTCATCGCGCGTGGCGATGCATGAAACGAGATATGCCTCGAGTGTTGCGCCTGACATGATGTCTCCTCCCATCAAGTGTCAGGAGGAGAATGGCGGATTACCGGAGTTTGTAAATTTTATTATATTGACTAACTCAGTTAAAAATATTTACTTACTAATATGCGCAATGTGACCCTCCGCCAGCTGCGAACGATCGAAGCCGTCAGTCGGCTGGGCAAGATCAATCTCGCCGCCGGCGAGCTGGGTTTGACCGGGCCCGCGCTGACCCTGCAGATCCAGCAATTGGAACGCGACACGGGCGTATCGCTCTTCGATCGGACCCGCGAGGGGATGGTGCCGACGACCTTCGGTCTTGCCTTTCTCGAGGCGGCTCATGCGATCGAGGAGAACCTGTCGGCTCTTGCGGACTCGATCGATGCGATGAAGGGCTTGCGAAGCGGACGCCTGAGGCTCGGTGTGGTGTCGACGGGCAAGTATTTCGCGCCGCAACTGATCGCCGCCTTTCGCAAGCAGGTGCCGGGGATCGAGATCAATCTCTTCATCGGCAACCGTGCGGAGATCATCCAGAAGCTTCGCGATCACGAGGTCGATATCGCCCTTATGGGCCGTCCGCCGCGCGATTTCGACGTTCGCTCCCAGATGTTCGGCGACCATCCGCTGGTCTTCATCGCGCCGGCCGGGCATCCGCTGGCGGGTGTGCTCGACATTTCCCGCGAGCGGATCGCCCAGGAGCAGTTCCTGGTGCGGGAAAGCGGATCGGGAACGCGGATCTCGCTGGAGATCTTCCTCAGCGAAGTGCCGCGGCGGCTGGAGGAGCTGGGAACGGAGATGGGTTCGAACGAGACGATCAAACAGGCGGTGATTGCCGGGCTCGGCCTCGCCTTCATTTCGGCGCATACCATCGAGCAGGAAGTCAAGCTCGGCCGTCTCATCATTCTCGACGTGGTGGACACGCCGATCCGGCGGCAGTGGTTCAGCGTGTCGCGCACGGACCGCGCGACCAATCCGGCCATGCAGGCCTTCGAGCGTTTTCTGCTGGCGGAAGGGGCTCGCCACCTGCCGGTGGTGACGAAGCCCTATCCCGCCAACGCTTTCGGGTGAGAGCGTTCTCGCTGGCGGCTGATCAGCCGTCGGCGCGCGACAGGACCTTCTTCTCGAAGAAGAAATAGGGGCGGAGCTTCACGCCGACCATGTTGCCGGCAAAGGCGAACACGGCCCAGAGCCAGCCGTGCAGGCTGCCCGAAGCGATGCCGGAGAAATAGGCGCCGATGTTGCAGCCATAGGCGATGCGCGCACCATAGCCGAGCAGCAGGCCGCCAATCACGGCGGCAAGCACCGAGCGCAGCGGAATATCAAGGCTGGGGGCGAACTTGCCGGCCAGCGCCGCAGCCAGCATGGCACCGACGATGATACCGAAGTCCATAACCGAGGTGATGTCGGCAAGTACGCTTTCACTCAGCGCCTTGGCATTGGCGGGTGCCTGCCAATAGGCCCAGGCCGAGGGATCGATGCCGATCAGTTGCGCGCCCTTGGCACCCCAAAGGGCAAAGGCCGAGGTGATGCCCCAGGGACGGCCGGCCAGCGCCAGTGTCGCGAAGTTGAGAAGGACCAAGGCGATCGCACCGGCGACCAGCGGCCAGGGACCACGCAGCAGGCGGGAGAGGCCCTGGCGCTGCGAGGCCGGTTCTGCTTCCAGCGCGCCATGGCGGCGCTTCTCGACCAGAATGGTGACAGCGGCGATCGCCGCAAAGAGTAACAGCGAAACGAGAATACCGCCGGCGGCACCGAAGTTTTCGACCAGGGAAACCGGCGGCAGGGACGGAAGGCCGGTCCACCAATCGAAATGGATCGTGGCAAGCACCGAGCCGATGATGAAGAACAAAAGCGTCACCAGCATGCGGGCATTGCCGCCGCCGGCGGTGAACAGCGTGCCGGAAGCGCAGCCGCCGCCGAGCTGCATGCCGATGCCGAACATGAAGGCGCCCGCCAGGACGGAGGTGCCGAGCGGCGAGACGAAGCCCTTGACCGGATTGCCGAACAGCGTGCCGCTGGCCAGGAAGGGGAAGAACAGGATGACGGCCAGCGCCAGCAGGATCATCTGCACGCGCAGGCCGCGACCGCGACCGTCCATGATGAAGACGCGCCAGGCGGAGGTGAAGCCGAAGGCTGCATGATAGAGGGCGATGCCGAGGCCGCCGCCGACGAGGAACAGCGCGCCCTGTTTCACGCCATAGGCGTAACCGAGCAAGAGGGTGCCCAGAACGAGGAGGGCGAGAGCGCCGAGGCCCGGGGTACCGAGCAGCGGCTGCCGTTCGGGCGCGCTCAGCGGAGATGCGACTGTGGACATGGAAAGGCTCCTGATGTTGAGGTCGCGATCCTATGTCCTGTCGCCCGCTTTCACGAGAAACGCTGTTCTTCGCCTGCACCGTATCGGCACGCAGTTTTGCGCGTTGGCCAAAGTCAGTGGATAATTGTACCGGGCTGCCGGCAAGTCCGGTCGGCAGAGGCTTTCCGGCTTGTTCTCTTCCCTTAGCCCGCAGCCCAGCCGAAGGCCGCGGCGGTGCCGTAGATCAGGCCTCCGGTGGTGCTGAGCGCCACGGCGGCCAGCACGATGCCGAAGAGGGTGGCCAGCCCATCCCGTTCCATCAATCCCATGGCGATCACCACCAGTGCTGCCACGGGGAGAACATTGCCGAACGGAATGGGCAGCGCCACGGCCACGGCCAGCAGGAAGACGGGGATGCCGAGCAAGGTCTCGGCGGTTCGGCCGGTCAGCGGTCTCATGCGATCGCGCCTGAGGATGGTCTCGACCCGTTTAACGAGGGGCGCGGTGTGGCGCACCACCAGTTCGACCGTGCCCGCCGAAAGCCGTCTGCGGGCCAAAATGTTCGGCAGCCAGATGGATCGGTTCCCGGCCATGATCTGCAGCGAGACGAAGGCGAGGCAGGTGCCAAAAAACATGCCGAAAGGGCCGGGGATCGGTGTCAAAGCCGGCAAGGATAAAATGAGGATGGCGAATGCAATGCTGGTCCGGCCCATCGCCGCCAGGAGTTCGCCGAGCGTGATCGTTCCCGCCAAACTCGCCGCTTCCGCGAGGGCTGCGAGTTGCGTAGAAGCGGTGCCTGCCTGTTCAGTGGGGGCGGGGTCCATCGATCTTTGATCCTCGGCCTTCGGTCGGCGGGTTGATTGCCCCATCGCCAATCCGCTGTGGCGTTCATGCCTGCATGTAGGTGCGCCGAAGGCTGGGACAAGATGAGGGCGTTTCGATGGCCGCTCCCCTTATCAATGCGCGCGCCATGGTTCCCAATGGGGGCGACACGCTTTAGCATGCGGGTCATGGACAGGACGGGACAGGAGGAAGAATGCAAGCGTTTCAGTTCAACACCACGCCGCAGGTGATTTTTCGGCCCGGAGCCGCCAACGAGATCGGCGTCCTGGCACGCCTGAAATGTGGTGCCAGGCCCCTGCTTGTCACCGATCCCGGCTTGCGCCGGATCGGTCTCTGCGATCCCGCGCTTCATTCGCTTGCCGAAGCCGGGCTCGGGGTGACGGTGTTCGACGCGGTCGAAGCGGACCCCTCCCTTGCGACGGTGATGGCTGCGGTGGAGGCCGGACGTGCGGCCGATGTGACGGGTGTCATTGGTTTTGGAGGCGGCTCCTCGCTCGACGTCGCCAAGGTCGTGGCATTGCTGCTCGGCTCCGGCGAAGAAATCGACGCTGCCTGGGGGGGCGGCAATGCGAAGGGGCCGCGCCTGCCGCTCATTCTCGTGCCGACGACAGCTGGCACCGGTTCCGAGGTGACCCCGGTATCGATCATCACGGTCGGCGGGGAGGAAAAGCGGGGTGTGTCGTCGCCGATCCTGCTGCCGGACGTCGCCCTGCTCGACCCCGACCTGACGCTTGGCCTGCCTGCGCCGATCACGGCGGCGACCGGCATCGACGCCATGGTGCATGCCATCGAGGCCTATGCCTCGCGCAATGCCAACAATAATCCCTTGTCGAAAATGCTCGCCCGCCAGGCCCTGCAACTCCTGGGGGCGAATATCGAGACGGCGGTGTTCGACGGGGCCAACCGGGAAGCGCGCGGCGCCATGCTGCTCGGCTCGATGCTGGCGGGACAGGCCTTTGCCAACTCTCCGGTCGCCGCAGTCCATGCGCTCGCCTATCCGATCGGCGGGATCTTTCATATCCCTCACGGATTGTCCAATGCCTTGGTCCTGCCGCATGTCCTGCGGTTCAACGCGCCACAGGCAGCGGGTTTCTATGCCGAAATCGCTGCCGACGTCTTCCCTGATCTGGCAATGGAGCAGGGAACGCAGGGACGATGTGCGGCCTTTATCGAGCGCCTTGCCGACCTGTCGCAAAAGCTCGGGCTCCAGACAAGGCTGCGCGATGTCGGCATCGGCGAGGCCGATCTGCCGCGCATGGCCAGCGAGGCGATGAAGCAGGGCCGTCTCCTGGTCAACAATCCCCGAGATGTCAGTGAAGCCGATGCGCTGGCGATCTATCGGGCGGCGTGGTGAGCGGCATGGAGAGACGCGGCCCGGCGGATCGCTCCGCCTACAAGCTGTTCCGCACGCTGACGACGCGCTGGGCCGACAATGACATTTACGGCCATATGAACAATGTCGTTCACTACAGCCTGTTCGATACGGCGGTGAACGGTCTGCTGATCGAGAAGGGCGTGCTCGACATCCATGGCGGCGAGCGGATCTTTCTCGTCGTCGAGACGGGGTGCCGCTATTTCGCGGAAATCGCCTTTCCGGACGTCGTCGATGCGGGAATCCGGGTGGCCCGGCTCGGCGGCTCGTCTGTTCGCTATGAGGTGGGCCTCTTTCGCCACGGGGAAGAGGCCGCCGCTGCCGAGGGTTTCTTCATCCATGTGCAGGTCGATCGCGCGACACGTCGGCCGGTGCCGCTGGGTGAGGAGACCCGTCGCGTTCTGGTGCCGCTGTCGATTGGTTGATGACCGTTGGAACCAGAGGACGGGTGGCGCGGTTCTTCAGGCATGGAAACGAGGAGACAGAGATGAGCCGCGATAAAAAGATCGACCAGGCCGAATTGGAGCGCGAACGCCGCCAGGAAGATATGCCGGCGGCCGGACCGCACGGTCGAAAGGAACTGACCGACCCGATGAAGACGCCGGGTACGGGTTCACTGCCTGAACCGGGTGCGTCGAAGACCGACGTCGGCCCCGACTGATCGACGAATGCCCCTTGAATGACGAAAGGCCGGCGGGTGTCCGCCGGCCTTTCCTTATTTTCTCTTGTCGCTTCTCAGATGTTTTCCGCGATTGTCTCGCGTTCGCGCTGCAGTTCTTCAGCGCGTTCCTTGCGATTGTAGCGGATCGAGGACCACAGCGAGACGCCGATAAGGCCGGCGCCGCCGAGGCCGGTGATGACCTCCGGGATGTGCACCAGCGTCTGGCAGTACATGATGACCGACAGGATCAGGATCGCGTAGAAGGCGCCGTGCTCGAGGTAGCGGTATTCGGCCAGCGTGCCCTTCTCGACCAGCATGATCGTCATCGAGCGCACATACATGGCGCCGATGCCGAGGCCGATGGCGATGACGAACAGATTCTGGCTGAGCGCGAAGGCGCCGATGACGCCGTCGAAGGAGAAGCTGGCATCGAGCACTTCGAGATAGATGAAGGCGCCCAGACCGCCCTTGGCTGCTTCCGACATCGTCTTCTGCGACTGGTCGAGAAGGCCGCCGAGCACTTCTACGGCGAGGAAGGTCAACAGGCCGTAGATTGCGGAATAGACGAAGGTGACGGCTTCCTCACCCTCGAGCAGTTTCGAGAACAGCAGGATCAGCAGCAGGACAAAGGCGATTTCGATGCCCTTGATCGTCGCCGAACGCGCCATGTGCTTCTCGATCATCTCGATCCAGTGCACGTCCTTCTCATGGTCGAAGAAATAGGTAAGGCCGACCATCATCAGGAAGGTGCCGCCGAAAGCCGCGATCGGCAGGTGGGCATCGTTCATGATGCGGGCATATTCGGCCGGTTCCCGCGCCGCCAGGATGAAGGCGTCGACCGGACCGATTCCGGCGGCGATGACCACGATCAGCAGCGGGAAGACGATACGCATGCCGAACACGGCAATGATAATGCCCCAGGTCAGGAAGCGATGCTGCCAGACCGGCGTCATGTCCTTGAGTTTGTTGGCATTGACGATGGCGTTGTCGAACGACAGCGAGATTTCGAGCACTGCGAGCACGGCGCAGATGAAGAAGACCGTGGCCATGCCGCCGATCGTGCCGGTCGTCTGCCAGCCAAGCCAGGCGCCGAGCACGAGGCCGGCGACCGTGACGATGAAGGCCCACTTGAAGTAGCCGAGCGTGTTGTTTCCAGATACGGGCTGGCTCATCGACGTGTCTCCCGGTTGATTTGAATTGTCGAAGGGGACAGGCGAAGTGGTCTGCCGCGCGTCGCCCAGCACGCGCGGAAAATTGGCATGTTCGAAGATATCATTTTCTTGAATCCGCCGGCTCATATTGCTGGCGGTACCGACATCACGAGAGCGCCGTAAACTCTCGCCAGAGGGGCCCGGCACCAAAGTTTATCCGTGGAGACCAATGGTCAGGTGTCACAGAACCCGGACGTTTTCACCGAAGTCGGACCTTGCGTCAAGACCTCGGCGCATTTGCACCGCGCGGCAACTGATATAGGACGGTTTTGTCGCCCGTCCATCGGAATACGTGCCGCATCCTGTGCCAGGGCTTATTCCGCCAGGCGCAGGTCAAGGCTTGGGTTCCCGGAGAGCGTGTTGCTGACCGTGCAGATTTCCTCGGCGTCATGAATGATCGCCATCCTCGTTTGGGCATCGATGTCGCCGTCGATGGTGAAGAGGATATCGAAACGGGCGATGCGGGACGGGCCTTCGTCCGCCTTTTGGCCGCTCGCCTCGACGCGGATTTCCCGGATGCTTTCATGAACGCCCATGCGATGGGCAGCGATGCGTGCGCTCATCGCCATGCAGGAGGCCAACGAAGCATAGAGCAGATCCAGCGGATTGAAGCCCGGCTGCGAGGGGCCGGTGACGATGTCGAGTGTTCCGCCGGTGGGCGTGACGATATGGGGGAAGCCTGTGCGCCCGAGGCTTGCGGTGGCTCCGGTCGTCCGGACTTTAGATTGCTGCATCTGCCTTCCCTCGTGCTTACGGTCAACTCTGCATAGCCGTGAGGCGCCTGGCCGGCAAGCGCGTCGACCAGAGACTGCCAGAGGGTTGCCAGAGGGGTGTCAGAGTGAACTGCCGATGCGGGCTGTTCCGGTCTGGCCGTTGTTGCGCGTCCATTTGAGCTTGTTGTCGCTGATGCGCTCGAGTTCGAAGCACATGGGCTCGCCCTTGTACCAGGTGGTGAACTTCTGGCACAGCCGGTTGCCATCGATCCACCAGCGGCCGGTGTCGGAGGGCTTGGCCAGGCGTCCGAGGCCGAGCGCTTCGCCAGAGCCGTCCACCTGTCCGTCGAGGCGATAATTGAGCGGGAATTCGCCGCCGAAGGGGACAGCCAGATAGATCCGTTTGCCAATCACCGACTGCCTGATCTCGGCGGCGTCGTAGCGGTTCTGGTTTGCATTGGCGGGGTTTGTCAGAATGAGCGCAGAAGCAAGCGCCGCAAACACCATGATCGTCTTTGCTGTCGTCATCTTTCCGGTCTCCCTGGAGGTTCCAAGCCTGGTCCGTTCAAAGATACGCAGTGCGCGCAGCCCTGGATCAGCCTGAGATCAGGGGTTTCGTATGAAAATCCCTACGCTCGCTGCCCGGCCGGCGGCGTCGATCACGGTCAGCGTCGAATAACCGGAGCCTTCCGGCACCCAGTCGCTGGTGCGCCGCCTCGTCGGCTCGGCGAGCGGCTTGCCATTGGCGAGCCAGCGGAACGGTGCGCGCCCCGCCTGCAGCTTGAGGATCAACGGCAGGACCGAGCCGTCCGGCGCGGTGCCGAGTTCCACATGCGCGCCTTCCGGCGGATAGACGATCTGTGGCGGCCTTTCCCGTGCAGACGCGGAGATGAGGCCGTTCGCCTGCATGGAGAACCGCCGCTGACTGATGGGGAGCTCGGCCTGGGCGATGCGGGCAGCGCCACGGGGAGCGGGTGGGAGCGCCGTGCCGGCAATGCCCGACTTGGCGAAGGCCTCGAACAGCACGGGGGCTGCGGTTGCATAGCCGGAAATGCCGGGGATGGCGGCGTTGTCGGGCCGGCCGATCCACACGCCGATCACGTAACGCCCGTCGTAACCGACGGACCAGGCGTCGCGATAGCCGTAGCTTGTGCCGGTCTTGTAGGCGATGCCGCTCTTTGGACTGCCGAGCGGCGGCAGGACGGCGGAGAGGACGTCCGCGACATTCCAGGCGCCGACGGGTTCGAACAGCGGCGGGCTGTCGATCGCTCCGGGCAGATCGCGTATGCCGTCACCGAGCCGCACCGGCTGCTCGCGGTTCGCAAGGCCGGAATAGAGCTGGACCAGATCCTTCAGCGACAGGCCGACCCCGCCGAGCGCAATCGCAAGGCCCGGCGCTTCGGCCGTCGGCAGTCGCGGCGTCACCTCGGCGCGGCGCAGGCGGGCCATCAGCTTGGTCGGGCCGAGGGCATCGAGAAGGCGAACCGCCGGCACGTTGAGCGACAACTGCAGTGCCTGACGAATCGAGACATCGCCCTGGTAGGTCATGTCGAAGTTCTTCGGCCGATAGCCGAAGAAGTCGGCGGGGCGATCCTCGACGATGGTCTCCTGGGCGACGAGGCCCTCTTCGAAGGCGAGGCCATAGATGAAGGGTTTCAGCGTCGAGCCCGGCGAGCGGCTCTGGCGCGTCATGTCGATCCAGCCGGAGCGCGAGGCGTCGAAATAGTCGGCGGCGCCGACTTCGGCAAGGATTTCGCCGGTCTCCGCATCAGCCATCATCAGGGCGAGCGAAACTTTGGGGTCGAGCTTGGCCGAGGCATGCAGCGCGACGGTCTCCAGCCTCTGCTGGATTTCTGCGTTCAACGTCGTTTCGTGGCGCTCGGCCGTTGGCTCCCTTTTGCGCGCGGCTTCCGCCAAATGTGCGGCCAGTGCGGGCAGCTGCGCGCGCCGGTTTGGAACGGCACTTGCCTCGGCGCGGGCAATCTCGCTCGCGTCGAGCACACCGGCCGTCTGCATGCGCTCGAGAACCCGGTGACGGGCGGCTTCGGCCGTGGCCGGATGGCGATCGGGTCGGCGACGTTCCGGCAGCTGCGGCAAGGCGACGAGCAGGGCGGCCTCCGCAACCGAAAGACGGCGCGGTTCCTTGCCGAAATAGGCAAGGCTTGCGGCCCGCACGCCTTCCAGATTGCCGCCATAGGGAGCGAGCGTCAGATAGAGATCGAGGATTTCCGCCTTGCCGAGGCGCCGCTCGATCTGGATCGCCCGGGCGATCTGGATGAGCTTGGCGGTGATCGACCGTTCCCGCCGCGGCTCGATCAGGCGTGCCACCTGCATGCTGATGGTCGAGCCGCCGGAGATGATGCGGCCATTGGTGACGAGCTGGAGCGCGGCCCGGCCAAGTGCCACGGGATCGACCCCGGCATGGTCCGCGAAGCGGCGATCCTCATAGGCGATGAGCATCTTGAGGAACTGCGGATCGACGTCGGCGGCGCGCGTCCGCAGGCGCCAAAGCCCGTCCCGCGTGGCAAAGGCGCGCAACAGCCGGCCGTCGCGATCCACCACTTCCGCAGAGACGCTTGCGGCCCCTTCCAGCGGCGGAGGGAACGCCCGGTCCGCCCAGAGAAGGCCGGTCACCAGCACGCCCGCCGCCAGGGAGGCGGCGAGGGTGGCGATGCCGATGGTTCGAACCAGCCTCATTATTCCGCTGCCACGACCTCCATGCGTCCCGTCGCCGTGCGGGCGAAGAATTGCGGGCGATACATGTCCTCGACATGGGCGGCGGGGTGGTCATAGACTCCCGGCGTCACCGCGCGGACCACATAGGCCAGCGTGATGGCACCGTTTTCCCCCGCGTTCCGCGTGATCGCCGCGACGAAGCGGTCGTTGCGGAATTCGAGGTGGGCGGTTTCCGTCTCGCCGATCCAGTCGAAATTGGCGAGCTTGGCGCTGTCGACGAGGCTCGGATTGTCGATCTCGAAGCCGGCCGGCAGAAGGTCGGTGATCAGCAGTTCGGCCGGCCATTCGTCGGTCTCGGTGACTTCGAGCACGACGACGTAGCGCTCGTTCTGGCTGGCTTCGCTGACATTGGCCTCCTCGCCGTCCAGCGTGTAGTAGCTGCGGGCGATGGTGAACCCTTCCTCGGTTGCCGGCAAAGGCACGCTCGGTGCGGCGACCGTTGTGACCGACGCCGTCAGCGGATCGCCGCTCTTGTTGGTCAGCGTGACCGGATGTTGAAGCAGCGCGTCGCCGGTAATGCTGGCGCGGTAGCCGCCGCTGTGATCTGCGCCGTTGACCTCGACGCTGATGCCATCGTCACCCTGGTCGAGCGCACGGGCGGCGAGCAGCGCCCAGGTCTGTTCCTGGGTGCTGAGGTAGCGCTTCTCGCGCAGTTCCGCGCTCACCACCTTGGCCAGCATGGGCACGATCGGCGGGACCGGCCGGCTCTCGGCGGCCAGCGCCAGGACGGCGGCGGCGTCACGCAAGGACGAGCCGTAGTCCGAGCGGTTAAGGCTGACCTTGTGGATGCGTGCCTCTTCCGACATGCCGGCGGCATCAAGGAAGACGGCGCGCGAGCGTTCGGCATCGCCGTAAAGGGCGAGGGCGGCCGCCAGATGCGCCTTGGACAGCGGCGTCGGGAACTCGCCGAGCATCGTGTCGGCATAGTAGCGCAGATCGCTGATCGCGGCCTTGCGGTTCCGGGCGAGCACGTAGAGCGAATAGGCGATCTCGTTGCCACGGTCCTTGATGTTGGTGTCGTAGCCGATGCGGTTCTGCAGGTTTTCCAGTGCCTGCACCATGGCTTCGTCCGGCACGTCGAATTTCTGTTCGCGCGCCCGGGTCAGGAAGTCGCTCACATAGGCGTCGAGCCAGAGGTCGTCATAGCCCGGTGCCCAGAGGCCGAAACTGCCGCTCGACGACTGGTAGGACAGCACGCGGTAGACCGCTTCCTGGACCCGCTTCTTGATCTCGGCGTCGGCGGGCAGGCCGGAGCCGGGCTGAAGCTCGTCAAAATAGACGAGTGGTAGCGCACGGCTGGCGGTCTGCTCGGCGCAGCCATAGGGGTAGCGGTCGAGGCTCATCATCAGCGCCGGGATGTCGAAGCCCTCGGCGCGTGAGACGTTCAGGCTGACCGAGGCGTCTTGCAACAGGCTATCGGCCAGAAGGTCGCCGTCGACGGTCAGGCTGTGGCCGGCGGCAAGGTTGATGATCCGACGTTCGGTGACCGGCAGCGAGGATGGCCTGATCGGGACGATCAGCTGCTGGTCGAGCGAAATCCCGTCGCGACCGGAAAGCGCGATGTCGATCGTCCCCTGGCCCGGCTGCACGCCGGTGAGCGGCAGCGTCACCGTGGTCTTGCCGCCGGCTTCGAGGCTGATCGTTTGCGTCGCGTCCTCTGCATCGACTGCAAGCGGATCGCTGGGGGTGACGGTGAGGGTATAATCACCGGCCGGAGCGTCGGTGGCTACGATGTCGAGCCTGAGGGCGCTGACGTCGCCGGGGGCGAGGAAGCGCGGCAGGCTCGCAGTGACGACGATCGGATCGCGAATGATGACATCGGTCTCGGCATGGCCGACGCCGGTCTTAGACCAGGCGACCGCCATGACGCGGGCCGTGCCGTTGAATTGCGGAATGTCGAAGCTAACGGTGGCCTTGCCGTCTGCGTCCAGCTTCACCGGGCCGGAGAAGAAGGCGACGAGCTTTTCCTTCGGCGGATTGCCCTGAAGTGGCATTTCGGCACCGTCACCGCCGGTGCGCAGCCGCCCTGTTGCGCCGAGCGAACCGTCGATCAGGCGGCCGTAAAGGTCGCGCATCTCGATGCCGAGACGGCGCTGGCCGAAATACCAGCTCTCCGGGTCCGGTGCCTCGTAGCGCGTCAGGTTGAGGATGCCGACATCGACGGCGGCGACCATGACATAGGCTTCCTCGCCAATGCCGGCACCGGCCACCTCGATCGGGATCTGCAGGGCCTGGCGCGGCAGCGTCTTTTCCGGGGGTGAAAGCGTGATCGCCAGCTTGTCGGCGCCCGGATCGACGGTCAGCCAGGTGATGCCGATGGCGCGCATCGGCATGCGGCTTTCCTGGGCCTCGCCGGGGCGGAACAGGGTGGCGGTGACATAGGCGCCGGGGCCGAAATCGGCGGTGATCGGGATTTCGACCTCGCCGCCGCCGACCGGAATGCTGGCGGTCTTCGCGGTCACCAGCGTGTCGGTGCCGACGGTCAGCAGCAGTTCGCCGGCAAAGCGCGGAGAGACCTTGAGCTTGGCCATGTCGCCGACCTTGTAATTCTCCTTGTCGAGGCCGATTTCCAGCGCGTCGGGCGTTTCGGTCGAGCTGGCCTCGACGAACCAGCCGGCGTCGAATTCGACGCTGGTGGCCGCACCACCGGCGCTCGCCTGTTCGATCTCGAGGCGATAGCGGCCCCAGGTGACGGGCACGGCAATCTCCGCGCCGTCGCTTTCGATGACCACGGTGCCGTCGGCCACCTGCTTGGTGGTGATGATGGGTTCATAGCGCCAGGACGAGCCCTCGCGATACCACTGGTAGTTCCGTTCCAGGCTGACGAGTTTCCACTTGGCGCCGGCAAGAGCCTGCTTTTCCCCGTCGGGGCCGACGGCGATGACATGGAAACGGCCTGTGGAGTTCTCGGCGAGGTCGCCGGTGAATTCCGGCTTTACGCCGATCATCGCCCCTTCCGGACGGACCGGCAGGGTCAGCTTGCGCTCGACCGCGCGGCCGCCGCCTTCGACCATGCGCAGCACGATCTCGGCTTCCAGCATCTGCGTGGTCGACGGCAGTTCGCTGATGTCGACGTCGAAGCTGGTCTTGCCGTCCTCGTCGAGCGGTTCGAGTGCCTCAAGCGGGATGCGGGTCTCCTCGCTCTGCTCCTCGTCGGCGAGGCCGAAGACATAGCGCTCGAAGGCCGGGTTCGTGCGGGTCGGGCGGATGTTCACCTCACCCTCGAGCATCAGGCCGGCCGCCGGAGCGCCATAGAGATAGCGGCCGTCGACGGAAACCGGAACGGCAACGCCGGGCTCGACGCTCGTGGTGTCGCTGGTGATGTCGAATTCCAGCCGGTCCGGCACGAAGTCGTCGACCAGGAAACCCTTCTGGGCGATCGGTTCCTTCTTCGGATCGGTGTGGATGTTGAACGTCCAGGTGCCGCGCATGGCGTCGGCCAGCAGCGGAAGATCGGCGGAATAGCCGCCTAGCGTTTCGCTGGTCACCACCATGCGACGGAATTCGACCCCGTCGGGACGGTTGAAGATGAAGGTCAGCGGCAGGCTTTCGATCGCGTCTGCCTCGGTGTCGCGCGACAGGGCTGCCGCATGCACGGTTTCGCCGGGGCGGTAGATGCCGCGCTCGGTCCAGGCGAGCACGTCGATGGCGCCGGGCGCCGGACGTCCGGTGACGCCGCGGTCCGACAGATCGAAGCCGGCGCGGGTCATGTCGAGGAAGACGTTGTCGTCCTCGCCCTTGCGAGCGACGATCACGGCCGGGGCAAGGGCTGCCCCGGCGCGCATCAGGCCTGCGTCGAAGCGGGCGCGGCCGTCGGCATCGGTGCGGGCCGTCGCCAGGATCTCGTTATTCTTGGCGATCAACTGCAGATCGACATCGGCAAGCGGTGCGGCGCTTGCCAGCGAGCGGGCAAAGACATGCAGGCCATCGGTACCGGCGAAGGTCGAGAGCCCGATGTCGGAGACCACGAACCATTGGGTGGCCCGGGTATTCCAGTCCTCGCTGGTGGCGTTGGCGACGGCTGCGGTCATCACGTAGATGCCGGGGCGGCGCTTCGGCAGTGCCTCGTCGACCGGGAAGCTGGTGATCACGTCCTTGTTGAGTTCGCTGGCAATGTCGATCGTGCCCTGCCAGATCAGTTCCCCGCTTTCGCTTTCGATGCGGTCGGCGCCATAGCCGTCGAGTTGGGTGAGGAACTGCGAGGCGGCCAGCAGGGGAGCGACATTGCGGTCGCCGATCCGGTGGAGTTCGAGCTTGGCGCTTTCCGTGTTGACCGAGACGATGGGGATGCCGCGTCGCGCCGTCGACGGCAGGACGAAATTGTCGCCGGTGAAGCGCACGGCGGCCGAGCGGTCCTTCACATAAACCTCGAGATCGACCTGGGCTTCGAGGTTCTCCTCGACGGATGAGGGCAGGCCGGCGCGGAGCGCCAGCTTGTAGCGCTGGCCGTGGGTCAGGCCCTCGACGCAGATCTGATTGTCCTTTGCGTCGACGGCCTTGGGAGCCGAACCGTCGAGCGTAACGAAGGGCGTATAGTCCACGCCGCGCTTGACCAATGGATCGGAGAATTCGACGCAGGCGCGCGGCGTCAGGCTGTCGGCATCGACCGTGTGGCTGACGACGCGGAAGCCCTTGCGGGCGCGCAGGTCGTTATAGGCGGCCTGCACGGTCTTGGCAGTCACCAGTTCAAGGCTGGCCTTGTAGGCACTGAGCGCGCCGCGGTAGTTTTCCGAGTTCTCCAGCCCCTTGGCGAGTACGGCCAGCGCATCGGCGCGCGCCTGGGTGGAGCGGGTGAGCAGAAAACCGTTGAGCGCGGCAAGCACGCCCTGGCCGGTCATTTCGCTGTTTCCCGTGACGGAATTGGCGGCGCGCGCGACCTCGATCCATAGCGCAGGATCCTCGGGGGTGAGCGCGAGAGCGCCCTTGAAGGCGTGGAGGGCGCCCTCGTAATTGCCGGCAAACAGGGCTTGCCGGCCCTGGTCGAGTAATGCGTTGTGGCCAAAGCCCTGCTGGTCTTCGCTAAGGCTTAGGCCTGCGCGCTGCTGGCGGGCATCTTCCATCAACTGGTCGGACACTAAATCGGGCCGCTGGGGTGCGCCGATATCGGGTTCCGCGCCCTGCTCGATGATGCGCCCGGCAACGGCACCGGCGAAGGTATTCAGCTGGTTGAAGTCGGATTTCAGGAAGCACCACTTCACCTTGGGATTATAGGTGAAGGCCCGGCATTCCTGGTCGGCGATGCAGCTCGACTGGCACTGGGCGAGCGAGACGTTCTGTTCGGTCCGGAGGTCGAACCCAAAATAGTCGCCGTCGCGGGTGGTGACGACGCTGCGTCCGCCGGCGGAAAGCGCGGGTGGCGCGAGCGCTAGAAGGCCAAACAAGAGTGCGGTGAAACCGTTGGACCTGCGCCTGGACATGATGTCCCTCCCACGCTCGAGCATTTCAGCGGAGAATACTCTTCGTCCATAACAGGCGCTTGTCAATCACAGCCGATGACGCGCTGTGCGCCCCGACACAGGCGTTGGTCAGGCTGCGTTCTGGATGGTCTTGACGTCGACGTGCAAGGCGCGCCCCGCTCCCCAGCCGTTGATCGCGGCGCCTAAGCCGAAGGCGACGAAGACGATCGACGTGGCGGCGAAACTGCCGGTCCAGTCGCGGATGAGACCGACCAATAGCGGCGCGATCGCAGCCAGCGTATAGCCGACAAATTGGGCCATGCCGGACAGGTGGGCTGCGACATGCTGGTCGGGCGAGCGCAGCACGACGGCGGTGAGCGCCACCGCGACCAGACCACCCTGGCCGATGCCCTGCAATATGGCAAAGGGCCAGACCGTCCAGAGAGGTGCAAACAGAAGGCCGAGCAGGCCGATGACGGCGATCGCGGCCAGTGCGACATGGACCACGCGCTGGTCCTTGCCGCGAACGGCAATCTGCGGCGAGACGATGCAGGAGGCGGCCTGGACCATGACCGACAGCGAAACGATCGCGCCGGCCGTGACGCCGTCAATGCCGCGATCGCGAAGGATCGGCACCAGCCAGCCGAAGACGCAGTAGGCGAGCGCCGATTGCAGGCCCATGAACAGGGTGACCTGCCAGGCCAGCTTGTCGCGCCAAAGGCCCTCGACGCGAAAACTGGTCTTTGCCGGTTTCGCCTTGCTGCCGAGGGCCTGGGGTAGCCAGATCAGACCGACGACGGCGGCGGGAAGCGCCCAGATCGCCAGGGCAGCGCCGAGCGAGCCGCCGAGGGCGGTTTCGATCGGCAGGGTGAGGCCGGCGGCGCCCGCAGCGCCGGCGCAGAGCGCCATGGTGTAGAAGCCGGTCATCAGCGCGGCCTTGTCGGGAAAGTCCCGCTTGACCAGGCCGGGCAGAAGGACATTGCCGATGGCGATGCAGGCCCCGGCAAGGGCGGTGCCGAGGAAGAGCAGCGGAACGGAATGGAAGCCACGCAGTGCGGTACCGAGCGCCAGCAGGGCGACGGCGGCCAAGAGGGTGCGCTCCGCGCCGAGGCGTCCGGCAAGCCGAGGCGCAAGTGGCGAGAACAGGCCGAGGCAGGCGACCGGCACGGTGGTCAGGAGGCTCGCGCCCGCGGCCGAGAGGCCGAGTTCGGTGCGGATTTCCGGTAACAAGGCCGAGGCGCTGGAGAACAGTGGCCGAAGGTTGAAGGCGATCAGCACCAGACTGATGCCGAGCAGCAGGCGTGCGAGCGGGCTCATCGAAGCGGTGGGCGGCGCCTCGGGCGGCATGTCCTCGGCGTCGATCAGGAGTTCATCGCCCAGGTCCAGCGCTTTGGTTTGTTCCGTCATGGTCACGTGCCGGTCTTTCCGTCGAGGAAGGCGAAAACCGGTGCCATGAAGCGGCGCACCGCTGCATCGGCCTTGTCCGGGTCGCCGGTTTCAATCGCATCGACGATCGCCAGATGGGCGGCCATGTCGGGTTCGGGAAGTTCGCCGCCGGTCGTCGCCTGGATCGTCTCGGCGATCGAGGCCGAGAAGAAATCGAAGAGCTCGATCAGCGCGCGGTTTGCAGAGGCGGCGATCACCGCCTTGTGGAAGGCGAGGTCGCGGGCGATGAAGCTCTCCCGGTCGCCGCCATCGGAATTTCCACGTTGGGCGAGCAGGGCGCGCAGCCGGGTGATCGTCGCCGGGGTCGCCCGCCTAGCGGCAAGCCGGGCGGCCTCGACATCGAGCGCGCAGCGGGCCTCGAAGCGGTCGCGAAGGCTCGCGTGGCGGGCAGCGTCCAGTGTGCGGCGGCTGTCGGCTGCAGAGCGGACATAGGTGCCGGATCCCTGCAGCACTTCGAGCAGGCCTTCGGATGCCAGCACGCGCACGGCCTCGCGAACGGTCCCGCGGCTGACGCCGAGAGTGGCGGACAGTGCGGCCTCGTTCGGCAGACGCGATCCCACGGGGAAGCGGCCGGATTTGATCTCGGCGCGAATAGCTTCGGTCGCCGTGTCGGCGAGGCTGGTCTTCTGAACGGGCTTCATGCCTAATAGATTAAATCATCGGATGACTTTGGCAAGCAAAAGATGGTACGGGGTGGCGCGGTATTCCTGAGCGTCAGCCGACGCTGCCGTCACTCGATGCGTTGAATTCCCGTACCTGCCCGAGCAGCCAATTTGAGAAGGCGGTGGCCGGTGGGTAGGCCATCTTCGACAGGGGGCGGACCAGATAGTAAGCGCTGGCGCTTTTCACTTCATGGTTCCAGGCGCGGACCAGTTGACCGTTCGCCAATTCCGGCTCGATCAGGAAGGTTGGCACCAGGGCGATGCCGAGACCGGCAAGGCAGGCCTGGACGACGTTGGAGAATTGTTCGAACCGCATGCCGCCGCCGCGGCCGTTGGCTATGCCCAGACTTGCGAACCAGTGCTCCCAGGCGCGCGGTCGCGAAGCCATGTCGAACAGCGGCATGGAGAGCATGTCTTCCGGTCGCGCCACGGGGTGGTCGCGGAGAAAGGCGGGGCTGCAGACCGGCACGACCATTTCCTGCATCAGGAACTGGCAGTCGGTGCCGGGCCAGTTGGGCTCGCCGATATGGATCGCCGCGTCGAGGCCGGAGCTTTCGAAGTCGAACTGGCCGATACGGGTGGCGAAGTCGATGATGATCGACGGGTGCTTCTGCAGGAAATCAGGGATGCGCGGCATCAGCCAGCGGGTGCCGAAGGTCGGCAGGATCGCCAGGCGCAGGTGGGTGTCTTCGGCCTTGGCCATGGCCTCGAGCGACAGGGTGCGGATGGTTGCCAGCGCGTCGCCGATGCCCTTGGCATAGTCGCGGCCAATCGGCGTCAATTCCACGCCGCGGTTGGTGCGGTCGAACAGCTTGACCCCGAGCTGGTCTTCCAGGAGGGATATCTGTCGGCTGATCGCCCCTTGTGTGAGATTCAGCTCGTTGGCGGCGGCGGAGAAGCTGCCGAGCTTGGCGACGGAATCGAAGGCGGCGAGCGCGCTGGTCGAAGGTAGGAAGCGGCGTTGGTGGGTCAGCATTGGCTATGAATAGACCTGATAGCCACATGAGTAAACATGTCTTGCGTTCGTCTGCCGTTTCGTCAATCTATGCACCAGTTTACAGAGGATATCAGACCTATGAGCGAAATGCGGCCGTTTTCCTGGAGTGATCCATTCCTGATGGCGGAGGCGCTCTCCGAAGATGAGCGAATGATCCAGGCCTCCGCCGAGGCCTTTGCCCAGAGCGAGCTGATGCCGCGCGTCAACGAAGCCTATCTCGGCGAAACCGTTGCGCCGGAACTGTTCAAGCTGATGGGCCAGGCCGGGCTTCTCGGCGTTACGCTTCCCGAGAAGTACGGCGCCGCGGATGCGAGCTATGTGTCCTACGGCCTCGTTGCCCGCGAAGTCGAGCGCGTCGATTCCGGCTATCGCTCGATGATGAGCGTGCAGTCCTCGCTGGTCATCTATCCGATCTATGCGTACGGCTCGGAAGAGCAGAAGGACAAATATCTGCCGGGCCTCGTTTCGGGCGAACTGATCGGCTGCTTCGGACTGACCGAGCCGGATGCCGGCTCCGATCCGGGCGGGATGAAGACCCGTGCGGAGAAGATCGAGGGCGGCTATCGCCTGCGTGGCTCCAAGATGTGGATTTCCAATGCACCGATCGCCGACGTCTTCGTCGTCTGGGCGAAGTCGGAGGCCCATGGCGGCGAAATCCGCGGCTTCGTCCTTGAAAAGGGCATGAAGGGGCTTTCTGCTCCGAAGATCGGCGGCAAGCTGTCGCTCAGGGCCTCGGTCACCGGTGAAATCGTCATGGACGGCGTCGAGGTGGGCGAAGATGCGATCCTGCCGAACGTCTCCGGCCTGAAAGGTCCGTTCGGCTGCCTCAATCGCGCCCGCTACGGCATTTCCTGGGGCGTCATGGGGGCTGCCGAGGATTGCTGGCACCGTGCGCGCCAATATGGTCTCGATCGCAAGCAGTTCGGCAAGCCGCTCGCCGGCATGCAGCTTTACCAGAAGAAGCTCGCCGACATGCAGACGGAAATCACGCTCGGCCTGTTTGCCTCGCTGCGCGTCGGCCGGCTGATGGACGAGCACCAGTTCGCTCCCGAAATGATCTCGCTGATCAAGCGCAACAACTGCGGCAAGGCGCTCGACATCGCCCGCCAGGCCCGCGACATGCATGGCGGCAACGGCATCCAGATCGAGTATCACGTCATGCGTCACGCGCAGAACCTGGAGACGGTCAACACCTACGAGGGCACGCACGACGTCCATGCGCTGATCCTCGGGCGTGCCCAGACCGGCATCCAGGCGTTCTTCTGAGAAAACGGCCGGAAATCGACGTTTCTCCGGGCGGCCTCAAGGCCGCCCTCTTTTTTTAGAACATTGCCGTTCAGCTGCGTGGGCCAGTGGAAGTCGAGGCGGCATCTGATGGTGACTGCGGCGAGCCCGTGTTCCTATCATCTGTTTTTGGATGCTCCCGCGGCATATTCTTGCGCTTTGTCAATTGTTAGCGAAATTTTCTTGTTCGCGCACGGCTTCGTGTTGCCCAGGATGTATGAAACGGCGGTCTGTTGAACTATTAGCAACGCCTTGCTGAAGATCGCGCGACGTTGCCGCCGCGACTGCCGGGCGTTTGACGGGTTCTCGGATGATCCGCCTTCGCCCTGGGCACGTAACGAGCGTTCAGACGTTGATTGGCCGCCAGGACCTTGGCAAGTGACCAGGAGAGACAGACATGTATGCCGTTGCCGTTTTGGATGCGGACGCCCTTGCCACATTCAGGCGTGAGCATCCCTGGCTGAGCTTCCCGGACAATGTGCGGGAAGTGTCCCTCTTCCTCGATGACAATGGGAGCCCGGTCCGTCTCACGGCCACCGCTTTGGGGACCGATGGCGCGGACTGTCCCGCCGATCCGGATGTGTTCGGCACGGAGACCGTGCTGGCCCTGATCCGCTTTGCTCCGCGCGGCAAGCCGACGACCTGGGAGAGCCCTGATGAGGCGCGGGTATGGCGTATCCTCGAGCGGCTGCCGACCAGTGACGAGATGGTCCTGGTCGATGATACGCTGGAGGCCAGCCGTCGCGTGCTGCTCGATCAGGCCTATGAAATTGTCCGCAAGATGACCGTCGATGCCCTTCGTGGCCTCGCCGTGTCGGCCCGATCCGGCGGTGAAAAGGATCGGCTCGAGGCGGCCGCTGTGAATGTGCCCGCCAGCTTGGACCGGGTGGCCGAGGCCCACAGGATCCTGTTCCACGAAGTCGATCTGTGGCGACTGGTGGCCATCTTGCGCGATGAGGCATCCTTGCCGATCGACCACGATCTGGTGGGGTCCGATGATCTGTCTGTGATCGAGAACCTGGCCGTTGATCCGGGCGTGGCGGAGGGCACGGCGGATTCGCTGATCCAGACCATGTTCGACCTCTCGCCGGTGGCATTCTCGATTTCGACCATCGGCGAGAACAGTTCGCGCTATGTGCGCGTCAACAAGGCCTATCTCGACCTTGTCGGAAAGTCATGGGAGTCTATCCGCGGTCAGGAAATGGTGTCCTCGGGTCTGGTGATCGACAATTCCGCGCGCGAGGCGCGCCTTGCCTTGCTCGATTGCGAGGGCGGCTATTCCGGTGAACGGGCAGATATCCGCAATGCCGCCGGAGAGCCTGTTCCCGTGCTGATTTCGGCCCGACGAATGAAGCTGGCCGGCAAGCTCTACGACTTCGAAGTGATTGCAGAGGCCCCGCATCCATAGAAAGGCGGGCGGCACTCGCCGCCCCTGGCTTGTCAGACGCGGTACAACAGGGCGAGTGAACGTGGCGCAAGGGTCAGGCCATGACCCTCCGCGACGATGTCGCCGTGGCCATCCGGGTCGACTGTCGTCAACTCGAGCCGCCAGTCGCCACCGCTTGTCTTCGGCAGTTTGAAGGTCATATCCGCATCGACAGGGTTGAACAGAATGAGGATTTCGCTCCAGACCCCTTCGATTTCGGCCAAGTCATCGCGCCCCAGCTTCAAGGCAAGGGGATTTCCGTCGAGCCAATGCTCGGGACGCTGAGATCCTCCCTTCACGTTGAACCAGTCGATCGCCATTCCATCGCGCCAGCTTGCGCGACGCAGCAATGGCTGCTGCTTTCGGAGGGCAATCAGGCGGCGGGTGAAATCGCGCAGCGCTTCGCAGCCTTCCGGCAGGTTTTCCCAATGCAGCCAACTGATTTCGCTGTCCTGGCAGTAGCCGTTGTTGTTGCCCATTTGCGACCGGCCGAATTCGTCGCCTGCGAGCAGCATCGGCGTCCCGTGCGAGAAGAGCAGCGTCGCCAGAAAATTGCGCTTCTGCCGCGCGCGAAGAGCGTTGATGCCTTCGTCTTCCGTCGGGCCTTCGACGCCGTAGTTGTGGCTGCGGTTGTCGTTGTGGCCGTCATTATTGTCTTCGCCGTTGGCCTCGTTGTGCTTGCCGTCATACGAGACGAGATCGTTGAGGGTGAAGCCGTCATGGGCGGTGATGAAGTTGATGCTGGACCAAGGGCGACGCCCGCGCAGATCGTAGATGTCGCCCGAACCCAATAGACGGGCAGCGAAGTCCGGTGCGCAATTATCCCCGTTCAGCCAGTAGTCCCGGGTTGAGTCGCGATACTTGTCGTTCCACTCCGCCCAGCCGGGCGGGAAGCCGCCGACCTGGTAGCCGCCGGGACCGATGTCCCACGGCTCGCCGATCAACTTGACCTTCGACAGAACCGGATCCTGCGTGACGGCATCGAAAAAGCCCCCGCGCTGGTCGAAACCTTCAGGCTCGCGCCCAAGGATCGTGCCGAGGTCGAAGCGAAAGCCGTCGACATGCATTTCTTCCGCCCAGTAGCGCAGGCTGTCCATCACCATCTGCAGCACGCGCGGATGGGAAGTGTTGACGGTGTTTCCGGTGCCGGTGTCGTTGATGTAATAACGGTGATTGTCGGGCAGGGTGCGGTAGTAGGAGAAATTGTCGATGCCCTTGAAGGACAGCGTCGGCCCGAGTTCATTGCCCTCGGCGGTGTGGTTGTAGACGACGTCCAGGATGACTTCGATCCCCGCATCGTGGAAGGCGCGCACCATGTCTCTGAAGCCGGTCAGGCCCTTTGGGCCATAATAGCGCGTCGCCGGGGCAAAGAAGCCGATCGTGTTGTAGCCCCAATAGTTTCGCAGGCCCTTTTCCAGAAGGTGACTGTCATCAGGAAAGGCATGGATCGGCAGGAGTTCGACCGAGGTGATCCCGAGGCTCTTCACATAGTCGACGGCGGCTTTGTGGCCCAGGCCCTCGAATGTGCCGCGCAAGTCTTGCGGGATGGCCGGGTTGAGCTTGGTGAAGCCCTTCACATGCGTTTCGTAGACGATGGTATCCGCCCAGTGGATGTTGGGGGAACCATTGTATTCGCGACTGATCCGTGGATCGACGACCCTGCACTTCGGCATGTCCGAACCATTGTCCAGCGTGCTGAAGGACAGGTCCTTCTCGTCACTGTCGATATCGTAGCCGAAATGCCCCTTGGTCCAGGCGATGTCGCCAACGATCTCTCGCCCGTAGGGGTCGAGCAGAAGCTTGTTCGGATTGAAGCGGTGGCCGTTGGCGGGGTCATAGGGGCCGTGGACGCGGTAACCGTAGAGCATGCCGGGCTTGATGCCCGGCAGGTAGCCGTGCCAGACCTCGTTCGTATATTCCGGCAGATCGATGCGGGCGATCTCGGTCTTGCCGTCCTCGTCGTAGAGGCAGAGCTCGACCCGCTCGGCATGCGCCGAGAAGAGCGCAAAATTGGTGCCCTCTCCGTCGAAACGCGCGCCGAGCGCGTGGAATTCGCCGGGCTCCACTGCGAAATTCGTGCTGCGGGCATCCATCGTGATTTTCCTTTGGCGGAGAGAGGAGTGCGAGATCGCGCCTCTCAATTCCGCAGTGCGGCATTTTGTTCCCTCCGCCTCGAAAGAGGGGAGGGATGCCGGAACTTTGTTGCGGCGACAGGGTTGATCTGGTGGTCGCGCAGCAAGCGCGTGGCAAAGAGGAGATCGACATGCCGGCAAAATCCAAGGCGCAGCAAAAGGCCGCGGGTGCGGCGCTTTCTGCCAAGCGAGGCGAAACGAAAAAGAGTGAGCTGAAGGGGGCCTCAAGGGACATGGCCAAGTCCATGACCGAAGACGAACTCGAAGAGCTCGCTTCCACCAAACGCAAGGGCAAGCCGGAACACGTTTCCGGCAAATAGACGGCGACCAGAACCAGGGGGACGAGATGGAGTTTCACGGCAAGGTGGCGCTGGTGACAGGCGCCGGTTCGGGCATCGGCAAGGCCTCGGCAATGATGTTGGCCGCGCGCGGCGCCTTCGTCGGCCTTCTGGGCCGAACCGAGGACGAATTGCAGCAGGTCCTGCTCGCCATCGAGACGGCGGGCGGCGAGGGGCGAGTTCTTGTCGCCGACATCAGCGATGAGACAGCGATGCGTGATGCCGTCGAAGGCCTGTGGTCGGCCGCGGGGCGTCTGGACATGGTCGTTGCCAATGCCGGCATCAATGGCACCTGGGCACCCATCGATGAACTGAGGCCGGAAGAATTCGACCAGACGATCTCGGTCAATCTGCGCGGCACTTACCTCACGCTGCACCATGCGGTGCCAAAGCTCAAGAAAACGGGTGGTGGGTCGATCGTCGTCGTGTCGTCGATCAATGGCACCCGGACCTTCACGTCGCCAGGGGCGACGGCCTATTCCGCCACCAAGGCGGCCCAACTTGCCATGGTGCAGCAATTGGCGCTGGAACTCGGGGATGACCACATAAGGATCAACGCGGTCTGTCCAGGTGCCATTTCCACGTCGATTGATGACAACACCCAGATCCGCAATCGCGAGGATGCCGAGGTTCCCGTTCATTTTCCGGAGGGCGATATTCCGCTGACGGGGGGAACGCCGGGGGAGGCTGCTGACGTGGCCGAGGTCATTGCGTTCCTCGTCTCCGACCGCGCGCGGCATATCAGCGGTTCGCCGATCTGGATCGACGGTGGCCAGAGCCTGCTGCGCTGAACAAGCCAGGGCTGGCGACCGTCGGATACTGCCTGAACCTGATCTTTATTACTTGAGCGCTATTCGGCGTCGTTCGGCGCAATGAGCGCGCCGAGCCCCTGAAGAAGCCAGAGCACGATGAGCGCCATGGCTGTGGCAACCAGGCTGACGTGCCAGAAGCCGAGGCCTGCGGAAAGACCGATCGCGCCGGAAAACCATAGGCCGGCACCGGTCGTGAGGCCGCGAACCTCTCCCTTGGAGAACACGATCATGCCGGCTGCAAGGAAAGCGACGCCAGCGGTGATGGCCTCGATCAGGCGAAGCGGATCGACGCGGGCCGACTGGCCCTGGAATGCGGAATGATGGGCGATCTCGATGGTGAGGATGGCGACGATGCCGCTGGAAAGGCAGACCAGGATATGGGTGCGAAGCCCCGCGGCCGTATTCTTGCGCTCGCGTTCGAAGCCGATCGCCGCACCACAGACCATGGCGATCAGCAGTCTCATGACGATTACCGAGAGCGGCAAGGTGGTTTGAGTTGCGAAATAGGGATCGAGTTCCGGCATGGGCGGGTTCCTGCATGGCGACGCATGGCTGCCGACTTGAAACGGTAGAAGACGCGTCGGCGGAGCCGACACGTCCTTTCGTCATTCGTCGAGGCGCGCCTTAATGGCGATTGGCGCCGGCGGTCGAGGAATAGGTCGCCGAAACCGGGTCGCTGGCGGGGAAGGTATCGATCAGGCCTTCGTCGACCTGCGATTCCAGTTCCGATTCGTCCTGGGCGCGACGGGCGCTGAGCACGGCGTCGGACACCGTTTCGTCGCCGTCCTGCGACGGCGCGCGTTCATGGCCCTTTGCAGTGTTTCCGTCGAAGGAGCCGACCTGCACCAGCAGGGCACGCGCCTTTTCAAGTGCGTTGTCACGGCTCAGTTCGCCGCTCTGGCCCTGTTTCATCCGCACCGAGACGACTTCGCCACCGTCACCGACGAATTCGACGGTAAAGCCGGGCACGCCGCCCATGTCTTCGTGAATCTGTGTATCAATGATCTGCATGGCAGTTCTCCATCTTGGCAATCCGGAGAAGAACGCCTGGATGGTCCACAGGTTCCATCGGCAGTCGACGATATGCCGCGCGAAGATGAAGCGCGCCGGTTAAGACGATCCGTGTGGGTTGGTCGAAAGAAAGACTTTGTTTACCAAGTTTTTCCAGTTTTGTTCAAAACTGAAACAAACTTCGAGTTGCATGCGTTGTGCGGTCAAAGGAGTAAAGCCATGCCGCTCAAGAATGCTATTCAGACTGATACAATCCTCATCGTCGAAGACGACGTGTTTATTTCCATGGATGCCGCGGACAGCGTTTCGCGCGCCGGTGTCAACGTCGTGACGGCGGAGACGGTGCACGATGCGCTGGATATTCTCGAGAACGAGCATATTTCGGCGGCCATCCTTGACTTTCAGGTGCGCGACGGTGCGGTCACGCCGATCGTCGACGAGTTGCGCAAGAGGAGCATTCCCTTTCGCATCGTATCGGGCTCGCCGCTTGCCGAAATCGCCGCGAAGGGCATTCCGGCCGGCCTTTGCGCGCAGAAGCCCGCCGACTATTTCAAGGTGCTTGTCTCCTTGATCAGCGACCGCCCCTGGATATCCCTGCGCCCGAGCCATTGAAGTTACTGGCCGGGGAGCCTCACGGGCGCTTGTCGAGGAGCCGCGTCAGCGTACGCTCGACGACATCGACCATGACCATCGTCTGGTGATCGACCTCGATGTTCAACCTGTCTCCCGGCTTGTAGCGCGGAAATGTCGTCTGCCGCAGCGTTTCCGGAATGAGATTGATCTGAAAGACGTCGCCCTCGGCTTCCGCAACCGTGAGGCTGGCGCCATTGACGGCGAGAAAACCGCGCGGGAAGATATATTTCGCCCACTCCTGCGGCACGGCGAAACGGATGAAGGCGCCCGGCATCTCGCTTTTGGCCGCGACAAGCGTGGCCGTGGTGGCAATGTGGCCGGCGATCGCGTGGCCACCGTTTTCATCCGTAGGCTTGGCCGAGCGTTCGATGTTGACGCTGTCGCCGATGGTCAGATCGCCCAGATTGGTTCGCTCCAGGGTCGCATCCATGGCATCGAAGGTCACGGTCGTCCCGTTGATCGACGTCGCCGACAGGCACACGCCCTCGACCGAGACGCTGCCGCCCATCTGCAAGTCTTCGACAAGGCGTTCGGGAAACGCGATGTGGAATTCGGTGTAGCCATCATGACGGGTTATTTTGACGACGGGAGCAACCGCCTGAACGATACCGGTATACATATATCTTCCTGTGTTCTGCGCCCGGGTCTATCAGAGCGCCCGCAACGATTTTCTGCAAAGGTAATGTGCGGCTTGGCAAAGACAACCGTTTAAACGAGACACTGTGTCAAGTCTTCCCTAGCGGACCGGTCATGGGCCCCGTCTTGCCCTGTCCAAGGGACCGGCGCTATGGCTCAGCCTTCCGTTGGGGGGTGCAAACAATTTCTTGGATCTGTCATGAAGGGACGCTAGGCTCGGGCATGTCGAAAATTCTCTCCATCGCGCTCAATCCCGCCATCGATATTTCCAGTGACGCTGACAAGGTGCGTCACACCCACAAGACCCGCACCCATAACCAGCGTCAGCATGCCGGCGGCGGCGGCATCAATGTGGCGCGCGTCATCGTCGAGCTCGGCGGCAATTGTGAACTGCTTTATCTTTCCGGCGGTGCCACGGGAACCCTGCTGGAAGCCATGTTGAAGCCATTGGGCATCCGCCAGCATGCGTTTCCAATTCACGACCCGGTCCGGGTCGCCTACAATGTGCGCGAGCTCTCCACAAATCTCGAATATCGCTTCGTGCCCGAGGGGCCGCAGGTCACCGAGGCGGAACTGGCGCCGGTCTTCGACCTTCTGGAAAACACGGATGCGGATTATATCGTCGCCAGCGGCAGCCTGCCGCGCGGTGTCGGTGACGGCACCTATGCGCGTATGGCCGCAATCGCGGCGGCCAAGAAAGCCCGCCTGATCCTCGACACGTCCGGCGAGGCTCTGCACGAGACGCTGTCGAAGTCGAAAGTCTTCCTCGTCAAGCCGAGCCTCGGCGAACTGGCGAGCTTTGTCGGGCAGGAGATCGATCACGACAATGCGGGTTCCGCCGCGCAGGCCGTCGTGCGCAGCGGTGCTGCAGACTACATCGCGGTCACGCTCGGTGGCGACGGTGCGATCCTCGTTGGAGCCGAAACGATCCAGCGCGTGCCGGCGATCGAGGTGCCGGTTCAGTCGGCGGTCGGTGCAGGCGACAGCTTCGTCGCCGCGATGACCTGGTCACTGGCCGAGGGTCACGAGATCGGCGAGGCTTTCCGCTTCGGCCTGGCGGCCGGTGCTGCGGCCGTCATGACATCGGGAACGGAACTCTGCCGTCGTGCGGACGTGCTGGCGCTCTATGAGGCGAACAAGGGCTAAGCTTCGCCCGGCCGCTTGGTCCGATGCCTCATAGCCGCATGCCGGTCTTTCCGTCGAACAGTTTGGCCTTGCCCATGTTGACCTCGAAGCGGAACGTCTCGCCCGGCTTGACGCGCTCTTCGGGCCTGACCCGCGCGATCGCCTCCATGCCGCCGAGCGTGAAGACCAGCATCGTGTCCGGTCCAGTCGGCTCGACCACGTCGACCGCGCGTTCGAAGACGAAGAGGTCGGATTGCGGCGCGCCGTGGGCGCCGACATGGGTGATCGTCTCGGGGCGAAGACCGAGATGGATCTCCTCGCCCTCCAGCCCCTTGACCTTTGCCGCCTGTTCCGGCCCGAGCGGAAAGCGGATCGTTCCCTCTTCGTCGGTGACGGCGATCGCATAGCCATCCTCGTTGACCACCTTGCCCTTGACGATGTTCATCGACGGCGAGCCCATGAAGCCGGCGACGAAGAGGTCGACAGGGTTTTCATAGATCTCCTCGGGCGTGCCGAACTGGCGGACATGGCCGTTGTCCATCACGGCAATGCGAGAGGCGAGCGTCATCGCCTCGATCTGGTCGTGGGTGACGTAGACGATGGTCTTGCCGAGGCGCAGATGCAGTTTCTTCACTTCCGTGCGCATTTCGATGCGCAGCTTGGCGTCGAGGTTGGAAAGCGGCTCATCGAACAGGAAGACGTCCGGATTGCGCACGAGGGCGCGGCCCATGGCGACGCGCTGGCGCTGGCCGCCGGACAACTGCCCGGGTTTGCGGTCCAGCAGCTGCTCGATGTGCAGGAGCTGGGAGACGTCGGCGAGCGCCTTGTCCTGCACTGCGCGATCGACGCCACGGGTCTGCATGCCGAAGGTGATGTTCTCCTCAACGGTCTTGGTCGGATAGAGCGCGTAGGACTGGAAAACCATGGCGATGTTCCGGTCCTTCGGCGGCACGTCGTTCACCAGCGTGTCGCCGATGCGAATCTCGCCGCTGGTCAGGGTCTCGAGCCCGGCGATCAAGTTGAGCAGGGTCGACTTGCCACAGCCCGAAGGTCCGACGAGCACGACGAACTCGCCGTCATCGAGGTCGATGCTGACCCCCTTGATGACCTCGACATTGCCGAACTTCTTCCAGACGTCCCGCAGTTCTACTTTCGCCATCTCATCACCCTTTCACGGCGCCTGCGGCCAGACCGCGCACAAAGTATTTCCCCGCCACGATGTAGACGAGGAGCGTCGGCAGGGCGGCGATGATCGCGGCCGCCATGTCGACATTGTATTCCTTCACGCCGGTGCTCGACGCGACGATGTTGTTGAGCGCCACCGTGACCGGATTGCTGTCGCCGACCGTGAAGGCGACGCCGAACAGGAAGTCGTTCCAGATCTGGGTGAACTGCCAGATGACGGCGACGACAATGGTCGGCAGCGACATGGGCAAGAGCAGCGTGAAGAAGATGCGGAAGAAGCCGGCACCGTCGATCTTCGCCGCATGGACGATGCCGTCCGACACGCTGACGAAGAAGTTGCGAAAGAACAGCGTGGTGAAGGAAAGGCCGTAGACGGTGTGGACCAGGATCAGGCCGTAGACGCTGCCGGCGAGACCGAAATAGCCGAGCATGCGGGCCATGGGCAGCAGCACGACCTGGAAAGGGATGAAGGAGCCGAACAGCATCAGCGCGAAGATTATGTCCGCGCCGGGGAACTTCCACTTGGTCAGGGCATAGCCATTGAGCGCGCCGAGCAGGGTGGAGATGGTGACCGCCGGGATCACCATCAGGATCGAGTTCATGAAATAGGGCTGCAGGCCGGTGCAGCGCACGCCGACGCAGGCCGCGCTCCAGGCCTTTTCCCAGGCGGCGAAGGTCACATCCTTCGGCAGACTGATGAGCGAGGACGTGCGGATTTCCTCGAGCGACTTCAGAGAGGTCGAAATCATCACGAAGAGCGGCATGAGATAGTAGAGGCAGAAGAGGCCGAGGATGGCGAACAGCAAGAGCCGCAGCAACGTGTTCCTGAGACCCCTGGGCCGGACGATGCCGGAGGTAGCGGTCTTGCTCATTTCGCCGGCCTCCTCAGTTCCGAATAGAGATAGGGAATGAAGATCGCGGTGACCGTGACCAGCATCATCACCGCGCTCGCGGCCGCCGTGCCGAGTTCGCTGCGCTGGAAGGCGAAGGAATACATGAACGTCGCCGGCATGTCGGTGGCATAGCCCGGTCCGCCGCCGGTCAGCGCCATGACCAGGTCGAAGCTCTTGATGGCAAGATGCGCGAGAACGACGAAGGCGGAGAAGAAGACCGGCCGGACGATCGGCAGGATGATGCTCCAGTAGGTGCGGAACGGCCCCGCACCATCGATCGCCGCCGCCTTGATGATCTCGTCGTCGACCGAGCGCAGGCCGGCGAGGAACAGCGCCATGACATAGCCGGAGGATTGCCAGACGCCGGCAATCACGATGGTGTAGATCGCCATGTTCGGATCGACGAGCCAGTCGAAATTGAAATTGGGAAAACCCCAGCCCTGGATGATCTTCTCGATGCCGAGTGTCGGGTTGAGGATCCATTTCCACGCCGTGCCGGTGACGATGAACGACAGTGCCATGGGGTAGAGATAGATGGTGCGGATCATGCCTTCGGCGCGAATCCGCTGGTCCAGCAGGATCGCCAGGAACAGGCCGATCAGCATGCAGCAGATCATGAACAGGCTTGTGAAGATGAACAGGTTTTCGATCGCCACGAACCAGCGCGGAGTCGTCCACAACCGCTCGTATTGGCCAAGGCCGATCAGCGTGTAATTCGGCATCACGCCGGACTTGGTGAAGGAGATATAGACCGTCCAGGCGATGAAGCCGTAGACGAACAGCAGGCTTGCGGCAAACATCGGTGACACGACGATCTGCGGCAGCCATCGCTCGAAAAATCGATCGAAGGCGACCCGTCGGCTTCTGGCATTCATGTCCCGTATCCTCCCGGCTTGGTCTTCATTCCCCCTTGCGGTTCTGCGCCGCATCAACGGGAACCACCGGAGTTCGGCAAGGCCGGACCCCGGTGGGGATCGATCGCAGATAAGTCTTACTGGGCGCGCTTCACCGCTTCGCCCATGGCCTTGGCCGCATCGGCCGAGCTCATGTCCGAATTGAAGAAGTTGGTGACGACGTCGAGGAATTCGCCGCGTACCGTGCGGGGAACCGCCATTTCATGGGCCATGGACGGAACGAAGGTGTTGTTCTTCACTGCCGCGGTCATGTCCTCGTAGGACTTGAGGGCGCAGCTGTCGAACTTGTCCAGCTTGATGTCGGTGCGGGCCGGAATGGAGCCCTTGGCCAGGTTGAAGGTTTCCTGGAACTCGGGCGACATGATCAGGCTCGCCAACACCTTCTGGCCCTCGATGCGATCGTCGCCCGAAACCTTGAAGAAGGCGAAGCTGTCGGTGTTGAAGCTGAAGCCGTTGCCAGGAGTCGGGGCGCAGATGAAATCCTTGCCCGGCTCCTTGCCGGCGGCGAGGAACTCGCCCTTGGCCCAGTCGCCCATGATCTGGAAGCCGGCTTCGCCGTTCATCACCATGGCGGTCGCGAGGTTCCAGTCGCGGCCGGAGAAGCCCGGATCGACATAGCCCCGCAGCTTGCGGAGCTGGTCGAAGACCTTGACCATGGTTTCGCCGGTCAGGGCCTCTTCGTCCAGCTCGATCAGGGCCTTGCGATAGAAGTCCGCGCCTTCGGAAAGGACGATGGTTTCGAAGACCGTCGCATCCTGCCAGGGTTGGCCGCCATGGGCGAGCGGCGTGATGCCGGCGGCCTTGAGCTTGTCGGCAACGGCGTTGAACTCGTCCCAGGTCTTCGGCACTTCGGCGCCGACCTTGGCCAAGACGGCGGGGTTCACCCACATCCAGTCGATGCGGTGAACATTGACCGGGGCGGCGACATACTTGCCCTGGTATTTCATGATTTCGGCCATGGACGGCGGCAGGACATCGTCCCATTTCTCGGCCTTGGCCACATCCTCGACATCGGCGAGACCACCCTGGTCGGCCCATTCCTGGATGCCGGGACCTTTCAGCTGCACGGCTGCCGGCGGGTTGCCGGCCATCACGCGGGCGCGAAGGGCGGTCATGGCCGCATCACCGCCGCCGCCGGCGATCGGCGAGTCTTCCCAAGTGCCGCCCTGCTTTTCGAAGGCTTCCTTCAAGGTCCCGACGGCTTTCGCCTCGCCACCCGAGGTCCACCAGTGCAGGACCTCCACGGTGCCGCCGGCATGGCCGGCTGCGGGAAGCATGAAGAGAGAGACGGCGGTGGCAGTCAAAATGGATTTCAATTTACGCATGGCATCCTCCCGATTATTGCGGACGCAAGGGTCCGATTGCCGAATGGCTTTGGAAAAGGCTACTTGGTTCTGCGTAGAAACCCGCTCACGAATATGCGCGTTCTGCGGGCATGCGAACAATATCACGATACAACGATATCAACAGGTCGAATTGACTCTAATCAATCGGTGCGGGAGATTCGCCCGCACCGTACGGCACCTTGCCTCCGGGCGATCAGCCCCGGCCAGCCTTGGCCTTCTCCGCCGCCGAGACGATTTGTTTCACGGCGATGAAACTGTCGGGGCTCACCGACATCGAGTCGATGCCGCAGTCGACCAGGAACTCGGCGAATTCCGGATGGTCGCTTGGCGCCTGGCCGCAAAGGCCGATCTTGGCGCCCGCCTTGTTGGCCTCGGATATCACCTTTTCGATCATCCATTTGACCGCCTCATCCTGCTCGTCGAACAGGTCGGCCAGTTCCCCGGAATCGCGGTCGACGCCCAGTGTGAGCTGGGTGAGGTCGTTCGAGCCGATCGAGAAGCCGTCGAAACGGTCGGCGAACTTGGCGGCCAGGATGACGTTCGAGGGGATCTCGCACATCACATAGACCTGGAGGCCGTTTTCGCCGCGCTTCAGGCCGTTCTCCGCCATGACGGAGAGCACCTTGTCGGCCTCACCGACCGAGCGGCAGAAGGGGATCATGACGACGACATTGGTGAAGCCCATTTCGTCGCGCAGCCGCTTGATCGCCTGGCATTCGAGCGCGAAGCCTTCACGGTAGCGCGGCGAGTAATAGCGAGAGGCGCCGCGAAAACCGATCATCGGGTTTTCTTCCTCCGGCTCGAATTCCGCCCCGCCGACGAGGCCGGCATATTCATTGGTCTTGAAGTCGCTCATGCGGATGATGACCGGCTTCGGATAGACTGCGGCGGCAAGGCGGCCGAGGCCACGGGCCAGCTTGTCGACGAAGTAGTCGGGCTTGTTGTTGTAGCCAGCGGTCAGGGTGGCGATCTCGGCCTTTGCCGCCTCGTCCTTCAGCCTGTCGAAATGCACGAGCGCCATCGGATGGACTCGGATGGCGTTGGATACGACGAACTCCATGCGGGCGAGACCGATGCCGTCGGCCGGCAGGCGCCACCAGCGGAAGGCCGAGCCGGGATTGGCGAGGTTCAGCATGACCTTGGTGTTGGTTTCCGGCAGGTCGTTGACGTCGAGTTCCTCGACCGAGAATTCGGCGATGCCCTCGTAGATGAAGCCTTCGTCGCCCTCGGCGCAGGAAATCGTCACGTCCTGACCCGTATGCAGGATCTCCGTCGCATTGCCGGTGCCGACGACGGCCGGCAGGCCGAGTTCGCGGCTGACGATCGCAGCATGCGAAGTGCGTCCGCCATGGTCGGTGACGATGGCCGCGGCGCGTTTCATGATCGGCACCCAGTCCGGGTCGGTGGTCTGGGTGACGAGAATCGAGCCCTCGACGAACTTGTCGATGTCCTTGGCGGTTTCGATCAGGCAAACCTGTCCGCTGGCGATGGCGTCGCCGATCGACAGGCCCTTGGTCAGGACCTTGCCCTTGTTTTGGATCGTGTAGGATTTGAAAATGCCGACGTCACGCCGCGCCTGAACCGTTTCCGGGCGGGCCTGCACGATGTACATGTCGCCGGTATCGCCGTCTCGAGCCCATTCCATGTCCATCGGGCAGCCGTAGTGCCGTTCGATGGTCGCCGCCCAGCGGGCGAGTTCGACGATCTCCGGATCGCTCAGTACCCAAGCGGCCCGCTCGGCCTTGGAGGTCGGCACATTGCGGGTCGGCTTGTCGCCGACCGCATAGATCATCTTGATGGACTTGGCGCCCTTCTTCTTCTCGATGATAGGCGACAATGCCATGTCGTCGAGCAGCGGCTTGAACACCTGGTATTCGTCCGGGTCCACCGTGCCCTGCACGACGTTCTCGCCCAGGCCCCAGGCGGCATTGATCAGCACGACCTTGTCGAAGCCGGTCTCGGTGTCGATCGAGAACATCACGCCCGATCCGCCGATGTCGGAGCGCACCATCTGCTGCACACCGATCGACAGCGCCACCTTCATGTGGTCGAAGCCCTTGGTCTTGCGATAGCTGATCGCGCGGTCGGTAAAGAGCGAGGCATAGCAGCGACGGCAGGCGTCGATCAGCGCCGTCTCGCCCTTGATGTTGAGGAAGGTTTCCTGCTGGCCGGCAAAGCTGGCATCCGGAAGATCCTCGGCGGTGGCGCTGGAGCGCACGGCGACCTCGACTTCGTCCACGCCGGCCCGTTTCGACAACGTGCGATAGGCCTCACGGATCGCTACCTCGATCTCGGCCGGCCAATCGCCCTTGAGGAAGATATTGCGGATTGCCAAGCCGGTCTCGGCGAGCGTCGCCTTGCCGGACTCCCATTCGGCGAGGAAGGACGTCATGCGTTCCTTGAGGTTGTTTGCCGTGACATAATTCCAATAGGCGTCCGCAGTGGTGGCAAAACCCGGGGGCACGCGTATGCCGCCCGCGGCCAGGGCTTGCACCATTTCACCGAGCGAGGCGTTCTTGCCGCCGACGCGCGGCACGTCGTGGCGTCCCAGCGTTTCAAACCATGCGATGGACTGCTGCACTGCGGACATGGAAACCCTCCCGGATGGTGTTCTTGATGACGGCTCGCTCGGAGCGATTGTATGTTGTCGACAATAACCACTGTATTGTCACCGTGCTTTGACAATAATCAAAGAGATGCGCGAATGCGGGCTGCGGCGCAGCTTGTCTTATGACCGGATATTCGGCCTGGCCGGACTTGAAACGGATTTCGTTTTAGGCAGTATTCATTCTCAGGATTCATCAAAGGAATGACTGATTCATGCGCGTCGATTTCCTCGGCCTCGAGGCCTTTCTGTGCATTGCCGAGCGCGGCAGCTTTCACAGGGCGGCCGCCCATCTCAATCTGTCGCAGACGGCGCTCAGCCACCGGATGAAGAAGCTCGAGGACGATCTGGGCCTCAAGCTTCTGGCGCGGACGACGCGTCAGGTGACCTTGACCCCGACCGGAGTCGAACTGCTGCCTAAAGCGCGGCGGATGATGGACGAAATCACCTCCTCGTTCGAGCAGCTTCGCCTGCGGGGCAAGGAGCGCCAGGAGCATATCTCGATCGCCTGCCTGCCCACCATCGCCTCGATCTACCTGCCGCGCATCCTTGGCGGCTTCCTGGAAGACTATCGCGATGTGCGCGTGCGGATCCTCGACCATTCCGCCTCGGAGATCATCGACCATGTTCGCAACGGCGAGGTCGAGTTCGGCATTTCCATCGTCTCCTCCATGGCCATGGACCTGGAGATCACCCCGCTTTTCAAGGAATCCTTCGTTCTTGCCTGCCCCAAAAGCCATCCGTTGGCCAAGGGCGACGCCGCCACCTGGCAGGACCTCGAAGGTGAGCCGCTGATCCGTATCGGTACGCTGACGGGCAACCGTATCCTGATTGACGATGCGCTCGGCAGTCGCCGGGAGAGCCTGCTGTGGCGATACGAAGTGCGCCACATCGCGACCGCCATCAACATGGTGCAGGCGGGGCTCGGATTGACGGTGCTGCCGGAATTCGCACTCGGCGCCAGCCGGGCCTCCGACATCGTCGCCGTGCCGATCCGCAATCCGTCCGTCGTGCGCACCATCGGCACCATCATGCGCAAGGGCATTCCGCTGAGCCCGCCCGCCGAGGCGCTTTGTGCACTGGTCATGCGGGAATTCCGCCAGGAAAAACCGGTCAGGTCGTCCCGCAAGCCGGCAGATCCCGATCACCTGGATTCGGAGACGGACAGCGCTGCATAAACCTCACCGCCGCGTTCAACTTTTTCAGCGCGGCAGGCGCGTTATTACTTGTCAAAATAATTCAAGTTAATTATCGAGGGGTATGCCAGCGCATGATCGTGGCAGGTCCTGCCGCGATCACGACGGGCCATCGTATCGTTTCATCAGACAAAGGAGCTCCCAGTGTTTCCTCATCATTCGGGACCTTCCATCACCGGCCTTGCCCTGGCCGGATGCCTGCTTCTTTCTTCCGCCGCCGCATTCGCACAGGAGCCTGCGCCTGGCGGCATTGCGCCTTCAGCGCCCGCAGCAGCGGCGGTCGCGCCGACCCCGGCTCAGCCGGGTCTGGCGGTCTCTCCCGAACCTGTAAGCGATGCGGCGCCTGCCTCGGCCGAAGCGGCAGCGTCTGACGCGGCCGAAGCGACGTCGGCTGCAGAACCGGTCGCGGTTCAAGCGGGTTCTCCGGCCGTCGAGACGGGTGGGGCTTCTCCGGCGGTGGATGAACCGGCCGGCGCTGGACAGATCGCCCGCGAAGATCTGCCGCATAATCTCTCGCCGCTCGGCATGTTCATGGCAGCCGACTGGGTGGTCAAGGCGGTGATGATCTCGCTGGCCTTCGCCTCTCTCGTCACCTGGACCGTGTGGCTGGCCAAGACGCTGCAACTGGCCGGCGCCCGGGTGCGGGCGACGCGTGGACTGAAGGCCATCCTCAAGGCCCACACGCTCGAAGCGGCCATGGCCGACATGGCGGGTCGCGGTGGCGTCGTCGTCTCGATGCTGCGCAGTGCCAGCGATGAAATCCGCCTTTCCGATGCCGCCGTGGATCGGGCGGGCGGCGCCGGGGTCAAGGAGCGGGTGGCCTCTGCTCTGGCGCGGATCGAGGTGTGTGCCGGGCGCCATATCGCCAAGGGCACCGGCGTGCTGGCGACGATCGGTTCGACGGCGCCGTTCGTCGGCCTGTTCGGCACGGTCTGGGGGATCATGAACTCCTTCATCGGCATTTCCGAATCCCAGACGACCAATCTCGCCGTCGTCGCGCCCGGCATTGCCGAGGCCTTGCTCGCCACCGCGATCGGCCTGGTGGCCGCTATCCCGGCGGTGATCATCTACAACGTCTTTGCCCGTTCGGTGACCGGTTATCGCCAGTTGCTGGGCGACGCGGCGGCCGGCATCGAGCGCCTGGTCAGCCGCGATCTCGACTATCGCAAGGCCTCTCCCGCGGCCAAGAGCGCCGCCGTGGCGCTTGCGGCGGAGTAAAGAGATGGCCGGCGGCATTCGGGAAAACCATTCAGGCGACGATCTGGCGGAAAACCACGAGATCAATGTCACGCCCTTTATCGACGTGATGCTGGTTCTGCTCATCATCTTCATGGTGGCCGCACCGCTGGCTACCGTCGATATCAGCGTCGACCTGCCTGCATCGACGGCGAAGCCGGCCGAGCGGCCGGATACGCCGGTCTATGTCACACTGAAGGAAGACATGAGCCTGTCGCTCGGCAACGAGACGGCTGTCCGCGAAACCCTCGGCGCCGATCTCGATCGCCTGACCGAGGGGAACAAGGATGCGCGGATCTTCCTGCGCGCCGACAAGGCGGTGGACTATGGCGCCTTCATGGAAGTCATGAACCTCCTGCGCGATGCCGGCTATCTGAAGATCGCGCTGGTGGGGCTGGAAACCCTGCCGTCGCCGCAACTTTCGCCGGCCGAGCCGTCCCCCGCGCCCGGGATGCAGCCATGACAAGCCACCCGGTGCAGCGCTCCAGGGGCAGGGTGGCGGGTGAACTGCTGCTCTGGTCGGCGGCCGCCGTTTGTGTGGCCGCCGCCCATGCCGGTGCGGTTGCGCTGTTGTTGCAGGAACCGGAGCTTGTTGCAGCCGATGCGGCCCCCCCGTCGGCGATCATGATCGAGCTTGCGCCGGAGCCTGTTGCGGAAAAGGTCGAGGAGGAACAGATCGTTCCCGACCAGGTCGATGCCGAGGAGATCAAAACGGCGTCGCATGAGCCCATCCCTGAGCCTCTCGAGCAGCCGGTACCCGAGCCCATGCCCGAGCCGATCGTGGAGCCGCCGGTCGAGGAAGTCGTGGAGCACGTGCCGGAGCCGGTTGCCGAGCCCGTCGTCGAACCGCCGCCGCTCGAACCCGAGCCGCTCCCGGACCCTGTCGAGGAGATCGATCCGATCGAGCAGATGGTGATGGCCCAGCTTGAAAACGTGGCCGTGCCGATTCCGGTCATGCGTCCGCCGCCGCCCGCTCCGAAGCCGGTGGAGGAAAAGCCGAAGAAGCAGGACGCGAAGAAACCCGTCGCCAAGCCGAAGGCGCCGCCGCCGCCCGCGTCGGAGGCGGCGCGCAAGGCCAAGGCCGAGGTCGCCCAGGCCGATCGCACGGCGGCAAAGGCGACCAGCAGCGGTGGGGGCCGCAATGTCAGCCCCGCCAAGTGGCAGTCGCGCCTGATGTCGCATCTCGAGCGGCGCAAGCGCTATCCGTCTGAGGCGCGCAGCAATCGGGAAGAGGGGACCGTCTATGTACGGTTCCGGATCGATGACGGCGGTAATGTCCTGTCGGTTTCGCTGTCGCGATCGTCCGGCCATTCGAGCCTCGACCAGGCGGTGCTCGATATGGTGCGCCGCGCCTCGCCCGTTCCGGCCCCGCCTGCGGGCGTGAGCAAGACGATCACCGCGCCCGTGCGCTTCAATATTCGTTAGCCGGGCCGGTCCACCAACGCCACGACCGCCGCGAGGACGTCGTCGATCGCAGCGGTGGCGTCGATGCGGTGCCAATCCATGGGGCCAAGGTCCCTGGCGAGTTGCTTTTCAAGCACGTCGAGCGTGGCGTCGGATTGACCCTTCGGCCTTGACGCAATGCGCGACTGCAGGGTGTCGGCGCCGGCGTCCAACCAGAAACCGCTGAATGGTACGCCCAATTGTTCGGCGATGACGCGCACGTGACGGCGGTCATCGGGCCGGTCGAAAACGGCGTTGACGATCGCTGTGCCACCGCCCTCAATCACCAGGCGCGCCCGATCGGCCATCTGTGCATAGACTGTCGCCGAGATGTCCGGTCGATAGGCTTCCGGAGGCAATTGCTGGTTGGCGGCGACGCCGAACATCGCCTTGCGAATCCGGTCGCTTTCTAGGATGCGGGCACCCGGCGGACCGGCGAGACGGGGGGCAAGCCGATCGGCGAGTGTGGACTTGCCGGAACCGCTCAGCCCACCGATCGCCACGAGCCGTGGCGATCGGTGGGTGAGAAGCGATGCGGCGAAGTCGAAATAGGTCCCGGCGCTGTGCGCCAGCTTGCCATCGGGATCCGCACCCGACTCGATCTGGGTGCCGGTCACATGGGCGCGGACGGCGGCCCTGACCGCCATGAAGAAGGGTAGAAGGGAAAAGCCCTCGTCGTCGTGGCTGATGTCGAGATAGCGATTGGCCGCGACATTCGCCAGATCCGGGAAGCCGCGATGCCACAGGTCCATCAGCAGGAAGGCGAGGTCGTAGAGCACATCGACGGTTGCGATCTGGTCGTTGAAGTCGATGCAGTCGAACATGCGCGGCCCGGCGGCGCTGAGGAACAGGTTTCTCAAGTGCAGGTCGCCATGGCAAAGGCGCACCTTGCCCTCGGCTTCGCGTCGATCCATCAGGGCTATATGATCCGTCCAAGCGCTTCGGAAGGCCGCGTTCAGCCGGGCGACGGCATCGTCGGGGAAGACATGGCTGGTGGCGAAGCCTGCCGCATTGATGTCCAGCACGCCGCCAAGGTTGGCCGAACCGCTGGCGGTGTGGACGATCGGGGCTTGCGCATGGACGGCGGCGATCATCCGCGCCGTTTCCTCCATCAGCGAAGCGTCCAGCTTGCCTTCGTCCGCCATGCGGTCGAACAGGTCGTGCTGGGCAAACCGGTTCATCTCGACGACGACGTCGACGGCCTCGCCCGTGCCGTCAAAGGTCAGTCGCCCATCCGCCTCGCGGGTGATGCGGCGGATGCCGAGGTAGAGCTCGGGCGTGGCCCGACTGTTGAGCTCGACCTCGCGCCGGCAGTAATGCAGGCGAAGTTCATAGGTCGAAAAGTCGGCGTAGGGCAGTTTGACAGCACGCTTCAGCTTGTAGGCGCGGCCATCGATCAGGAAGACGAGCGAAATGTGGGTCTCGATGATCTTCACTGCGCCTGTTTCGCCGTAGGTCTCAGGCGCGCTCAGAAAGGCAATCGCTGCCGACTGATCGTGAATGTTCATTCGCCCGCCCCGAAATGCCGCCAGATCATGCGGGCACCTTGGCCGATTTGAAAGGGGAAGACCAGTGCAGGCCATCAAACCTTGGTCTGAGGCTTTTGAACTTTCACATAAAGTTCAAAAAGAAAAGGCCGCGCGGTCTGTTTCGCCCGCGCGGCCTTCGCTCGAATCAACAAGAGGGTCGATCAGCCCACGTCGAACTTGACGCCCTGCGCGAGCGGCAGGGTCTTGCCGTAATTGATCGTGTTGGTGGCGCGGCGCATGTAGGCCTTCCAGGCGTCGGAGCCGGATTCGCGGCCGCCGCCGGTTTCCTTTTCGCCACCGAAGGCGCCACCGATTTCTGCGCCGGAGGGGCCGATATTGACATTGGCGATGCCGCAATCCGACCCACGATCCGACACGAAGGCTTCCGCCTCGCGCAGGTCGTTGGTGAAGATCGACGACGACAGGCCCTGGGGAACGTCATTGTTGAGAGCCAGCGCTTCGTCGAAGTCGCTGTACTTGATGATGTAGAGGATCGGCGCGAAAGTCTCGTCCTTGACCGGACCGGTCTGGGCCGGCATCTCGACGATTGCCGGGCGAACGTAATAGGCGTCGGCCGCTTCGTTCTGCATCAGGCGGTCGCCACCGGAGACCTTGCCGCCAGCTGCCTTGGCTTCATCGAGCGCCTTCTGCATACGGCCGAAGGAGCCTTCGTCGATCAGCGGGCCTACCAGCGTCGAGGACTGCAGCGGGTTGCCGACAGTGACCGAGCCATAGGCCTGGATCAGGCGCGGGACGAGCTTGTCGTAGACGCTTTCGTGGACGAACAGGCGGCGCAGCGAGGTGCAGCGCTGGCCGGCCGTGCCCATGGCGGCAAAGGCGACGCCGCGCAGGGTCAGGTCGAGATCGGCGGTCGGGCAGACGATCGCCGCATTGTTGCCGCCGAGCTCGAGGATCGACCGGCCGAAGCGGGTGGCGACGCGCGGGCCGACGGCACGGCCCATGGCGGTCGAGCCGGTTGCCGAGATGAGCGGAACCTTCGGGCTGTCGACGAGGATTTCGCCGATCTCGCGGCCGCCAATCAGCAGCGTCGAAAGATTGGCCGGAGCCTTGCCGCCGTCGGCGACATAACGGCTGACGGCCTTTTCGAAGATCGCCTGGGTGGCGATGGCGGTGAGCGGGGTCTTCTCCGACGGCTTCCAGATGGTCGAGTTGCCGCAGACCAGTGCCAGAGCCGAGTTCCACGCCCAGACGGCAACGGGGAAGTTGAAGGCCGAGATGATGCCGGTGATGCCGAGCGGATGCCAGCTTTCCATCATCCGGTGTTCGGCGCGTTCGGTGGCGATGGTCAGGCCGTAGAGCTGACGCGACAGGCCGACGGCGAAGTCGCAGATGTCGATCATTTCCTGCACTTCGCCAAGACCTTCGGAGACGATCTTGCCGACTTCTATGGAAACCAGGCGGCCGAGGTCGGCCTTGGCGGCGCGCAGTTCCTCGCCGAGCAGGCGGATCAGTTCGCCGCGCTTGGGGGCCGGAACGAGGCGCCATTCGAGGAAGGCCTGATGGGAGGCGTCGATGGCGGCCTTGGTGTCGGCGGCATTGATCTCTGTGACAGCGGCGATCTTCTCGCCGTTGATCGGCGAGCGAACCGAAAGCGTGCCGCCGGCGAGGCTTTCGGCGGGCACGCCGAGGCGGCCCATGATGGCGGCCACTTCGGCCGAGAAGTTCAGGTTGGCAAGGGTCATGGTCTTCCTTCCAGTAATTGCGGATGTTCCGTTATCGGTTGTCTTCGAGGGCTTCCGTTCAGAAGCGCGCCCCGGCGAAATGGGCGATCTGGGCGCCGGCTTCGTAATAGGCGCCCTTCAGGTTGCGAAGCGGAGCTTCGACGACGTCCCTGACCGGCAGCGGCAGATCCGTCTCCGAAAGTTCGCCGAGGATATGGCGAGCCAGTGTCTTACCGAAAACCGTTCCCGGCGCAATGCCGCGGCCGTTATAGCCGGAAAATCCCACGACATTCGGGGCAAACTTGTGAAAACGCGGAATGGCGTCGTCGGTCATGCCGATGCGGCCATACCATTCGGTTTCGAATTCGACATTGCCGAGATCGGGAAAGAGCTTCTTGAGCGCCCTCTTGGCCCAGGAGCGGTGAATGGCGGCGCCTGTGTTGCGAAGGGCGCCGCAGCTGCCGAAGACAAGGCGGCCGGCCTTGTCCATGCGGAAGGAGGAGAGCACTTCCTTGGTGTCCCAGCAGCCCTCGCGGCCCGGCAGGATCTTTTTCAGCTGTTCGGCCGAGAGCGGCTTGGTGGCGAAGTTGAAATAGGGCAGCAGGACCTGTTCCTTGCGCACCGCTTCCCACGGACCGGTCGAGTAATATTCGGAGGCGACGATGATCCAGTCGGCCGACACCGAACCGTTCGCCGTCTTCACCACCCAGCGGCTGCCGTCGCGTTCCGTCGAAACGGCGGCGCTGCCGGTATGGATCTTGGCCCCGGCAGCGATCGCCGCCTTGGCCAGCCCCCGAACATAGGCCAGCGGCTGGAGCGTGCCGGCCCGCATGTCGAGCAGCGATCCTGCATAGGCCGTCGTGCCGATCCGCCTGGCCGTCTCTTCCGCCGAGAGAATACGCACGTCGGCGCCCCGCGCTGCCCACTGGCTGCAACGCTCCTTGATCTCCTCAAGGCCGGACTGGCCGACGGCGCAGTGGAGCGTGCCGTTCTTTTCGAGCTCACATTCGATGCCGTGCTTTTCGATCAGCGCGCGGACCAGCAACGGTGCATTGCCCAGCAAGTCGAGCACGCGCTCGCCATGGACCGGGCCGAGAACACCGGGGATTTCGGAGGGCATGACCCACATGCCGCCGTTGATCAGGCCGACATTGCGGCCGGCCCCGCCGAAACCGATCTCGGTCGCTTCCAAGAGGACGACCCTGGTGCCAGCCTCCGCCAGGTGCAGGGCGGCGGAAACACCGGTATAGCCGCCGCCAACGATGACGACATCGGCGTCGACCCGGCCGGAAAGCGGCGGGGTGAGCGGTGCCGCCGGTGCGGTCCTTTCCCACAGGCCGTGGGAGCGGGGGTCGTTCAGCATGATCTCTTCCTCTTGGGTGGCCGTGGGAGACGGCCGATAGGACGTTTCGTTGCGTCGGAGGCGAGCGCGGTTATCGAGGAGATCGCAGTCCAGGCGTCGCTCGCTCACATCATTCCGAAACATGAAGTCTTGCGAAATCTAGAAGACGAAACTAACCCGTTCCAACGATAATTTCTCAAGAGTTCATTCCGTCGAGGTATAACATGCTGCCGGCCCGGCGCTTTCTTCCGTCGCTCTCACTACTCGCCGCCTTCGAGGCTGCCGCGCGAACCGGCAGCATCACGGCGGCGGCCCGCGAGCTCGACCTCACCCAGAGCGCAGTCAGTCGCCAGATCAAGGCACTGGAGGATCAGCTGGGTGTCGCGCTGTTTCTGCGCGAGCGCCAGACCATTCGGCTCACAGTCGCGGGCGACGGCTATGCGCGGGAAATCCGCGAGGCCTTGCGGCGCATTTCCAGTGCCTCGCTCAACCTTCGCGCCAATCCCAATGGCGGGACGCTGAACCTCGCCGTGCTTCCGACCTTCGGCGCGCGGTGGCTGGCACCGCGTCTTGCCGGTTTCCTCACGGCCCATCCCGGCATTGCCATCAATCTGATCACCCGCCTGTCGCCCTTCGATTTTCATCTGGATTCGATCGACGCGGCAATCCATTTCGGCGCCCCGGTCTGGCCAGGCGCCGAACTGACCCCGCTGATGGGGGAGACGACGATCCCGCTCTGCAGTCCGTCGTTCAAGGCGGCACACCGGCTGGAGGCCGCCGCCGATATTCTCGATGTGCCGCTGCTGCATCTGACGACGCGCCCCGATGCATGGGAAAAATGGCTTTCCGCCAATGGCGTGGCTTTCGAATCCGTGCATGGCATGCTGTTCGATCAGTTTGGCGCGGCCTCGCAGGCCGCTGTCGGTGGGCTTGGGGTGGCTTTGCTGCCGGCATTCCTTTTCCGCGAGGAAGTGGCGCGGGGCGATCTGGTGCAGGCGATCAATCAGGAGGTCGACAGCGAGGGAGGCTACTACCTTGCCTTCACCCGCGAGCGCGCCAGCTACCTGCCGCTCGTCGCCTTCCGCAACTGGATTCTCGATGAGATCGCCCGCGAGCACGCTCCGTCACCTCGCTCCAACTGAGCGGTCAGAGGGTCTGGCTGATGGCGAGGACGGTGGCAAAGCCGAGATGGGTCAGATGATGCAAGGTCTGGTCGGTGCCGAGCAGCCACCAGAAGCCGGTATGGCTTGAATCGAAGCCGAGGCGCGACTGGGTCACCGCCTTTGCCCGATCGATCGCCGAATGGACGATGAAATCGACAAGGCCGATCCAGGCCAGCGACGGGGCGAAAATCGAGAAAATCAGGCCGGTCAGGGCTCCGTGTATTGCGGCATGCAAGGCGAGGGGCACCAGCCATCCTCGGGACCGTTGCTTGCCGATGGCGATCCAGCCCGTCTGCAGCAGGAAATCGGCGACAAGGTGCTTGAGGAGGAACAAGGCCATGCCCCATACGATCCAGGGAGTGGAGATCATTTCGGGCATGCTCGGCATCGAGTTTCCTTCACCTTGGGCTGTCGAGGTGGAGGATAGACACGCTGCAAACGGGCTGTGAAGCCGGCTTCCGGGGAAGCCTGATTTTGCGATTTGCGAAGCGTTTACAACATGCCAAAATTTGAGCAATCGGCGTTATGTTGAATTAAGCACCGCGCCGGCGCATCGTTGGTGCTCACCAGCCGTCGGAAAGCACCTTTTCCAGCATTGCGGCGAAGAAGTCGGCGCTGTCGCGCGACAGGCAGAGCGGCGGCTTTATTTTCAAAATGTTAAGATGATCGCCCGTTGGTTGCATGATCACGCCGAGATCCAGCAGGCGGTCGCAGATGGCGGCGGTCTCTTGCGTTGCCGGTTCCAGTGTTTCCCGGTCACGGACGAATTCCAGCCCGAGATATAGCCCCATGCCGTGAACCGCGCCGACGAGCGGAAAACGCTGGCCGAGCGCCTCCAGCCGTGACTTCAGATAGTCGCCCGTATTCTTTGCATTTTCCTGAAGGCTCTCGTCGCGCATGATGTCGAGCACCGTCATGCCGACGACGCAGCTGACCGGGCTGCCACCGGCCGACGAGAAGAAATAGCCTTCGTTCTCCAGCGCGTCGGCGATCGCGCGGCTGGTGATGACGGCGCCGAGCGGCTGGCCATTGCCCATGCCCTTGGCGATCGTGATGATGTCGGGGACGACGCCCTGCTGCTCGAACCCCCAGAAGAAATGACCCAGCCGGCCATAGCCGACCTGAACCTCGTCGGCGATGCACACACCGCCGCGCGCGCGGATCATGCCGTAGACCTCGGCGAGGTAGCCGGGCGGCAATGGAATGCCGCCGGCATTGCCGTAGACGCATTCGCAGATGAAGCCGGCAAGCTTTTCGCCGGCTTCGTCAATGGCATCCAGTGCCTTGGCGACGCTTGCCACATAGTCGGCAGACGACGTGGCGCCGCGGAAGGGGCCGCGATAGGTGTTTGGCGCCGTGACCGGGTGAACCCAGCCGGGGCGTGTTTCGAGCGCGCGCGGGTTGTCGGCAATCGAGGTCGAGACCGCATCGCTCGCCACCGTCCAGCCATGATAGGCCTCGAGCAGGCTGACGATGTTGTGCGAGCCGGTCTTGGCCCAGGCGAGGCGGAGCGCGAGGTCGACGGCCTCCGAACCGCTGTTGACGAGGAAGACGGTGTCGAGGCCGTCCGGCGCAAGCGAGGCCAGTCGGTCGGAGAATTCCGCGACCGAGGCATAGTGGAAGCGTGAGTTGGTATTGAGGAGAGACCACTGACGCCCAGCCGCGCGTGCCAACCGTGGATGTCCGTGGCCGAGAATGGTGACGTTGTTGACCATGTCGAGGTAGGACCGGCCGGTCACGTCGAACAGATGCTCCTTCCAGCCCCGCTCGATCTGCGGCGGATTGGCGTAATAGTTCTTCTGTGGCTTGGCGAAGCTGCAACGGCGCATGTCGAGCAGTTCAGCGCTGTGCGGCCCTGGTGCATCCAGTTCGCAGCCCAGCAGGGCGGAAGGCGAGGGGCAGAGGCCCGCCCAGACCCTCGCATGGGCAGGGCGGGCGAAGAGCGGCGGAACGAGATCGGCGTCGCGGCAAAGCTGCACCCGCAGTCCGCCGACCGCACCGAGCACGCCGGCGACGACACCGATCGGCTCGCCTGACCTGATCTCGCTGCCATCCTCGAGTGGGCAGTCGACCCCGTCGATATGCAGGGAAATGTCCGGCGAGGAGAGGATCAGGTGATGTCCATCCTTGATCACGCGCGCATCGATTGGGGCCGAAACCGGCGTTGCGGCCGGCAGGCAGATGTCGACATGGAGCGCGAAGGTCGCGGGCGCCTGCTCCGACAGGGTGCGGGTATAGGAAAGGCGGTATTCGCCGTAGCGGGTCGAGGCGACGCCGGTCTCGGCGGCGGCGCGGGCCAGGAGCTTCCAGTCGATCTGCGGGTCGGACCAACTGTCCTCGATCAGCGTATCGCTCATCACCGACAGATCGGTGAGCCGCACTGTTTCCGGCGCGATATCGGGAAGCAGCCGGCCGCAAACGCTGAAGTCGAAGCCTTCCGCGCCATGGCCGACCGCGTCGAGAATTGCGGCCTCCATCAGCGCAAAGGGGACAGACGTGGCTACGTCGAAAATCTCGCGCTCGTGCGCCGCGTTTCGCTGGACGTAGCCGTTATCCGGGTCGATGGCGAGTTGCTGTTCGGAGCTGGCGACGAGCACGCCGGCACGGGCCACGATCAACGGCCAGAGCGCCTTTAGTTCAGCCTCGTTGAGGGGGCAACGCTCCTGGAAGGCGCGGACCGCCGGCAGGATGAAGAAGGGGTCGCCATCGGCATGGTGAAGAAGCGCGGTACAGGTGACAGCCAGATCTGCGACCAGCCAGCCGCTCACGACATCACCGAAATCGATGACGCCATCCGGCATCAAACGGCCCTCCCGGTCGGGCCTCGCTACGACGTTGTCGTCGGTGATGTCGTGGTGGATCGGTTGCACCCGCAGCTTGCCTGCCAGCGGCTGAATACGCTTGACGGCGGTGACCATGGCCTTGGCGATGCGGTCGCGCCGTGACTGGTCCGTCACTGCCTTCAGCAGGTGGAGTGCGACCGGCCCGGCGCGGCGAAGATCCCATTGCAATTCGCGCTCGAGGCCCGGATGGGCAAAGTCCTTGAGGCCGACTGCAATGCGGGCGGTCAGCGCGCCCAGTCCGGCAACGACCTGCGGCGCCAGATACTTGCGCTGGGTCAGCGGCTCTCCGTCGAGATAGGTAAGAAGCCGGACCTGATAGTCTTCGTCGTCAACCGTCAGGAAGAGAATGTCCTCGCCGCCCGCGGCGAGTATGGGGGCAGGAACACGCACCATGTCGGGCAAGGTTGCCAGATGGCGCATGGCGGCGTTTTGCGCGGCAAGCTCGATCGTCGCATATTCCGCCCGGCAGATCTTCAGGACATAGCGGGCCTCGCCGGTGTCGATGCGAAAGTTGCGATCCTGCTGGCTGCCGAGTTCCTTCAGACTGCCTTCCAGCCCGTAGTGCTCCTTGAGAATGTCGGCCGCCTGACTTTCCGACACGTTGGGACGCGGCAGTTCGGTGCGCTTGAGCAGAGCGGAGTCGGGCATGGCTGTTCTCCCTCGAGAATCACATAGCCGACATTATCAAAGGCAGGACAGCCGTCCATCCCGTGGCCGAAGCCGCTATTAACTCGGCTCCGGGCGCTTGTTCAGCCCATGCGTTCGGAAGCGTAGGAGCCCGGGCTCGCCGGGAAGACCACCGTGCGGTTTCCGTTGATGAAGGTGCGGTGGTGGATATGGGCGTGGATCGCCCGCGCCAGCACCTGGCTTTCGACGTCGCGCCCGATCGAGACATAGTCGTCGGCGCTCTGGGCATGGGTGATGCGGGCGACGTCCTGCTCGATGATCGGACCCTCATCGAGGTCGGCCGTCACGTAGTGGGCGGTCGCGCCAATCAGCTTCACGCCGCGCTCATAGGCCTGCTTGTAAGGGTTGGCGCCCTTGAAAGACGGCAGGAACGAGTGGTGGATGTTGATGATCCGGCCGGACATCTTCCGGCACAGGCTATCGGAGAGCACCTGCATGTAGCGGGCAAGCACGATGAGCTCCGTCCCGGTCTGCTCGACCAGTTCGAGAAGCTGGGCCTCCGCCTGCGGCTTGTTCTCCTTGGTCACCTTGATGTGGTAGAAGGGGATGTCATGGTTCACCACGACCTTCTGATAGTCGAAATGGTTCGAGACGACGCCGACGATGTCGATGGGCAGGGCGCCGATCTTCCAGCGATAGAGCAGGTCGTTGAGGCAATGGCCGAAACGCGACACCATCAGTAGCACCTTCATCCGGTGCGCCGCATCGTGGATTTCGCTTTCCATGCCAAACTGTTCGGCGATCGGCTTGAAACCTTCGAGCAGCTTGTCGCGCGCGATGCCCTTTTCGGAGATGAAGCTGACGCGCATGAAGAACTTGCCGGTGCCGAGATCGTCGAACTGCGAGCTGTCGACAATGTTGCAGCCTTCTGCGGCAAGGTAGCCGGAAATGGCGGCCACGATGCCACGTGTGGATGGGCAGGATACCGTCAGTACATAGCTCGTCATCTTCTCAAACCTTTTTCTCGCCCCGAGGGTGGACGGGCTGTCTTATCGCAGTCATGCCGTGGCGGAAAGATCGGCACCTGATTTGCGACGGACGCTGCCTGTCTGTCCCATTGGCGCCAAGCTTAGGGACGGTCGAGGAAAACTCCGTTCCCATTGCGTCTTCCATCAGCGTATCCCCGTCGTCACGGTGCAGGGCTGGGATGGCGGATCTGTTGACCTCGGCTTGGAAGTCTTTAACCTCGCCGCATCAAACTTCAGGGATACCATGGATCACACCCGTCATTGCTCCGGCATCGCGTTTGCTTCCAGACGACAGAAGCGGGTCGCGGCGGTGCTGCTCGTCCTTGGGCTGCTTTCCCAACCGGCGCAGGCCGCAGAACCGTGTTTTCGCGGTATCAACCTCTCCGGTGCCGAATTCGGCAATCCCGACGGCGTGGCGGGGACGGATTACGTCTATCCCTCGGAGGCCACCATCGCCTATTTCGCCGGCAAGGGTTTCACTTCGGTCCGCCTGCCCTTTCTCTGGGAGCGTCTGCAACCTCGCCTGCGGGGGGATCTCGATGAAGGCGAACTGGGGCGATTGCGGGAAAGCGTCGAGAAGCTTAGGGCTGCCGGCCTTCGTATCGTTCTCGATCCGCACAATTACGCGCGTTACCGGGAGGCTGTCATCGGATCGGCCGAGGTCAGCAGTGATGATTTCGCCGATTTCTGGGGGCGTCTGGCGCGTCACTTTGCCAATCAGCCGGACATTACCTTCGGCCTGATGAACGAACCGCACGACATGCCGGCGACGCAATGGCTGGATGCTGCCAATGCGGCTCTCGCCCGCATCCGCGGCGAGGGCGCCGACAATCTCGTGCTCGTTCCGGGAACGGCCTGGACCGGCGCGCACAGCTGGGAGGGCGGGACTTATGGCGCGCCGAACGGTGAGGTGATGCTCGGCGTCGTCGATCCGGTCGATAACTATGCCTACGAAGTGCACCAGTATTTTGACGATGATTTTTCGGGCACGAAGGCCAATTGCAGCCGTGCCGGAGATGCCGTCATGGCCATCGAGAATTTTTCCCGCTGGCTGCGAACCCATGGCAAGCGGGGGTACCTGGGTGAATTCGGCGTGACCGGGGACGAGGCTTGTGTCTCGGCCCTTGCCGACATGGTCTCCGCGGTCGAAGGCAATCGCGAATTGTGGGTCGGCTGGGCCTACTGGGTCGCCGGCGACTGGTGGCCCGATACCGAAGCGCTCAACATCCAGCCGACCGCCGAGGGCGACCGTCCGCAGTTGAGGGGGCTGGCGACCGCGCTCAAGGATTTCTCGGCAAGCGGTTCTTCGTGCCCGGCGCTTCAGTCGCGGTAAGGCCCGGCCGGGTCATGGCAGGCGCGTAAGCCTTTCCCGTCGGCGATCCTGCGGGCGCGGGCGAGCGCGGGGACAGGCCTGCCCAATCCACGCGATGGGCGGTTCCGAGCACGAACCACAGCAATGCGGCGGTCTTGATCGAGAAGAACGAGTTGCTGATGATCATCAGCAGCAGGAGATAGATCAGCACCATGGAATGGAAGACCCAGGCCTTCGGATCCTTGAACGGTGCGACCACCAGCATGGCCCATAGCGCGACGAACCCGAGCAGACCGAATTTCGTCAACGTGTAGGCAAGTCCTGAATCGGCGGTGAATTCGTCGGTGGTGGCGATCCCGAGGACGACGGGTAAGTCCAGCCGGGTGAGAATGGCGGCGGTCACCTTGAACCGCCCGGCCACGTCGTTTGCGCCACCCTCCGTGCCGGTCGCCAGGCCGTAGATCGCGATCAGGGCCAGCAGCAGGAAGGGCAGCGCGATCCAGATCGGCCTTGCCACCAGCCGGTAGAAGGGCAGCATCAGGGTCATCAGGATGCAGGTGTAGAAACCGAAGCGGGCATCGGCGAGCACGACCGTGGCGAGAGCCGCCGCCATGACCGCGAAGCGATAGCGCATGTCGCTCCGAAACAGCGCCCAGGCAAAGACAATCGCACCGAAATTGCCGGCGGAGACCGGTTCGAGGAAGACGGAGGACACCCGGTGCTGGCCGAGGAAGGACAGCAGCGTTCGTGGCTCGGGGCGAAGGCCGCTGATGAACAGGCCGCGGGTCGCGCCGAAGGTTTCCTCGAGTGTCAGCGAGCCGCGGGCGATGAAATAGCCAAGCACGTTGAAGACGTCGAGATAGAGTTCGGTCAGGAAATATTCGAACAGGCCGAAGGCGAGGACGATGGCGATCGAGATCGCCACCAGGCGGTCGGCGAGTTTCGCGTCGCGGACCTGCGTCCCCATGAAATAGAAGCCGATCGGAATGAGGACGTCACGCAAGGCCTTGAGGTCGATGGCGCCCCTCAAGGCAAAGAGGAGGAGCATGTAGCTCAGGAACAGTGCCGAGACGAGATAGAGATCGATGCGGCGGCCGAGGGCCGCCAGAAAGGCGCAGCCGATCAATGCCATTTCGAACAGCATCACGTGGCTTTCCCGAATTCCCATCACATTGGTGTTGAGGAAGCAGAGGAAGGCATTGAAGGTGAGGCCGCCCAGGACCGCGATGGTTGCAAGCTGGCGGCGCAGGATATCATAGCCTGATGCGGGCAGCGCTTGCGGGTCCGGCCCCGCTGTCGGCACCGGAATTGCGGCGGCGTACCGGCTGTCAACCGGGCGCATGGCCAGGCTTCCCAGAGATCGTGCCGTTCCTGGCGATGATCATTGCGCGCCCTCCACGAGGATACAGCCGAGGACGAGATCGCGCGCATTGCCGATCGCTTCAAGCGTTGCATCGACATCGGCAATGGTGAGCGCCGTTGGATCCGCGAGGACGACGATGGCGTCGGCGCTGGCGATCAATCCGGCGAGGTGCTGCGCAGCGGCCGTCTGGCAGGCGTTGATGAGGATGAGGTCGCTGTCGGATTGCTGCGCCTTTTCGACATAGCGCGACAGCGTCGGCCGGGCGGGCCGCGACGGGGACGAAGTCGCCGGGAAATGTTCGTATTTCAGAATGTCGGAGAGCGGTGCGGTGTCGGGCCAGTCGCGAGCGAGAGCGGCGGCGAGGCTCGGCGAGGGGCCGGCGCGCAGGCGCGACCGCACTTCCAAATTGCCCGGCGCATAGAGAATGCCGAGTCCTGAATCGATGAGCGCGTGAACGATGTCGGCGACGACGCCGGAGGCCTGCGGAACTCGGCCGGCGGCCAGGAAAAGGACGGTGGCCGGCTGATGAGCCGCGGTGAGTTCCCGCAAGGAGCGCGCGGCCTTCACTATTCCATTGCCCTCGAGCGGTTCTGCCGAGGAGCGAGGCTGGCGACGAAAGCCGAGCCGCGAACGCCAACCGGAACGCGGTTTCTCCGCCGTCCTGGCTGGCGCGGCGATGTGGGCAATGATCGGAAATCCGAACCTGTCGAGGGCCGTCTGCTCGGGGCGCCGGAAGCTGGACAAGACTTCCCTCAGCACGGCGAGGCCGCTGCCAAGCACTGTGCCGAACAGCCCGGCGGCGACGAGGATCATCAGCTTCAATTTCAACGACGACTTCGGAATGGGCACGGCGGCCGTGATCACGCGAGAATTGTTCATGTTCATCGATTGCTGCTGGGAGAGTTCCTCCGCCCGATTGAGGAAGGTCTTGTAGAGGGTGCGCACCGCCTCGGCTTCGCTTTCCAGCTGGCGCATCTTGATCTGCGCCGCGCTGCTGTCGAAGCTGGTTTTCGTCAGGTTTTCCAGCCGCTCCGTCAGAGCCTTGGTATTGGCGGCGGCGCGTTCGTAGTTCACGCGCATTGACTGGCGCACGCGATCGAGTTCGGCCTGGATCGCCTGTTGCATGTTGGCGACCTGGGAATTGATCGCCCGCAGTTGCGGATGATTGGCGCCGAGATTGGTGGCGAGCTGTGAACGCGTGTCGAGGAGCTGGGCGTAGCGATCCCTCAGCAGGCCGATTGACGTCGACTGCAGCACTTCGGGGATCGCACCGGCCTCGATCGCGCTCATCGTCAGGCTCCTGGCCTGCTCGTAGATCGTCTGCTGCTGTTCCTCGGTGCCACGCGCGGCAATGAGCTGCTCGTTGATGCCGGCGACCTGTTGGTCAATGACCAGACCCTGGCTGCCGGTGCTGACCAGATCGTTCTCGGCCTTGAATTTCTCGACGGCCAGTTCCGCCTTGAGGACGCGGTCGCGAAGTTCGCTCGCCTGGACCTGGAAGGAATTGCTGGCCCGACGGGCGACATCGCCACGCGCCTCGTCGAGTTGTCGCAGATAGACGCTGGCCACGGCATTGGCAATGTCCGCGGCCTTGCCGGCATCGGGGTGCTCGGCGGAGATCGTGAAGACCAGGGATTGGCCGGCGCGCGCGATCGTCACGTGGGACTTGAGGGCTTCGGCGACCGCGACGATCCGATCGGCTTCGCTGACCGGCTTGGCATTCGATGTCTGTTTCGGGGCAAAGAACGGATCGTTCGCAAGGTCGAGCTTGCGGGCCACGTCGCTCATGACGCCACGCGACTGCATCACGTAGATCTGGCTGTCGAGATTGGATTGGTCCTGCTGGGCGGAGCTGCCGGTCCCCTTGCTGTCGACGGGCTCGGCAGCGAGCCCCAGAGGGTCCAGCAGGATTTCGGCGGTCGAGGCAAATTTGGGGGTCAATTGCAGCACATAGACCGAGGCAAGCAGCACGCACAACGCGACCGCGATCACGACGTAATGAAACCGTCGCCTCAAGATCCCCGGTAGTTGAAAAATGTCGATGTCCATTTTCCTGCCCAGAACCGCTGGCCGGCATGTTTCGTTTCTGCGTCGATCGGACGGAATACCCGAGGTGGAGACGGGGTGCCCGCATGAATGGGAGACTGCCGCCGGATCAGAAAGAGGCCGTCGGGCAAGGGCCGGCCGGTCGGTTCCCATCGAGACGATCCTCGCAGATCGTGGTTAACGAGTTCTGAACGAAAGCGGCAAGGCTCATTAACCTTGAGGTCGTGATGCGTTTCGAGAAGGCGTCCGGCAAACGCGATCTTAAGAGTTCGCGTTGCACCATCGCTCGTAACAATTTGCTCTCACGCGCGTCGATGAACGGCGCCGACAGGTGAAGAATGAAGCGCTTCAATCGGCCGGAACCGGATACCGCCGGTGCGCCGCTGATCGTCCAGGTGGTGCGGCAATACGCGCCCGGACGTGGTGGCCTCGAAGACGTCGTCGCCAATCTCAGCCGGCTTCTCCTGCGGCGCGGCTTTCGCGTGCGTGTCGTCACACTGGACAGCCTGTTTCGCTCGCGCGACCAAAAACTGGCCGAACACGAGGTCATCGACGGTGTCGAAGTCGTACGGATCCCATGGAAGGGGTCGACCCGCTATCCGCTTGCTCCGGCTGTGTTCCGCCATATCGGCGATGCCGATCTCGTTCATGTTCATGGAATCGATTTCTTCTTCGATGCGCTTGCCCTGACGCGTCCCTTGCATGGCAAGCCGCTCGTCGCGACGACGCATGGAGGGTTCTTCCACACGCCGAAATTTGCTGCGATCAAGCAGGTCTGGTTCCGGACCGTTACTCGCCTCTCGGCGCTCGCCTATCGCTCACTGCTGTGCTGCAGCCGATCGGACCTGGCGCTTTTCTCCCGGATCGCGCCGCGTCGGGCCGTGCTGGTCGAGAATGGCGTGGATACCGAGAAATTCGCCGGTCTCTCCTCGGCCATGCCGCAGCGACGGATCGTCACCATCGGTCGTTTCTCCGTCAACAAGCGGCTCGATCGTCTGTTTGATGCCATGCAGGCCCTCAACGGCGGGTCGCCCGAGTGGAAGCTCGATGTCGTCGGGTCACCGTCCGATCTTAGCGAAGAAGACCTGCGCCGGGAGATCGCCGGGCGCGGGCTGGCCGGGCACGTAGCCCTGCACATCGGCGTCGACAATGCGCAAGTCCGCCGGCTGATCTCCGAGGCGTCGCTGTTCGCCTCCGCCTCCGAGTACGAAGGCTTTGGTCTGGTCGCCGTCGAGGCGATGAGTGCCGGGCTGGTGCCGGTGTTGCACCCAAACGAAGCCTATCGGGTGCTCGGCGCGCAGCATCCCGGCCTATGCCTCGCCGATTTCTCCCGACCGGCGGAATGCGCAGCGCAGATCAAACAGACCTTTCAGGCCCTGCTCGCCAATCCTGCCGCAATGCGCGCGGATATGATGGCGGGGGCTGCCGTCCATGCCTGGGAGAGCGTTGCCGATCGCTATATCGACGTCTATCGCGCGGCCTTGGGCGACAGGGTCCCGCCGCCACTGCGGAGCCTGCCGGCATGACGACCTCGCCTGCAAAGCGACGGGTGCTGATCGTCACCGGTCACCATTTTGCCGAGGCCGCGCGCAAGGTCGACCTGCATTTCATGGCCGACACCTTGCGCGCCGGCGGTGATCATGTGGATTTCCTTGCTTGCCGCCTGAGCTTCCTCAGCCGTTTCCTCAAGGACGGTCGTTTCGACCATGCCAGGCAGCGTCCGCTCAATCGCTGGAACCGCATTGCCGAAGGGCTCGAGGAATTCCTCTGGTACGCGCCCGTCCATCCGATCAACCTCAAATCGCCGCTGCTCAACGGGCTGACGGCGCCCTTCTTCCATCTCTATGATCGACTTTTGCCGAAGGCGGTCATGGCGCGGATGGCGAGCTATACGCATATCCTGATCGAGAGCGGACCGCCGCCGCTGCTCGTTCACCGGATACGCCAAGCTGCGCCACAGGCGAGGATCATCTATCATGCAGCGGACCGGCTGCGCACCATCCACGTTCATCCCTGCATCGAGGCGGCTCTTGCAGACGGAATTGGCGACTACGATCTGATTCACATCATGGCCGAAGCGATGCGGGCGGATTTTCCGGACGATGCGCCGATCCTCTATCTGCCGCATGGGATTGCCAAAGAGACCTTCGATCGGGCAATGGTGAGCCCCTATGCCGCGCCGCGCAATGCGGTGAGCGTCGGTGACATGCTGTTCGACGCGCAGGTCATCGACACATTGGCGGCCGCCTATCTCGACTGGACCTTCCATTTGTTCGGAAAGAAGGCGGTGCCGTCCGCGCCACGTGCGAATATCGTCGTGCATGGCGAAGTCGCCTTCGAGACGATCGTCCCCTTCATCAAGTTTGCCGATGTGGGGCTTTCCCCGTACCGGCAGAGCGAGGCGGCGGATTATCTGAGCCAGTCGAGCCTCAAAATGATCCAGTACAGCTATTGCCGACTGCCGATCGTGGCGCCGACCTTTGCGGCTGCGGGGAGAAGCCATGTCTGCGCCTACGATCCGGGCGACGTGGTTTCCACCGTGGAGGCCTTCCGGCGGGCTCAGGCCTTTGATCGGGAAGTGATCGAAACCGCCAACATCCTCAGCTGGGAGGAGGCGGTGCGGCGGCTGTTCGATCACGAAGCAATGGCAGAGCGGGGTCGGCAGCGCTAGCCTGCTCCACGACCCGGTCGGCAGCGCCCTCCCCTAGAAGGAAATAAGCCTTCGGGCGCCGAGTTGTGCCATCGTGCCAGTCGGCTTCTGGCTTGTGGCCGTGCCGTCCCGAGGGCTCAACACGATCCGACGTGCCGAGCCCGGCGCCAGGTGGAACCAGTCGTCCTCGGCTCGATAGCCTTTGAGCTCGACATGGATCGACTGGGCGAAGACCGGTGTCGACAGCCGCAGAACCCAGCGCCCATCCTCCTCTTCGACGACCGCCTCGATCGGGGCATCGTGCATGGCAATGTCCCGGCCGAGGGGAAAATGGAAGGCCTCGGCGACGAGGCGGCCGGTCTCTGGATCGATCAGTCGGGCGACCGTCATGTCGTGGGATGGCGGACCGAAACGGAAGGCATAGGTCGTATCGAAGAAGGCGCCGAACAGGTCGGTTGACGGAATGCGCAGCGCGGCTCGTGCCGGGATGGTCATTGACCGGCGGCCGCTGACGATGGACTGGCTGCCGTCGCGGAGACAGGCGAGTTCGAGAACGAGTTCCAGGCTGTCGCCCGTCTCGTTCAGCACATGGACATCCAAACCGTTGGTGCCCTCGTCGGTGAGGTTGACCTGTACCGGGCGAAAGGCGCGCTTCAGCGCATACCAGACCGGCTTTGGTTCGCCGGTGGAATCGATGACGCCCCAGCCTGGGCCGGGCGCCAGATCCTGCAGCGTCCAGACAAGTGCTCCGTTGCAAGGCGAAGCTGCGCGGCGCCATTCGGCATAGGTCTCGGTCACGACCTCTGCGGTGACGGCGCGCGAGAGGTCGAGATAGCGGGCGGGATCCTCGCGCCGCAGCCGGGACGGGTCGAGCTTGTAGAGGTCCTGGAGATAATGATCGCGGATGTCCTCGAAGTCCCAGGAGGCGCCGCGGTCTCGGGGGACGCGGGCCTTCCAGCGCGGATCATGGACGGGGGCGACGGGCAGGTGGGCATCGAGCGTTGCCTGTTGCGGCACATGGGCAAAGGCCAGGCTCTCGGCGGCAAAGCGAACCACGGCGCGGCGCGCATCCTCCAGCGGCCGGCAATAGGCGCCGACGCCGTAATAATGGGTGACTCCTTCATTGGGCGAAAACGGCATGGCGCCGCCCGAGGGCGAGTTTGCCACATAGGGTACATCGGGACGGGTTTCTGCGGCGAGAGACGGCAGGGTCTCCTCGTAGAACGACGTCTTCCAGATGCGCTCGGGCAGGCCCAGCATGGCGCCCTGCTGATAAACCTCGCTGCCGCCGCACAGAATGGCGAGGGAGGGGGAGCCCTGGACTGCACCGAGAAACTGGCGCATCTCGCGATCGATGCTCGCGGCAAAGGCCTCGTCCGCGGTCGGGTAGTCGAAATTGGCGAACATCAGGTCCTGCCAGACCATCAGCCCCAGCCGGTCGCAGAGACGGAAGAAATCGGCGCTCTCATAGGTCATCGTGCCGCCGATGCGGATCATGTTCATGCCTGCTTCGGCGGCGAGCGTCAGCCAGGGCGCATAGTCTTCCGCGGCACCGGGCAGGCGCAGGATGTCGGCATTGGTCCAGACGGCCCCCCGGCAGAAGACGGGTTCACCGTTGACGACGAGGCCGAAGCCGCGCCCATTCGGTCCTCGGTCGATCTTGATGCGGCGGAAGCCGACGAGGCCGAGCGAATGCGGCTGGCCGTCGATCGTCAGATGCGCATCATGGAGTTTCGGCTTGCCGTGGGTCCGCGGCCACCAGGGCTTGATCGCGGGAAGGGTGAGTTCGGCGGTCCATTTGCCATCGTCGTTGACCTGAAGTCGGGTGTCGTGACCGGCGCAGGACAGACGCAGGTCGTTGGCCTCGCCCTCCAGTGCGAAGGAAACGGAAAGCCGGCCGGTGCCGTCGGGGTCGAGGTCGGCGCGGACGGCAAGATCGGAAATCGCGTGCTTTGCTTGGCGGATCAGGCTGATCGGCCGGTAGGGGCCGGCGGGATGGATTTCGGGGCACCAGCCGGGCATGTGACCGAGCGGCGTCGTGCGGATCAGCCGCAGGCCCTGGTGGTCCATCATCTGCGGGCGCCAGCGTGCCCGGGGTCCGCGCTTGTCGAGATGGGACGCAAGGGCCCGGAAGCAGATGGCGATCTCGTCATGGCCGGTGAGGGCAAGGTCCAGATCATGGGCCGCATACATGCTGTCCGAGGCGAGGCGCAGTTCGCCATTGATGTAGATTTCGGCAATGGTCGCAAGGCCGGCAAAACGCAGGATTGCCGGGCCTTCCGCTTCGCCTTCGAGCGAGCGGAAATACCAGGCATCCTTGTCGTGCAGTGGTTGCGGCTTTTCCGGATCGAAAAGGCCGGCGGCGGCCAGCGCGGAAGCCACGGTGCCTGGAACAGGTGCGGGAATGCGAACGGCGGGGCGATGGACCTCGTTCGGGCCGGCATAACGACCCGCTTCGGTGACGAGCAGCGTCCAGCCGTGCTCCAGCGGGCGTTCGTCCGCTGCGAGGTAAGTGGTCATGCCCGTCATCATGCCTCCTCAGGCGAGGGTTGTGCCAAGTTCTCCGATGAGCTTGTCCCAAGCCTCGGCCGCCGGGTCCAGAGCGGATCGCAGCGGATCGAACTTTTTCCGCGTCACTGCACGGGCCAGCTGGAACTGAACGGTCTTGGCCGTCTCCGAGATCTTCAGTGCGTGCGCGGCGGCATCCTCGAATTGCGACGGTGAAAGCCAGGCCAGATGGCTGGCCAGAAGCTCGAAGTTCGCGCCGAACTGGCGCAGCGTGTTGAAGGCGTATGTGTGGAAATAGCCGAAGGGCCGCTCGGCGATCGCCTCGACCTGGTTCGGAAAGACCTCGGCAAAAGCGGCGATCGGATTGGCGTCGGGCCGACGCGCGAAGTGCCGCATCAGCAGGCGCCGGGCGGTTTCGCGCTGGTGCTCGCCCGAGGGCCTTGTGGCTGGAAATTTGGCGAACTCGGTGTAGGGCAGGAAGGGCAGGGAGCCTTCCGGCAAATGATGCTGGAACAGCCCGTCGACGTCTTCGCCTTCGACGTGGAAGAAGCCGCCATTGTGGAAGTAGTCCATCGTTCGGCCTTCGAGGTCGAGGCGGTTGATGGCGACCGTCGTCTTCCCATGCTCCTGGCGATAGCCGACGCCGCGGGTGTCCGGCAAGAAATAGCTGTCCATCTCGACGAGGCAGAGGCGGCCACGGGCGATCTGCGCGGCGACATGGGCCTCGACGCTGTCGAAGATCGCAAGTTCCGTGACGCGGATGCCGTAGAGATCCTCGAGGTCTTCCAGAGGAACCTTGAAGAAGGTCATCTGGTCGCCCTCGAAGTCCTGGGTCAGCGTGAAGCCGAGCATGGCCTCCGGCGCGGCGCCAAGGGTGGCCAGCACCTCGATCCACAGGTCGACATAGCAGTTGGTCTCCGGCCACATCCGTTCGCTCGCGTGCAATGCATGGGGCGTATAGGTGGCCGGATCCAGTCCGGGAAAGACCGCAGGCGTCACCGGATCAGCCCCAGAGTGCGGCGCGAACCGACTGAGGCCACTGGTCGACGTCCAGCCCGTGGTGATGGAACAGCGCGAGCGCGATGCGTTCCAGGCCGAAGCCGACGCAGGCGGTGTGTGCCACCGAACCATCGGCGAGGTTCAGACCCCATTTCGACCCGAAGGCGTCCTGATGATAGTTGAAGCTCATGCAGGCAGTCGGGTTGGAGACCGACGTGATCGGGATCAACAGCTCGAACTTGAGGTTCTGGTCGCGCTGGTTGTTGGCGAGCATCTTGCCGGCGCGGCCGAAGAACGGGTCGTTGGCGACGTCGATCTCGACCGGCAGGCCGACCTCGGCCATGATCTGCTGGCCGCGATCCATCCAGACCTGGCGGAAGTCGGTGACCTGGTCCTGGCTGCCCATGCAGACATATTCGCGCATGCGGAACAACTGCTGGCGGGCCGGATCGTTGGACGGCTCATGACGGAAGCAATAGGATTGCAGGTCGTAGAGCCCGCCCTTTTCCGGCAGGTTGCCGCGCTTGGCGATCGTCGGATAGAGCGGATAGCAGGCCGCCGGCGTCAAGACGATGTCGGTCGCCTTCTGCTCGGCCGTCCAGTCCTCGTCGGCGTCCATGCATTTCAGCAGGCTGACATGGTCGAGCTCGTTGCCGCAGAAGCTGTGCACCGTGCCGGCCAGCTGCGGGAAGCTCTTCATGTAGCCGCTCTTTTCGAAATAGGCGCGGTTCATACCCGGCGGAAAACGGATCGCCTCCGCACCGTCGGCAGCACCATATCGGTCGATCAGGCGCTCGAAGGCGGCGATCACGTCTTCAAACCGCCCACCACGGCCATAGAGGCCGTCAACGCCGGTTTCGATCAGGAGACCGCTTTCGAACAGGCGGTCGAGGAAGCTTACCTGCATATCCATGGTTCTTATCCCAGCAATCCGGTTTCCTGCTTGTGAACAAGCAGCATGGTTGAGGTGTTGGCGAGTATGCGGTCATTGGAGATCATCAGTTCGGCAGAATGCGCGTCGCGCAAATGCCGGCCGAGGCTGTAGGGCGTGCCGTTCTTGTAGCCGAGGATGCCGCAGATGCGCATGGCCTGGTTGATGATCGGCAGGATCATTTCCGACGATGCGATCTTCACATTGTTCATCGCCACGGCGAAGCCCATCGAGGACAAGCGGTCCTGATCCTTGCGCGCGGCTTCGAAGGCTTGCAGGCCGTTGACGATGTTGGCGCGGACGACCTGAAGCTGGCTCGACATTTCGGCGAGCTGGACGAGACCGGGCGGCTGAGTGCCGGGCGATTTGCGGGCGGCGGCGCGCACGAAGTTCTGGGCGCGCGCGAAGGCATCGACCGCGATGCCGTACCAGAGCGAACTCCACAGGAGATGCGCGCTTGCCAGCATGGACTGGGCTGCGATCTCGGCAAAGGGTTGCGGCAGGATCTGTTCGGCCGGCGCCTCGCCCTTGAAGATGAAGCCGTCCGAGCAGGTGCCGCGCATGCCGAGCGTGTCCCAGGTCTGGGTGCGTTCGAGCGTGTACTGGTCCTTGAGGAAGACGGTCATCACCTGGTCGGAGGAGGCCGCGTCCTTGTGGCTGCGCGAGGTGATCAGGATGGCGTCGCAGTCGATGCCGTAGGAGATGACGGTCGCGTCCTTCTCCAGATAGCAGCGGCCATCCTTCACTTCGATCGCGCAGATGCTGTTGCGCATGTTGCCACCGATACCGGCTTCGGTCGTCGCCGAGCCGAGGAGCAGTTGTTCGGTAGCGACCCGGCGCATGAATTCGCGGTGCCACTCGGCTTCATGGCCGTGCGAGACGAGGCTCGAAACCTTGATTTGGTGCATGGCGAAGATCATCGCGCTCGAAGCGCAGGCCTGGCCGATAATGGTACAGACCTCGGCGATCTCAGAGGTCGACAGGCCTTCGCCGCCCAGTTCCGAGGGGATCATGATCCCCATCAGCTTGACGGCCTTCATTTCCTCGATCGCCTCGCGGGGGAAGCGTCCGGCCTTGTCGACGTCGTCGGCATAGGCGGCGGCGACGGTGGCAACCCGAATGGCCCGGGACTTCAGGTGTGTCTCTTGGGGCTTGGCGGAGAGGTCCATCAGGCGACCTTTCTATCCTCGAGAATGGATTGGATGGTCGCCTCGATCGCGGCGATGCTCGCGAACGACTTGCGGTTCAGCAGGTGATCGGGAAACTCGATATCGAAGGCTTCCTCGAGGCCGAGCATGAGTTGTACCGAGGCAAAGGACGACAGGCCGGCCGCATAGAGATCGCCTTCATTGGCGATGGTGTCGACGGATACAGGCAGGCCACCGAGTTTTGCCAGCAAAGTCCGAATTGTCTCGTTCATCTACTTACCCTTCCCGGATGCTATTCTCCAAAATGCTGGGTAATTTCTTAGGGGCGAAAGCATAAGATTCCGCTAAATGCCGTAGTTAAGGAAAAATGAGCGGTTCTGACATCCGTCAATGGACCCTTAGCGGGGCATCTCAACGGTTCGCAGGACGAGAAAAACTCGCATCTTTTCCAGAAGGTTGCGGCGCTCTCAGGGGTAGTGATGAAGTGCGTTGTGGCGATCGAGGACGGCATAGCGGCCGGGCTCGATTTCGCTCAGCATGCCATCGCCGACGGAGACCTTGCCGTGCCCGCCGGGCAGGTCAAGGATATAGGTCGGGATGCAGAGACCGGAAACCTTGCTGCGCAAGGCCTTCATGATGGCCTGGCCCTCGGCGAGAGACAGGCGGAAATGGCCGGTGCCCGGCGCCATGTCGGGATGATGGAGGTAGTAGGGCTTCACCCGTGCTTCGACGAAGGTGCGCATCAGTTCAGCCAGAATGTCCGGGTCGTCGTTTACGCCTTTCAGAAGCACGCTCTGGCTGACCATGGCAATGCCGGCATCGATGAGCCGGGTGCAGGCATCCCGGACGGGTTGCGACATTTCGCGCGGATGGTTGGCGTGCAGTGCGACAAAGACCGTCTTGCCGCTCGCCTTCAGCGCGTCGATCAGTTCGGGGCTGATCCGTTGCGGATCGACAGCCGGGACCCGGCTGTGGATGCGGACGATCCTGACATGCGGTATCGCCGCCAGTGCCGTCATGATGTCCCGCAGCCGGCGCGGTGACAGGATCAGGGGATCGCCTCCGGTCAGGATGACCTCCCAGATTTCGGCGTGGGAGGCGATGTAGCGAAGCGCGTTTTCCAGTTGTCCCGGCGTCAGACTGCCGTCGCCCTGGGGGCCCACCATTTCGCGGCGGAAGCAGAAGCGACAATAGACCGGACATACGTGAACGACCTTGAGGAGCACCCGATCCGAATAGCGATGGACAATGCCCTCGACCGGGCTGTGGGCGTGATCTCCGATCGGGTCGGCGCGCTCGTCCGTCGTTTCGATCAGTTCCGCCGCCGTCGGTACATATTGCAGGGCAATCGGGTCGGCAGGATCGGACGGGTCGATCAGGCCCCGCACCGTCGGGGTGAGGGCGACGGCATATCTTGACGCGACGCGATTGAGCGTGTCCCGCTCGTCCGGAGAAACAAGACCGGCACCGACCAGGTCACCGACGCTGTGCAGGCTCTCCGCGGTCACGGCGCGGTCTCCGCGACGGGGGCCCACATCACCTGGTCGATGCGCACGGCGCCTGTCGCCAGCAGGACCAGCCGGTCGAAACCAAGGGCAATGCCGGAAGCGTCCGGCATGATGGCAAGCGCATCGAGGAAATCCTCGTCGAGCGGATAGGTCTCGCCATAGACGCGTTGCTTCTCGATCATCTCCGCCTCGAAGCGGCGGCGTTGTTCGCCGGCATCCGTCAGTTCGCCGAAGGCATTGGCGAGTTCGACGCCGCAGGCATAGAGTTCGAAGCGTTCGGCGACGCGCGGATCGCTTGCGGATGGACGGGCCAGCGCCGCCTCTGCGACCGGGTATTCGTCGAGGATGGTGAGGCGTCCCATGCCGAGATGCGGCTCGACCTTCTCGACGATCACGCGGCTGAACAGGTCCGCCCAGGTGTCGTCGTCGGCGACCCGCATGCCGGCCTTGCGCAGCTGCGCCGCCAGATGATCGCGGTTCGTTGCGCCGCCGGCCTCCACCGAGCCAAGCAGGTCGATGCCGGCATGGCGCCGAAAGGCCTCGGCAACCGAGAGGCGCTCGGGCTCGACGAAGGGATCGCAGTCCTGGCCACGATAGGAGAAGCCACGCGTCTTCATTGTTTCCGCCGACAGGGCGACAAGCGCCGCCGCATCGGCCATCAGCGTCTCGTAGCTTTCACCCGCGCGATACCATTCCAGCATGGTGAATTCGGGGTGGTGCAGCGGGCCGCGCTCGCGGTTGCGATAGACGTGGGCGAAGCAGGAAATGCGGCGCTCGCCTGCGGCCAGCAACTTCTTGCAGGCGAATTCGGGAGAGGTGTGGAGGTAGAGCGAGGACGCGATGCCGTCATTACCGATCGCTTCGGTGGCAAAGGCGTGCAGATGGGCCTCGTTGCCGGGCGAGATCTGCAGCGTCGCCGTATCCACCTCGATGAAATCGCGATCGGCGAAATAGGCACGAAACGCAGACTGGATGGCGTTGCGGCCGAGCAGGAAGGGGCGGCGGTCGGCATGGGCCGAAGGCGTCCACCATGGGGCAGAGGAGCGGCGGCGATCGTTCATTCCGGCTTTCTCGGTCCTTGTTGCAAGGTGGGCTGGCTATTTGGCCGATTTTGGGTTAGTTGCGCCCAGGAAAATTCAAAAGACATCAGCAGGGACGGCGGGTCGTCCTTTACGACGGGTCTTTCGCAGTTACAAGGAATTCCAATGGTCAAGGTCATCGCCTCCTCGGTTCGCAAGGGCAACGTACTCGATGTGGACGGCAAGCTTTATGTCGTCCTCACCGCCGAAAACTTCCACCCCGGCAAGGGTACGCCGGTCACCCAGGTGAACATGCGCCGCATCGTCGATGGCGTGAAGGTGTCCGAACGCTGGCGCACCACCGAGCAGGTCGAGCGCGCCTTCGTCGAAGACGTCAACTTCCAGTTCCTCTACGAGGACGGCGAAGGCTTCCATTTCATGAACCCGGAATCCTACGACCAGGTCGTGGTCGATGCCGAGACCATGGGCGACCAGAAGGCCTATCTGCAGGAAGGCATGACCTGCATCCTCTCCATGCACGAAGGCATCGCCCTCGCCATCCAGCTGCCGCGCCATGTGACCCTCGAGATCGTCGAGACCGAACCGGTCACCAAGGGCCAGACGGCGTCGTCTTCCTACAAGCCGGCCATCCTGTCGAACGGCCTGCGCACGCTGGTTCCGCCGCATGTCGAAGCCGGAACGCGCGTCGTCATCGCCACCGAAGACAATTCCTACGTCGAGCGCGCGAAGAACTGATTCTCAGGTCGCATTCTATTTGACGAAAAGGCCCGGCCGCCTATGGCGCCGGGCCTTTTCATTGTGCTGGACTGCACAAACAAAATCCCCGGCACCAGGGCCGGGGATGGATCGCTCAGGGTGTGCGTGGCTTACTCGATGCCGCCCAGGCACATGTATTTCAGCTCGGTATAGTCATCGATGCCGTATTTCGAGCCTTCGCGGCCGAGGCCGGACTGCTTGATGCCGCCGAACGGCGCGACCTCGGTGGAGATCAGGCCGGTGTTGATGCCGACCATGCCGTATTCGAGCGCTTCGGCAACGCGGAAGATCTTCGCCACGTCCTTGGAGTAGAAGTAGGAGGCAAGACCGAACTCGGTGTTGTTGGCGAGCTCGATGACTTCCTCTTCCGTCTCGAACTTGAAGAGGGGTGCGACCGGGCCGAAGGTTTCCTCAACGGCGACCTTCATGTCGGAGGTCACGCCGGTGAGGATGGTCGGCTGGAAGAACAGGCCGCCCTGATCGGCCGGCTTGCCGCCAAGGGCCACCTTGGCGCCCTTGGAGAGGGCGTCGGAGACGTGCTCCTCGACCTTCTTCAGGGCATTGGTGTCGATCAGCGGGCCGGTGGTCACGCCCTCGGCAAAGCCGTCACCCACCTTCATCTGGCCGACCCGCTCGGCGAGCTTGGCGGCAAAGGCGTCGTATACGCCGGATTGGATGTAGAGACGGTTGGCGCAGACGCAGGTCTGGCCGGCATTGCGGTACTTGGAGATCATCGCGCCTTCGACAGCGGCGTCGAGGTCCGCATCGTCGAAGACGATGAACGGGGCGTTGCCGCCGAGTTCAAGGCCGAGCTTCATGATCTGGTCGGCACCCTGGCGCATCAGGATGCGGCCGACATTGGTCGAGCCGGTGAAGGTGAGTTTGCGGACCTTGTCGTTGTCGCAGAACTCCTTGCCGACCATGGCTGCATCGGTCGAGGTGATGACCGAGAAGACACCGAGCGGCAGGCCGGCGCGTTCGGCGAGGATGGCGAGTGCCAGGGCCGAAAGCGGGGTCTGCGCGGCGGGCTTCGACACCATCGCGCAGCCGACGGCGACGGCCGGTGCCATCTTGCGGGCGAGCATGGCGTTGGGGAAGTTCCAGGGGGTGATCGCACCGACGACGCCGACCGGCTGGCGGATGACCATGATCCGCTTGTCGGCCTGGTGGCCGGGAATGGTGTCGCCATAGACGCGCTTGGCTTCCTCGCCGAACCACTCGACGTAAGAGGCGCCGTAGAGGATTTCGCCGCGGGCCTCCGGCCAGGGTTTGCCCATTTCCATCGTCAGGATGGTGGCCAGGTCGTCCGCATTGGCAACCATCAGGTCAAACAGCTTGCGAAGCACGCCGGCGCGTTCCTTGCCGGTCTTCTTGGCCCAGGCCTTCTGTGCCTTGTCGGCGATTTCGATAGCGCGGGCGACCTCAGCCTGGCCGAGGTTCGGCAGAACGGCGATCACGTCGCCGGTCGCCGGGTTGGTCACTTCAAAGGTCTTGCCGCTGGAGGATGCCGAGACCCACTCGTCGCCGACAAGAGCCTTGTCGGTGGCAAGCGAGGCATCCTTCAGCTTCGAGGCGAGGATGTTGGAAATGGTCATTACTTCTTTTCTCCCACGACTTCGCGGATCGAGGCTTCGATAATGTCGAGCGCTTCGTTGAAGACCTCGTCCTGGATGGTGATCGGCGACAGGAAGCGGATCACGTTACCATAGACGCCGCAAGTGAGAAGGATAAGACCCTTTTCCAGCGCCTTCAGGCGGATGGCGTTGGTGAGGTCGGCATCCGGCTTGGTCGAACCGGCCTGGCCGAACTCGACGGCAACCATGAAGCCCGGGCCACGAATGTCGGAGATCTGCGGAATGTCGGCGCGCAGGCCTTCGAGGCGCTGCTTGAGACGGCCGCCGAGCTGGTTGGCGCGGTCGCAGAGCTTTTCTTCCTCGATGACGTCGAGCACGGCATGAGATGCCGCAATCGCCAGCGGATTGCCGGCATAGGTGCCGCCGAGACCGCCGGGGCCGGGGGCGTCCATCAGTTCGGCGCGGCCGGTGACGGCGGACAGCGGGAAGCCGCCGGCCAGGCTCTTCGCCATGGTCATAAGGTCAGGTTGGACGTCGTAGTTTTCCATGCCGAACAGCTTGCCGGTACGGGCAAAGCCGGTCTGGACTTCGTCGGCGATCAGCAGGATGCCGTGCTCGTCGCAGATCTGGCGCACCGCCTTCATCAGCGCGCGCGGCACTTCGTAGAAACCGCCTTCGCCCTGCACCGGCTCGAGAATGATCGCGGCGACGCGCTTCGGGTCGACATCGGCCTTGAACAGCTTGTCCAGCACGTCCAGCGATTCCTCGACGCTGATGCCGTGCAGTTCGATCGGGAAGGGCACGTGGAAGACGTCGCCCATCATCTGGCCGAAGCCGACCTTGTAAGGGACGACCTTGCCGGTCAGCGCCATGCCCATGAAGGTGCGGCCGTGGAAGGCACCGGTAAAAGCGATGACGGCCGAGCGGCCGGTGGCGCAACGGGCGATCTTGACGGCATTTTCGACTGCTTCCGCGCCGGTCGTAGCGAAGATGGTCTTCTTCGGGCCGGCGATCGGGACTATCTTGTTCAGACGTTCGGCCAGCGCGACATAGTTCTCATAGGGCATGACCTGGTGGCAGGTATGGGTGAAGCAATCGAGCTGCTTCTTCACCGCTTCGATGACCTTCGGATGGCGATGGCCGGTGTTGAGAACCGCGATACCGCCGGCGAAGTCGATGTAGCGGCGGCCTTCGACGTCCCACACTTCGGCATTTTCCGCCTTGGCGGCATAGATCTGGGTGGTCATGCCGACGCCGCGCGAGATGGCATCGTTCTTGCGAACTGCGATTTCGGAGTTCTTCATTGTCTCGTTCCTCTGGTGAGCGGTTGACCCTGGGCGTCGGCCATTCGTGCTCGATCGCAAGGCTTCCATATTTCCTACATTTTTTCTGTAGACTTGCAATATGGTTTGTCGCAATTATCACCCATGGCAATGACATCGCGCTGACAGGGTTCGATCCGCATGGATGACATCCGTTTCAAGATTGCCGAAGCCGCCCGGATGGTGGGGGTCTCCCCTTCGACGCTCAGGCTCTGGGAGACGCAGGAACTGATCGAGCCGATCCGGACACCCTCCGGCCAGCGGCTCTATGACCGCGCGTTGGTGGAGCGACTGAAGACCATTGCCTGGCTGCGCAGCGAAAAGGGGCTCAATCCGGCAGCGATCCGTCAAAGCCTGCGGGACGAGGATGCGGCGGACGGAACCGACTTTCCCGATGGCGAAGCGGAGGGTGGTTCCGAGCCGGCGGAAATGCCGGTGGGGCTCAAGATCCGCCGCCTGCGACGGGATGCGGGCAAGACGCTCGAGGCAGTCGCGCAGGCCACCGACGTCTCGGTGTCGCAGCTCTCTACCTTCGAACGGACGTCGCAGGGCCTTTCCTTCACGGCGCTGCACGGCGTCGCCGCTTTTCTCGGTACGACCCTTGCGTCGCTCAGCGGCCAGGAACAGGGGCATGGCGGCGAATCCCTGATCCGTGACGGAAAATGGCCGACCTGGCCGACGACGACGTCCGGGGTGACCGTGCAGGTTCTGGCCGAGGGCCGCAACCAGATGGAATGCAACCGCTTCCAGCTGGCTCCCGGCGCCTCTAGCGAAGGGGCGTATCAGCACGAAGGCGAAGAGTTCATTCATGTTCTGTCGGGCAGTCTGGAGATCATTCTCGACGGGGACCGCTTCTTCGAGCTGCATGCCGGAGACAGCTTCTATTTCGAAAGCCGCAGGCCGCATTCCTGGCACAACAGCTTCGATGGGGAGACTGTACTCTTGTGGATCAATACGCCGGCCACGTTCTGAAGGGCATCGCCACCGCCGACCAACCGCGTTCGGACGCCTGGAAAAGAAAAGCCCGACGATCGTCTCCGATCGCCGGGCTTCATGCTTTGAGGTCCGGCCGAGCTTACATGCCGGCCTTCTTGTCGAAGGCATAACCGCCGCCGATGGCGACGTTGAGCGCGACATAGTCGGCCGCCATCTGCTGGACGGCCTGGGCAAGGCTGGCCTGCGCGGTCGAGACCGAGCGCTGGGCGTCGAGCACGTCGAGCAGCGAGGATGCACCATCCTTGTAGCTTGCGGTCGAGAGCGCCAGCGCCTCCTCGTAGGAGCGGACGGTGGCCGTCAGTGCGCTGACGGTCCGGCTGTCGCGGTTGACGGCGGCCAGCGCGTTTTCGACTTCCTCGACAGCGTTGAGCACGGACGCCTTCCACGCGAGATAGGCACCGCGAGCAGAGGATTCCGCGATGTCGACATTGGCCTTCAGGCGGCCGCCGTCGAGGATCGGCAGGGTCAGGCTCGGGCCGAAGGACCAGGACGTGAGGCTGCCGGCCAGCGACTTGGTGGAGATCCACGAAGGCGAAATCGAGCCGCCGAGCGTGATCGACGGATAAAGCTGCGCCTCGGCGACGCCGATTTCGGCGACGGCGGCTGCAAGCTCGCGCTCGGCCTTGCGGATGTCCGGGCGGTTGCGGATGAGGTCGGCCGGAACGCCGGCATTGATGCTGCGCCGTGCGAGAGGCTGAGGCGCGCCCTTCTGCAGGTCGGCGATGAGGGCCGATGCCGGCAGGCCGAGCAGGGTGGCGATGTGGTGTGCCGACTGGCGGAAATTGGTCTCGAGGCCCGGCAGATCGGCGAGCGTCGAATTGACCAGACCTTCCGACTGCACGACGTCGAGACGCGATGCGGCGCCCGCTTCGAGTTGCAGCTTGGTCAGATCGAGCGTCTCGCGCCGCGAGGCAAGGTTCTTGCGGGCGATGGCGATGCGTTCCTGATAGTAACGCGCGTTGATGTAGGAGGTGACGAGGTCGGACAGATAAGACAGCTTGGCGACGTCGGCGCTGGCATAGGCCGCATCGAGCGAAGCCGCGGCCCCTTCCTTGGCGCGGCGATACTGACCGAAGAGGTCGAGCAGCCAGGACACGCTGAGCCCGCCGCTCGCCGTCGAGGTCGTATCGGTGGTGCGGGTGACGTAGTCGCCGGTGCCGCCGGTCTTCGAAAGGGATTCGTCGCCCGACAGGTTCAGCGAAGGCAGGCCACCGGCTCCGGCGACAACCACGCTCGCCTGCGCGGCGCTGATGCGCTCGAGCGCCTGGAGGACATCGAGATTCTGGTCGAGGCCTTGCTCTACGAGCCCGTTGAGGCGTCGGTCGTTGAAGGCGGTCCACCAGGCTGCCATGGCCACTTCGCCATTGCTCTTCCTGCCGCCTTCGGCGAATTTTTCCGGGAGGGGCGTCTGCGGCGGCGTGTGATCCGGGCCGGTCACACAGCCGGACAACAGCAGCAGGGCGAGGGGGGCGGCTACGCGAATGGATACCATCGTCTTATCCTAGATTGTATTTAGGGTGTCGAACGCGAGGCAAGGCCTTCAAGACCATTCGCCGTGCGCCCCATGCCTCAACTGCGCCGCGATTCGCAAATCACGGCGCAGATATTTTGTTAACCTAGCAAGCCATTGAATGTCATGACAGTGCCTCTTTCGCTTTTGCACGGGTTGTAAGCTTCCGAACGATCACGAAGAAGGACGGCACGAAGAAGATGCCGAGCGCGGTTGCGGCCAGCATGCCGCCAAGCACGCCGATGCCGATCGAGTTCTGCGCCGCCGAACCGGCACCTGTGGCGACGGCCAGGGGCACGACGCCGAGGATGAAGGCGAGCGAGGTCATGATGATCGGACGCAGGCGCAGGCGTGCGGCCTCGAGCGTTGCGTCCAGGAGGTCCGCTCCCTGAGCCATACGATCCCGGGCGAACTCGACGATCAGGATGGCGTTCTTCGCGGCAAGGCCGATGGTCGTCAGCAGTCCGACCTTGAAGTAGACGTCATTGGCCTGGTCGAAGAAGTAGGCGGCGGCAAGCGCGCCGAGCACGCCGACCGGCACGGCCATGATGACCGAGAACGGAATCGACCAGCTCTCGTACAGGGCCGCGAGGCACAGGAAGACGATCAGGATGGACAGGGCGTAGAGCATCGGAGCCTGCGATCCGGAAAGGCGTTCCTGGTAGGAAATGCCCTGCCAGGCGACGGAATAACCGCCTTCCAGGCCTGCCGTCAGGCGCTCCATCTCGTCCATCGCGTCGCCGGAACTGATACCAGCACCCGCCGCGCCCTCGAGCGAGATGGCACTGGTGCCGTTATAGCGCGCCAGGGTGGGCGGGCCGCCGACCCAGGATACCTGGCTGAAGGCCGAGAAGGGGACCATCTCGCCAACCGTGTTGCGGGCATACCAGTGACCGAGGTCGTCCGGCTGCATGCGGTAGGGCGCGTCGCCCTGGACGTAGACCGGTTTCAGTTCGTTGTTGAGGGTGAAGTCGTTGACGTCGCGGCCGGCGAAGATCGTCGACAACATGGAGTTGACGGTCGCAAGATCGACGCCCATCGCCCCCATCTTTTCCTGATCCAGCAGGATCTTCAGCTGGCTTTCGGCATCCGGGCTGTTGGAACGCAGCGAACTGACCTTGGCATTGGTGGCGCCCAGTCCGATCAACTGCTTGGAGGCGGCGGTCAAGGCCTCGGTACCGTTATTGCCGCTGTCGACCAGATACATGGAGAAGCCGCTTGAGGTACCAAGGCCTGGAATGGCCGGCGGCTGGAGCGGGAAGACCATGGCGTCGCGGATCGTGAAGAAATAGCCCATGGCGCGCTGCACGACCGCGGAGGCGGCGAGTTCTGGCGCCGTGCGTTCATCGAAGTCCTTGAGCTTGGCGAAAACGAGGGCGTAGTTCTGGCCCTGGCCGACGAAGCTGAAGCCGGACACGGCGAAGACGTCCTGGACCGCGTCCTTCTCCTTTTCAAGATAGTAGTCCTCGATCTTCTTGAGGACCTCTTCGGTGCGCGCCGTCGTCGACCCGTTGGGCAACTGGACGATGGTCATCAGCACGCCCTGGTCTTCCTGGGGCAGGAAGGAGCTCGGCATGCGCATGAAGATCCAGGCGCAGCCGCCGATAACGAGGGCGAACATCAGCATGACGCGCATGGGGCGCTTCAGCAGGTAGCCGATGCTCGACACATAGCCGTTGGTGGTCCGGTCGAAATTGCGGTTGAACCAGGCGCCCGGACCACGGCGTTCCTTGGTGTGATCGATCGGCTTCAGCATGGTGGCGCAGAGCGCCGGCGTCAGCACGATCGCGACGACTGCGGAAAGCAGCATGGCCGAGACGATGGTGATGGAGAACTGGCGGTAGATGATCCCGGTCGAGCCGCCGAAGAAGGCCATCGGGATGAACACTGCGGTCAGCACGAGCGCGATGCCGATGATCGCTCCGGTGATTTCTCCCATCGATTTCTCGGTCGCCTCGAGCGGAGACAGACCTTCCTCCGACATGATGCGCTCGACATTCTCGACGACGACGATCGCGTCGTCGACCAAAAGGCCGATGGCGAGAACCATGGCGAACATGGTCAGCGTGTTGATCGAGTAACCCGTCAGCGCCAGGATTCCGAAGGTTCCAAGCAGGACGACGGGCACGGCGATCATCGGAATGAGGGTGGCACGAAGGTTCTGCAGGAAGATCAGCAGGACGACGAATACGAGGACGATCGCCTCGATCAGGGTGTGGACGACCTTCTCGATCGACAGCTGAACGAAGGGCGAGGTGTCGTAGGGATAGGTGATGATCACGTTTTCCGGCAGCGACGGCGCAATGGCCGCAAGTGCCGTTTTCACCCGTTCGGCCGTGTCGAGCGCGTTCGCGCCCGTCGCCAGGTTGACCGCGAAGCCTGTCGCGGGATTGCGATTGGCGCGTGTGTTGGTCGAGTAGCTTTCCTGGCCGATCTCGATACGGGCAACATCGCTCAGGCGAACGGTGGCGCCGTCGGTCTCGACCTTGAGGATGATGGATTCGAAATCCGATACGTTCTGCAACTGGCTCTGCGCGGTTACCGTCACATTCAGCTGCTGGCCGGCGGCGACGGGCTGGTTGCCGAGCGAGCCGACCGAGACCTGGGTGTTCTGCGCCTGAATGGCGCTGGTCACATCATTGGGGGTGAGCTGGAACTTGTTGAGCTTGAACGGGTCGAGCCAGACGCGCATGGCGTAGCCGGTGCCGAAGACTTCGATGCTGCCGACGCCTTCGAGCCGCTTGATCTGGTCCTCGATCTGCGAGGAGAAGATATCGCCGAGCACGACCGGCATGCGGGCGCCGTCCGTCGATACCAGCGCGCCCACGAGCAGGATGCTCGACGTCGAGCGGGTGACGGAAATGCCGGCCGACTGAACCACGTCTGGAAGCTGCGACTGAACGAGCTGCAGCTTGTTCTGCACCTGAACCTGGGCGATGTCCGGTTCGACGCTGTTGCCGAAGGTGAGCGTCACGGAGGCCCTGCCGGTGCTCGACGAAGAGGTCATGTAGGTCAGGTCGTCGAGACCGGTCATGCCGTCCTCGATAATCGATGTCACCGATTTTTCGACCGTCTCGGCGCTGGCGCCGTTGTAGGTCGCGGAAATGCGCACGGTGGTCGGCGCGATTTCGGGATATTGCGAAATGGAAAGGGTGGAAATCGCCAGAGCCCCGCCCAGCATGATCACGATCGCGATCACCCAGGCAAAGATTGGACGACGAATAAAGAACTTGGCCATTGGTTACCCCTTAGCGCCTTTGTACTGCCTGCCGCGCCCGTTCAGGGCTTTGCGGCCGGGGTTGCTTCCGGTGCCTTCGGCGTTTCAACGACGAAACCCTTGTCATCGACGGTTGCTTCGACCGGGGCGACCGGGGCGCCATCGCCGATCCATTGGAACCCGTCGACGATCAGCTTGTCGCCGTCGGCGATCCCTTCGGTGACCAGCCAGTTGTTGCCGGATACGGTGCTTTCGGCGAAGGTGCGCGTCTCCACGACACCTTGGGCATTGACGAACTTGGCGGTCAATTCTCCACGCGCATCGCGGTTGGCGGCGCGTTGCGGAATGAGATAGCCGTTTTCCTTGCCGACCGTCACGGTGGCGCGGACATACATGCCCGGCAGGATGAGATTGTCCGGGTTGTCGAAAACGGCACGGATCGAATAGGTGCCGGTCGTTTCGCTGACGGCCATTTCCGACATGTCGAGTTTGCCGACATGCGGATATTCGATGCCGTCCTCCAGCGTCAGCTTGATGTCGGCGGTTTCGTCGCCGTCGCTCATCCGGCCGGCCGCGATCGCCTGCTTCAGGCGCAGCAGGTTGGCACTGGATTCGGTGAGCTCGATATAGATCGGATCGAGACGGCGCAGCGTGGTAAGCGCGTCCGTCTGGTTGGCGGTCACGACATTGCCGATGGAGAAATTCGATGCGCTGGTGACGCCTTCGAAGGGGGCGTGGATCTCCGTCAGGTCGAGGTTGATCTGTGCGGCGTTCAGCGAAGCCTTGGCCTCGGCGACATCGGCCTTTGCCTGCAGCAGCGTGACCTTGGCATTTTCGAATTCGATCTGGGTGGCGCCGCTGCCGACCAGACGCTCGTAGCGGGCAAGGTTGGCCTCAGCACTCGGAACGCCGGCCTCGGCCTTGGCAAGGCTTGCCTCTGCCTGTGCGACCTGGGCGCGATAGGTGTCGTCCTCGATCTTGTAGAGGAGGGTACCCTCCTTGACTTCATTGCCTTCCTTGAAGGCGATCTCCTTGATGATGCCGCTGACGCGGGGACGAATTTCGGCGACCTGGAAGGCTGCCGCGCGTCCCGGCAACAGCGAGGACAGCGGTTGTTCCGCCTTCTTCATGACGACGACGCTGACCGGTGATGGCGGTCGTTCGGCCCCAGCCCCGGCTCCGGCCGGAGCCTTGCCAGCGGTGTCTGAATCGTTACAGCCCACCAGCACGGCGGAGAGTACCAACAGGGCTGTGGTCAGCTTAAAGTGTCTTTTCATTGTCGTTTCCGGGTCATCAATGGGGCGGGACGGTCTAGCGCTACAGCATCGCGGGCCGCCATGGAAATTAACTCTTGTTAATCAACCGACGAGGCGCATGACGGAGCAATGCAATAAAGGTCTGGCATCAATTGCCAAGTGACGTATTTAAGTTATCGTCACTTGGCAAGAGGGTTTTGCAGCGCAGCATTAATGAGCGCGACGACATCTTCGCAGCGTGTTGCCAATATGTCAGCCTTTTCGTTTGCGATCATGACCGGATGCAAGACGCAGCTGAGTGCGAGAAAGGCCGAGTTCGCGGCCTTGCGGCTATTGGTAACCTTGTAGCTGCCTTCCGCAATTCCCTCTTCGATAATGATAGTCAAGTCTGCAAGGAGCCGGTCCCGATAGCGATGGCCGCATTGCAGGTCCTCCTTGGCTGTCAGGAGGACCATCTCGAACAGGTAGGGATTGTCCGCCAGGTCGCGAAGATGACTTTCCATCAGTCGCTTGACGAAGTCCAGCAGACGCTCCGGCGCTGGCTTGGTCGTTTCCAGGCCACCGAGGCGGTCGATCATTTTCTCGATGTGACGCGCCGAAATCGCGTCGACGAGGTTCGTTTTCGAATGGAAATGCTTGAAGACATTGGCGGGCGACATGCCAAGCTCGGTGGCGATGTCGGCGATGGCGACACTCGCATAGCCACGGGTGCGAAAAAGGTGGTCGGCCGTGTTGAGGATGTCCTCGCGCGTTTCCTCGGCCGGCCGGCGGAGGCGGCGCGACGGGGAGCGAGCGGTGCCGTCGTTCGTCGGGACGGCCTTGGTCGATCTAGCCTTTTCGCGCGCGATGGGCACGGTCGGTCAACTCCCGGGGAAGTAGGGGGCGAGGTTCATCCGGACGCGGTCGCGCGGTGTCTCGCCGCGATCATCCGGCTCGAACCGGAGCCCGGTGATGGTTTCATAGGCCTTTATATAGACCTTCGAGGTCTCCTCGACCAGTTCGACCGGGATTTCCGGGATCTCGTCCTTGTAAGGATCGCAGCGTTCGGCGACCCATGAGCGGACGAAATCCTTGTCGAAGCTCGCCGGGCGCTCGCCCTTCTCGAAGCTCTCTCGATAGCTGTCGGCGATCCAGTAACGGCTGCTGTCGGGCGTGTGGATCTCATCGGCGAGCAGGATCTTGCCGTTGGCATCGGTGCCGAATTCATACTTCGTATCGACAAGGATCAGGCCGCGCTTGGCGGCGATTTCCTGGCCACGGGCGAACAGTGCCAGCGCATAGCGCGAGACCGTATCCCACTGTTCCTGCGTCAGCAGACCTTCCGAGACGATCTGCTCGGCACTGAGCGGTTCGTCATGACCGCCGTCGAATGCCTTGCTCGTCGGGGTGATGATCGGCTCGGGCAAGACCTGGTTGTCGCGCAGACCGTCCGGCAGGGTGATGCCGTACATCTTGCGCTCGCCCTTCTTGTAAAGCGTGAGGACCGAGGTGCCGGTGGTGCCGGCGAGATAGCCGCGCACGACGATCTCGACCGGCAAGATGTCCAGCCGCTTGCCGACCACTACATTCGGGTCGGGATAGGCGACGACGTGATTTGGGCAGATGTCGGCGGTCTCCTCGAACCAGTAGCGCGCCGTCTGGGTCAGCACCTGTCCCTTGTAGGGAATGCAAGTGAGGATCCGGTCGAAGGCGCTCAGCCGGTCGGTCGAGATGATGATGCGGTTGCCGTCGGGCAGATCGTAGTTTTCGCGCACCTTGCCGCGATAATAGTTCGGCAGTTCGGGGAAGTGGGCTTCGGAGAGAATGCGCAACGGCTTTACCCTTTGATCAGCGGGTCGAAACGGCCGAAGTGCCAGCCGGACCAGGATTTCGAGCCGACCGAAATTCGAGCGGTGGCTTCTGTAAGGCCGGTATCGCAAGCCGGCGTCTTTTTCAAAGAAAAAAGCGCGTGACCCAAGGCCACGCGCTTCGCGTCGTCATTCCTGCGGAACAGCTCCGCGTCGTCATTCCTGCGGAACAGCTCCGCGGGCCATCAGGCGAAGGTCAGGCGGTTCACTTCGGTCATGCGCGAGACAAGACCGTTCGAGCGAATGCCTTTGATGACCGATACGACCGAGAAGGTGATCACGGCCTCGGCGACGAAGACCGGGAAGTAGGCGGCGACCCAGGTTGCCCAGTCGGCAAGGGCAAAGCTGTCATTCGAGATCATCAGCCAGAAGCCGACCATGGCGGATACGCCGGCATAGTAGACGGCGTCGATGCGCAGGACCTTGCCGAGGCTGAAGCGGTCGCGAATGTTCGCGTCGAACAGACGGCGGCCGAAGCTGTAATGCGCGGCGACCATGGGGATCATCAAGGACAGGGCGTTGACGCCGAGATGCGGAATGTCGCCCGGTTCGAACAGGAAAGCCTGCAGCACGAGGCCGAGGGCAAAGCCGAGCATGGCCGGGGCAAAGCCGAACAGCATGTAGATGGTCGTGGCGCCGATCAGGTGGAGCTCGGATGGGCCGACCGGCAGGTGCCAGATCTGCATCATGGCGGAGAAGCCGACCGCGGCCAGGATAGCCTTCGGCACGACCAGCGGATTCCGGACGACCGCCGGGAGTTGAGCGGCCACGAGGGCGAGGGCGGCTGCGTTCGCCAGGGCGAGGCGCGCCGGATCGATGATTCCAACTTCGATATGCATTTGTCGTTCCTTTCGTCCGCGCCCACCGCGCGGTTCTTCAGTGGATGCCGCTTTCGCGGCGCGTGCGATGGCAGGTCTCCTGGCTCACGGGTCTCGGCTCGGTCCGCCTTATCAGCCGTTTCCGGCCAATGGCATTCTGGACGTCGCTCGCCGTTTACAGTTGCGGGGGCAGCCACGGTTTCGGCCCCTGATGGGTAGTCCTCACCGTATTCCCTCTTCGTCTGCCTCTCCGTTCGGTTTGGCAGAACCATCACGACCACACTAATAGGATCATTGCGCGACGCATGTCCAGAAGCGGCATGAGTTTTGCCGCAGTTCTGCCGTTTCGGCGAGCGGCCAGTCGTCAGTGGCTACCGGACGGGTGCCTCGCCACATTTGGCTAATGTCATTTTGCCGCATTGCTGCACATCGCCTCAGTCAGTAGGGGTGACGAATGTCAAGATTGCGCGACCCGGGAAGGATGAAGCGATGATTGCACGGATGATTTACCGATTGCCGTTGTTCGGTTGGATGCTGAAGGAAGCGGTCGTCGGTCCGACCACGGCAAAGGTGCTGTTCGTTCTCAACCTGCTGCTGGTCTGGTTGCTCGCGATCCTTGCCTTCGGCTATCCCGCCATCATTCTTCCCGCACTGGCAGCGGTGCCCACCATGTTCGTGATCCTGATCCTGATCACCAAGGGGTAAGTCCCGGCGCAGCGAGCCGAACGCTCTCGAAGCGCCGTTCAGGGCCAGTCGGCATAGGTTGCCGTGAAATTTCCACGCTGTTCGTCACCCGTGAACCGGGCCCGCCGGCGATAGGCGGCTGGAGGCAGGCCGGTCTGGCGCTTGAAGAAATGGCTGAAATAGGTGGCGTCGCGGAAGCCGAGCGTCTCGGCGATCTCCTGAATGCTGCGCGTCGAGCGTTCGAGGTTGAGTGCTGCCTCCCGCGTCAACCGTTCATGGACGAGTTGCAGTGGTGCGCGGCTCGTCGCGCGTCGACAGATGTCGTGCAGGCGGTCGGTTGTTATGCCGAGTTCATCCGCATAGGTGGCGATCGAGCGCTGGCTGCGGAAATGACGCTCGACCAGTTGACGGAAGCGAAAGAGTAGATTTGTCGAGCCCGGTTCCTCGGCGGCTCGTCCATAGTCGGGAAGCACCAATCGGCAGGTCTCGATCAGGATGAGGGTGACAAAGGCCTCGGTAACCGCGCGGGCCTCTCCGTTTTCCTCCTCTCTTTCCCGGGCAAGGCCGGCGAGCAGCGGCGCAAGGCGCGCCATATGGCGCCGCTCGACGGGGATCCCCCGAGGCTCGGTGGACAGAAGGCCGCACAAGAGTTCGCCGTTCACAGATTTGCTCTCATCAATATCTCCGCGCGCAAGTCCGATCAGCGAGGCGTTCGATCCCGCTTCCACGAGGAGTTTCGTTGGGCCGGACCCGGGCAGGAAGGCGATGCAGGGGGCTTGCCAGTCGTGGTTGCCGGTGGCGTGTTCGCGGCTGACCTTTCCGCTTTCGACGAACAACAGGTGGCCGAGCGTCTCGGGGGCGGAGGCCACCTGAAGGGTGCGCGGCGCAAGCGCCGGCTCGAAGCGGCGAAAATCGACTTCCCCCTTTGCACGGACCATCGCCTTGCCCCTGTCGAACCGTTTCCCAAAAAATCACAAGATAAACCCAATTTTTCGCATTCTCAATGCGTGCCCCGGCGGCTAGTCTGGTGTCGCCTTTGGGAGGAGGCTCATTCAGGCATGTTCCAGACAAAGCTCATCATCGACAACCGCGATCAGGAGGCGGAAGGTTCGGCCACTTTCCTGCGGCATGATCCCGTCGGGGGGGCCGTGGTGACGATTGCGTCCGCCGCCTCGATGAATGACGCGCGCCGCGCGGCCGATGCCGCGGCTGCGGCCTTCCTGAGATGGTCGCTGACCGGGCCAGGCGAAAGACGCGCCGTTCTGCTGGCCGCCGCCGATCGTCTCCTTGCCCGTTCCGGCGAAATCACCTCGGCGATGACAGCCGAGACGGGAGCCACGGACGCCTGGTGCCGCTTCAACATCGAGCTTGCGGCAGAAATCCTGCGCGACGCTGCGGGCATGACCACCCAGGTTTGCGGTTCGCTGCTCCCCTCCGACCAGGGAGCACTGCTATCCATGGGCTTGCGTCAGCCGGCCGGCGTCTGTCTCGGCATGGCGCCATGGAACGCGCCGATCATCCTCGGGGCAAGGGCGATCGCCATGCCGCTCGCCTGCGGCAACACGGTAGTGCTCAAGGCATCCGAGTTGTGCCCACACACACACCGTCTTCTAGCCGACGTCCTGATCGAGGCCGGCACGCCTGCCGGTGTCGTCAATGTCGTCAGCAATGCGCCGCAGGACGCCGAAGACATCGTCGAGGTGCTGATCGGCCATCCCGCCGTCCGTCGCGTCAATTTCACCGGCTCCACCCGTGTCGGCCGGATCGTCGCGCAGATCGCGGCACGGCATCTCAAGCCCTGCCTGCTGGAACTCGGCGGCAAGGCGCCGCTCGTGGTCCTTGCCGATGCCGATCTCGATCATGCGGTCGAGGCGGCGGCCTTCGGCGCCTTCTTCAACCAGGGCCAGATCTGCATGTCGACCGAGCGGATCATCCTGCTCGAGCCGATCGCAGACGAATTTGCCGCGCGGTTTGCCGCGAAGTCCCGCTCCCTGAAGGCCGGCGACCCGCGGATCTCGGGCCTTGCGCTGGGGCCGATGATCGGTGCCGAGGCGGTCCAGCGGGTGAGGGGGCTCGTTGCCGATGCGCAAGCCAAGGGGGCATCGCTGCTTGTCGGCGGCACGACCCATGACAGTTTCATGGACGCAACCGTGCTCGACCATGTCACGCCGGTGATGCGGCTCTACCGCGAGGAGAGTTTTGGCCCGGTCGCGGCGCTGATTCGGGCACAAAGTCTCGACGAGGCGGTGACCATCGCCAATGACTGCCAGTACGGCCTGTCGGCCTCGGTCTTCGGGCGGGACATCGGCCAGGCGATCGCGGTCGCGCGTCGCATCGAGTCCGGCATATGCCACGTCAACGGCGCGACCGTCACGGACGATCCCCATGCCCCTTTCGGCGGCGTGAAGGCCAGCGGCTACGGCCGTTTCGGCGGTCAGCAGGCGGTCGAGGCGTTTACCGAGCTACGCTGGATCACCGTCAATCCGCACCGCCGGCCTTATCCCATCTAGGATGGCCTCGGCTCCATCAGAAACACCATTGCCAACAACAACGAGAGGACATCACAGAATGGACATCAAGCAGATCATCAACGGCAAGCCGGTCGGAGCGATCTCCGGCAAGACCTTTGTGCGCCACGATCCCTTTACCGGCGCCGTCGCCAGCACCGCCCCTGCCAGCGGCATTGAGGATGTCAAGGCAGCGGTGGCCGCTGCCGCTGCCGCATTCCCAGCCTGGTCGAAGATCGGCCCCGGCGCCCGGCGCGCCCTTCTTTCCAAGGCCGCCGACGTGATGGATGCCAAGGCGCCGGATTTCATCGCCCTTCTGACCGCCGAGACCGGCGGCACCGCCCCTTGGGCCGGGTTCAACGTCATGCTGGCCGCCAATATGTTGCGCGAAGCGGCGGCGATGACCACGCAGATCCATGGCGAGATCATTCCGTCCGACAAGCCGGGATCGCTGTCTATGGGGGTACGCCAGGCGGCTGGCGTCTGCGTCGGCATTGCGCCGTGGAACGCGCCGGTCATCCTCGGCACAAGGGCCATCGCGATGGCGCTCGCTTGTGGCAACACCGTCATCCTCAAGGCGTCCGAACAGTGCCCCGGCCTGCATGTGATGATCGGACAGGTGATGGTCGAGGCCGGCCTGCCGGACGGCGTCGTCAACGTCATCACCAATGCGCCGGAAGACGCGGCGCAGGTGGTCGAGGCGCTGATCGCCGCCCCCGAAGTCAAGCGCGTCAACTTCACCGGCTCGACCCGCGTCGGCCGGATCATCGGCGAACTGTGCGGCCGGCACCTGAAGCCGGCGTTGCTCGAGCTCGGCGGCAAGGCTCCGTTGATCGTGCTCGACGATGCCGACATCGACGGTGCGGTCAATGCCGCGGTGTTCGGCGCCTTCATGAACCAGGGGCAGATCTGCATGTCGACCGAGCGTTTCATCGTCGACCAGACGGTGGCCGACGAATTCGTCGCCAAGCTGTCGGCGCGCGCCGCGCAGCTGCCGGCGGGCGATCCGCGCGGTCATGTCGTGCTCGGCTCGCTGGTGAGCCCGGAGGCTGCCGCCAAGATGGAGGCCATGGTCGCCGACGCGGTGGAGAAGGGCGCCAAGGTCGTGGCCGGGGGCAAGCGACACGGCTCCGTTTTCGAGGCGACGGTGATCGACGCCGTGCATGACGGCATGCGGGTCTTTACCGAGGAATCCTTCGGTCCGGTCAAGCCGGTGATCCGGGTGTCGGGTGAGGAAGAGGCGATCCGTGTGGCCAATGACAGCGAGTATGGCCTGTCCTCTGCTGTCTTCAGCCGCGATGTGCAGCGGGCCTTGCGGGTGGCCGAGCAACTCGAGACGGGGATATGCCACATCAACGGCCCGACGCTGCACGACGAGGCGCAGATGCCGTTTGGCGGGGTCAAGGGGAGCGGCTATGGCCGCTTTGGTGGCAAGGCGGCGATCAACGAATTCACCACGCTGCGGTGGGTGACGATCGAGGACGCGCAGCAGCACTATCCCTTCTAGTCTGGAAAAGAGACTATGCCAGCCGCGCCGACATGCGGCTGGCATAGCCTGCGGTAGCACTGGCAGCGGGCCTTGAAATCCCCGATTGCGCACCCCAATTGATGAAGGCAAGTCTGAGAGTTCAGTTCTGTCAGCGGCCAGGGGCTCTCGCGGAGCGCGGTTTAAATTCCTTCGTTTTTTCAATCACTTGAGAAAAACGACAGTTTTTTGACAAAAGGCTGTTGACTTGTTTCTGGGGGTGAGTTTATAACCCCGCTCACTGAACGAGGGCGGCGGCGCTGCTGGCGACGAAGTCTTTCGTTCATGAGAAATCTTCTGGAAATTGGCTGAGATGCTGATGGGTT